>Ga0302319_10009960_pt1 | contig 18182 bp, 17 predicted proteins | sample Bog_T0_2_FD_203319 | JGI IMG/M metagenome (GOLD analysis project Ga0302319, IMG submission 203319) | Peat permafrost microbial communities from Stordalen Mire near Abisko, Sweden - Bog_T0_2 | ecosystem: Environmental > Terrestrial > Soil > Wetlands > Peat | place: Sweden: Abisko, Stordalen Mire...
GATTAGTATCGACCCCTCCGTCGTGCGCGGCCTCGAATATTACACCGGCCCCGTCTTCGAGGCCGAACTCACCTTCGAGGTGAAGGACGAGGCGGGCCGTCCCGTGCGCTTCGGCTCGGTTGGCGGCGGTGGCCGCTACGACGGGCTCGTCGCGCGCTTCCGTCCCGAACCCGTGCCCGCCACCGGTTTCTCCATCGGCGTCTCCCGATTGCTGTCGGCGTTGCGGGCGATCAAGAGCCCGATCGTCGCCGAGGCCGCCAGGCCCGGCCCGGTCGTGGTGATGGTGATGGATCGCGACCGGATGGCCGACTACCAACGACTGGTCGCGACGTTGCGCGCGGCGGGAATCGCCAGCGAGCTGTATCTCGGCGCCGCCGGCCTCAACGCCCAGCTCAAATACGCGGACAAGCGGGGATCGCTGTGCGCGGTGATCCAGGGCTCCAACGAGCGCGACGCGGCGGGCGGCCCGCAAGTGGTGATTCGTGACCTCGCGCTCGGCGCGGAACTCGCCAAAGCCAACAAGGACCGCGCCGACTATCTGGAGATGCGCCAGCGCGCCCAGGCGACGGTCCCGCAGGCGGAGATGGTCGAGCGGGTGCGGGCGGTGATCGCCCGCGGCGGGGCAAAATTGCTGGGGGCGTAGGCCGTTGGAGCGTCGGCCTCCAGGCCGACGTGGCTGGCCGTGCGACCCTTGGCCGGCGGCCTGGAGGCCGCCGCTCCTCAGAACCCGCTTTCGCTGCGCGCTTTGAACACCCGCGCCGACTGCTCGGCAATGGCGCGCATCAGCGGCATCTTTTCGAGCGGCTGGTCGGAGGCGAGGTCGCGCGCCGCCAGCGCGAAGGCGATGCAATCGGCCGGCGGATGGCCCTCGTCCGCGCCGCGCAGCGCCAGGGCCGACAGCGCGCATTGCCGCGCCCAAAAGCCACGGCGGGCGGGCAGAACGTCTTTCACCAGCGCGCGGACCCTCTCGCCGAAGCGGCGGCGCGGACGCAAGACCGCCTGCGCCCGTTTGTTGTCTTCGAACCAGCTCGGCGGGAACGATTCCTCGGCGAGCGCGTTCTGCGCGCGCTTGGCCGCCGCTTCGTCGATCAATTCTGCGGGCAGGCCGTCGAGCAACTCGGCGGCAATGGTTTGCGGGGCCGACGCGTCGGGCGGCAGCGCGCCCAGGCCGAGCAACTCCACGATCTGAACCAGTTTATAAGGCGGCGGGATCTGCGCCGTCAGGTTGTCGGGGAGCGCCAGCGCGAGCATCCGGGCGGCGGCGCCGACGCCCGCGACTTCGCTTGCCGAGCCAAGATTGGTCTGGTCGAGCAGCATTTCGCATTCGGACTTGGGCAGGCCGAACACGGTGAAAGCGTCGGCGACGCCCTTTTGTGTCATCAGCAGAGTGGCGAACACGTACTTGCGCCCGATCTTGACCAGAGCCGCCAGACTGTGTCCCCCCGCGCCGTCGCAGGCGCTGAGGCGCAGGGTGTCGATCTTCGGCGCGGTCGCCTTCTCCGGCGCCTTGGCGCTGGAGCGCAGCGCCCGGATCGCCGCGTCCACCGGCCCCTGGCGCTCCGGTGTCAGCCAGGGACGCATCCGCACGAGGCGCTCGACGAGCAGGCTTTCCACCGGCGCTCTAGCTGCGGCCGCAGCCAGCGCCTCCCCTGCGGCGACCGCCAGCCGTGGCTCGCGATGCATTAGGAAACCGGCGACCGCCTGTAAAACGAGGGCGTCCGCTCCGTTGCCGAAGCTGCGCACCAACTGCTCGGCGAGTTCCAGCGGGAATGCGGCGAGCAGCGCGCTGAGCTGGTCGTTCATGGCGAAGGGATCGTCGCCGACCGCCTTGGCGAGTTCCAACAACGCCTCGCGCGGATCGCTCCCCTCGCCTTCCGTCCCTTCGTCCGGCGGCGTCTCCAGCGCCAGCGCGAGCGCGCTCTTCAACCGTGCGGGCGGATCGAACTTGGCCTCGGCGAACAATTTGCCGAGCATCATCAGGTCGCCCCCACTCAACGCGCCGTCTTCGATCGCCTCGGCCAGCGCCTCGTCGATCTCTTCGAACGCCCTCGCCGCCCCGCGCTCGCCGTAGTCGACGTCGACCTGCAATTGCGTCAGCGCGCCGAGCGCTTCTCCGTAGAGGTCGTCCTTCAGGTCGAGATCAGCGTCCTCGTCGGCGCAAAGGTCGAGATAGTCGCGGAACACCTCCACAGGATCGTCGTTGTCGAGACCCAAGCCGTCGTCGGCGGCAACCGCTTCGGTGAACAGGCGCTGCAACTGCTCGACCATCGCCGGATCGAGCGTCGGCGGCTTGGGTTGGCTCTTGCTCTTCGGCCTCTTCATCGAATCGCCTCCGGCTCGACCCCTTTGCGCCGACGATAAGCCCGCGCCGACACCAGCTCAACTCGATCCTATGAGGATGCCCGCCGCCAGCACCAGCGCGCCGCCCAGCATCACCTTGGCGACGGCCGACAGCGGCGGGGTCTCCATATAACGATACTGAATGTAGGCGATCGCGGCGAGTTCGAACACGACGACGATGATCGCCAGCACGGTAGCGACGAAGAAATTCGGGATCAGATAGGGCAGCGTGTGGCCGATGCCGCCGGCGACCGTCATCAGGCCGCAGACGAGGCCGCGCAGCAGCGGCGTGCCACGCCCCGACAGCTTGCCGTCGTCGGCGAGCGCCTCGGCGAAACCCATGGAAATGCCGGCGCCGATCGAGGCGGCCATGCCGACCAGAAACGCATCCCACGGCTTTTGCGTGGCGAAGGCGGCGGCGAACACGGGGGCCAGCGTCGACACCGAACCGTCCATCAGGCCGACGAGGCCGGGCTGGATGATCTGTAACAGCAAGCGGCGCCGCTGATGCTCGTCCTCGTCGTTACGCGCGGTGTCGGTGAGAATCGAGCTTTCGAGATTGGAAGCGTTGCGGTCGTGCTTCTCTTCCGCCGAAGCGAGGTCGCCCAGCAGCTTGCGAATGCCGGCGTCGGTCGTCCGCGCGCCGGCAACCTGATAGAAGCGGATGGCCGACTGCTCCATCTCGTGGGCGTGGGCGCGCACCTTGTCGAGCGGCAGCGGCTTGATGTGCCAGACCGGCCGGCGCTGCAACGCGCCGCGGATGTCCTGGCGGCGGATCAGCGGGATGTGCTCGCCGAATTTCGAAACGTACAAATCGATGAGCCGGCGCCGGTGCTCGTTCTCTTCCGCCGACATTTCGTCGAACATTTTCGCGCTCGCCGGGTATTCGGCGTGGAGCGCATTGGCGTAGTCGGAATAGATGCGCCCGTCCTCTTCTTCGTTGGCGATCGCCAACGCGAGCACTTCGCTCTCCGAAAGCTCCTCGAAACTGCGCATACCGACGCCCTTCTCCTCGGTCCCAAGGCCGCTTTGTTAGGGGCGGGGCGAGGGCGGGTCAACTTCCGCGCCGCCGTCGCCTTGCTTTCGCGCGCGGGCTCAACTACCGCAGCGCCCATGTCCGCCCCCGATCCCTCCGCTGTGACCACCCCGCCTGCCCTCGATAAATTCTCCCGCGTCGTCGTCAAAGTCGGCTCGTCGCTGCTCGTCGACAGCGCCAAGGGCGCGCTCAAGCAGCCCTGGCTCGACGCGCTGGTCGCCGATATCGCCGCCTTGCACAAGCGCGGCGCGGACGTGCTGGTCGTCTCGTCCGGCGCCATCGCGCTGGGGCGCACCGTCGCCGGACTGCCCAAGGGGCCGCTGAAACTGGAGGATAGTCAGGCGGCAGCGGCCATCGGCCAGATCGCACTGGCGCGCGCCTGGGCGGAGGCGCTGCACAAACACGGCATCGTCGCCGGGCAGATCCTGCTCACCCTGCACGACACCGAGGAGCGCCGCCGCTACCTCAACGCCCGCGAGACGCTGGCGCGGCTCTCGGCGATGCGCGCCATTCCCGTCATCAACGAGAACGACACGGTCGCAACCTCGGAAATCCGTTACGGCGACAACGACCGGCTCGCCGCGCGCGTCGCCACCATGGCGAGCGCCGACCTGCTCATTCTGCTCTCCGACATCCAGGGTTTTTACACCGCCCCGCCGAAGGACAACCCCGACGCGAAATTCGTTCCCGTCGTCGAGCGGATCACGCCGGAAATCGAGGCGATGGCGGGCGGCGCCGCCTCCGAACTGTCGCGCGGGGGCATGCGCACCAAGATCGAGGCCGGGCGCATCGCCACTCACGCCGGCGCCCATATGGTGATCGCCGACGGCCGGGTGCTGAATCCGATCTCCAAAGTCGCCGCCGGCGACCCCTGCACCTGGTTCCTGTCGCCCTCGAACCCCGTCGCGTCGCGAAAAATCTGGATTTCCGGCACGCTGGAAGCCAAGGGAATCGTCACCATCGACGCCGGCGCCGCCCGCGCCCTGGCCCACGGCAAGAGCCTGCTCCCGGCCGGAGTCGTCAGGATCGAGGGCGGCTTTTCCCGCGGTGACTGCGTCATCATCCGCGACGAGGACGGCGTGGACCTGGGCCGAGGGCTGATCGCCTACGACGCCGAGCGCGCGGAGAAGATCAAGGGACGGAACTCGCGCGATATCGCGCAAATCCTCGGCACGCCCGGGCGCGCGGAGATGATCCACCGGGACGACATGGCGTTGGCGGGGAGGTGAGGCGGTTTGCGGTCGATCGATTCGCAAGCCGTCAAGACGCTCGCCGAATCGCTTCCACCCACGGCCTCGGCGCGCGCTCAAACCACGCGGTCTCGACGGTGTCGGCGAGTTGGGCGTAATCGGCCGCTCCGCGCGAATTCGGCCGGAAATCGCATACGGGAAGGCCGCAGCCAAAGGCTTCTGCGAGCGTCACGTCGCTGCGGACGGCAGGAAACAGCCGCGCAGGGCCGAAGTCGGCGATCAACTGCGCCAACGTCGTCTGCTGCACTCGGGTGCGCAGATCGACTTGCGTCGGCACAATGGCGAATGCGCGCAGACTGGGATTGAGCTGCGTCGCGGCGTAAAAGAACACCTGCGCGAACCGCATCACGCCATCGCGGGCCAGCGGCGTCAATTGCGTCGGCGTCAACACGAAATGGGCGACGGCGAGCGCCGCGACGAGCGGCAGATCGACGGCCGGCGGCGTATCGAAAACAATGGCGTCATAGGCTTCGGTCAAGTCCGCGAGGGACTCCGCCAGAACTCGAGCGCCTGGCGGCGCCCCGGGCGAGCGATAGCCGTGGTCCGCCGGCAGCAGGTCGGGCGCGCCGGGTTGGCCGCGTGTCACCTGATCGGGACTTACACGCGCGCCGGACAGCAAACTGTGGGCCGTCGTAGCCCCCGAGGCCTGCGGTTTGCCGAGGCTGGCTTGTCCCTGTGGATCGAGATCGACGAGCAGCGTTTTGTGGCCACGCGCCGCGAGTTCGGCGGCGAGATTGACCGCCGTGGTCGTCTTACCGCAGCCGCCTTTGCAATTGGCGACGGCGATCACCAAGGCGCTCATCCGCACGTCCTCGGGCCAGGTCAGATCCGAGCCGGCCCTAACCTGCGAATTCAAGCTTGCGCGAGGCTAACCCTGCGCTGCCGCCTGCCCGATCGCGAAGTCGACCGCTTTGAGGATATCTGTCTTCGTCACCGGCTTGAGCAGCACGCGGATCGCGCCAGCGTTGCGCGCGAACTCGGCAGACCGCGATTCCCCGGCATTTGGATCGCCGCCGGTCATCGCGATGATCGGTTGCGAACGGCCTTCCGCCGATTGGGCGCGGATGAACTCCACGCCGTCGCCATTTTTCATCCAGAGGTCGGTGACCACGACGTCGAATTTCGCGGCTCCGACGATCCGGTTGGCTTCGTTGCCGCCCGCGCATTCGGTGACGTCATGGCCCGCCGACTCGAGGAAGCGGCGCATGACGATGCGCACGATGTCGACGTCTTCAACCAACAGGATCTTTGCCATCGTCCCACTCTGTTTCGACAACCGGGCCCGTCCCTCGGGCCATTCGCGTTTCCCACGCGGCGCCTCCGAATGCATAGCCTGGAGTCCTTCACCAAACTTGCGCGGGACGGCGCGACCCAGGTTAATTGCGGAACGGGCGCGATCAGCCGATCCAGTGATCCGCATCTGCGGCTCGAACCGCGGTCCTCGCGATTTGGCGCCGCAACATGTCATGTATTTCGGTTCGACAGGCGAGACGCCGCAGCGGCGAAGCAACCAGCCTGTCCCGGTCAAAACATTTCGATCAGCGACCCCGTCTCCCGCTCGGCTTGCCCGCCAACCGCCTTCCTGTGGTTTTCCCGCTGGTCGGCCATCACGTAGCTCCCGAACATTTCCTCGAGTTTGTTCACCAGCGATTCCTCGCTCAAGTCGACCGAAGGGTCTGCGAGCGTCGCGCTCATGGAAACGAGATGGTCGTTGACCATCGACGCCATGCGTTCGACCTGTTCGAGTTGCTGACGAACGATGTCCTGAAACTGGATGCTGCCCATGATGTCCATGATGGGACGCGCGGCCGCCTCGCTCTCGTTCTCGACTTTTTGCAGCACGTCGCGCTGATGGGAAACGATGGTGGCAAGGTCATCTGTCAACGACCCCAGGGTGCGTGATATGCTGTTGATGGCCTCGAACTCTTCGTGCTCACGTTGATCGGCGCGTTCTGTCAGGTCGACCGTCACCGTCCGCATCAAGGTCTCGACGCGCGCATGTACGTCGGTGGAAAGCGTCTGCGCCTCGGACGCCAGCTTGCGGATTTCCGTGGCGATCACCGAAAAGCCCTTGCCCGCCGCACCCGCGCGCGCGGCCTCGATCGAAACGTTCAACGACAACATCGTCGTCTGCCGCGCGATCCCGTTGACGCCTTCCAACACTTCGAGAACGCGACGGGTGTCTTCGCCTATCTTTGATCTCTGCTGAATCCCGATTTGCGCATCCTCGAGCTGGCGCTCCGCCAGATGCGCGAGTTGATTGCGACTGTCTACCATCAGCGCGTCGATCTGCGCGATCACTCCCGAGACCCGCTCACTCGATCCGGCCTGCCGAATGAATTCCAGCAAGGCGGTGAACTTGGCGTCGACATCCCCGAGGTTCGAAAGAATCGACGCGGCCGTCGCCTCGCTCAGGTCGGTCACGGAACGTATCTGTCTGTTGAGGATCTGGGTGAAAATCGGATAGCCGTCGAGTTCGCTGCGAACGCGATCGGCCTTGGAGGACTCGGCGCTGGGCGTGGGGACGGTCTCGCCGATCGAGTGGGAAGATGCGCCTGATAGCGGCCTCGGCGTCGAGATCGCGACCAAAGCGACGTCCGTCGCCCGGCTCAGTGCGACGGCGGGAGTCCCTGGCGCGGCGAGCGGCGGTCGACGGGCCAGCAGGACGCCCACACCGAAGCAGATCATCGCCAGCAGCGGCGTCAAACCGCTTGCCAGCCAGGGGCGCAACTCGCCATCGGCGATGGCGGCGGCTCCTGCACAGCCGAGCATCCCCAGGACGATCGGGATCGCGCTTCGCCAGGGTCGTTTCGACGACCTGATTTCGCTCACCCGACCATCCCCTCATCCATACGCGCGCCCGCAGGAGCGCGCGTCACAAGCCGGGAACCAATTGTTTCACGATCTGCACCAGCGATGAGGGATCTACGGGTTTGACGAGCCATCCCGTGGCGCCCGCCGCTTTCGCCGAGCGCCGCTTGTCCTGCTCGCCGTCGGTCGTCAGCACCAGCATCGGCGCCAGACGTGTCGTGGCGACGCGCCTGAGCTTGCCGATCAGATCGACGCCGTGCATGCCCGGCATGTGATAGTCGGTGATGACGAGGCAGGGCGTGAGCCCGCGGTCGATCATGTCGAGCGCCGCCTCCGCCGAACCTGCGGTGGCCGTGCCGATGCCGGCCTTCTTCAGGACGCCGGAGATGCTGGCCAGCATCGTCGGGGAATCGTCGACCAACAGAACAGGTTTCATCGGACGCGCCCCTAAGCTCTCGTCTCAGCTGCGCCCGCGCACGGCGCCGGAGCCGGCTTTGAAACGCTCGGAATTTGAAAGTTGCGTCGCGTCGCTGACTCAGAACAGAAGGTTAAGAATTGCTACAGCCACGTTCTACAACTTATGAGAGCATTTGTATGATCGCTTTCCTAAGAATTAGTAATCGCGGCGAGCCGAATTTGTTGCGCTCGCTTCACGGCGCCATTTCCAACGCAGCCAGACAAGCGGCGAGCGTTCGCTCGGCCGGGCGTTGCTCCAGCCGGCCGCGCGAGGCGATCAGCACCTGCGCGACCGCCGCATGCATATGGGCGACCTCGGCGAGGTCGAACCGTGGGCGTTCGATGGCGATCAGCGCCTGGAACAGCTCCGGCGCCTCCTCGACCGTGCAATGGCCTTCGAGTCTGACGCGAGCGCCGTCGATGGTGAAAGGCATCACAGAATCTCCGCCAGATCGAGGATGAGCAGGACCCGGCCGTCGCCGAGCAGCGCGGTGCCGGAGAAACCCAGCGCGCCTTCGAGTATGCCCGAGAGCGGCTTGACGACCGTCTCCAAACGTTCGCGGAAACCGTCGACGACGACGCCGACGAGTTCGCCGCCGATGTTGACGACGATGACCGCCTCCTCCTCCGCCTGCGTCTCGCCGCTGTCGAGCCCGAGCCGTTCGGCCAGCCGCGCGATCGGCACGATGGCGTTGCGCAGCACGAAGGCCTCGGCGTTGCTGACGCGCTGGATCGACTTGCGCTCGAGCCGCACCGTCTCGGCGATCAGATCCATGGGAATGCCGAACAGCTGGCCGCAGCAATCGACGGTCACGATCCGGGTGACCGCCATGGTGAGCGGCAGGCGGATGATCACCGAAGAGCCCCGGCCCGGCGCATTGCGCAACGTGACGTCGCCGCCGGCCTTGACGACGGTGGTGCGCACGACGTCCATGCCGACGCCGCGGCCGGAGAGATCGGAGACCTCGTCCTTGGTCGAGACTCCCGGCAGGAAGATCAGATTGGCGGCTTCGATCTCGCTCATCTGCTCGGCGCGCTCGGCCGTGAGAATGCCCTGCTTGACCGCCTTCTCGCGCACCCGGGCGGTGTCGACGCCGCGCCCGTCGTCGCTGACTTCGATGACGACGAAGTCGGCCTCGTTGCGAGCCGCGATTCGCACCGTCCCCTGCTCGGGCTTGCCGAGCGCGAGCCGTTCGGCGGGCGTCTCCACTCCGTGGTCGAGGCTGTTGCGAACGATGTGAATGAGCGGATCGGCGAGGCTTTCGAGCACGTTCTTGTCGGCCTCGGTGTCCTCGCCCTCGATGACGAGCTCCACCTTCTTGCCGAGCGCGCGCGCCACGTCGCGCACCAGCCGGGGAAAGCGCTGCAGCACCTGGTTGACCGGCATCATGCGCACCGACATGACGCCCAGATGCAGCCCTTGAGTAATGCGATCGATGACGGAATAGGCCTCCTTGATCTCGCGCGACATGGCGCGCGAGCCATGTTCGCGCTCGGCGCGGTCAGCGAGATACTGCAGGCTGTTCTTGGCGACGATCAACTCGGCGACCAGATTGACGATCGAGTCGATCTTGCCCTGGTCGACGCGCAGCACGCGCGGCAGACCGGGCCCGTCGGCGGCGGCCGGCTCCGCCGCCTTGACCGCGGCGGGCGCCGACGGCGTGGCGGGCGTGAGCGCCGCCTCGCGGGGGCGCGGCCGTGAGATCAACTTGCGCAACGGCTCGGCGTCGCGTTTGTGTCGCAGCGCGGCCAACGCCGGTTCGAGTTCGCCCGCTTCGCGTCCGAGCGCGAGAAACAGACCACGCAGGGTGCGCGCCAGCGCTTCGAAGCGGCCGGTCGCGATATCGGCGGGTCCGGGCGTCAACCAGGCCTCGATCTGCTCCAGCGCCAAGCGCTCGCCGAGGTTCGGCTCTCGCTGAGGATCGGTTGCGAAAGCCACGGGCGCGGCGAGCGGCGGCAGACGGTGGGCGTTTCCGGTCTCGATCACGGCAATCAGGGCTTCGATTTCGACCGCGCGTTCGAGGCCCGAGCCGTCGAGGAGGGCCGCACACCAGCGCAGCGCCGAGGCTTGCAGGCTGGCCGGCGCCGTCATGCCGGCGAGCGTGGAAATCGAACTCGTCAGCGCCGCGACTTTGCTCGGATCGAGTCGGCCGGCTTCGATCTGCAGTCGCGCCAGTCGGGTGAAATCGCGGAACACCGGCCCGTCGGCGCGACTGCCGACGGGAAGGACGAGATCGGCGTCGGCGATTTCCACGATCTCGACCCGCTCCGCGACATAGCGGAAATGCTCGGCGAGCGCTCCGGGCGTGGCGTCGCTGACGCCATGGAAAGTGAGCCAGCATTGCAGCGGATCGAGCGAGTCGAGGGCGCCGAGATCTTGATTGGGCTCGACCTGCAGAGCCAGCACGCCCGGCGCAAAGCGAACCATCGCCAGCGGATCGTCGCCGCGGAAGAAGCAATCCTCCTCGGGTTCGAACCGCCACGCCGTCAACGGCCGCCCGTTCGCCACCTTGAATGCCGCCAGCCGCTCGGCTTCGGGAAGTTTCACCAGCCATTCCAGCTTGCGCCCTGCCGCCGCCAGCGCAGCGGCCGGTTGCGAGTTCGGCTTCGTCCCCGCGAGCCAACCACGCAGCGCCACCGCGCGCTGGCTCGACTCGACCTCGGCGCCGTCGGGCAGCTTTTCCTGATGCTCCAGAGCGTCGATCCAACGCCCGACGACGTCGAGGCTCTCGAGCAGCCCGTCGACGATCTCGGAATTGAGCGCCATGCCGCCGGCGCGCGCTTCGTCGAGCAGATCCTCGGCGGCGTGGACGAGCCGGGTGAGTGGGCCGACGTCGAACAGGCCCGACGTGCCCTTGAGCGTGTGCACCGCGCGGAACACTTCGTTGATGGCGGCGTGGTCCTCGGGCCGCCCTTCGAGCACGAGAATGCCGGTGGCGGCGCGATCGATGAGGTCGCGCGCCTCGGGGATGAATTGGGCGAGCAGCGAGTTCATGACAATTGTCCGCGGCTGCCGCCCGAGCCCGTCATCAGGCGCCCGTATTCGGCGAGGATCTTCGGATCGACCGGCTTGACGAAATACACGTTGGCGCCCGCCGCATGCGCCTTGACGCGGTCCTCGGGCCGATCCTGCGTGGAGATGACGATCACGGGAAGAGAACGGATCTCTTCACGTCGCCGGAGTTCCTTGAGGAACGTCAGTCCGTCCATTTTCGGCATGTTGATGTCGACGATGGCGAGATCGAAGGACGACAGCATCGCCTTTTCCAGCGCTTCGAGGCCGTTCACAGCCTCCTCCACATCGAAACCCGCGGATTCGAGGGTGTCGCGATAGAACAGGCGCGTCGTAGTCGAATCATCGACTATCAGGACATTTGGCATCCGATGACCCCTTCACAAAGGCTTTCGATAGACGATCGCCTCAGGAAACTTCCGAAGCTCGAACAACGACGAAATCCGGCTCATCGACTCCGAATGGCCGAGACAGACGAAGCCGCCCGGGGCCATCGAGGCGAACAGCGCGCCGCCCGCTTCGCGCCGCGACACGTCGTCGAAATAGATCAGCAGATTCCGGCAGAACACCACATGGAAACCGCGATAGGCGCGGTCGTCGACGACTTCGAGCAGATTGGCGGTGGCGAACTGGATCGACTCGCGCAGCGCCGGCACGACGCGGCGCAGACCGTCGCCTTCTTCGGTCGTGAATTTGGCCAGCGTCGCCTCGGGCACGTATTGCAGCGAGCGCTTGTTGAAGACGCCCTCGCGCGCGCGGCGCAGCACTTCGGTGTCGATGTCGGTGGCGACGATTTCGATCTCGTAATCGTCGACGAGCCGCCAATGTTCGAGCAGATAGAAGGCGATCGAATAGGGCTCCTCGCCGGTGGAGCAAGGCATCGACCAGATTCGGATCTTGCGGCTGCTCCCCAATGTCGTGACGACCTCGGGCAGGATCGACTTGACCAGACACTCGAGTTGATAGGGTTCGCGATAGAAATAGGTCTCGTTGACCGTCATCAGGTTGACGAGCGCCTGATACTCGGCCCCGTCGCGTCTGAGAAACTCGAAATAGTCGCGAAAGTTCCTGCGTCCACAGTTCAGGATGCGCTCGTACAGGCGCTTGTCGACGAAATAGCGTTTGTTGACGCCGAAATGAATGCCGGTGCGCTGGTAGAAATACTCGACGAACCGCTGATAGTCGTCCTCCGAGATTTCGGGCGGAGCGTCTGAGAACTTGGCGAGGGGCGGCATCGGCGTCTCATCCCAACCTTGGCAGGGCCGCCCGAACGGCGAAGGCTAGAAAGGGATGATCGGGAAAACGCGCGGGGACCTTCGCGAGCGCCGCCGCCATGTCCGGCGTCCCGCATGCCGCGATGACATCTACGGCGCCGGCGCAGACGTTCACATGCGGATCGGCGAGCGCGACTTCCATGGCGACCCGAGCCGAACGCGGGCTGACGATCCCCTCGAGCACATTCAGCGCATAGATTCGCATATTGGGATTGGGATCGTCGAGCAGCGGCCTGATGGCGTCGATCACCGGTTCTCCCATCGATTGCAGCGTCTCGACGACCGAGTTGCGCAGCGCGGGATCGTCGACGCGGATCAATCGAACCAGCGCCTCGATCGCGCGCGAATCGCGCGCCCGCGCCAGCGCGGTCAGCGCGGCTTCGCGGGCGAGCGGATCGTTCCCGGCGACGGCGATTTCCGCGAGTTTCTCCGCGTCGCCCGTGAGCGCGGCGGCGCGCACCACCTGCATCGGCGCGTCGGCGGCTTCGGGGACGTCGTTGCGGACGGCGGCGCGGATCAACGGCATGGCTTCCTCACATAATCCACTGCGAGAGTTGTTCGGCGATGCGGTCGCACGGCAGCACCTTGCTCGCGCCGCCGAGGCGGATCAGCTCGTTCGGCATGCCGAAAACGACGGCGGTCGAAGAATCCTCGGCGATCGTGCGTCCGCCCGACTTCAACAGGTCCGCCATCGCATGCGCGCCGTCGTCGCCCATGCCGGTGAGTTCGACGCCCACCAGCGTGCGTGGATCCATCACCTTCATCGCCGAGGCGACGAGCCGGTCGACGCTCGGATGCCAGCGCATTTGCGGGTCCTCGGGCGCCGATTTGACGATCACGCGGCCGAGCATGCGCTCGATGACCACATCGGCGCTGCCGCGCGCGATATAGATATGGCCGCGAGCCAGCGGCGTCGGCGCACTGGCCTCGCGCACTTCGAGCGCGCAGAGTTTGTTGAGCCTCGCGGCGAACGAACCGGTGAAGGCGGCGGGCATGTGCTGGGCGACGACGATCGGCCAGGGAAAGCTCTCGGACAACGTCGGCAGAATGTCTTCCAACGTGCGCGGGCCGCCGGTGGAAACGCCGATCAGCACCAGCCCGGCGATCGCTTGGCTCGTTGTCGCCGGCTTCGGCCGCGAAGCCGATTCGATCTTGCTGCGCGCCGCGCTGGCGATGGCTTTGGCCATTCTCGGCCGCGCCCGCGTCGCCGCGGCGACTTTGGCGAGAATTTCGCCGGAGATGACGTCGATCTCCAACGACACCGTGCCGCCCGGCTTCTCGACGAAATCGACGGCGCCGAGCGCGAGCGCCTCGAGCGTCGCCTGCGCGCCGCGCTGGGTGATGGAGGACACCATCACCACCGGGCGCGGACAGCGCGTCATGATGTGCGACAGACAGGTGAGCCCGTCCATCTCCGGCATATTGACGTCGAGCGTGACGACATCCGGATTGAAACGCTCGATCTGCACCAGCGCGTCCGCGCCGTTGCGAGCCGTTTGCACCTCGTAACGACCCCTCTCAGCGAATAGGTCGCGCAACACTTTGCGCATCAGCGCGGAATCGTCGACGACAAGGATTCGCTTGGTAGACGACCCGGCGCTCGGGGAACACGCAGGCGCAGGGGCGTAGCGAGCAGACGGCGGACTCATCGGCGCGGAGCCTCTCAATGGGTCTGACCGAGAGACGCTATCTCGCTGTCGTTCAGCAGATGTTCGACGTCGAGCATGAGAATGAGCCGTTTCGAATCGACGAGATTGGCCACACGGCTCACGGCGCCGTCGTGATCGACGGCCAATTCCGGCGCGGTCGAGATATGCGCGCGCGAAACCTTCAACACCTCGGAGACGGAGTCGACGATGAACCCCGTTCTCACACCCTTGACGACGAACACGACGATGCGTTGACGATCGTTGTGCTCTGTGGCGGGCAACAGAAAACGTCGCCGCTGATCGATGATCGGCATCACCGAACCGCGCAGGTTGATGATTCCCTCGACGAAGCTCGGCGTCTTCGGCATCTTGGTGATCTGCTCGGGAACGCGCACGATCTCCTGCACCGCCTCGATCGGCACGCCGTATTCTTCGTCGGCCAATGTGAAGATGACGAATTGTTCGTCATCTTCGGCATTTGCCTCGGCGCCTCGCTGATGGCTCGCCATGTCCTCATCCTTCCCGGCCCCGCCCGCTTCGAGCGCGTCGCCGATCTCATCGTTCAGGAACAGCCGCTCCGGCGCCATGATCGACACGATCCGCTTACCCGCGTCGAGCCGGCAGAGGCTTTCGACTTCTTGCTGGCCGGTGCGCGAGGCCATGAGCCGGGGCACCGGATCGACAGCAGACTTTGGCGCGCGCAGCACTTCCTTCACCGTGTCGGTGACGAGCCCGACCGAATGCGAGGCGCCCGAGATCTCGCGGGAGACCACGACGATGCGGCTCTGTTGGTCTTCGGCGGCCGGCGGCAGGCCGAACATCGAGCGCAGACTGACTAGCGGCAACATGCGGTTGCGCAGGTTTATCACGCCGAGCAGGTGTTGGCGCGAGTTCGGGAGGGCGTTGATGTGATCGGGCAATTGCACGATCTCTTCGACGCTCTCGATCGGCAGCGCATATTCCTGACCGTCGACCTCGAACGAAACCAATCGGATTTCGTCCGACGCCTCGCCTTCGCTCCGCTTCTCGGCGGCGGCGACGCTCGCGCCGGCGCGCCGCTCGCTGCGCGCCCTGCCCTCGGCGCCGCCCTGCAACAATTTAGCGGTGTCGAGGATCATCACCATGCCGTCGGGGCGCTTGATCACGCCCTGCAACATGTCGGCATCGACGGTAGCGCGCAGGCTGCCGACGTTCTCGACCTCACGTGCGTCGGCGGCGATCACACGCTCCATCCGGTCTACGACGAAGCCGATCGGCGTGCCGGCGTTCATCACTACGACGCGGGTCGAATCGTCGGCCGCGGTCTCGGACATGCCGAACACCCGCCTCAGGCTGATGACCGGCAGCACCGAGCCTCGCAAATTGGCGAGGCCCTTGAGGTGCTGCGCCGAGCGCGGCACCTCGACGAGGTCGGGCAGCCGGATGATCTCCTGCACTTCGATGAGCGGAACGGCGAAAGTTTCCTTCTCCATGCGGAACGTTACAAACTGCCGCGCCGCTTCGGCTTCGACAGGCGGCGCGCCGACAACGTCGGACGCCTGGGTTTCGATCACAGCGGACATGCTAACCTCTCGAGGCGCCGATACTTCAGCTCTGGTTCTGCAATTCGTCGGCGAGCGCGGAAATTTCCTCGATCGCGGCGGCGAGTTCCTCGGCGCCCTTCGACTGTTCGTTGGCCGCCTGCTGCGCCTGCTGCGCGGCGGCGCCAGCCTGCTGCGCCGCTGCTGCAATCTGCTCGCCGCCCTTCTTCGCCTCGACCAGCATCTGCGCCATCTGTTCGGAAGCGGTGAGAATGTCGCGGTTGCCCTTGATGACCACGACGATGTCTTCCTGCACCGTCTGCATCGCCACGACGATGAGCTTGTTCTTCTCGACCTCCGAGGCGGCGGACACCGAGATCTCGTCGAGATCGCGGCGCACGACGACGACCTGATCCTGGATCGCCTTGACGAGGTCCTTGATGCGCTCGGCATTCTCGGAGGAATCGCGGGCGAGATTGCGGATGTCGGTCGAAACGACCATGAAGCCTTTACCGAACTCGCCGGCGCGAGCGGCTTCGATAGAGCCGTTCACAGCGAGCATATTGGTTTGGATCGCCACCGTAGAAATGGCGTCGACGATCTTGTCGATCTTGCGGCTCACCTGCTCGAGGCCGCCGACCTGAGTGCGAATCTTGTTAGTCTCCTCGAGCGATTTGGTGACGCCGGCGATCAAATCGTTGGTGCCCTCTGTGCTCTGCTCGACCCTGCGCTGCACGTCCTCGCCGTTCGCCAGAGCCTTGGACGAGCGGTCCTGCGAAACGAGCGCGCCTCTTTCGATCTGGGTGATCGCGGCCATCAACTGTTGCGAGGCCGAAGCCTGCTGCTGAGCGCCGCGATTGATCTGGCTGAGCGCCGTCATGACCTCGCCGGCGGCGCGGTTGATCTCTTCGATCGCGCTCGACAGTTCTTCGGAGGCGGAGGCGACGCTTTCGGCGCTCTTGCCGACGTCGCTGGCGTTTCTGAGATCTTCGGCGAGCGTCGACAGTTCGCTCGACGCGGTTTCACTCTGCTCGAGCGCCGTCGTCTGCTGGCCGACGGTCTTCAACGCCTCTTCGCAAGCCGAAGATTGCTCCTCGGAGGCGCTGGCGATGGTCTCGGCGCCCTTCTGCGCCTCGATAGCAGCGCGTTCGCTCTCGAGCGACAGCTTGAGCACCTCCTCGGCGCCGGTCAGAATTTCGGTCATCGCGACGCGAACCTGGTCGATCTGCCCACTGATCGCCTTGCCCTTGGCGACCTCTTCGCGCGCACTCGCCGCCGAGTTGTTGACGCCCTCGGCGATCACTTTGACTTCGCTCTGTATGGAAGCGATCAGCGACTGGATCTCGCGGGCGCTCTTCTCCGAAGTCTCGGCGAGCGTGCGCACTTCGTCGGCGACGACGGCGAAGCCCTTGCCGTGCTGGCCGGCGCGTGCGGCCTCGATGGCCGCGTTGAGGGCGAGCAGGTTCGTTTGGTCGGCGATGCGCGCCACCGCGCGCACGATGTCGCCAATGCTCGCCGCTTGGCGCTCGAGTTCGAGTATCGTCGCGACCGAATTGGCTTGGCGGTTGGCGCCCGCGTCGATGCTGGCGATGCTGGCGGCAAGCTGCTTGCCGAGGTCGCCGAACAGGTTGCGCAGGCCATCGGTCTTCTGACGCGAGACGTCGGCGGAGCCTTTGGCTTGCAGCAGGCCGGCGCTGACGGCGGTAACGGCGCGCCGCGATTCCTCGGCGGCGGACGAAGCCTCTTCGGCGCCGGAAGCTATCGATTCCATCGCCTTGCGCAGTTCTTCGGCCGCGGCCGAGGATTGCGCGACGCCGGCGGCGAGTTCGTTGGTGGCCGCCGCAATGCGCTCGGCCGCCTTCTGTTGGCGCGCATGGGTGCGCACCGTCTTGCGGTTGTCGTCCGCAACGCGCGACAGGCGCGTCATAGCCGGTGTTTCCTGGTTTCGCGGCAGCGACGAAGCTTCGATCGCCGCCTTCTTGGCAAGCGCCATGGGAGATCTCCTGTGGCGCCCTGGCGCCGTAGATTGTCGAGGTAGAGGTCGAAACAAACGGGCCACGGCCTGGATGGGGGATGTATGGCGAGCCCGATAAACAGGGCGTATCGGCGCAGCGTTGTGTGAAGCTGTTCTCTTGGTCCTGGCGCGCGTTCGATGGGAAGCTCGACTTCGGGCGACGCTCGCCCTCTTTCCCCCAGAGCATCGGGTCGGCAGCCAATGCGGCCGAGCCGTTCGAGCGCGACGACGGTCTGCATCCCAACGGGCGATACGATCCGAGCCCGCGCTACGACTCCTGTTTGCGCGCGCTCGGCTATGAGGCGAGCAATCCGTGGAGCATTGGGCCATTTCCGCCGCCGGCCTCGACGGCGAGGCGCTGAACGGCCGGTTGATGTCGCACGCCGACAAGCCCGCGCGCGTCGACAAGGCGCATTCCGAAACCGCCTACATGACCAGCCGCGCCATCGATTTCCTGCGCGAAACAGAGAGCGACCCGCGGCCGTGGGTGCTGCACCTCTCCTATATCAAGCCGCATTGGCCCTATATCGCGCCCGCGCCCTATCATGCGCTCTACACGGACGACGACGTCCTGCCCGCCGCCCGATGGGGCGTGTCGATCCTCGAAGGGATATCGCGACTCGCCGAAGGGCGCGCGCAATTGAGACCTCGGGTGGATGAGACCTCGTTTGAGACGGTTTGAGGATTCCGGTTCAGACTTTATCTGCTTATTTGTAACTCCCAAGCCGTCAATTGATGGCGGACTCTCGCCTCGCTTCCTGCGCTCTCATCGGACGCGCCAGCTTTGGCGCCGGCGAGCCAATATCAATGGCTTAAGTG
>Ga0302319_10009963_pt1 | contig 18177 bp, 15 predicted proteins | sample Bog_T0_2_FD_203319 | JGI IMG/M metagenome (GOLD analysis project Ga0302319, IMG submission 203319) | Peat permafrost microbial communities from Stordalen Mire near Abisko, Sweden - Bog_T0_2 | ecosystem: Environmental > Terrestrial > Soil > Wetlands > Peat | place: Sweden: Abisko, Stordalen Mire...
GCCGGCGGGGCGACAGGAGATTTGCGGCTGCATGAATTTCGTAGCCGGATTTTTCGCAACACGCGTTTCTTGCGAGTGTGGCTGCCGCCGGGATATGACGCGGCGGAGAATTCGGGGCGGTATTACCCGGTGCTGTACTTGAACGATGGGCAGAATTTGTTTGAGACTTCGACGGCGTTTGCGGGCGTGGAGTGGCAGGTGGATGAGGCAGCGGACCGGTTGATCCGCGAAGGCGCGGTGCCGCCGATGATAATTGTGGGCATCGATAATACGGGCAAAGAGCGGATTCGAGAATACATGCCGTTCCGGTCGATGCATCCGCGGATGTTGCGCGTGCGGGGGCGGTACTATCCGGATTTTCTGATGAAGGAAGTGATGCCGTTCGTGGCTCGGAATTACCGCGTAGCGACGGGGCCGGAGAATATCGGGCTGGGAGGATCGTCGCTGGGGGCGCTGGTTGCGCAATATACCGTGATGGCGAAGCCAGGAGTGTTCGGGAAATTGCTGCTGGAAAGTCCGTCGCTGTGGGCGGCGGGGCGGCAGTTGATTAAGGAGAGCCGGGCGGTGAGGATTTGGCCGGAGCGGATTTTTCTGGCGGCGGGAACGGCGGAGGCGGGAAGCGCGGAGCGCAGCCGGACAGTGGTGGACGATGTGCGGGAGTTGGCGGCAATTCTGCGGCGCGCAGTGCTGAGCGAGCAGCGGTTGCGGCTGGTGATTCGCGATGGAGCGGGGCACAACGAGGGCGCGTGGGCGGAGCGATTTCCGGAGGCGTTGCGGTTTTTGTTCGGGGCGTAAGCGCAAGTCAAATAGCGTTTGGAACCGGAATTGATTTCCTGCTGAGCCATATCCCATACAAGAGAGCGGCCATTACCGGGACGGAAAGCTGGAAGTGTGTCCAGCGCGCGAGGGGGCCGAGCAGGGGGAGTGGGAATGCGAGGTAGAGAAGAAGCTTGAGGTGGGGCGTGGCGGGGGAGTGGGGCTGGGTGACGATCCAGTCGGCGAGTAACAGGAATGCAGGTGCGAGGACGACGAGATCGTAGACGGTGAGATGCGGGGCCAGGAGAACGGTACTGAGCAAGAGCGCCGAATAGCGTAGAGATAATGGGAGGCGGCTGCGCCAGCAAGCCACCGTTAGCGCGGCTAGGAAAAGTGCGGAGATGAGGTAAAGAGGATAAGGGAGCGAGGAAAACGGGATGAGCATGGTCCAGAAGGTGCGCAGGGAGTGGGTTTGGTAGATTCGCGGCTCGAGTTGTGGGAGCAGGGCTGGCAGGTTGAAGAGCCTGTGCAGCCATTCGCCGAGCGGGGCGGGGCCGTAGAAGAGGCAGGCTGTGGTCAATTGAATGACGGCTGAAAGGATCGCTCCGCCGATTACTTTCCAATTCAGTGTGGACAAGAAGACGAGGGCGGCGGCGAGGCCCAGTTGGGGTTTGAAGATGAGGCATCCGAGGGCCAAGCCCGCGAGGAATTCCTGCCGAGCACGCAGGGCGAAGAAGGCAAGAGTAAAGCAGGCGAGGGCCAGGGCGGAAGTTTGTCCCCAGGCGATGAGGTGCCAAAAAGCGGGGAAGGCGAGAGCAAGAATGAAGACGGTGAGTTTGTAATTGCGCAGGTTGGGACAGGCGCGCCAAATGGCGTAACAGCACAGGCCGTAGAGGAATGTGCTCAACGTGAGCCAGAGGAGAAGCGCGCTGGGATAGGACAGACGCGCCACGGGAGCGAAAAAAATGGAAACCTGTGGGGGATAGAGGGGTAGATAGCGAATTCCTGCGGCGGCTGGAACGTGTTGCGCGGCGATTTGGGATTGCGCCTGCATGTTGTAGAGATCTGCGCCGCGATGATCCAGGGCGAGCGAGCCAAGCGTGTAGAAATGCAGGAAGTCAGTGCCTTTGAGGTTTCCCATGCGATCCAGCAGGCCGGGTGTGGTCATGTTCCAGACGTAGACTGACCAGAGGCCGAGCGCGAGGATCAAGCCGTGCGCGCGCAGGCGTTTGGCGGTAAGGAACGAGGCGGCGGATGCCAGCATAACGCTAGCTATAATAAGCTGGTCTTTGAAGCGAAGCGGGAGCTAGAGTTGATCGCGAGTGAGTGCAAGTCTCATCCGTCATGCTATGAAGCAATTGGGGGAAGATACGGCAGGTAGCGCGGGGAGACGATGGGCTTGGCTGCGGCGCCCGCTTTGGATTTTCATTGTGGCCTTTATCTTGCGTGCCGGAGTGACGGGAACGCTCATGGCGCGCGGTCAATCATTCTGGAGGGCGAACGAGCCGTCGTGGATTGCTGCCGCGATGGTTCGGGGTCATGGATTTTCGTCCGCATTTCATGATTCGAGCGGGCCTACGGCGTGGCTCGGGCCGGTTTATCCGGCGTTGCTGGCGTGCATTTTTCGTTTCTTTGGAATTAAGACGGTCGCGGCGGCGGCGGTGGCGATTCTGCTGAATGTGATTTTTTCGTCCCTTACAGCGGTGGTGCTGGTTCAGTTGGGGCGGGAACAACTTAGCGAAAAGGCGGGAATCGTCGCGGGCTGGGCGTGGGCGATGGCGCCTCCGCTGTTGCTGATGCCGTGGGTGCTGTGGGAAACATGCCTTTCGGGCTTGACTCTGGCCTTCGCTTTCATGATGACGCTAAGGCTAGGCGGAGCTTCACGAGCGCGAGAGTGGGCTTGGTGCGGTGCGATCTGGAGTTTCGCCGCGCTGTTAAATCCCGCGTTGCTGGCAGCGCTGCCGGTGCTGGTGGTCAACGCGGCGAGGCGGAGCCAGGGCTGGAAATACGCCGGGCTGATGATCGTGGTTTGTATTGCAGGCGTCCTGCCGTGGACGGCGCGAAATTTTCTGGCTTTTGGAAAGATTATTCCCGTCCGCAGTAATTTCTGGGCCGAATTCTACTTCGGCAACGTGGAGTTTGCACCTCATCCGACCGGCCCCAGCATGTTGTACCAGCACGAAGGAGAGATGCTGTTCGTGGCCGATCTGAAGCAGCGTGCTGTGGATTTTGTGCGCTCCAAGCCGAAAAGCTTCGCGCGGCTGACGGCGGAGCGAATTGTTTCTTTCTGGGCGCAGCCAGCATATTTGTGGCCCTATCCCTGCTTGTTGTTGTTGGGCAGTCTGGGCGGTCTGGTTCAGGCCTGGAGGCGAGGCAAGCGGTGGCTTGGATTTGCGGCAGTGTTTTTGTTTTATCCGCTGATTTACTACATTACCTACACGTTCGCGCGCTATCGCTATCCAATTGAACCGTTCATGTACGCCCTCGGCGCATATTTTGTGTGCGAAGTGCTGGCAGCCTATCAAAGCCGGCGTTCGCAGCGCATCAGGGCAGGGAACGAGTTGCCGGGCTAAACGGAGAAGGGCGCGGCTCCAGATGGGGATCGTCGCCGTTCAAGAGCCAAAGGTGTCGGTCGGAAAAATACTGTATCAGCGCCTCGTTATCGGGCTCGGTCATATCGCGCGCCCAGACGATTTTTGCGCCGTCGATATCGGCGTCATTGTAGACCCACTCCCAGTCCACATCATGATGCGGCGTGTAACGAACTATCACCAGGTGTTTGCCCGGCATTTGATCCAGCCGGCGAATAATTGCTGCCCGCTCCAAGTTTCCACGCGGCCAGGCAGGCTCAATCTGCACGTGAACTGCGGCCGCGGTTACGCGCAGCAGGACCATAGAGCAAGCGAGCGCGGGAATCGCTCGAACCAGGGCCTGTCCCAGAGTGCGACGAAAAGGAAATCCGCGCCAGAGTTGGCGCATACACTGAAGCAAAATGAGGTAGAGTGCTCCAGTTGCGGGCGAGAAATAGTGAGGAAGAGTCCAGGTTTGGACGGCAAAGCCGGCTAGCATGGCGGCCAAGATCGCAGCCGGCAGCCGCATTTTTCTTTGCCGCACCACTGCGGGAAAGGCAAGGAGAGGGAGCGTGAGTAAAGGTCCGAGATAAACCTGCCACCAAGAGAGGGACTTTTCCCCGGCGCGGCGGAAATAGCCGCGGAGAGTGATATTTTCCTCGAACTGCCGCCACTCCCAACGATAAAAATCGCGCATCACTGCGTGATGGTAGATCGGCTCTGGGGGTGGCGTCTGCCAAATGAAATAGGGAGCGGTGGCGTAGGTGCCGCGGTTGACTTGATAGGTCATGCGAAACGGGCTGCCGGTAACGCGGTAGTAGTAATAGCCGGTGGCGAGGGCGGCGACGAGCAGCGTAAGAACGATTGGCACGATCACGCGCGGAACGGATTGACGAAACGCGGGGTGGTTCTTACTGAAAAGCCAAAAACACATTGCGACGGCGATCGGGATGGCGAACACTAAGCCTTCATAGGGCCGACTGTTCGCGAGAATAGCCAAACCTAGCGCCATCAGCAGGGCGTCGCGGATACCGAGATGGCGGCGGAGACGCGGCCATGCCCCGAGGACGAGCGTGCCGCCGAGAGCTGCAACCGAGGCGCACCAGTACGTGTTCATCCAGTAGCTAAGAATGCCCAAGCGGAGCACGGCCAGCGCGGCCCCGAGCAAGGCCCATGGCGGAGGGAGCCAGCCTTGCAACATCCAGCACAGGGCGGAACACATCAACGCGGTAACGAGAATTTGCCCGATCCATGCTCCTCCACCCCAGGGATGACCCAGGATTTCGCCCGCGGCAAGGACCAGGCCTTGCGCGGGCGGATACATCGACATGTAGGTGGGGTGCTGGATGATGTGGAAACTTTCGAAGTGAATCCACATGGGATGAGTAGGATTGGTTAGTTTGCCGTGGGCGAAGGTGTCGGCGGCGAGCAGGTAGCTAAACTCATCGTTGAAGCGGGGTTGGGGAATGCCGAGGACGGGGATGAGGGCGGTGCGAATCGCGACGACACTCAAGAAGACGACGAGCACGGAGAGACGCTTGCGGCGGGACAAGCAGGCGAGAGCGCGTTGCAGCGAAAGAAAAGCCGCGGGTTGAGAACGAGATCGGCGTTGCGAAGAGAAAAAAATCAAACCGGCCGTGGCCGCTACGAGCAGGAATTCGATTAGCGCGACGAAGAACGGAGCGAGCCGCAGGTAGAGGTTTGGCATCTTGATCAGGCCGCGTGCAATGGACTCAGGGAGTTTTCCAAGCCCGTCCTGGCTGGCGAAATCGAGGTTACACGAAATCGTTGTCCACTGGAAAAACGAAATCGTGTGGCACGCCGACTCAGACCGCTTCCCGGTCGGCGGTTTTCTCGAAGAGGCCTGAGACCATTTCGATCATTTCATCGTCTACGACCCGGTTACGCGAGATAGCTTCGACCAGAGGGATGGAGACGATTTTGTTGGAGCGCAGGGCGGCCATACAGCCGAACTCGCCGCGGTGCACCATGTCGATGGCGCCCAAGCCGTAGCGGGTGGCGAGGACGCGGTCGAAGGCGCTGGGCGCGCCGCCGCGCTGAATATGTCCAAGGACGACGGGGCGAGTTTCGTAGCCGGTGCGTTTTTCGATTTCGCGGGCGAGGATGTTGGCGATGCCGCCAAGCTTAGCGTGGCCGAACTCGTCCTTGCCCATGTCTTGCAGAATGGGAGAGCCCTGGCCGGGCTCGGAAGAAAACTTCGCGCCTTCGGCTACGACCACAATGGAAAAATAACGTCCGCGTTCGTGGCGCTGGCGGATGGAGTCCGCAACTTTATCGACATCGAAGGGGCGCTCAGGGATGAGGATGACGTCGGCGCCTCCGGCGATGCCGCTGTAAAGGGCGATCCAGCCGGCGTCGCGGCCCATGACCTCGACCACCATCACGCGGTTGTGAGCTTCGGCAGTGGTGTGGACGCGGTCGAGGGCCTCGCAGACGATGTTGCAGGCGGTGTCAAATCCAAAAGTGTATTCGGTGCCGCCGAGATCGTTGTCGATGGTTTTGGGAATGCCGACGACTTTGGCGCCACGCTCGTGGAGCTTTTGAGCGACGGAAAGAGTATCGTCGCCGCCGATGGCGACGAGAGCATCGATCTGGTTTTTCTCCAGGGTGGCGAGGCACTGATCGAGGCCGTCGGGGTGCTTGGAGGGATTGGTGCGCGAGGTGCGGAGAATGGTGCCGCCGCGAGGCAGAATCCCTCCGACGGCGTCGAGATCGAGGGGCATGATGGTGTTTTCGATCAGGCCGCGCCAGCCTTCCATGAAGCCGACGAATTCGTCGTCATAGGTGAAAATGCCTTTGCGCACGATGGCGCGAAGCACGGCATTCAGGCCGGGACAATCGCCACCGCCGGTTAACATGCCAATCTTCATGACTATGGTGTGCTCCGGTGCATGAATTCGGAAAGAAATACGCGGGGGCAGCAGCCGCCGCGAAGAAACAAGATTATCATCAACATTATCGTTTAGGCCCGAACCGATTTCTTCCCGGGAACTGTGGTTGCGGATCGAAAATCTGTCACAATTAGATCGATAACGACTTCTACGACGACAGGAACACAAACGTGAAAGCAAAAAGAGGTGTGATCGGAATTCTCACCGGGGGCGGCGATGTACCCGGCCTGAACCCGGCCATTCGCGCCGTCACTATTCGAGCCATGCGCGAAGGTTGCCAGGTGATTGGCATCCGGCGCGGGTGGGCGGGACTAGTCGACCTGGTTTGCGAAAAAGATTACGACAATAGCGAGAACTTCCAGACGCTGTCGGAGGACCTGGTCAACCGCACGGGCCGCACGGGCGGCACGTTCCTGCACACTTCGCGCACGAATCCCAGCCGGGTGAAGAAGTCGAGCGTTCCAAGCCACTTGCAGGCTGCTTATAACGCCGAGTCGAACGATCTTACCGCCGAAGTTCTGAAGAACTTGGATTGGCTCGGCATCGACTACCTTATCCCGATCGGCGGCGACGATACGCTGAGCTACGGCGTGCGGTTGTATCAGGAAGGCTTCAAGGTGGTCGCGATTCCGAAGACCATGGACAACGATGTTCCGGGCACGGACTATTGCATCGGCTTCAGCACGGCGGTGACACGCACGATTGCGATGACCAATAGCCTGCGCACCAGTGCGGGGTCGCACGAACGCTTCATGGTGCTGGAAGTGTTCGGGCGGTATGCCGGGTTTACTGCCATGTTGCCCACCATGGCGGGGGCGGCGCACAGGTGCGTGATTCCGGAGCACCAGTTCGATATCGAGCGGCTGACCGAACTATTGGTCTCTGATCGCAATAAGAATCCCAGCCATTATTCCGTCGTGCTGGTTTCAGAAGGCGCGATGTTCAAGGGCGGCGAGATGATTTTTGAAGCCGAGACCACGGACGCTTTCGGCCACAAGAAACTGGGCGGCATCGGGGACCTGGTGTCGGAAAAGCTGAAGGAGCTTTCGCCGAAATACAACAACGGCAAATCGATCGACACAATTAACCAGAAGCTCGGCTATCTGGTGCGTTGTGGCGACCCGGATGCCATCGATTCCGTCGTCCCCATGGCTTATGGAAATCTTGCGCTGGATTTGCTGCTGGGCCGGATTCACGGCCGGCTGGTCGTCCTGAGGAATGGGCGTTATGACAATATGCCCATCGACACGGTCACGGCGTCGAAGAAAATTGTAAACGTGAAGGAGCAGTACAACATCGAGCGCCTGCGGCCGCACTACAAGAGCTTCGAGATGAAGCCGCTTTTTATCATGACCAGCGAATAGGGGCAGCGGAACTGCTGCGCATGCTCGGTACATCCTCCGTCGCTATCGCCAAGACTATCTAGCTCTTGAGTCCGATGGCGGCGGTTTCCATTTGGTCGTGCATCTGCTGCGCGCGGCGGAGCGCGGACTGCACGTTGTCGCAGATGTTTTCCGCGCCCACCACTTCTTCGAATTCCGCCTGATGCATCAAGCTGGCGGGTTGCTCGCGCGCGCCGCAGAGAATTAACGTGCGGTTGCTGGCGTGCAGTTGGCGGGCGACTTCTTCGATGGCGAACAATCCCGTAGCGTCGAGGGCGGTCATGTTGCGCAGGCGCAGAATCACGACTGGCGGCAGCGTGTGCAAGGCCTCGGTAACGGCGTTGATTTTGTCGGTGGCGCCGAACAGGAACGGGCCGTGGATGCGGAAGATGGTGGCATAGTAGGGAATGTCTTTATCCTGCAGGATGTGCAGACGGCCGTCTTCGACATATTCGTCGGTGACCTGGGAAACCGTAGTGGTGGCGGCGACGCGGCTGATGAAGAGCAGCGCGGCGAGGATCATGCCAGCCTCAACGGCGACGGTTAAGTCGGCGAAAACGGTGAGGGCGAAAGTGACGAGCCAGACGCTGATGTCGGTTTTCGTCAGCTTGAGCAGTTGCGGAATCTCGCGCCACTCGCCCATGTTGTAGGAGACCACCATGAGAATTCCGGCGAGCACGGCGAGCGGCACGTGGGCCACCAGGGGCGCGGCGAAGAGCAGAATGCAGAGCAGCGTGAGGGCGTGAATCATGCCCGCGACGGGAGACTGCGCTCCCGCGCGGATGTTGGTGGCGGTGCGGGCGATGGCGCCGGTGGCGGGCAGTCCGCCGAACATGGGCGAGACGATGTTGGCCACGCCCTGGCCGATCAACTCGACATTTGGATTGTGGCGATCCTTGCTCATGCGGTCGGAGACCACGGCGGACATAAGCGATTCGATCGCGCCCAGCATGGCGACGGTGAGCGCGGGGCCGAGCAGGCCGTGGATCAGGTCGGCACGGAATCGTGGGATCACGAAGTGCGGCAGGCCGGCAGGGATTCCGCCGAAACGCGAGCCAATGGTTTCCACCGGCAGCTTGAAAAGCACAACAGCGGCCGTGCCCAAGACAAAAGCGACGATCGCACCGGGAATACGATTGGAGAGAGTTCGGCACAAGATCATCGCCAGTACCGTCGCCGCCGCCAGTGCGGTTGCGGTGAAGGAAATGGTGGGAAAGCTCGCGGCCAGGGCTTCCATGCGCTGCCAGAAGACGCCGGGGACTTTGGCGAGTTGCAGGCCGAAGAAATCTTTTACCTGAGTGCTGGCGATGAGAATGGCGATGCCGTTGGTGAAGCCAACGACGACAGGGCGCGGGATGAACTTAACCGCCGTGCCCATGCCGGCGATGCCCATGATCATCAGCAGGACCCCGGCCATCACCGTGGTCATGAAGAGGCCATCGACGCCGTGCAGCGCGACAATGCCGGCGACGACCACGACGAAGGCGCCGGTAGGGCCACCGATTTGCGTTTTGGAGCCGCCGAGCAGCGAGATGAGGAAGCCGGTGACAATGGCGCAATAGATGCCCGCCTGCGGCGTTAAACCCGAGGCGATGGAGAACGCCATGGCCAGAGGCAAGGCGACCAGGCCCACGGTGATGCCGGCGATCAAGTCGCGGAGGAATTTGCTGGAGCTGTAATCGCGCAGACAAAGGACGGACTTGGGGAGCCAACGCTCGTCAAGGAAAACACTCGCCATTTTTCTATTATGCAGGAAGGAGCTTCATGGGCGGCGGAATAAGGCATACGTGAAGACACGAAGGCACATGGCTGAGCATTGCGCTCCGCGCCAGGTTTGGGCACAATGCTGCACGGAATGAATGCTGGCATGAATAAGACTCTGGCGGTTCTGCTGTGGGGGACGGTGGCGGTGGTTGGCGCCGCGGCGGTGGGCACGGTGGCCGTGCATCGCGGCGAACCGATCAACGCATTATGGCTGGTGGTGGCGGCGACTTGTTGCTACGCGCTCGGCTACAGGTTTTATAGCAAGTTCATTGCAGTAAAGATTCTCGCGCTCGATGGCCTGCGGGCCACTCCGGCGGAACGCCTGGAGAACGGCCGCGACTTTCTGGTTACGAATAAGTGGGTGGTGTTCGGGCATCACTTCGCAGCGATCGCCGGACCGGGGCCGCTGGTGGGGCCGGTGCTGGCGGCGCAGTTTGGGTATCTTCCCGGAACCATGTGGGTGCTGGCCGGGGCCGTGTTGGCCGGGTGCGTGCAGGATTTTGTGATTCTGTTTTTCTCGGTGCGGCGCGACGGCAAATCGCTCAGCGAGATGGCTAAAGACGAAATCGGGCGCGTAGGCGGGTTTGTCGCGTATGCGGCGGTGATTTCGATTCTGATTATTTTGCTCGGAGTCTGCGCGTTAATCGTGGTGAACGCGCTGAAATCGAGTCCATGGGGCACGTTCACTATTGCTATGACCATGCCCATCGCTTTGTTGATGGGCGTGTATCTGCGGCGGATTCGTCCCGGCAAAGTGCTGGAAGTATCGGCCCTGGGATTTCTTCTGGTGCTGGCGGCAATTTGGGGCGGGCAGTACGTGTCGCAGAATCCGGCGCTGGCGGGGCTGTTCACGTTCACCGCTCCGACGTTGGCTATTCTGATCATCGTTTACGGCTTTGCGGCGTCGGCGCTGCCGGTGTGGCTGCTGCTTGCGCCGCGCGATTACCTCAGCACCTTCGTAAAGCTGGGAACCATCGCGTTGTTGGGCGTGGGCATTGTAGCGCTGCATCCTACGCTGCATATGCCGGCGCTGACGCGGTTTGTCGACGGCAACGGCCCCGTGTTTGCGGGGACGATATTTCCGTTCGCGTTCATCACCATCGCCTGCGGCGCTATCAGCGGATTTCACGCGCTCATTTCCAGTGGCACCACTCCCAAGCTAATCGCCCGCGAGACCGAGACCCGCATGGTGGGCTACGGCGCGATGATGTGCGAGTCGGCGGTGGCGGTGATGGCGATCATCGCCGCATGTGTGATGCAGCCGGAAATCTATTTTGCCATTAACAGTCCGGCGGGGATTGTAGGGCAAGCGCCTGCGGCCGCAGCCGCGATGATTTCCAGTTGGGGATTTCCCGTGACTGCGGCCGACATGCAGGCGCTGGCGCACGCGGTGGGCGAACAAACGCTCTTTAACCGCACCGGTGGCGCGCCCGCGTTTGCCGTGGGGATGGCGAGCATTTTCTCGCACAGCCTGGGGGGCGAGACGTTGATGGCGTTGTGGTACCACTTCGCGCTCATGTTCGAGGCGCTATTTATATTGACGGTGCTCGATGCGGGCACGCGGGTGGCGCGCTTCATGGTGCAGGATGCTCTGGGGCATGTATACAAGCCGCTGGGGCGGACGAGTTGGTATCCCTCGATTCTGGCGACCAGCGCGCTGATCGTTGCGGCGTGGGGATATTTCCTGTGGCAAGGAGTGAAGGACCCGCTGGGCGGGATTAATTCTTTGTGGCCGCTGTTTGGCATTTCGAATCAACTGCTGGCGACAGTGGCGCTGTGCGTGGCTACGACGATCATAATCAAAATGCACCGGGCGAAGTACGCGGCGGTCACGCTGGTTCCACTTGCCTGGCTGGTCGCGGTGACGTTTACGGCGTCGTGGCACAAGATATTCGACGCCAATCCGCGGGTGGGGTTTCTGGCGCAGGCGCAGGCGCTGGCAGCGGGGCCGGCGCCGAGCCCGACTGGAAGACTGATCTTTAACAATCGGCTGGACGCGGCGGTCACTGGAATCCTCGTACTGATGGTGACGCTGGTGCTGGCGGAGTCGCTGCGGCAGTGGTGGGGCGTTGTGAGCGGGGCGAGAGAAGCGCGGGTGAAGGAATCGCCTTTTGTGAAAACGCGGTTGGCGGAGGAGCGGGGATGAGGAGAATCATTTCCAGTTGGCGCACACTCATAGCTGCGCTACGCGAGATTTTTGATGAGGCCGCGTATGCGCGGTTCCTGGGACGGACTGGCATCGCTTCGTCGAGCGCGGCGTATGCGGAGTTCCGGAGGGAGTTCGAAGAGGCTAAGGTGCGGAGGCCGAAGTGCTGTTAGAGGTTCAGAGTCCCCGATGTGCGAACCACGACACTAGGTTCTCCACCGGTTCCGCGCTACACTGCACTCACATGCGAGTTCTAGGCATCGATTGCGGCGGGGAGTATACCGGATACGGCGTGGTGGAGATGCGCTCCGGCGGGCGGTTGGTGTGCCTGAGCTGCGGCGCCATCAAGCTTTCGCCGCGGGAGCCCCTGGCGCGGCGGCTCGCGCGCATCTACGACGAACTCGGCGTGCTCATCATCGAACATCATCCGGATGAAGTGGCGATCGAAGGCATCTTCTACGCGCTGAATGTGAAATCGGCGTTGAAGCTGGGGCAGGTGCGGGGAGTGGCGATGCTGGCGGCGGCTTCCGCCGGACTGGAGGTGGCCGAGTATTCTCCGCTGACCATTAAGTCGTCGGTGGTGGGCTACGGGCGGGCGGAGAAGCAGCAGGTGCAGCACATGGTGACGCGGCTGCTGGGGTTGGCCGAGCCGCCAGAGCCGATGGACGCCTCCGACGCGCTGGCCATCGCGATTTGTCATTTGCATACCGCGGGAACGTTGGAGCGGCAGAGGGTTGCGGCACGGTGACGCTCGCTTCGCTCATTCGAACTTCTCCCATTCTATTGTTAGCGATTCGACCAACGTCGGTCCGAGCAAGACGCTGCATTCGTGCGGCGGCAATGACCGCGCTGGCTTTGGGCGCAATGTCCACGGCGCTGGCATCCCAGCAAACAGCGAACGGCAATGCGCCTTCCACCGCGACCGTCACCTTCACGTTGGATTTTCCCCAATCGAATCCCTCCCACTACTCGATTGCAGTCGACGCCGCCGGACACGCGCGCTACGAGTGCGTTGTTATGATCGCGCAGGATTCCGAGCCGCAAACCGAGCGCACAGAGTTCGAACTGTCAGCAGAAAACCGCCAGAAAATCTTCGAGTGGACCAAACAGGCGAAGTTTTTCAGCGGAAAGATTGACTCCGGCAACAGCAAGCTGGCCTTCACCGGAACGAAATCGCTAAGTTACCGGGATGGCCAGCGATCGAACTCGGCCCGCTACAACTATTCGAACCTGCAGCCGGTGCGCGAGCTCACCGTTCTATTCCAGAGCATGGCGGGCACGCTGGAGTACGGAAGCCGTCTGGCTTATTACCATCGCTATCAAAAGCTGGCGCTCGACGATGAACTGAAGCAAATGGAAGCGCAGGCGCGAAGCAACGAACTGAGCGAGATTCAGAGCGTAGCGCCCGTGTTGCGGGAGATTGTGGAAGACACCTCGGTGATCAACGTAGTGCGGGCGCGGGCCAAAGAATTGATCGAGATGGGAAGCGGCGGCGCGACCGGCCATTGACGGTGCGCGGCTGAAAACGTCGCTAAGAAATCACGACGCCAGCATAGCCCACTACAGTGTCGAGATCGCCCGAAACCTCGCCCGAAGTAGCGTACCTAATCAGTTCGGCAGACGTCGCGCCGAGCTTCGCAGCCGCTGTCAGCATAGTGACGGCGGGCCCGAAGCCGCACATACTGATGTGCTGCCGCGTGACGGCATCGTAGAGGGCGCGCGCATCGAGGGCGAGAATGGGTTCGATGGCAATGTGGTCCTTGACGCGAGTTACGGCGTCGGATTCGTAATGATTCATGTCGCTGGAAGCGACGATTAGAACATCACCGGCGTGGGCGGCGATCACGTCTGCAATCGCATGCCCAAGGTTTTCGAGAATTTCGAACTGTCCCGTACCTACAGAAATGGGGACGAAACTTAGCTGGGGTTGCCGCATCTGCAGAAACGGCAACTCAACTTCAATGGCGTGTTCGCTGCGGTGAGCGGAGGAATCTTCCTGCAGCAGTGGACAGCGCTGCTTGAGTGTAGCGGCTAGCGGGGTATCGATGGGGATGTCGCCCAGCGGAGTTTCCCAAGCGCCGTCGCTGACAATGGCCAGGGCATGCCCCACGCCCTTGTGATTCGGACAGAGCACGAGGCAGACTTGAGGAATATTGATCGCGGCGAATACCGCTCCTGCCACACCGCCGGAATACATATAGCCGGCGTGAGGCGCGATGCAACCGAGAGCGCGCACCGGCCGTGGCTGGGGAGTTTGGTTGAGGAAGGTGCGGACTTGCTCGCGCAATTCATTCGGATCGCGAGGATAGAAACGTCCGGCGACCACGGGCGGGCGAATGGAGGTCGCGGTCATAGGTGCTCCTGACGGAATAATCCTACGAGGCGCCGTGGTTGCCGCGCAAGGCAAGAAACAGCGCGGCGCTTTCCTCCAGGCTCAGAGTTTCGGCGCGCGCGGCAGGCTTTACTTTCGCCTGCGCCAGCGCGGCGCGCAGAAGAGGTTCCGGATAATTCGATTTGAGATTATTCCACAGCGTTTTGCGTTTCTGGGCAAAGGAAAGCTTCAGGAAATCGATGAAGCCATTCTTGGTCCGCAAGTCTGCGTCACGTCGGTCGCCGTCGAGGCCTAATTCTTTTTGCCGCGGCGCCATTGTCAAACGCAAAGCGGTGGAATGCACTTTGGGCGGAGGCGAAAATGCGCCCGGCGGCAGAGAGAAAAGTTTATCCACGCTCGCATAGAGCTGCGCCGTGGCCGAGAGCAATCCGTAGTCGCGGCTGCCGGGGTCGGCGGCAATGCGATCCGCAACCTCGCGCTGCACCAGGATCACCATGCTCTCAAAATACTTCGAGTAGTCGAACAGGCGCAGCAGAATGTCGGAGGTAATGCCGTAGGGAAGATTGCCGATGACTTTAATCGGCTCGGGCTTGAACTCGATGCCGGGGCGGCGCAGGCCGGGCTTGGGGCCGAACAGCGAATCGAAATCGATGGAGAGGATATCGGCCTCGATGATTTCGACGTTGGAAAACATGCCGAAGCGCAGGCGAAGCTGCGCGGCCAGCACGCGGTCCAGTTCCACGGCGATCAAACGGCGCGCGCGCTTGGCCAGCAGCGAAGTGAGGATGCCGCGTCCGGGGCCGATTTCGAGCACGCTCCGCTGCGAAACGTCGCCCAGGGCATCGACCAGTTGCAGGGCGTAACTGTCGTCGGCAAGAAAATGCTGTCCCAACTTCGGTTTGTGCTGCGGACGGCGCGTGGAGACAACCTTGGGCACGTTGACCCTCTTTTCCTCGGGCCTATAAACTTGCACATGGGCCCGTGTGCGTTGCGCGCGGGAGGGTTGAGATCCCGCAATCCATAACATCATAACGTGTACCTGCGAAAAACGGGTCTTGCCGGGGAGGTGTCATGAACATTGCATTCGTAGCTTCGGAAGGCGTTCCGTTTTCGAAAACCGGCGGCTTGGCGGACGTGGTGGGCGCATTGCCGCGTGCGCTGGCGTCGCTGGGGCATCAGGTGAGCGTCTTCTTACCACGCTATCGCCAGACCAAGCTGGCCGATCCTGCCACTGTGGTGCGCAGCATTACGATTCCTTTTGATGACAAGTACCGTTTTGCCTCGGTGATCACCGGCGGTACCCAGTCCGGCGTACGCTCTTATTTTGTCGAGTGCCCGGAGTATTTCGATCGAGATGCGCTTTACGGGACGCCGGCCGGAGATTATCCCGATAACGCTGAACGCTATGCGCTGTTCTGCCGCGCCGTGTTGGAGGCTTCGAAGATTTTGGGCGTCCCGCAGGTTTTCCATTGTCACGACTGGCAGGCGGCGCTGGTGCCGGTGATGCTGCGCACGATCTATGCGGAAGATCCCGCATTCCGTGATGTGGGCACGGTGTTTACTATCCACAACATGGGCTACCAGGGCCTGTTCCCGCCGGAGACTCTGCCGCTACTGATGCTGCCGTGGGATTTATTCACCATGTCGAAGATGGAATTTTTTGGGCAGGTTAATTTTCTGAAGGGCGCTCTGACTTACTCTGACTACATTACGACCGTCAGCCGAAAATATAGCCAGGAAATTCAAACTGCCGAATATGGTTTTGGCCTGGAAGGCGTGCTGCGCGACCGCAACGCCACCGTCACCGGAATCTTAAACGGCGTGGATTACGACGAGTGGAGCCCGCAGGCCGATAAGTTCATTGCCGCGAAATATTCTCCGCAGGATTTCTCTGGCAAGGCCACCTGCAAACAGGATTTGCTGACGACGTTCGGCGTAAAGAATGCCGATGCGAAAACTCCGGTGATCGGCATCGTCTCGCGCTTCGCTGCGCAAAAAGGCTTTGACCTGATCGCGCAGGTCATGGACCGGCTGGCCCGCGAAGAGATGATCATGGTCGTCCTCGGCTCGGGCGACAAGGTGTATGAAGAAATGTTTGCCCGGCTCAACAAACAGTTCCCCAACAAGATTGCGTTGAAGGTGGCTTACGACAACGCCATCGCGCACAAGGTCGAGGCCGGGGCCGATATGTTCCTGATGCCCTCGCGCTACGAGCCCTGCGGGCTGAACCAGATCTACAGCCTGAAGTACGGCACGGTGCCGATCGTGCGCGCCACTGGCGGCCTTGACGATACCATCGAGCCTTGGGACGCTCGCTCCGGCAAAGGCACCGGCTTCAAGTTCACGGAGTATAACGGCGAGTCTCTGCTGCTGACGGTGAAGCAGGCGCTGCAAGCCTTCCGCGACCAGACCTCCTGGCAGGTGCTGATGCGTAACGGCATGACCAAGGATTTTTCCTGGAACGCTTCGGCGCGGGAGTATGGGAAGATTTACGAGCGAGTGAAACAGATGCGGAGCGCCACACAGGCGACGGCGGAAAAGGTCTTGGTGTAGATTCTCTCTGCCGCAAGGGAAGACTCGCGCACCAATGAGTGAGATGGCGAATTACCCACAACAAACCCTCTTGAGCAACCGCCGCCCCGGTCATTCACTACCACCTTTGAGGGATAGCACCGACACTTTCGAGCAATTGCTCTGCCCCTGTTGGAAACGTAAGGTTCTCCTTCCTTCCAGAAAGGGGAGAGTATGAAGCTTTCCGGATTTACTGCCCGTAGCGTGTCATTTTGCGGCTTGACGGCGTTTTGTATCATTGGCACGCTTTTGTTTTTCGGAACCCAAGTGGCCTATTCGCAGTCGAGCCTTGAGACTGACGTGGACAATGCCCGTATCATCGAAATGACTCATAAGGGCCTCGGGGATGACGTGATTATCGCCAGAATAAAGGCGGGGGCAACAAAGTTTAACCTTTCAGATGACGACCTCGCTAGCCTGAAGAAAGAAGGAGTATCCGATTCCGTTGTGGCGGCCATGATTCAGTCAACGCAGTTGACGAGTCCTAAGGTCACGATTGACGGAAATCCAGTTGAGGTGCGCACCATCGGCGAGCAGAAGGTCGGCGGGAGGCTCGGGCACGCTGTTACCCTACACATTAAGTCCGTCAAGAACAAGGCGTACCTGCAAGGGCAACACGCCTCGGTGATAGCCTCCCGGAAAACAGTGATTGATATTCAGCTACCGGCTAATGACAACATCGACAACTACATCATTGTCGAGATGGACGACAAAGGTGACCGGAGAGAAATCGAAATGGGATCTATTGGTGGAACCGTGGGGGAAAAGGTTGGCATTCGCGCCGATAGGATCGTGCGCACTTCGGCAACTCCGGTTGGAGGTCGCCGGTTCAGGATTTCGCCAGTGAAAGAGTTGAAGAAGGGCGAGTACATCCTGTACTCAGTTGGATCCGCCGATTTTCCTCACGGCGTCTATGGGCAGGGCTATGATTTCACGGTTCAGTGATCCGCGATCATGAGAACAAGTCGAGCCCGTTCTACAATCCGTCTTGGGCTGGTCGCGCTAGGATCCCTTATCGCCCTTGCGCCGGTATTGCTTTGGTCTCAAGCAAAAGAAGATGGGAAAGCGGATGCAGTGCTTCTGGCTGACGGGACGCCCATCCACCTTGTGCTGATGGACGATCTGCAGGGGAAAGATCTGCGAGTCAGGCAGGCGGTTCATTTCAAGGTGCGACAGGATCTCGTCGCCGGTTCTAAGGTCATTGTGAAAACAGGCACTGAGGCAATTGGACACATTGAATCAATATCAAAGAGCGGTCTCTTGGGAAAATCAGGAAGGCTTGTTTTGCAGTTCGACTATGTGACCACCGTGTCAGGTGCAAAGCTCATGTTGCGGGGCGGGGTGGGGGTTAGCGGAGGAAAGGGTGGTGCCCTCACGTGGGAGTCGGCTCTTTGGTACGGTCCGAACGCGAACTTGCCCGTAGGAACAGTACTCAATGCCTATGTCAACCAAGATCAGCGGATACCGGTACCTTAGCTTGGCAGGTGCTGATGCGCAACGGAATGACCAAGGATTTTCCTGGAACGCTTCGGTGCGGAAGGCCGGCCTCGTGCACGGATCGTTGACAGGGGAGAACGGACAGAGGAACGGAAATGGCAGAGTCGGATGAGGAGACGATTGCCGAGGGAGAAGACTACATCGAAGTGTGTGTCGGGATATCCCAATGGAGGAACGAAGACGGCCTTCATATTCTGGAAGAGGATTTTGCCGGCAGCGGCGAGATTTGGCGGGTCCATAAGAGCGA
>Ga0302319_10009965_pt1 | contig 18175 bp, 12 predicted proteins | sample Bog_T0_2_FD_203319 | JGI IMG/M metagenome (GOLD analysis project Ga0302319, IMG submission 203319) | Peat permafrost microbial communities from Stordalen Mire near Abisko, Sweden - Bog_T0_2 | ecosystem: Environmental > Terrestrial > Soil > Wetlands > Peat | place: Sweden: Abisko, Stordalen Mire...
CGGCTCGGCGTCGAGGACATCGATTTGCTGCAGTTCCACTGGTGGAGCTTCGATCACCCGAGCTATCTGGACGCGATGCGCGAACTCGCGGCGCTCAAACGCGAGGGCCTGATCCGCCACGTCGGCGTCACGAATTTCGACACCGCGCATCTGCGCCTGCTCGTGGCGAACGGCGTGCCGATAACGACGAACCAGGTTTGCTTCTCCGTGCTCGATCGGCGCGCGGCGCGGGAGATGAGCGCATTCTGTCTCGAGAGCGGCATTCGTCTGCTCGCGTACGGATCCCTCGGCGGCGGCCTGGTTTCGGCGCGTTGGCTGGGCCGGCCTGCGCCCGAACCCGGCGCGATCGACGACTGGAGCAAGATGAAGTACCAGCGCTTCGTCGATGCGATCGGCGGCTGGCAGGCGCTGCAGGCAATTCTGATCGCGCTCGAGAGGATCGCGCAGCGTCATCGCGTCTCGCTCGCGAACGTCGCGACGCGCTGGGTGCTCGAACACGCGGCGGTCGCCGCCGTGATCGTCGGTGCGCGCCTCGGCGAGCGCGAGCATCGCGCCGACAACGCGAGGATCTTCGAATTTTCGCTCGAGCCCGGTGATCATGCGGACCTCGATGCCGCGTTCGCCGGGTCGCGGATGCTCGGCGGAGACTGCGGCGACGAATACCGGCGGCCGCCCTTTCTCACGGCGTCCGGAGATCTCAGTCATCATCTCAAATCGATGCCGCGCGCCTACGTCGCGAGCCCCGTGCCGGGCCGGCCCGGCGCGTTCCGCGTCTCGACGGGCAGCGTCTGGGAAGAAGTCTGCGGCTACAGCCGCGCGGTGCGCATCGGCGATCGCATTCTCGTGAGCGGCACGACCGCGACCGGCAGCGCGGGAGAGGTCGTCTGCGCCGGCAATCCCGCGGGCCAGGCCGTCTTCATCCTCGACAAGATCGCGGCGAGTCTCGCCGCCCTCGGCGGGAGCCTCGCGGACATCGTACGCACCCGCGTTTATCTCAAGAACGCGGATGACTGGGAGGCGGTGTCCCGGATCCACGGCCGGTATTTCGGTGAGATTCGACCCGCGAACACGCTGCTCGAGGTGGCCCGGCTCGTGGGCGACTATCTCGTCGAGATCGAGGCCGAGGCTATCGTCGCGGCGCCGACCGCGGGGCCGCCGGACGCTGCGGCGACGGAGCTTGTGCTGCCGTAGGCGGAGATGCCTGCCGCCGCCGCGACGTAGGCACGCGCTCCGGATGCGCGCTGCCGGCGTGGTCCGCTGCGAGCCCCTCGTCGTACACCCGCACGAGGCTCGCCGGGGCGACGAGGCGCCAGCCGCGGCGCACGACATCGACCAGCGATTCGGCCGAGATGCGATCGAGCCGCACGAGTATCCAGGGATAGCCGACGTAGTGATCCGTCAGGAAGAACGACTCCGGATCCGTCTGCAGCAGAATTTCTCGATCGAGCAGGTCGCAGCGCAACGCCAGGCCGCCTTCGGCCTCGGTGCGCCAGCGCGAGAGCAGTTTGCCCTTCACCTTGATCGCGGGCGTGCCGTAGGAGGTCGATTCTTCGGCGCCGGGATATGCCAGCGCGATGCCGAGGTAAGCGGCGTAACCGCGCCGGACCTCGGCGTCGAGCGGGCCTGCATCGCGGGAGCCCGACGCGCGGTTCGCGGTGTTCGCGGTGTTCGCGGTGTTCGCGGTGTTCGCGGTGTTCGCGACGGATGTCGGTTTTTTCGCCATCGGCGCCTGCGCGCGCGGCCGTCAGGCCGGCGCACAGCTCACGAGCGGGAGCCGTCGCAGGACCGCCGTGAGAGTCAGGAAGGATGCGCTGATCAGCGCAGGCAGCAGGGCGGGGATATGATTCTTGGAATGCCAGGTGAGGAAAATCCAGACTCCCATACCCGCCATCGCCGTGATGTAACCCACACCGACAGTGCGTCCCCACTTTAGACGCAGCGATTGTCCGCAAGCGGGACAGGTCAGACGCGAGAATGGCCCCAGGCGCGCACGCTTGGTGGAGCCGATGGCGCGCCCGCCACAGGCCGGGCAGGCGTATGCTCCGGAGGACGCTGCGGCGGGGCCCGTCAATAGCGCGGCGGCGACCGCGTCAGCCTGCTGGGTGTTGAGCATCCGCGGATCATACGCCGGATCGACGAACTGCACTTGGAGTATCCGGTGATGCTAAACCTACAGCCTACCCTCACGGGCCCGCACACCACGCTGCGGCCGCTGGAGGCAGAGGACTTCGACGATCTGTTCGCAGCCGCATCGGACCCCTTGGTCTGGGCGCAGCACCCCGATCCGGGCCGCGGCACGCGGGAGGGCTTTACGCTCTTTTTCGAAGATGCGCTGAAGTCAAAAGGCTGCCTGGTTGCGATCGATGCAGCAAGGCGTTTGCTGATCGGCTGGTCCCGGTACAGCAACTACGCACCGGGCGTGAGGGTCGAGATCGGCTACACCTTCCTGGCCCGCAGCCATTGGGGCGGCGCGGCGAATGCCGAGATGAAGCGGCTGATGCTGCGGCATGCGTTCACGGATGTGCCGGCGGTGCTGTTCACGGTCGCCGAACGCAACCTGCGCTCACGCCACGCGGTGGAAAAGCTCGGCGCCGAGCTCGCGGGAGCCCAGGACGAACCGCGATGGGGGCAGATACATGTCATATACCGCCTGACGCCCGAGCTGTGGAAGCGGCGTGCGGCGCCGGGGTACGGGCCGGAGTCGGCGTAGCGATTCGCGCATGTCTCGCATGATCCCTGCGGCTCAGCGCAAATGCCGATCGAACCAATCGAGCATGCGCCGCATGATGTCGATCTGGTCGAGGATCGCCATGCCTACCGCGTCCCGCTCGCAGGCGGCGTGCCGCGGCGCCTCACGACCGCCCCCGGTACCCACAAACCGGTGGTGTCGCCCGATGGACGCTGGTTCGCCGACGTGTTCTCGAACGACGGCACTCCGCCGGATCTCTATCTCGCAAAGATCGAGTCTGCGCCGAGCGGCCTCCCGGCGCCGGCCCCGCGCCAGGTCACGCACTCGCCGCTCGCGGAGTTCGCACGTTATCGCTGGGTGACGGCCCGGTACGTGGACTTCAAGAACCTCAACGACGGCACACCCCTGCATGCGCGCTTAACGCTGCCGCGGGATTTCGATCCTCGGAAAAAACATCCCGCGATCCTGGGGTCGGTCTACAGCAACACCGCTCACGACGAGTGGGGCGGACGCATTTTCCATCCGACCTGGGGCATCGACCAGTTTCTCGCGCAGCAGGGATACATTCTGCTGAATGTCGACATCAGCGGCAGTTCCGGCCACGGCAAGCGCTTTCGCCGGCGCATCCGCGAGGACTACGGCGGCGTCGACGCCGAGCGCATCGGCATCTGGGGGAGTAGCTACGGCGGACTGCTCACGACGATGTCACTGTTTCGCAAGCCGGGCGTGTTTCGCGCAGGCGTTGCGGGTGCGCCGGCCACGAGTCTCTTTCACGCCGAGACGGGCGAAATGCGGACCATGATGGCGCCCCAGGATCACGAGGCTCAGTACGAAAAGTCATCGGCGTTTCTGCGCTCTGCGGGCCTCGAAGGGCACCTCATGATCATTCATGGCATGCGTGACGATACCGTGTTGTTCAAAGACTCCGTCACGCTCGAGCAGCGGCTGATCCTGCAAGGCAAGGACGTCGACTTCGTGCCGCTGCCCGACGCACCGCACGGTTGGGATACGCAGGGACTTGCGCAGACGCGGTATGCGTTTCAAAAGCTCTACGATCACTTCGAACGGTATCTCGCGGCGCGGCCGTGAGTGGCAAAGACCACCCGGCTGGATCGCCTCGAGGAAGGCCGCAGGAGCTCAAGTTTTGAACCGTTATGTCGAAACGCAACTGAGATGCCGAATTCTGACGTCGAGGCTGTATGACACACCGATCCTTTCCGCTTCTCGCGCGTTTGCTGGCCGTTGGCCTGGTACTTGCGAATCAATCCGCGCACTGCGACGTCGTCGTCCCGCAGCCCCAGGGACAGGTCAGCGAACTGAAGGCCCTGCGCGCGAATTTCGAGCGAACAACCGAGATTCCGGTGCCCAAGACCAACCCTATGACGCCGGACAAGGTGTCTCTTGGTCAAATGCTGTTCTTCGATCCGCGCCTGTCCATTTCCCGTGTCATTTCCTGCGCCAGCTGTCATAACCCCGGACTTGGATGGGGCGACGGCCTCGCGAAAGGGCTGGGGCACATGGGAACGCGGCTGGATCGGCACACACCCACGATCCTCGATGTGGCTTTCGGTGAGCCTTACTTTTGGGACGGCCGTGCGGACACGCTCGAGGATCAAGCCATGGGACCGCTCACCTCGGTCAAGGAAATGAACATGTCGGCTGAGGTCGCCATCCCGTGGCTGCGGTCGGTTCCAGGGTATGTCGAGGCATTCTCCCGCGCCTACCCCGGACAAGCCATTGCCCTCGACACGGTTGTCGCCGCCATCGCGACCTTCGAGAGGACGCTGATTTCGAGCGACGCCCCGTTCGACCTCTGGATCAAGGGCGACGACAAGGCTATATCGGCCAACGCCGTCCGCGGCTTTGTCTTGTTCAACGGCAAGGCGAATTGCGCCGCATGCCACATGACCTGGCGCATGAGCGACGACGGCTTTCACGATATCGGACTGCACGATGACGACCGGGGCCGCGCGGCGATCATGCCGGGTATCGTACAGCTCGAGCACGCCTTCAAGACGCCGACACTGCGCAACATCAATCAGCGTGCACCCTTCATGCATGACGGTTCGGTGCCAACGCTGGCGGCGGTCATCGACCACTACGACGCCGGGTTCGAGACCCGTGCGAGCCTCGATACGAACATCCATCGCTTGGGGCTGACAAAAGATGAAAAAGCCGATCTGCTGGCGTTTCTCGACACCTTGACCAGCATCGACGACCCCGTTCGTCTGGTCGCGCTGCCGCATTGACACGAACAAAAGGTGCCGGTGCTGCCGTCCTGGTTGGAGCGGCCTCACCGGCACATGCGGAGCGCTGACTGTCGGTTCCCGTGCGAATTATGCCCGGTGGACAGTTCCGTCGCCGGGCACATGACTACTGGAAGTTCTTCCAGAGGAACAACATCGAGTTGCCGCAAGCAGGCGGCGACAGCCGGGGGAACCGACCGCCGCGAGCGATTCACGCCAGGTCGAAAACATAGGTTCCGGAACCGACTTCGAGGACTTGGCGCTCGTTCCGCAAGCCAAGAACCTTGATTTCAGTGTGTTCCCGTACGGCATGCCGTCCTTCGCGGATCGAGTCGAGTTTCGTTGTCGGCAGATGGACGAGCGCACTGCAATTGGGGGGCACCTCGACAGTCAGATGAAAGCGACCCGCTGAATCGTGCTTCCAGCGCGTCGACAATCGTCCCACGATACTGTCGTAGTCGCCCCCTCCGCTCTCGACTCGGGGATCGAGGACGGGATCGACTTCGAAACGTTTGAATCCCGGGTCCAGCGGGTTCAATCCCGCGATTCGGCGGAATAAATACCCGGTCACCGCCCCCAAGGAATAGTGGTTGTACGAGTTCATCGCGACGTCGCCGGTATCGCCATTCCAACGCTCCCAAATGGTTGTCGCGCCCTTGGAGACCATATGCCCCCATGACGGGTATTCCGTACGCAGCAGGAGATCGTAGACGGTCCGCGCGTAGCCGGCGTCGCTGAGTGCATCGAGACTTCCCGGCGTCCCGAGGAATCCGGTGGTCAGCAGATTCCCGCGTCGAATGATGTTCGCCTGCAGTTCCGCGGCCGCGGCGGCGCGCAGCTCGACGGGTACCAGATCATAGCGGAGCGCGAGAATGTAGCCGGTCTGGGAGTCGTTGCTGATCTTGCCGTCGGGCTGAACGTAGGCGTCGATGAAGGCTGCCTGGATCCGCCCCGCAAGCTCGCGATAATGCGCGGACGCCTCCCGGCGCCCCGTTGCGTCAGCCATTTCGGCCACGGCGTCCACCGAGTGTTTGAACACCGCCGTAGCGACGAGATCCTTCGGAGTGGTTGCATCGCCGGGGAACTTCGAATCGAACGACAGCCAATCACCAAAGTCAAAGCCGTGGCCCCTGGTCCAAAGATGGCCTTCGCTGTTCGTGACAACGTATTCGAGGTACCGGACCATCGCGTCCCAATGCTGATCGATGATGGCGGTGTCCCCGTAACGCTTCCACACGGTCCACGGCAGAATCACGCCGGCATCGGACCATCCCGGCGCCCCCGGTGCCCTGATTGTGTCAGGCGAAACGTTCGAGAAATCTCCATCCGGAAGTTGGGCGTCCCGGATATCGCCGGCAAAGCGTTCAGTGAACGCCGCGACATTCATATTGAAGGCGGCCGCGTCCCAAAACACGTTGGCGTCGCCCATCCAACCAAGCCGTTCGTCTCGTTGCGGGCAGTCCGTTGGAACACCCATGAAATTTGAGCGTTCGCTCCAGCGCGAGTTTTCCCACAGCTTCATGATGAGTGGGTTGTCGATTTGGAGACGCCCGGTCTCCGGCAGGTCCGAATGGACGACCACACCCTGTATATCCTCGGACTTGAGTTCTCCGGGCCAGCCGGAAACCTCCACATAGCGAAAGCCGTGGTAAGTGAAGCGCGGCTCATGGGTCTCGCCGGATGGATCGCCGCGCAAGATATAGGTGTCCGCCGCCCTTGCCGCCCGAAGATTCGACTGGTCGATGTGGCCGTCGTTCTCGAGTACTTCCGCGAAGCGCAATGTCACCCGATCGCCGGCACGCCCTTTGACCCGAATGCGGGCCCAGCCGGCGAAGTTCTGGCCGAAATCCACGACGAAACCGTCTTCCACACGGGTGACGCTGACGGCGGACAGGAGCTCGATTCTGCGGATCGGCGCGCTGAACATCCCCACGAGCCGGCCGGTCGCCGGGACAGCTTTGCGCGCGGAACTCCACGGCGGCAAAGCCGCGAATCCCGAGTTCGCCCATCCGGCCTGTTCGAGGCGCGCATCGTAGTCCTCACCATCGTAGATCTCGCTCATCGTGATTGGCGCACGGCTCATGTGCCACTGCTCATCCGTCTTCACGACCTCGGTCCCGCCGTCGTCATAGCGGACTTCCAGTTGCGCGAGGAGCCGCAGCGGGCCCGGGCCAAATCCGAACCGTCCCATCGGCGCGAGGTAACTCCCATACCAGCCGTCACCGACGATGGCCCCGATGGCGTTGTCCCCCGCGGATACCAGCGCCGTCACATCGTGCACGCGGTAAAGCACGCGCTTGGAGAAGTCGGTAAACTCCGGCGCGAGTTGATCGTCCCCGACGCGTTGTCCATTCAAATACATTTCATACGCGCCCAGTGCGGTCACGTAGAGTCGCGCGGCAGAGACCGCAGGCCGCAGCCGGAACTCCCGACGCAGCAGAAATGCGCCTTCCCCCGGAAAGGGCGCCGCACTGCGGTCCTCCTGAATAACCTCCGCCCAACCGCTGGCGTCAAATTCAGGTTTCGCCCAGCCGGAAACATCATCCGCGGAAGTCCGGGCCATCCGGCCGTCAAAACGCAGCGCGCGACCGCCCGCAAGCTGCGCGCGAACCAGCATCGCACAGCGTAGTCCGGCATTACCGAAAATCAGCGTGTCCTTTGGCAGCGGGTCGACACTGAGCCCCAAGACGTGATTGCCGGCCGCAAGGCTGAAACGGCTGGCTACCGTGCCCTGCCTGCCGAACGCGTTGGGCGAAAAGTCCGGCAAGGCAATCGACGCGCCGTCGAGCCATACCTGATAGCGGCTTCCTGCGATGGTAAATACCGTGACATCGGCCGGCTCAGGCAATGCAAAACTCAGGCGGAACAGCCTTGGACGGCCGCCCTGCGGCGTTCCTTCGCCTTGCAGCCACGCGAGGCCCACCTCGCGATCACCTTGCATCGTATCGGTCTCGACCGCCAACCAGTCGGCATGCCAATCCGGCGCCGATAAGAGGCCCATTTCCCAGCGGGCCGCAGCGCTCGTTGCCTGGTGCCCGTGGTTATCCCACACCAACACGCACCAGTGCGCCTGCTGGCGGCTCGGTAACCGCGCCCCCTCATAGCGGATGTCGAACGACTCACTGCTGACGATGCGCCCGGAGTTCCAGAGATCGAATTCCCCTGCAACGAGCCGTTCAGCAGTTGAAGCGACCTGCACCTGATAGGCGATCTGTCGCGTGCATCGTTGCGCGGACAGGAGCTGCCAGGACAGTCTGACTTGATGTGCTTCGATGCCACACGGGTTCGACACGTTCTCAGTGAGCAGACCGACGACATCGAGGGGGTGGGATCGGTTGGTCTTGCGCGGCGATATCGCGCCGGCGCCTTGTGCGGACCCGAGGGAAGCACCCAGGACACCCACTTTACCGATTGCCAGCAGCAGCTCACGCCTATCCATCCGCTATCGACCTTGTGCCCCGAGCTCCCAGCTCTTCCCGTAGCCATAAGAATACAGCGGATGAGCGGTATCATGGGGTCTGGAGGATTGTTGCAGCCGCACTTCCGCCATCGAGGAGGGCAGTTCGAACGGCAAATGCCCCGTGGGTCCATGAGCTGCACCGAGTGCATCCATCAGCGCGTCGTCGGAGATACCGAAATCGGCCACGATAGCGGCTGCGCTGTCGCGCAACTGGCTCAAGATGGCGGGGCGCTGCATGCGCATCACCAACACAACGGGAACATGTCCGGCGGCATCCGAAACCAGCTTCAACAGCCGGTCGTCACCAGCGAGGTCGAGGTTGCCTTCTGTCTGGAAACTGCCGAAAAAATAAGTGGGATGTTGCGAATGAAAGGGAGCGTCGGCACGGGCTAGAATGACGTCGGCATCCATGGGGCCCGCCGCCGCGCGGTATCCGCGTGCCACTATCGCAGCCGGTGTCGAGCCTTCGGCATAGATCCGAATCCCCGGCTTCAACGGCAAAATTCCATTGCGATTTTCCAGCAGCACCAAGGCGTCCTTCTGCGCTTGCTCGGCGTCATCTTTGAATCGCGGGCTTCCCACCACCCGTACGGCCTGCGCCTCGTCAACGTAGGGTTGTTCGAACAACCCGAGCCGGAACTTGTTGATCAGGATCCGCGTCACCGCCTCATCAAGCCGCCGCCTGGTCACCGAGTTGGCGCGCATTGCGTCGATCAATATCGCGGATTCCTCCGTGCCTCCAATCTGGTCCACGCCTGCATTGATGGCTTTCGCAAATCGATCGGGACGAGTCGAGCCTTCGACACCCCAGGGCATCCCGATTGCCGGCGGTGTTCCATGCTGCCAGCCACCACGGCAAGCTTCGGGACAGTCATTCGTGATTCCCCAGTCCGACAGTACAAAGCCGTCAAAGTGCTCTCTCCCGCGCAACAGGTGCGTCAGCAATTGTCGGTTGAATCCTGCACCCACCTGTTCAACGGGTTTACCGTCGATGGTTGAAACCCCATGAAGAACGAGTTTCTTGATCATTGACGCGGCGTTTGACACGTTCGGGTACCCCCGGCCTTGCGGCCCCGACGGTGGGCGGCGCCGACGGTCGCGACGCCGCCGCAGCGTTCGAAGCTGCGGCGGCTCGCGCCGACCGGACCCGACTAATGGAACTTATACGTGAGCCCGGCGAGGAAGAACCGGCCGACCGCGCCGTCCTGGTGCAGGGACGCATCGTAGGCGAGTTCGGCGCCGCCGCCGTAGGTCTGCAGGTCGACCGGCGCGGTGGCGTTGAGCAAGTTCGTGATGGATGCGTGCACGGAGAGTTGATCCGTGGCCGCGTAGCTCGCATACAGGTTGACGTCCGTGAACTCGGCGACCGAGCAGTACTGGTACCACTGGCTCGGCAGGCTCGTCACGGTCCCGGAAATGGCCGACCCATAGGCGGACGGGGAGCGGCCCTGCAACGCCGACAAGCAGGTGGTGTAGCCCGAGGACGGGTCCGTGATGTGGAATGAGCCGGTGTAGTTCACCGATGCCGTCACCGAAGCCGGACCCATCGCCCAGGTCAGCGACGCTGTCGCGCGATTCTTCGGATTACCCGTGTCGCCCGAGATGCTTTGCGGCCCGTGCGTGCCGGCGAGGTCGTAGGTCTCTCCGGCGACCTCGAGTTCATACTGCGAAATATACGTGTAGTTGAGTTCCGCGGTCAGGCGACCGAAATCTCCCACGTCGAAATGGCCGCGCAGGTCGACGTCCAGGCCCGAGGTCTTCGTGATGCCGGCGTTGAGGTATGGATACAGACTGAACGAGGGATAGCCGACGGGCGTGGGCTCCAGCACCTGATTGCAGGTGCCGGTCGTCACGGTGTTGGTGCAGACCGGCAGCACCGCCGACGGGCCGCGCACGCCGGTCACGAAGTTGCTGAGACCGCCCGCGGAGGCGGCCGAAATGATGTCGTTGTTGAGTTGGATGCGATACCAGTCGACCGAAACGTTGAACAACTTGCTGGGTTCGAATATCACGCCGAAGGTCGCGTTCGTCGAGGTCACGGCCTTCAGATTCGGGTTCGACCCTTCGACGCCGACGACCGGATAGGCGCAGAGGGCATTGAACGTTCCCTTGACGTTGGCAACGCCGCCGGGGCACAGCACGGGGTCATAGCCATTACCCTGGCCGAACGCGAGGCCGGCGGTTCCGGACTCCGAGATCGAGGGCGCGCGAAATCCCTTGCCCCAGGTGCCGCGAATCGCGAGGAACTCGAACGGGGAATACTTGACGCCGAACTTCGGGGTCGCGGAACCGCCGTAGGTGTCGTAATGGTCGTAGCGAACGTCGGCATTCGCTTCCACGTTGGAAAGTACGTTGCCGCCGAGTTCGAGGAAGGCCGCGGTGTCGTCCTGCGAGCCCACGGTGAAGGCAATCGTGCCTTCTTGGACGCCCGAGGAAACGGTCGCCGGGTTGGTGGCGTTTTGGGCCTTGTGGAAGTACTGAACGCCGGCGCCCAGGGACAAGGGTCCGCCCGGCATCGTGAACAACTCGCGCGAGCCGTGGAAATCGATCAGATCGAGCGCGCTCGAGGGGCTTTGCGAGTCCGGCGGCGCGAACAGGGCGGCGCCGTTCGTGCTCACGCCGGGGACATAGGCGCCGCTGTTGAGGGCCGCCTGAGCGGCCGCGGGCTCGATGGAACCAAAGAACTTTTCGTTCATCTTGGCTTCCATCAAACCGATCGATGCGGCGAGGTCCCAGCCCGCCGCGCTGCCCTTGAGATCGGCGAACAAGCGGTAGGTCGTGGTCTCGACGTCGGTCACGGCGGGACCGATGTCCGGGAAACTGTACACGAGGTTCGCGGGGGCGCCGAACGGGTTGAGCGGGGAACTCGCCGGCAGCGAGAGGACGGGGTACACGACTGTCGTGGCGAGATGCCCGGGACTGCTGGGGCTCAAGATGATGTTCGTGATCGAGCCGGCTTCCTGGCCCGTGTTGTTGAAGGCGTGACCGAAGCTGCTGGCCGCGACCTGCTGCGCGATGCTGTCGAACAGCGAGGCGGTGACGGTCACTGACCAGTCGCTCGCGAGCGATTTCGTGAATTTGCTGAGCACGTTCGTCTGCTCACTCGGCGCTTGAATCAGGCCAGGGAAGGCGAACGTGCACTTGTCCGCGGCCTGCAAGGCTTGCGTGCAACCCGGCAAGAACGCGTAGGGCGTGCCATTCGCCGTATTGGGGTCGATCAAATAACCCGTCACGCTGTCCGGATAGGCGAGGTTCGAGGCGCCGATGGCGCCGGGTTCGGTGTTGTTGCCGCCCGGCAGTCCGCGCCAATCGGTCGTCGTGAAACCGCCGTCGCGGTTCGAGCCCAATATCTTGTCCGTGTGGTGCCAGTCGACCGCGACATAGAAGTTGTAGCCGTCGCTGCCCAGGTCGCCCCAGCCCAGGATCCCCGCCAAATGTTCGGTCGAACCGTCCTTGTGCTGGGACGTGCCGGCCTCTGCGGTGAACTCGCTGCCGACGTAGGTTTTCTTGAGCTTGATGTTGACGACGCCGGCGATCGCATCGGCGCCGTACAGCGCCGAGGCGCCGTCCTTCAGGACCTCGATCTGGTCGACGGCGTTGAACGGAATCGCGCTGATGTCGACGAAGCTGCGCTCGCCGTCGTCGCTCAGGGGATAGGCGACCATGCGCTCGCTGTCGACGAGCGTCAGCGTGCCGCCGACGGTGAGGCCGCGCAGCGCAATGCCCGATCCGCCGGACGCGAAGGCCTGCCCGAACGCCTGATTCAGCGTGCCCTGGCCGTTCGCGGCAAGGTTGCGCAAGACGTCGGAAACGTTCGTGTAGCCGGAGTTCTTGAGATCGTCGGCCGTGATGACCTGCACGGGGCTCGGCGTTTCCGTGTCGGTGCGCTTGATCAAGGAACCCGTGACGACGATTTCCTGCAATTCCGAGTCGCCCGGTTTGGCGGGGGCTTGCTGCGCGCACGCGGCGGTCCCGTACAGCGCCGCGCAAGCGGTGCCGGTCGCCAGCAACGCGGCGATCCCAAACCCACGCAGGCGTTGCGGGGACCTTGCGGAGCGCGGCGCAATCGCGCCTCTTGTCGTATCCATCATGCTCTCCCTGTAGTGAACCGAGACGTTTTTGAAAAGTCTTTTCCAGCGCTCGCTTGTTGCGCGCGCGCCGCGAACTTCTCGGTTCAGCGGGCGAACGCCGTACGGCGGCTTGGGTCGGCATCTTAAGTCCCATCGCAGATCGGTCTTGCCAGAATCGGCACGCGGAACATCGTTATAATCGCGCTAATCGACGGAAAAACTCGAGTTGGCATACTTCCGGCATTTACCATATCCAGATTCGACGGGGGGATCAAGAGGCCCGCCGTGTGTAATCGTTGCACAATTGCCACGCAAGATGCGGTGGCACGGTCCTGCCCGCTCGACGCGGCTGCGAGGCTGTGCGGGCGCTGGCGGAGCAGGTCGCGGGGCGCCGGTCGTCCCGGCGGTCGTCCCACCGCGCGGCCCACGCGGCGGTCGGCGAAGGCGCCGGATTGACGCCCGCAGAGCGAGTGTGTCAAGTTCCGAAATGTCGCCTTTTTCTCTCTCGCGTTACATCCCGCGGAGCACTGACCCATGATGAACCGAGCAACCCGAGCAAACTCAGCACGCATCCGCCGCGCGCGCTTCGTCGCGACCCTCGTAGCGACGGCGACCTGCGCCTCGTTTTCTGCCGGAAGACCCGCGCGCGCCGCTCCGGAGCCGGCCGTCGAGGCTGCCGCCGACTCCGAATCCGATGCATCGCTCGCAGGCGCGGGCGGGTCGATGGCGGCCCGCAGCAGCCTCGGGTCCGTGACCGTCGAGGCCGATCGCGAGCGCGCCACGATCGAGCGGCAGGTCAGCGGCTTCGTCTCGGCGCTCGCCGTGCGCCCCACACAGGAGTCGCTCGTGCGCTGGGGTCGGCCGATCTGTCCGCTCGTGGGCGGTTTGACCCATGATCAGGGCGAATTCATGCTGGCGCGTCTCTCGGAACTGATCCGCACGGCCGGCGCCACCTTGGATACGGAAAAGTGCCGGCCGAATTTCTACGTGATTGCGACCGCGGACCCGGACGCATTCCTCAAAGCCTGGCGCAAGCGCGACGCACGTCTGTTCGGTGAGGGGACGGGGCCGGCGATCCGCCGCTTTCTCGGGTCCGATCAGGCCGTGCGCGTCTGGTACAACGCGAGCCTCGATACATCCACCGGCATGCCGATGACCGGCAGCGTCGACCTCGGCTACGCGCCTACCACGAGCGGCGTGCAGGGGGGTCTCGTGTCGGGCGCCAATACCCAGGCGTTCGCGGGGCTGCCGACGAACTCGCACGCGAAGCTCACGCGGCTGCAGTGGGACGAACTGCAGCAATTGGGTTCTGTGATCGTCATCCTCGATACGCGGCGTGCCCGAGGCCTGAACTTCGGTCAGTTGAGCGACTACATCGGCATGGTCGGCCTGACCGAAGTGCGCCAGGATGCGGATCTCGGATCGGTACCGAGCATCTTGCGGCTCTTCGGTCCCGCCTCGAGCGCGGCACCCGCGGGCTTGAGCGCCTGGGATCAGGCTTACCTCAAAGCACTCTACAGCTCGGATCAATCTGACAGGTTGCAGCTCTCGGTGATCAAGACCCGCGTGGTCCGCGACCTCCTGCCCTAGCGGGTTGGGTCCTCAGGATTGGTGCCCTGGCGATTTCGGCGCTCAGGGCAGCGTTCGGCCCTCAGGGCAGCGGCGAGACGGCGAAGGCGAGCGCCTCGCGAACCGGCGGGTAATTTCCGGCCATGCGCTCGAGCCAGGCGAGCCCGCGCCGGATCTCGGCGCCGTTGGCGAGGCGCGCGGCCGCGAGCACATCGCGGCGCAGCGCCGCATCATAGGCGTATTCCGGCGCCTTGGAGTAGCGGCCCATGTCGGGACCCGCGAGGATCGCGCTGACCGCCGCGGCGTCGGCGGCGAGGTCGAAGTGCCGCAGGACGCGCGCCAGGTGGGCCTCCGGCGCCGCGAGAAAGCCGTCGAAATCCAGGCGCAGGGCGCGTCCGCCCGCGACCCGCGCCGCCTGTGCGAGCGCCGCGGTTTCGCAAGCCCAGGTGAGGGCGAGCGCTTCGCCTTCGCTCGAGGAGTCCGCGTCGAGCGGACCCGCTTCGGGTCCTGCGCGCCGCCGCAGGCGCGCCACGCGCGCGCCCAGCAGCAGCTTCGCTTCCTGCCGCGAATTCGGACCGCCGAGTATCGTCGCGAGATAGCTCTGGGGCGACACGTACATCAACAGGGCCTTGGGCGAAGCCGGCCGCTCGAGCAAGGCCGCGGCGATTTCCGCAACGAAACTCGTCGCTTTGAGGATCGCGAGATCGGTCGGGGCAAAGGTGCGCGACAGCAGCTTGAGGCAGCCGCTCAAGCGTTCTTCGTGCGCCGGTTCCGCGCGCGCCGAGGCTTCGCCGCCGGCGCCGTCCGCCGGGCCTGCGCCCGCCCGCGGCGAGCGCAGCTCGGCGAAGGTCCGCAGCAGCAGCGGCTCGCGCAGCGCGAACACGCGCGGGTGTGCGCCGAGCAAGCGCGACAGCAGGGTCGAGCCGACATGGCCGATGTGGAAAATGTAGCCGCAGCGCTCGCGCAGTCCGGCGGCCGAAATCGCGGCGGCAACCTCGGGCCAAGCGGCGTTCCAGCGCTCCGCGCCCGGTGCGAGCACGCGAGCATCGAGAAAACTCGCCTCTGCAAACTGCTCCCGGCGCAAGCTCAGAAAGGCGATGCGGTCGCGGCCGATGTCGAAACCGAACGGATAGGTCTCCGGCGTGCGGCCGATCGCGGTACCTCTGCTCATGGATCCGATGCTATCACCGCGCGATGCGCACGCGAGCGGTGCGGCGTCGGCCTATACTCTTGCACAATACTGACCACCGATGAGCGCGCTTACCGATGTTCCTGCAGATCGAGAACTTGCTGACGAGCGCGGAGGTGGAGGGCGTGGCCGAGATCGCACGGCAGGCCCGATTCATCGACGGCCGGCGATCGAATCCACACAATACGACCAAGGAGAGCGCGATCGTCGACCCGGCCGATCCGCTCGGCCAGAAGGCCTCGCAGATCGCGATCGCCGCCCTCCAGCGCAGCGCAGAGGTGCGCGAGTTCGCCTTTCCGCGGCGCATCGCCGTGCCCTCCCTGTGCCGCTATGGCGCGGGCATGAAATATGGGCCGCACACGGATGCCGCTTACCTGCCGATCGGACCGGAACCGCTGCGCTCCGACGTGTCGTGCACGATTTGGATCTCGGACCCGGCGACCTATCAGGGCGGTGAGCTCATCGCGCATCTCGGCTCCGAACTCGTGCGCCTCAAGGGCAAGCCGGGGTCCGCGGTCTTCTATCCGTCGACGACGATCCATCAGGTCGTGCCCGTGAACGCCGGCGAGCGTCTCGTGCTCATCACGTTCATCGAGAGCCTGATCCCGGATCAGCTCGAGCGCGACCTCCTGTACGCGCTCGGCGAGGTGCGCGCGCTCGAAGCCGCCAAAATGGACTGGCGCAACCGCACGCAGCTCGACTATGTCATTCAGAATCTGCAGCGCATGTGGTCGGTATGACCGGTCGCGACAGCGAAGAGCGCGCCCGCGAATTGCTCAATGCCGGCGATGCGGTGGCCGCGGCGGGACTGCTCGAGCAGGCCGTCGCACGTGATCCCGCGCAAACCTCCCTCTGGCTGCTGCTCGCCGCCGCGCGACGCTCGCTGCGCCAGACCCAGGCGGAGATGGCCGCGATCGAGCGGGCGCTCGCGCTCGACCCGCGCAACATGCGCGCACGGCTGCAAAAGGCGTCGCTCGAGGAGTTGCTCGGGACGCCGCGCGCCGCGGCGATGAGCTATCGCTATGCGCTCGGCATGCTGCCGCCGGGATTCGAGCCGCCACCCCACTTGCGGGAGGTGCTGCAACACGCCAGGGACGTCATCGCGGCCAATGACCGCGCGCTCGAGGCGTTTCTCGATGAGCGCCTCGCAAGCCTGCGCGCGCAGCACGGCGCGATCCCGCTGCGGCGCTTCGAAACTGCGATTGCGACGGTCCTGCGCAAACAGCCCGTCTACCGGCCGCAGCCTTCGTTCCTGTATTTCCCGAATCTGCCGGCGATCGAGTTCCACGATCGGGCGGATTTTCCATGGCTGGCCGCGCTCGAGGCGGCGACCGACGACATCCGCGCGGAGCTCACGGGCGTCCTCGCCGACGGCGCGAGCGTGCTCGAACCCTATGTATCGATCGCGCCGGACATGCCGCTCAATCAATGGCGCGAGCTCAATCGCTCGCGTCGCTGGGGCGTCTATTATCTGTGGCGCGAGGGCGTTCCCCAGTCCGAGCACCTTGCCCGCTGCCCGCGCACGGCGCGGGCGCTCGAGGCCTGGCCGCGCTGCGAGGTTCCGGGCTGCGGACCGACGGCGGTATTCTCGATTCTGGAGCCCAAGACGCGCATCCCGCCGCATCACGGCGTCACCAATACCCGCCTCATCGTGCATCTGCCGCTGATAGTGCCGCCGGGCTGCCTGTTTCGCGTCGGCGGCGAGCGGCGCGAATGGCTGCCCGGCAAGGCCTTCGTATTCGACGACACGTTCGAGCACGAAGCCTGGAACGATGGGGATGCGCCGCGGGCCGTGCTGATCCTGGATATCTGGAGTCCGCATCTCAGTGCCGTCGAGCGCGCACTGCTGCAGGCGGCGACCGGCGCGATCGGCGCCTATTACGGTACGCCAACCTACCAGGAGTGATCACCGATGCCGCGAGATCGCGAGGCGGACTCGGCGACGCTGCGCCGCGTGCAGGCCGCGGCGCAGGCCGGCCTGCACGCCGAGGCCGCGCGGCTCGCGACCGCGGCGCTCGCCGACGGGCTCGTGCATCCGTTGCTCCTGAACGTCGCCGCATTGCAGTTCGAACACGAGGGGCGCCTCGCGGAGGCCGAGACCCTGCTGCGGCGGGCCGTGGCGCTCGCGCCGCGCGATCCGGGCTCGCGCAATGCGCTCGGAATTTGCCTGCTGCGACTCGAGCGGCCCGCCCTGGCGCTCGAACAGTTCACGGCGCTGCTCGCGCTCGATGACTCGCTCCCGTACGCGCATGCGAGCCGCGGCAACAGCCTGCTGGCGCTCGGCGATGTCGGTCCGGCGGAGGCAAGCTTCCAGCGCGCGCTCGCGCTCGATCCGCGGCAGGGCATCGCGCTCGCCGGACTCGCCTACATCGCGAGCCGGCGCGGCGTCTATGCGGAAGCGCGCACCTGGGCTGAGCGTGCGCTTGCGGTGTTGCCCGGGTATCCGGATGCCGTCATGAGCCTCGCGGCGGCGGACCTGGGCGAGCGCGAATACGCGAGGGCCGAGGCGCGCATCGGCGAATTGCTCGACGATCCGCGGCTCGCGCCGGTCGAACGCGCGCACGCGCTCGGTATGCTCGGCGATATCTTCGACGCCGACCGGCGGCCGGTCGATGCGTTCGCGGCCTACAGCGCCTGCAATGAAGAACTGCGCCGCATCTATGCCTCCCGTTACGAACCCGGCGCGGCGCTCGCTCACGTGCGGATGATGTGCCGCTATTTCGAAGGCGCGGCCGCGGCCGACTGGCAGAAAAACGCGGCGTATGAGCGTGATCCCGGCGGACCGATCGCCCATGTGTTCCTGATCGGTTTTCCGCGCTCGGGCACGACCCTGCTCGAGGTCATCCTCGAGGGCCACCCGGACGTCGTCAGTCTCGAGGAGAAGGACTCGCTGATCGAATCGGTGCGCCGATTCATGCGCGGCCCCAAAGACCTCGACCTGTTGGCGAGGCA
>Ga0302319_10009974_pt1 | contig 18167 bp, 13 predicted proteins | sample Bog_T0_2_FD_203319 | JGI IMG/M metagenome (GOLD analysis project Ga0302319, IMG submission 203319) | Peat permafrost microbial communities from Stordalen Mire near Abisko, Sweden - Bog_T0_2 | ecosystem: Environmental > Terrestrial > Soil > Wetlands > Peat | place: Sweden: Abisko, Stordalen Mire...
CCCAGCAGTAGGTTTTCCGCAGGGACTCTCACGTTATCGAACAGCACTTCGGCGTGGCCGTGCGGGGCTTGTTCGTAGCCGAAGACGGGGAGCATTCGAACCACCTTCACGCCGGGCGCGTCCATGGGAACAACGATCATGGATTGCTGTTGATGCTTCGCGGCGGCGGGGTCGGTCTTGCCCATGAAGATGGCGACTTTGCAACGCTGGTCGCCCGCGCCTGAGGTCCACCATTTGCGGCCGTTGAGGATGTAATCGCCGCCATCGCGAACGATACTGGCCTGAATGTTGGTGGCGTCGGATGAGGCGACGTCGGGTTCGGTCATCGCGAAGCAGGAACGGATTTCACCGGCGAGCAGAGGCTCGAGCCACCGGCGCTTCAGTTCGGGTGTTCCGTAGCGTTCGAAGACTTCCATGTTGCCGGTATCGGGCGCGGAGCAGTTGAAGACTTCGGGAGCGAAGGCGGACCGGCCCATGATCTCGCAAAGTGGGGCGTATTCGAGATTGGTGAGGTCGCGGAAAAGATTCCACAGACCTGCGGCTCGGGCTTTGGGTTTGAGTTCTTCGATCACGGGAACGGGGTGCCAGCGATCGGGGCCGCGGGTGTGCTGGTTGAAGGCGCGCTCGCTGGGATAGATGTGTTCGTCCATGAAGGCGGTAAGGCGCGCGCGAAGGTGTCTGACTTTGTCGGTGTATTCGAAGTGCATTTGGTCTTTACCGGTAGGTGTGGAGTTCGGGATGGGTGAGGTGCGGGATGGAGTTGAAGGTGTGGAGTCTGAGTTGGTCGGGCCGCAGGCGCATAACGCTGTAGGATGCGTTGTGCAGCACGCCCGCGAGGCGCATGGCGCGGTGGTCTTCGACGTCGAGCGAGAGCCCGGCCCAGATACCAATGGGCGTGGCTGACGTGAAGACAACAATGTTGTGGTCGTCTGTATCCTGCGTTGCCGCGACAAGTTCGGCGCGGCGTTGGGCAATGCGATTGTGGAATTCGAGCCAGGTTTCGCCGGTATAACCGGGGTGGCCCTGCAGCCAGGCCTGGACGATCTTCAGGTCTGACGATGTCCAGCGGCGATGCACTCCGGCGGAGTGTTCGGTGGCTGCGGCGAGTTCGCTCCGCATGGCTTCATAAGCGTGGCGGAACTCGGCGTCTTCTTCGCAGAGGATGGGCGCGAGGACCTTGTATACATGGTCGAGATCGAATTCGTCCCAGCCTTTATCGACGATTACTTCGGGCATACCGGCGCAGACGGCGGTTTGCCGCTGGCGCTGCAGCGAACCGGTGATGGCAAGGTCGAAGCGAGTGTTCTGACTGGTGAAGAATTCGCCGAGCAGCCGGGCCTGAAGACGGCCTTTATCGGACAGTTCGTCGTAGGCGTGGCGGGTGCCCGCCTGCCCATGCCGCACGAGGAAAACACGGCTCATGCCTGCTCCATCTTTCCAACGGCAACGCGGATGAGTTCCCGCACGCGCGTGTCGAAATCTCGAAAACGTTCGTCGTTGGTTTGTCCGCGCTGGTAGCGGAAGAAGATTTGCTGAAGGATCACGGCTAGTTTGAAGATACCGAGGACTTCGTAATAAACCATTTTTGTCATATCGCGCCCGGTGGCTTCGGCATAGCGGGCGATGATTTCCTCTCGGCTGTACCAGGCTTCACCAGACGTGAGCGCGGGCGCGGTGGATGGGTTGGTCCAGTAGCAAAGCGTGAGGCCGAGATCGGCAAGCGGATCGCCGAGAGTGGCCATTTCCCAGTCGAGCACCGCCTCAATTCTTTCTTCGCCCGCATTCAGAATTACGTTGTCGAGCTTGTAGTCGTTATGGATCAGCGTCGGCCTCTGTTGCGGTGGGATGTATCCGGAGAGCCAGGCGACGATCTCATCCATGAGCGGCGAAGGCTCGGTCTGAGCCGCGTACCATCGGCCAGCCCAGCCACGCACCTGTCGTTCGAGGAAGCCTTCGGGGCGGCCGAGAACGCTAAGTTCTTCGCGCGAGATGTCGATGGCGTGAAGGCGAATCAGGCAATCGAGGAATGTTTCGCTCACTCGTCGCGGGTTGGCGGGTGCGCGGTCGCGAAGAATTGTCCCGTGCCGGCGTTCCATAAGAAAGAAAGGCGCCCCGATGACGGACGTGTCTTCGCAGAACGCCAGTGCTTTCGGTGCTTCGGGGAAGTGAGGATGAACGGCTTTGAGCACTCGGTATTCGCGGCCCATGTCGTGGGCCTTCGGGGCGACCGGGCCGAGCGGCGGGCGCCGGAGGACGTATTCTGCGCGGCCCGCACGGATCAAATAGACGAGGTTCGAATGGCCGTGGGGAAACTGGAAGACTTCAAGGGGACTCTTAAGATATTCGGCTAACCCAGCCTTGTCGAACTCTTCACCGGGACGAACGGGAATCACGTCAGGCGACATAATACCGGACAATCCACTCGACCGCACAACCCGGTTTGGATTCGCCTTCCACCTCGACGGTGACGCCAAAAACCACATCGGCTCCCTGCTCGAAAGCCTTCAGCGATTCGAGAACGAAGCGTGCGCGGACCCTGGCCCCGGCCTTCACCGGCGCGGGGAAGCGGACCTTGTTGAGCCCGTAGTTCACTCGCATGCGAACGTTCTCCACTCGCGGGATATCGCGCGACAGGCAGCTGAGCAGTGACAGCGTGAGAAACCCGTGGGCGATGGTGGAACGGTAAGGCGACTCCCGCTCAGCGCGCTCCGCATCCGTGTGGATCCACTGGCGGTCTTCCGTCGCGTCGGCAAACGCGTCGATGCGGCGCTGATCGATCGGGAACCAGCCGGAGAGTCCGACCTCCTGGCCGATGAAAGTGCCGAGCGATTCGAGAGTCATCTCAACGGCTTGCCCCATTCCACGGTTTCGCGCAGGGCTTTTTTGAGTATCTTGCCGCCGGGATTGCGGGGCAGGAATTCATCGCGCACCACCATGTACTGGGGCACTTTGAAGTCCGCCAGCCGAGACGCGGCGAAGCGGATGACATCGGGGATGCTGACTTCCCTTCCCGGCTTCGGGACGACGACGGCGCCGACTTTCTCGCCCATCATGTCATCGGGCACGCCGAGCACCGCGACTTCGAAGATGGCGGGATGGGCCGTGAGCGCGCTCTCAACTTCCACGCAGTAGACGTTTTCGCCGCCGCGATTCACCATATCTTTCTTGCGGTCGACGATCTGGACGAAGCCGTCGTCGTCGAGGCGGGCGAGATCGCCGGTTCGGAGCCAGCCGCCCGCGAAAGTCTCGGCGGTGGCTTCGGGTTTGCGCCAGTATCCGGCGACAACGTTCGGCCCGCGGATCAGGAGTTCTCCGACATCGCCCGAAACGTCTGCGAGTTTGAGGTCGATTACGGGCGCGGCAAAGCCCACGGATTCGGGCCTCGTCAGCGAATACTCCGCGGGAAGAAAGGCAGCAATCGAAGAGGTTTCCGTCAACCCGTAGCTGTTCGAGACGCGGGCATTGGGGAATGCTTCGACGATGCGGGCGATCAGTTCCGGCGCGGCCGCGGCGCCTCCGTACATGACGCGGCGGACGTGCGTCATATTGAAGCCGTCGAAGTCGGGCTGATGAATGGCCAGCCAGTAAATGGCAGGTACGGACGCGAGTACGTCGATGCGCTCATCGACAATGGCGTTCAGGAATTCGCGCACGTTAAACGACGGCATAATCACCGTTGTGCCGCCGGATTCGCAGGTGGGCAGCAGTTGGCTGTTGCAGCCGGTTACGTGGAAGAGAGGAACCGATACCAGGGTCCGCACGGGGCCGGCCGGAATGAAGTCGACGCGCCTGCAGGTTTCCATGTTGGCGAGGAAATTCCCATGGGTGGTCATCGCGCCTTTGGGAAAACCCGTGGTTCCGCTGGTATAGAAGATCGCCGAGATGTCGCCAGGACCGAGATCTTCGATAACGAACGGCGCGCCATCCGGCCGGGGCCCGCCTGACTGAAATACGTAGCTCGAGCCGGAATCCTGGATTACATACTCCGCCTCAGCTTCGCTGAACCGCATGTTGACGGGCACGGCGATCGCACCGGCAAATTGTATCCCGAAGAAGGCGAGGCACCAGTCGAGCGAGTTGGGCAGACGAATCGCCACACGGTCGCCGCGCTGAATGCCCAGAGCGCGCAGTCCTCCCGCGATGCGAGCGGCTTCGTCATGAAGCTCACGGTAAGTGATCGAGCTGCCGTTGAGCTCTTTTACCGCTTCGGCACTCGGCGTCGCCATCACGGTGCGCCGCAGCATTTCCGGGAGTGAGGCGGGGCGATTCGCGTAGGTCGCCGACCCGGACTCGTCGCGGATTATATGCGAGCGATCGAAAGCCACCGGATCGAGTTTATAACAAGGTGCGGAGCTCCCGATTCAGTGTTTCGCAATATGAAACGCAGGCCCTGAAATAACGAAAAGGGTTGCATCCGGAAATGAAAAATGAAACGATATCGTACGTTTGTCTTCCGAAAGCGGTTAGCCGGGGGTTGGCCGCCAATGGGGGCAGAGTTTGCTTCGAGGGAGTGGGATATGAAAACTTGCCGTGTTGCAACAGCGCTGCTGATGGTCGCAGCGTTTTTAACGGGACAGACCAACCGGGGCGGGATCACCGGTACGGTTCTCGATCCCTCAGGGGCTGCCGTTCCCGGCGCCACAATCATCGTCAAAAACCTGGGTACCAATCAGGAGATCAAGACTAAGTCTGCGCCGGATGGAGCCTATAACGTGCAGAACCTTGACCCGGTGACTTACAGCGTGACGGCTGAAGCTCAGGGCTTTAAGAGAGAGACCGTGGACAACGTCAAGGTGGATACTACGGCGACAGCGACAGTAATTCTTAAGCTGCAGACCGGAACCATCGCCACTACAGTTCAGGTGGAGGCCAGCGCGGCCATGATCAATACGGAATCGGGCACAACAAGCAGCGTTGTGACGCAGCGCGAGATTCAGGATCTCCCGCTGACCGACCGCAGCGTGCTTGATCTGGCTCTGACGCAGCCGAACATATCGGGCGACGTGGGTACGGAGAATCCTCAACTGGTGAGCGTCACGACGTGCCCTGGCTGCAATTTAAGTCTGAATGGCGGGCGTTCGATGAGCACTCAGTTCCTGTCGGACGGCGCAAATAATACCGGCGTCAGCCTGTCGCGGACGATGGTCAGCTTCTCGCCGGAGACAGTGCAGGAGTTTACGGTGCAGACCGCGGCGTATTCGGCGGAATACGGCACCAGCGGCGGCGGCATCATCAACGCAACAACGCGCTCAGGCACCAACCAGTTCAGCGGCACGGCTCTTTGGTATAACCGCAATCCGGACTTTGCTGCTGCGCCCTTCACGCTTGCTTCGGTGAACAGGAGCCCGCCCACATTGAAGTACAACCAGTTCTCGCTGGCTGCAGGCGGACCGGTATATATTCCGAAAATCTATAATGGCAAGAACAAGACGTTCTGGTTTGCGGCGTTTGAGCCCAACTATCGACGCGATTTCCTGGCGCAGGACGCAAACGTGCCCACGGCGGCCGAGCGTGCGGGCGACTGGAGCAATACCATCGTCACATCTTCGGGAACCCTGCCGGTTTCCGTAGCGCAGCAGTATGGCCTCGCCAGCACCGGCGACGCTACCATCTACAACCAGTTTTCGGTGGTGAACGGCAACCAGTTCGTGGCTGCCCCGGTGCCTGCGGCAGGTCAGACCTACACACCATTCCCGGGCAATATCATTCCCCCCTCGCTCATCGACTCAACCTACACGAAGAGCCTGCAATATTATGCGCCGGCCGCAAACTGGTACATCGGTTCGAGCGGCGCGGTTGAGAATCTGTATAACCCAAGGACTCTCAGCCAGGACGAGAAACGATTCACGATCAAAGTCGACGAAATCCTGACTTCGAACGACCATATCAGTGCGCGCTTCACTTCGACGCCGATCGTCAAGAACCAGTACACGCCGACGTCGCCAACTACGAATCAGTCCGAATACAGCTACGCCAAGCAGGCCCTGCTCACCTATACCAAAACACTTTCACCAACCATGGTGAACGATTTGCGTATCAACTATACGCGCGGTGAGTTCAGCACCACGGAAGCCGAGCCCTGGGATCCGACTAACGGCATTAACCTCAACACGCTTCTGGGACTGCCGAGCATCCTTCATGGCGGCGTCCCCGGCCTGCCCGATCTGGGCGGTCAGGGATCGACGCAGAATAACGACGTGGAAGAGCGCTACTCGATCACGAATATCTTCTACAAGACCAAAGGGAACATGAGCATCAAGATTGGTGGCGACGTGAATAAGGCGCTGCAGAATGTCCTGCCTCTCTATGCCGCAATCGGTGGCGTGTACTCATTCTCGGCCGCGCAAACGAATTCCGCGGCATCGAACGGTACCGGCGGCAACAGCTTTGCCTCGTTCGAACTCGGCGTACCGAGCGGGATTACTTTCCGGACGGCAACGATTCCCTATTACTACCGTTGGTGGAGCTATGACGGCTTCATCCAGGATGACTGGAAAATCAGGCCGAATCTGACGCTTAACCTTGGCATTCGGTACAACCTCGAAATGCCTCGAACCGAGAAGTACAACGATCAGGGAGTCTTCGAACCGCAGCTGGCGCAGTCATTCCCGATTACACCTATGACGCTTCAGGACGGAACGACTGTGAGTTCAGTGTTGGTTCCTCCCTTCGCCTATGCCGGGCGCGGGGGCAACTCACCGTACCTTACTCCTCCCGATTACAAGGACTTCGAGCCTCGCTTTGGTTTCGCGTGGAGTCCGGGATTCCTGAAAGACAGGCACGTCGTGGTACGCGGCGGCTATGGTTTGTCGCATGCTCCGGTCAGCGGCGCCAATCGCCTGCCTACGCCGGATTTTGGCGCGACCAGCGGTTCATGGAGCCCGACCTCGGGCCAAACGAATCCTGCTTACATCATGAGGCTCGGGGAGAATCCGCCGGCTTTGACTCCCATTACTCCGGCTCAGGCTGTTGGCGCGCCTGCCAACGGTCTTCTGTACAATGCTGCTCTCAACAGCAGTCTTAACCTTGCGGGTATCGGATATGCCGTGTCCCCGAACTACCACACGCCTTACGTCCAGAACTGGAATTTTACTTTATCCTGGCAGGCGAATTCCTCAACCGCCGTCGAGATCGCCTATGTGGGTTCCAAGGGCACACACCTTTTCGAACCCAGGGAGGATATCGATCCGCGCAGCCTGAGCCTCCTGAATGCTCAGGAAGCGCAGAATGTGGCTACAACCACCGCGTCCATTCCCGATCCACTGGGCCGAGTCGGGACCAATGGCAAGGTCATCAATATTCAGCCGGGAAGTCTGGGTAGCCCCTACCTGGGCTTCTCGAGCCTGTATATGCTCTATGACGCCGCAGCCAACAGCCATCGCGAAGCCGGTTATGTCAGCGTGGTCCATCGCGGCCGGCATGGCCTAACGCTTTCATCCAACTTCACCTGGGGCAAATCGATTGACGATTCCTCGAGCCAGGGCGGCGATAAGAACGTACTGACCAACGTTGGAGGTCAGTCCGACGGTCTGGTGGCCTTTGGAGCATCGCGTAGCCTGGATCGCTCGGTATCTACCTTCGATCAGCGCTTTGTCTGGAACAATTCACTGCTTTACGATGTTCCGCTTGGGCATGGCCGTCAGTATCTGGCTCATGCGCCAAGAGTGGTCGATTTCATTCTGGGCGGCTGGACTACTTCCAATATCATACGCGTGAACGACGGCTTCCCGGCAACGGCAACTCTTTCGGACAACAACTTACTCGGTGATCCGTCCGAGACCCATACAGCGCGCCCGAATATCATACCTGGCGTACCGTTAATCAATCCCCTTTTTAATATTAACTGCCCGACAGGAACAGGATGTCAGCCGTATCTCAATCCGGCCGCGTTCGAACGGCCGCCGGTCGGCGCGTTTGGCGACGCTCCCCGAACTCTGGATGGCGCTCGCGGACCGTGGGCGCAGTTCTGGGATATGTCGGTACAGAAGAATTTCAGGATTGGTGAGAGTGGGAAGCGGAGACTGCAGTTCCGAGTCGACTTCCTCAACCTGCTGAACCACCCGATCTTCCGAACCTTCCCGAACAATGCGGGCGGCACGGATTTTATGGGCGCTCCCAGCACGGCTACCCTTTCGACTTCCGCCTATAACACCTGGGCAGCGGCAAACGGAAAACCGGCTTACAGCGCGACGGCCGGTTCGCCGGGCTACGTTCTGTACAACCAGATCGTGAGCAACGTGAACAGCTACCGCAACTCGGCCGGTGTACTGCCGAACGATTTCTTCACGGTGCCTCTGCCGGCGAACTTCTTCGGCACAGCGGCAAACTCTTATGACATCACGACCATTCAGGGTTATAAGGATTACCAGTTGAGGACTGCCTATAACGCGGGATTTGGCGATCTTTATCAGCCGGGAAGCGCCGGTGCTACGGGCGGCGGTCCTCGTTACATTCAGTTCGGTCTGAAGCTTTATTTTTGATCCATCTAAGACCGGCGGCTTCGGCCGCCGGTCTTACCTTCAAATCCAGCGCTTCTTCAGCAGCCACATCTTGATCAACTGTGTCAGCACAACGTAGCAGAAAAGCGTAGCCAGCAGGATAGGCCAGTAGAGCGGCGGCAGCGCGGTCATACCCAACGCTGAAGCAAGCGGCGAGAACGGCAGCCACATCCCGAACGCCATGATAATCACGGTAGTCGCGGTCAGAGGTACGCTCGCCCGGCTTTGAATGAACGGGATTTTGTTGGTGCGGATTACATGGATAATCAGCGTCTGCGTCATCAGCGATTCCACGAACCAACCGGTCTGGAACAGCGGCGCACGTGCCGGGTCCCAAGAGTGAAACACATAAAGCATGACGTAGAATGTCGTGTAATCGAAGATTGAGCTGATCGGCCCTACGAACAAAATGAACCGTTTGATTTCGTCAATGTTCCAGGGCCTTGGGCGTGCCACCTGCTCTTCATCGACAGCATCGGTGGGGATCGGAACCTGCGAAAAGTCGTAGAGCAGGTTGTTGGTCAAGACCTGAATCGGCGCCATCGGAATGAAGGGCAGAAACGCGCTGGCGCCCAGCACACTGAACATATTGCCGAAGTTTGAGCTGGCGCCCATCCGGATATATTTCAGAATGTTGGCGAAGACCTTGCGGCCTTCTGTGACGCCCTGTTCGAGAACCATCAGGTCTTTTTCCAGCAGGATCAGATCGGCGGATTCCTTGGCAATGTCCGTGGCGGTGTCTACTGAGATACCGATATCGGCGGCGCGAAGCGCGGGAGCATCGTTAATGCCATCGCCCATGAAACCGACTACGTGGCCTTTACTTCGCAGCATCTGAATCACACGGCGCTTATGAGCGGGAGACATGCGGGCGAACAGCGTAGTCTTCACCGCCGCTTCGCCCAGTTCCGCGTCGGACATTTTTTCGATGTCGCTGCCGACGAGCATCGGTTCGGGATCGAGCCCTACATCTCTGCAGACTTTGCGGCTGATGAGGTAGTTATCGCCGGTGAGAATCTTAACGGAAACGCCGTGGCTTCGCAGCGCATCCACCGCGCGGCCGGCCGATTCTTTCGGAGGATCGAGGAAAGCGACGTAGCCTTTCAGAACAAGATCCCGCTCGTCGTCTTTGGCGCACCCCTGCTTTCCCGTCAACTCTTTTGTAGCCACGGCCAGCACCCGAAAGCCGTCATTACTGAGGTTATCGTACTGAGCTTTCAGGCCGGTCATCCGGCCCGGGTCCATAGGCGCGAGCCTGCCGTCGAGCTCGAACTGCGCGCACTGATGAAAAACGTCTTCGGGAGCGCCTTTCGTGAGCAGGATCGACTTGCCGTCCGGGTCCTGAACAAGCACCGACATCATGCGACGGGTAAAGTCGAAGGGAATTTCGTCCAGCTTCCGGTATTTTGCAATGAGTTCCTGCTGATGGAAATCCTTACTGTCGAGGATCGCCCGATCCAGCAGGTTATGCAGGCCAGTCTGAAAGTAGCTGATGAGGTATCCGTCGAGCAGCACGTCTTCGGTTTCCCTGCCGGTGACATCGCAGTGCCGCATGAGGGTGACGCGGTCTTCGGTAAGAGTGCCGGTCTTATCCGTGCATAAGACATCCATGCCGCCGAAATTCTGTATGGAATTGAGACGCTTGACGATTACCTTCTTGCGGCTCATCGCCAGCGCGCCTTTGGAAAGGCAAACGGAGACAATCATCGGCAGCATCTCAGGTGTGAGACCTACGGCAACGGCCATAGCGAAGAAGAACGCGCCTTTCCAGTCATGTTTGGTGAATCCGTTAATGAAGAACACCAGAGGAACCATCACGGCCATGAGTCGAATCATGAGCCAGGTGAAGTTGTTCAAACCCGTATCGAAGCTGGTCGGCGGGGGCTCGGCGGTAATGGAACCAGCCATGCTGCCGAGATAGGTACTCACGCCGGTTGAGACCACAACCGCGGTTGCCGTACCGCTCTCTACGCTGGTTCCCATGAAGCAGGTGTTTTTCAGATCAGTGGGCGAACTGACAACGTGATCCTCGGGATCGTGAAGTTTTTCGACGGGCAGCGATTCGCCGGTGAGATGGCCTTCACTGACGAAAAGGTCTTTCGCGGTGAGGACGCGCGCGTCACCGGGGATCATGTCGCCGGCCGAAAGCTGGATAATGTCGCCGGGAACGAGGTCTCGCAGCGGCATCTCGCGGGCCATGCCATCTCGAACGACGGTGGCGGTCACGTGAATCATGGCCTTGAGTTCGGCCGCGGCGGTATCGGCCCGGGCTTCCTGAATAAAGCGCAGCGCAACGCTGAGTACGACCATGCCCGCCATAACGCTGCCGGCGCGCGCATCGCCTGTGGCGAAGGAAACAGCAGAGAGGGCTCCGAGAAGGATCACGAGCGGGTTGCGCATGATCAGGAGCAGCCTTATGAACCAGCCCGAAGTTTTTTCCTGTGCGACTTCGTTCGGGCCAGCCGTACGAAAGCGGTCCTGGGCCTGAGATTCGGTTAGTCCCGAGATCGATGTGTCCAGCGATTTGAGAAGATCGTCGCCGGTCCTGCGAGCCGCATCGAGAACGGCCGGCGAGACCTGAATGGTCTTATGATCTTCGTGGTTGCTCACGGCTCGTGGCATCAGTATAGCTGTTACCGATGCTCCGTCCGTCTGGTGAATAAGCCCGTCCGGAGTGCTGAATCGGCCGGGTATCGGAATAAGAATGATCTCGTTCCAACGAAGAAGTAAGATCGCGTTCGTGGGTGCGCGCTTGATTATTAGGCCGGGCGCGAACGCGGCCCGAAGGCGTCGCGAATCGCGCGCTCTGGCGGCTGTGATTGCCGCCGTGGTGGGCCCGTGCCTGTTGATGTGCTTCCTGATCGCTGCCGATATGCGGACCGATCTCTCGGATCTGAAGCCGCGAATGGCAAACTTAGCCAACGGCGCGGAACTGGTGGGATGGTTCCATCTCGGGGCTGGCCCGTTGCCGCAGGGTAGGGTTCGGATGCTCGGCTACATGATGGACGGATACACGAGCGTACCGGACGGAACTCCGATAACGATGTTTTGATGCCGGAGGCGGGCCACCTGTTGCACCCGGCGCATCGCGAGCCGGATGAGATGGTAGATGTCCGGCTCGCGGAGCCGATTCCCTGCAATGATCGTGCGCTGATCTGGGCAGAGGGTTTTCTGAAGCGCGGAGCGGGAGGCCCCGGCGCCGCATATTCTCTGAACCGGGCGCACGTGTCCCGCGCCGATGAACGCGCTATCTCGCAGTGGTTTGCGTTCCGGTGAGTACCGGCGAAGGAATCGAAAAGCTGACGGTCGTCATATCGTCGTGGCTCAGCACGCCCAGTTTGGTGTCTTTGCCGAAGCAGAGAGCAAGGCGTCGGCGCACGTTGGAAAGGCCTACGCCGGTGCCGCGGTTGCTGTTCGTCTCGGGGCAGTAAGTCCCGGTGTTAGTAACTCCTATTGAAAGAGTATCGCCGCAAGTCTTAATTCGAAGGCGCACCAGTCCGCCTTCGGGGCGGGGCGCGACGCCGTGTTTGACCGCGTTTTCCACCAGCGGCTGAATCGAGAGCACCGGCACTTCCACCTTCAGCGCCGAGGGATCTACATCGATTTCAGCGCGCAGCTTGGAACCCAGACGCTGCTGTTCGATCTCGATGTACGCGCGGACGATCCTGACCTCCTCTTCGATCGCAATGGTGGCGCGCTCCGAACTGAAAGACATCCGGAACAGGTCGGCAAGGCTGATCACAAGCTTGCGGGCAAGCTTGCTTTCGCGCGGAATAGTGCCATAGATCGTGTTGAGCGCGTTGAAGAAGAAATGCGGATTGATTTGCGCCTGCAGAGCGCGAAGTTCAGCCTGGGTAACCAGATTCTGCATTTCGGAGTTGCGCATGCGCTCGATGCGGTCGCAAATGAGAGCGACCATGCGATCGAGAAGTTCCAGGTCTTCGCTGAGATAGCGGCGCCCGCCGGCACGGACCCCGAGATACAGAAGGTACGCATCGCCGCGCGCGAAGTGCAGAGGAGCGATGGCCTGCACCCACGCCGGGTTGCCGTACTTCATGGTGTCCTGAACGGGCGCCGCGTGCGGCAGGTCCGCCGGAGCAAGCGTTTCACGGGAGATTTCCGCGCGCCGGGCGGCGAAGGTCTCCTTCGCGATCTGCGCGGCCTGGTCGAGGAATTCAGACTCGGAGAGCGGCGCCAGCGGAATCGCGTTGAGTCGGGCGATGGCATGATCGGCGCCGGTTCGCAGGAAAACAACCCGCGTAAGGGTTCGCTGCGCCTGGCTGCGAGCGAAGGCGAAGAGACTGAGCAGCAGACAGGCAGCGATAAATTCCAGACCGAGAAAGAAGGGATTGTCCGACGCGTGCGCAAAACGGCTCTGCAAAGCCAGCGCGGTCCACACCGTAAGCGCCGCGAGACTGGCATTTACCAGCAGGCGCAGGAAGGCGTCGACCAGCAGGAAGCGGTAATCCTGAAGCAGGACGAACAGCGCGAGAGGGATCCCGGCATGATGAAGCGCGGCTTCGCCGGACCAGCCCTTCAAATCGTGATCGGCCCGGAAGTGGACGAACGAAATGGCCAGAAGGAAGAGCACCATGGCTCCCGCGAGGCGTTTGCCGCTGCCGTCGCGGCGGGCACCGGTGAGTTCCTGAGCGAGCGCCACCGCGGCCAGGGTACCAAAGCCAAGGGTGACCAGAAGTATCGCGGCATAGTGGAACCGGGCGGCATCGGTCACAACGTCGGCGATATGCAGCACCACCGCAAGCGTGCTGACAACATAGCCGCTGATGGAGAGCGCGGTCCAGCGATTGCCCAGGGAAATCTGCAGGAGCACTGCGGGCAGCATGCTGAGGACGGAGAAACTGCCCGCGATGATGGCGTCGGCGATAGCGTCGCCCGGAACGGTGGCCATGCCAACAAGAGAGCCGAGATTCCACAGCAGTGCGAGGCCGGCCGCTATGCCGGGTAAAGCGCTTCGCTCGTCGGGATCTCTGCGCCAGTCGAGGAGCAGAAAGTAAAGCAGGATGCCGAAGACGATGGCGCCGGCGCAGTGGCCGAGCATGTTGACTAACACGGGTGCGTGCAGGCTGAGGCGATCCGGCATTTCTTTCGAGGATATCGTTGTTTGCTTTAAAAGGCACCCCTGTCCGTTCATCGACAATTTCAGGCCTTTTGCCGCCCATGCCAGGCTGTTGGCCGGATTTCAATCGTTCACAATGAAGACTGCGTGATACAAGTACCTGAACGATGGCGGGGACTTTGCGAGTATTGATTGTCGACGACGAGCCTGTCGCGCGCAGCATACTGCGGGAAGAACTCTCGACCTTCGACGATGTGGAGATCGCGGGGGAAGCGGAGAATGGAGAGGTCGCGCTGCGCAGGATTCGTTCTGAGAAACCGGATCTGGTTCTGCTCGATCTGCAGATGCCGTCGATGGGCGGGCTTGAAGTGGTTCGCCGGTTGAAGCAGGGCGACACGCTGCCCGCAATCGTCATCGTGACGGCATGGGATCAGCATGCGATCCAGGCATTCGAGGCTGGAGCAATCGATTACCTGCTGAAGCCGGTTTCGCGTGAGCGTCTCGCCGAAGCGGTGGGCCGGGCGCGGCGTTTTTCCGGCCGCGAAACCGCGGAACAAGTGGCGCGCATCCAGGAGATCGGCAACCCGCCCGCGCGGCGTATCGTGGGGCGCCACGGATCGGAATACATTCTGCTGAACGCCGATGAAGTCTTCGCATTTCAGAGCGAGGGCGATCTGGTATGGATTATCACTGCTCGAAATAAGCTGCTGGCCACGCAAACTCTGAAGGTTCTGGAAGAACGTCTGGCAAATACGAGCTTTCAGCGAATTCACCGGAATGCGCTGGTGAATATCGATCAGGTTCGCAAAATGAGCACGCTGACCAGCCAGCGCTGGCTGGTGACATTGAGCAACAAGATGGAGTTTGTGGTGAGTAAGCGGCAGGCGCGCAGCATTCGTCACCTTCTCAACTGGTAGCCGCTCGCCGGACAAATCAGTTCATTCATCGTTCCCCGTCGGCCATCCGTCGGATTGTTCAAGGATTAAAGACCGGCTGCCCGCAGAATGCTAGCTATAGCTAAGATCCTATGAACAAATATTGTGTTTACCTGGCCTTGTTAGTCGGCTCCGCTGCGATGAGCTTTGCGCAATCCTCGAGCGCAAGTTCGGGAACAGTGCGCGGGACCGTGCTGGATCCCTCGGGGGCGGCGGTTGTGGGTGCGGTTGTGCAAATTCAGAACCCGGTTTCCCAGTACACCCGAAGCGTCCCCAGCGATTCTCAGGGAAAATTTGAGTTCGATAACATCCCGTACAACAACTACCACTGCACGGCTGTCGCGAAGGGTTTTCAGAGCGCTGAGCACGACCCTGATGTGAGGTCGCCGATTCCACTCGAACTGAAGTTCAGTCTGAAGATCGGTGAGTCGAACACGACGGTTACGGTTATGGAATCGGGCGATTTGATCGAGACCGATCCCACGACTCATACAGACGTCGACCGGGCATTATTCGACAAGCTTCCTCTGGAGAATCAGTCATCGTCTCTGAGTTCTCTGGTTACACTTGCGTCGCCGGGAGTCGCCGCGGATTCCAACGGACTGTTTCACGGCCTGGGCGATCATGCATCGAACTCGTTTTCGGTTGACGGACAGCCGATCAGCGATCAGCAGAGTAAGGTGTTTTCCAATCAGATCCCCACCGACTCGGTTCAGTCGATGGAAGTGATTGAAGGCGCCCCGCCGGCCGAGTATGGCGACAAGACGAGCCTGGTGATCGTGGTCACCACGCGGTCGGGACTGGGCGTGAACCAGCCGCACGGTGAAATTACCGGCGGGTACGGTACCTTCAACAGTTCTAACGGCGGCGCTAATCTGGCGTACGGCGGCCAAAAGTGGGGAAATTTCATTTCGCTGAGCGGACTGGATACGAACCGGTTCCTCGATGGGCCGGAATTCGTCACGATGCACGATAAGGGGAATCAGCAGAACGTCTTCGACCGGGTGGATTTCAAGCCTTCCTCGGCGGACACGATCAGTCTGAATCTTGCCTTTACGCGGTCTTGGTTCCAGACGCCGAACTCTTATGACGCCCAAACGGCCCAGGCGTGGACTGCCCTGAACGGGAACGATATCGGGCCGGACGGCAAGGTCGTTGGCATCGAAGATCAGCGCTCAAAGATCAGGACGTTCAACGTCGCTCCGACATGGACGCATCTCGTCAACTCCAACATGGTGTTTACGCTGGGCGGCTTCGCACGACAGGACCAGTGTAACTATTACCCCAGCCGCAATCCTTTCGCCGACTGGACCAACGGCGAACAGTCGGAAACTATCGGTCAGGATCGGCGCCTTACAAATCTGGGAGCTAAGGCCGAACTTAGCTATGTGAACGGCATACATAATCTAAAGATCGGCGTCATAGCACAACATACGTTTCTTACCGAAAGAGACTCCTTCGGGCTGTCCGACCCCACCTTTAACGCGCCGTGCCTCAATTCGGACGGCAGTCCTTTCACGAGTCCGGGCCTGACTAATCCGGCGAACTGCACCGGAGTTCTTCAGCAAAATCCTGCTTTTATTCCGATTCTCGCCTGTTATGACCTTACCCGGACCGCACCGCTGCCCGCTTCCGACGGTTGCCCGACTAAGACTCCCGGCTTATATACTTTCCGCGGGCACGCCGACATTAAAGAAGAAGCGATTTATGTTCAGGACGCGATTACAAAGGGCAGCTGGACCTTCAACCTGGGGGCTCGCTTCGACTTCTATAACGGTCTGTCCGCGGCAAGCCAGGCGGAGCCCCGATTAGGCATCGCGTATCATCTCAAGCCGACCAATACCGTGATTCGCGTGTCCTATGCGCGTACTCTCGAAACGCCGTTTAACGAAAATCTGGTTCTTTCCAGCCTTGGATGCAACGACCCGGTTATTTCTTCTTTCAACCCCTGCACGGGCGCAGCAGTACCGTTGTCGCCGGGCTGGAGAAACGAATTTCATGCCGGGCTGCAGCAGGCATTCGGCCGTTACTTCGTGTTCGACGGCGAGTATATCTGGAAGTACACCCACAACGGCTACGATTTCAGCGTGCTGGGAAACACGCCGATCACTTTCCCCATCGAGTGGCACAATTCGAAGATTCCCGGAGTGGCCGCTCGTGTCAGCATGCCGAACTTCCATGGCTTTTCGGCGTTTGTCGTGATGTCCTCGGTTGCCGCACGATTCTTTACCCCGCAGGTCTCCGGGATCGGCGCGACGCCGGGCGATGTCGCGGTATTCCGTATCGATCACGATGAAAAGTTCAACCAGACCACCCACATTCAATATCAGTTGCCCGGACGGTTGCCGTGGATCGGCTTCAACTGGCGGTATGACAGCGGTCTGGTAGCGGGCCCCGCTCCCTGCGCGGGTGGCAACTGCGCAAATGGCCCGAATGGCACCGATACGCTTGTGGACGTTTCCAATCTGACCCCGGATCAGCAGTTCGAAGCGGGCCTTTATTGCGGCAGCGTTCATGCGACTCCGACCACGCCGATCAGCCCGAGCTATACCTGCCCGGCGTCGCAATACGGGTCGACTTTGCTTCAGATTCCGGCCACCGGCAAAGAAGACGACGATCATAATCCCCCGCGTATCGCTTCGCGCAATCTGTTCGATATCGCGGTGGGGCACGACAACATCTTCAAAGGCGATCGATACAAAGTGAGTGCGCGGCTGACCGTGGTCAACCTGACGGATAAGGAAGCGCTGTACAATTTCTTATCGACATTCAGCGGCACACACTACGTAACGCCACGCACTGTTGGCTTCACCCTTGGTTTGCATTTCTGAGGCCGCGTCTGATCTTGCTCGGCCTTTTGGCGGCGCCGTGGGCATGGAGTCAGGATCCGTTTGAGATTCATATCTACGAGTACGAGCCCATGCATTGGGGCGAATACAGCCTGGAGGCGCACCTCAACTTCAACGCGCAGGGAAAGACCGAAAGCGAGGGCTCGCTGCTGCCCACGCTCCATCAAACGCACCTGACCCTGGAGCCGACGCTGCGCCATCCGGCAAACTGCGGCGAGTGTCCTGGCTCCCAGGCATTCAGGAACATGAAACCCACCGCGAAGTTGTCGGACAACCCCCGTGCTGCCTCATGTCTATGCTCCGAAGAGCTGGCGGTTGCCGGTCCGGGTTGGTTTCGTAGCTGAGTTTTCCTTTCAGAACGATCGCTATGAGGAGAACACGCAACGGATGGAATTGCGGCCGATTATCGATAAGGAATTTGCGCGCTGGCAGATCGTCTTCAATCCCGTATTCGAGCGCGCACTTCATGGCCCTGGAACTCGGCATGGCTGGAATCTCGAGCCGGCTTTGCTCCTGCGGCTGAAGCGCAACCTGTTTTCGCCTTCGATTGAATACTACGGTGGAATCGAGAGCATTAACGTACATCCGATCGCGCAGCCGGAAGTGCACCAGTTGTCCCTCGGCGGGGATCTGAAGGTCAGCGAGGAGTTTCTGGTCAACATGGGAGTTGGCTTCGATTTAGTTAGTTACTTTCCGGCGCAAAATTCCAGGTTCTGAAAATACCGCTCAGGACTGGGCCACGCGTTGGCTCTATGCTGGCGTAGGGTGAAAGAAGAGATAGGCGATAGGGGAAAAAACTGTGGATCGA
>Ga0302319_10009975_pt1 | contig 18166 bp, 11 predicted proteins | sample Bog_T0_2_FD_203319 | JGI IMG/M metagenome (GOLD analysis project Ga0302319, IMG submission 203319) | Peat permafrost microbial communities from Stordalen Mire near Abisko, Sweden - Bog_T0_2 | ecosystem: Environmental > Terrestrial > Soil > Wetlands > Peat | place: Sweden: Abisko, Stordalen Mire...
GCGCTAGAATTCCCGTGCAGGTGCAAATGGTGATGAGCGCGCCGGGCTCCCAAAACCATCTGCTGGGATGAATCAATGGAAACGCACCGACGAGGATCCACTGCAATGCGATCAAACTGCACAGGCAGATTGAGAGCTCTACTTCCTTGCGCCGACTATCATGGTTAGGCCAACGCACGCCGACGAACCCCGCAAGCGACCAGATAGGTGGACACGGTTCTCCCCACTGCGAAAAGGCTGCCGCGGGCAATTCACCCATTACGATGATTCGTTGCGGTAGCGGCATGTGATACCACATGCCGCAAGGGCTGAACGAAACCGTTTCGCCCGCATCGACTGGTTTGACCGCATCAGGAGGAGGCGGCGGAACCGGGCGCGCCAATTCGAGCGGCTGCAGATTCTCCTGCGAGCGTACCCAGTCCCAAGTGCTCGCTTCCTCCCACACAATCAGCGGCACGCAAATTGCCAAATGAATTCCCGCGAGCGCGAGCCCCCGCCGCCACTGAACCTTCATTTCGTCACCGGGAGCCCTTTCTTCTTCACGCTGAGTGTTCGTGGTCGTTGCGGCTCATTAGTTTAGACACCACCAGCACAACTGTTGTTCCGGCGGAGGGAGCAGGCCATCAGCGCGAGTCTCTCAGGCGGGAATCGCCAATGAACCGAGAATCGAACTGGGACCGTGATTCACACTCTCGATGCGTAAACTCCTCCGCAACAAGAAGAGTCGAGAGACTTGGCAGCCACGGAAGCCGCCTGGGTCAGTGCAAAACTGGGACCTCCACTGAAAATGTCTGAGGCGCCAGAACGGCGTTCAGATCGGGATTGTAATAGTCGAACAGTTTGGCGGGTGCGGCTTTGGCGCGGATGGCGAAACGCGGCGTGAATCGGAAGCTGAACTTCTCGCCCGCCGCAGTCCCTGACCACAAGTAGATGACAATCCGGTCTGGCTCAAGCTCGTATCGGCTGATCGTCCAGTTATCGAGGAGTTTTGCGAGCGAAGCCCGGTCAACGTCCGCTCCAGGCGGGAGCCCAACTTCTGCCAGCAGCATTCCGTAGCTTTGGGAACCGAAGCGTCGGGCGCTGACGGTGCAGTTGATCGCCTGGCCGGCACGCGCGTCGGCAGCATCGCACGCATAGCCGAAGTCGAGACCAAAATCCTTGCCGGGAACGGTTGTCTCCGTTTTGCCCACTGCTTCCTTGGTCCACGGCACGTAAATCCAAGCCGTCATCTGCGCATTGGCCACCGTGGCATCCGAGCCACCGGAGAACTCAACGGTGTTTGTGCCAGGATGCAGCATGCTTGAGAGATCAATGCTACGGGGTGCGTCGATTAAGCGGCTGTCGATCCTGAGTGCATCCGCCGCATTACTTCCGAGCGGTTGCCCATTCACCATGAGCGCAAAACTCCCCGTGCCAGAACTTTGCAACTGACGTACGGCCACAGGCAGCAATGCCTTGAGCACACGAACCGTGGCCTGACCGCTCATCCAGACACCATACTCATCGCGATTCATCAGCAGATAGAGCAGGGCGTCATTCTCCAGCGGCTGGTCCGCCTCCACGTTTGCTTTCTCCAAGGCCGTAAGCGCCAAAGCTGTCGCCTCCAATCGTCCGCTGGTTCCCCACCCATAGAACGGCGAGTACCCATCGAACTCCCAATAGGCGCCGCCTTTGCCGTGGGCTGCGGTGGTGAGTAATTCTTTCCGCGCGCGGTCGAGCGATTTCGCGTCGCCCACGCGCGCAGCGAGTTGAAGACGCAACGCATTCGAGTAGGGATCGTGAAGAGCCAGGACAGAAGTCGTTGCGTAGGCCTCGGCTTTGGCGACGGATTGTTTTACACGCGCCACCAACCCAGCAGGAGCGGCCTTGTCAAAGTCTTTGGCGTCGATCGCGTTCTGAAGTGCGGTTGCAATCAGCAGCGCTTCGCGGGCGGAAATATCTCCATAACGAGGCTTCCAGGAACCATCGGCGCTCTGCTGCGCCAGGAGCCACTGAATTGCACTTGTGATCCGCGACCGATCAACAGAAACGAACGGCTCGGCTTCAGTAAGGAACTCGACTCCGTAGGCCGTTAGCGCGGCGTCGCCTTCGGTGTCGTTTCCACCCCAATAAGTCAGGCCTCCACCAGGGTTGAAGTAGCTTTGTAGCCGGTCGTAGCCAAGCTGGAGGAATGCTTGTGCCTTGACTTTCTCGGGCGAGTCGAGTTTCGTCTGCGAGGCAAGTTCGAGAAAGAGAAGACTCGGATACGCGGAAGAAATGGTCTGCTCCGCGCAGCCGTAGGGGCGTTCTAATACCGCCTTCATTGCATGAACCAGGTTGGCACCGAGGTTGGGATAAAGCAGAAGCTCGGCATGGACGGAGCCACGAATGGCGTCTTGCGGCAAGTCAAAACGCATGGTCTTGGCGTCACTTCCGCGCAAAAGCACCGAAGTTGTGACCATTCGTGGCTCTCCATCCGGATGCACTTTGATCGTCTTTTCGACGGCGTCGCCAATGCGCGCGTTGGCCGCAGTTACGCGCAAAGGGCCGGCCTCGACCGCTGATGATGCCTGAAGTCCGACAAGCACCGGTGTTGATGCATTGGGCGCGATACTCGCCTGTGTGGTTGCAGGAGATTTGAGTGTGAACCAATCGTCGGCCTTAACAACAACCGGAAGAGTGAGCGAGCGCGGCGTGTAATTGCGCAAATTCACGGGCAGAGAAATCTCATCGCCGACAGTCAGAACTTGCGGCGCATCCAGATCCACAAAAAAGGACTGGAATGTCTTGAAGGTCCGGTCGATCTCAGTAAGGCGGCCATCCAATGTGGAGCCGACAGCATGCAACTTCCAAGTCGTAAGGCTGTCAGGCAGCTTGAAGTTGAAATTGGCACGTCCCCCTTTGTCGGTTTCGAGCGACGGGGCCCAATAGGCGGTCTCGTCGAAGACGTGTCTCAATCGCGGAGTCATCGTCGGTTCTGAGACAGTTGCTTCGCCGTTTGGGCTCGTGATCTGAGACTTCTTGTCCGGACCAACAACACCGCGCGAGATGGCAACCGATGCACTCTCCGTCTGCAGCGACTGGATCGACTCCGCGTTCACTGTCACCGTTTCCGTTGCAGCCCCGACTCGCAACATCACATCGACCGTCGTCAGTGCGGAAGACGAAACATGGACGCAGACCTTCTATCTGCGCTCATGCCCGCAACCGTCTCACCGCTCCGCAAGCCCTTCGGAGATTCGAGCCACAGCACAACTTTGATTCCCGGCCTGGCCGGCGCGCTCAGCGGCAACGCCACGCGTATGTCGTCCTTTTCGAGAGTGCCTTTGGCGTCACCTTCGTTAACGAGTGCCGCCGAAGTGAAAGCCTTGGCCGGCCCCTCATGCATTGGGCTTCGTTGGGCCACAGAACCAGCCACAAACTGAAGCAGGACGAAGAAGGACAATGCTCGCCGAATCATGTTTTGCCACCCGGCACAAAGAATGTTGAAAAGAGCAGATTTTCCTGTCGACAAGGCTATACCGAAGGACGCTCTGCGGTAAAAGGCCAGCTATCGTCGTGACGGGCTCCGTCACCGGAATATTGGAAAGACTGCCAACGGAATGTGGCGTTGTGATTTCGCACTAGCTGTAGGTTGAAGGCCAACGCGGTTATTGACCTCCTTTGGCTTTCGGCATAGTGACGAACGTCTGGAAGCGAACCAAATGCGAGCGGCTCGCCACCGTTTGTACTGCTGGAGAGAAGCTGGTCTGGAACACAGCGCCGAAATGCCGGCTTCATTTGACGGGTGTCATTTTTATACATTGGCGTTTTAAATCGCTGATTGTAGATATAGCGAAGGCGGTTTAAGGGTAAAGAGGGCTGTTGCCCCAGCTGGGTTGCGGTAGAGATGCGAATGCTCTTGTTCTTGTTCTTGTTCTTGTTTTTGCTTTTGCTTTTGCTTTTGCTTTTGTTTTTGCTTTTGTTTTTGCTTTCTCCTCTTGGGAGCGAGATGCTGTTCGGTTACCGACAGTGCCGGTGGCTGGCGTTTATAAGGGGGATGCCGGAACTCCGGGACGCAGGCGCAATCCTTGTAATCATCTGAGTCTAATAATGTTAATAGAGAATTCTGCTGGGCGGTCAGGAATTTTGCTACATCCGGGAGCGATCATCTCGGCACCGGTTGCCAGGGTAGCAAAATCCTGTACTTTTTTGCCACCCTAGCAAAAAACAGGGTTGCCGTGAACTGGATGCGGTACGGCCTTGGCATCACCGAGACTGAGACTCCTGAATTCTGCCAAACGCGACGAACGCCATCTCCATGGCAAAACTGTACCCAGCCGGATTGACATCAACTACGCTACAACCTGATCCGAACTTCGGGCGGACGTAAAGAGCGGACTTCTGCGTGAAGTTCCTGGACTTGCTGCCTGAGGGCTTGATCACCAGGCCTCTGTCTTTGATAATGCCAGCGCGGCTCCATTCCACGATAAATGCAGATTTACGACTGGAATCGCCAGAAATCAATTCAATATGCTTCGGGCCGATCTCAAGCTTGAGAAGAAATTCGAGGAAGCGATCGCACTCGGCCGAATGTGCGATCCTGTCAAAGCGTACCCACGCCCCTCTCTTAGCATGGCGGGCGAAAACTCCACTCGCAGATTTCACCAACTCAGAATTCGTCCGGCTCATGCCTTCGATGGCCCGGCGCAGATTCGGTGGAGCAATATTTCGTGCATGGCGTGGTTTCAGAGGGCATGGAATGCGTACCTGTGTTTTGCTTTGTGACAGGTCCGGCGTCCATTTCTCCATCTCATGCCGGAAGGCGCCGCCACTCGCTCGCTGGCGCATAAGGAATCTGGCTCTTTCAACGCGGTCAGCGAGGGCCGATTCCTGCGGGTACTTTGAGCCTGACATCAAGTACCGCAGCAAGTGCTTCCAGGCGTCAATTGCCCAGTCCTCTTCTGCACCGTCCCCTTCCTGTTCCGCTTCGAGTACCAGTCCGTGTGCGTGGTCATTGACATAAAGCCGCGCAGGCACGTTGTGGAGGTCACCCTCGCTCGTCCACCTTTTCAGAGTTGACTTCGGGGCGCGGGCAGCGAGTTCGACGATCTCCCTATCCGGCGCCATCCTGATTGATCTCTCCAGGCCTGCTGCCAGAAGCCAGGGGAACACGTGGATGTAGCTGCCAGCCGTGACGTCAAAGCTGGAATGCCCGGCCATCCTGGCTTGAGCGAATGCGGCTTTGCGGGAATGAGGGTATTCATGTCCGTAAAGCGCCAGACGGAAGGCCCCAGAACGCGCCTTACACAGCCAGCTGTTCGTCTCTGAAAGATCCGGGAACAGTGCCGCATCAGAACTCGATCCCAGGGCCGCAAAAAGCCAGCTATGCGCGGAGTGCCTCAGGTGATGCAGGTGGCAACCGCCGGCGGAAGCGGAACCCCCCGTCGCCTTCCTGAGGTGGAAGTTGATTTCATCGAAGAGGGTCTCTAGGAATTGCGCCTGGGGCTCTCGCGGAGTCGCAAGCAGGTAGTCCTTTCGCTTTGCTCCCTCGTTAATCCGCCTGTCGCGCCAAGCGCACAATTCTTCCAGTTCGGTCTCTGAGAGCAGCACGCCAATTGGTATGCGTCGCACCGCATTGATGGTTTTCAAGCGATCAGCCTTCCTTGGCCGGATCTGCATCTCAACCAGATGTAACATCCCAGGAGCCTTCGCGGCCTTCACTAAAAGGTCTTCGATCCTTAGCCGTCGGAGTTCGCTGCGCCGGAGACCGGCTCTGAACCCAAGCTGTACGATCAGCCGCGCAATCCTCCGCTTCGCGTCGCTGGTTCGAGGTGGCAAGGCCCGATCGAGATTCTTGAGGAAGTTTGCGTATTCTTTGTGCGTCATCAGATTTGCATCGACGAAGATACTCTTTGGTTCCCAGGGAAATTCGCTGCGAGGCACTGGACAGGTTTGCTCATTCTGTGCAACCAGATAGAGATCGAATGCCACGATCGTGAGGAGTAGTTCCCGTCTTTTCGATCTTGGCTGCCGGTTGATGGCATCGAGATAAATGTCCCTTCGCTCGGGCGGCGAGAGCGTCGCTAGGTCTCGGTCCTTCAACACCTCGCCTAGAGCGCGCGAGATTAGGACAATCGAGTTGGCCATACGGCGTTCGGTCAAAGTCTTCCCGGAAGCCGACGTCGATTCAAGAAGAGAAACTCCGAAGTCCGCAATCAAGTGCATCGGATCTGGCTGCGAATTGTTCTGGGAAATCAATTCGAGCTGTTTCCGCGGTTCCCTAGACCGTGCGGCTGTGAACAGGGGCTCGTGCCAGTCCTGAGTGTTCTGACCCTTCGGGACAGGCACTGTTGCAGGCGGTGTTGGTTCACTTCCGACACCGTAGAATTCGTCGTTTGGGTAGAGACGCCTGATGTCGTTGCGCGCCAGGGAATTCGAAGTGAGCTCCCCATTGCCGTAGGCGACCAGGACCGCCTTAATGAGAGTGATACCTATCTCCCATGCACAGCGCCGGAGCTCGGCAAGACCCGGAATGTTCTCCTGGTTTGTTCTTGTCAGAACCTTCCCGACCAACTCGTCGATCCGCCAGTAGATTGCAACATCACTTGCCAGCTCTTGAACGCCGTCCTTATTCACGGGGACAAGGACTTGGTCGACGTCCTCGATTCGCAGTTCATTCCAAAGTAGAGCGCTGAGCGGGTCTGGCAGCCAGACACGTCTTTCTGCCGCGGCGACGTCCTTCACGGTGAGGAAGGACTCTATATAGATTCGTCCGCCAATTGCAAACGTTGACCGCTCTTTCGTTGCAATCGATCGGACGATTGCAACGAGAAAGCCGGCTCCGAGCACACCCCCATACAGGACAGCTGACACAAAGAAAGCAGAGAGAAGCAGCTCCCGATCGTGCACCTCTTCCTGTTCGCGGATATTGAGTGTCCGAACCCATGTCTTCAACTGCTTTTTCCATGAATCGTAATCGGCAGCGGCGCGCGCGTAATCAAACCGGAATGGATTGTCAACCGGTTCAACATGCACAAGGATGCGAGGAAGTTTTGGTTTCGTCCGCGTGGTCACGGACCAGAGATGCGCGGCTGACCGGAGAATTGATAGAAACTGCCTTGATGTTTCAGTCGGGCCGAACTTGGACAGGATCAGTTTTTCAGCGTCCCTGACGTCCCCTTTCTTCCATGTCTTCTGCCCATTCTTACGTTTTTCTTCCTGCCTGCCATAGAGCCATTCAGTAAGCTCCAGGGGATTGGCCTTCAGGAAATCCAGAAGCTGAGGAAACCATTCCTCGCGCTGGTCAGCGGTAATATTGAGCCGTAGCGGGTTAGAAAGAACGTCTGGTGCGAGGGCCATAACTGATAACCGGGGTTCCCAGAATAGACATCGGCTCAAATCTCAACTTTTTGAGCAAATCGCCGAGTGCCGACTGCATACCGTTACGAAAACGATCGCCATCCATGCTGAGAGGTCGAGGCCTAATTTGGCTCTCGGTCTGTTCATGGCCTGATTGATTGGTAACGGCTCTCCTCGCTTGGTCATGGCGCACCGTCACATCGACTGGCCGGTTAGCGAGCCGATCCAACCAGCGCCCCATCCCAGCACGCCTGCACCGAACAGCGCGCCAAAAAGGCCCGGAATGGCATCCTGAAAGCGACCGCTCATCATTCGTATTCCGGCGAAGATCAGACCGCCGAAACAGATGACAGCGCCCGCATAGATAGCGAAGGTCTTGAACGTCCCCATGAGCGTCTGCGCCCCGGAGAAGTCCATCGTTCCTTGTGCATGGGCAACGCCCGCGAAAGAGAGGGCGAGAAGGGTGGGAGCCATCGCGCGGATGGCAGAGAGAAGGATTGGTTTGAGGGAGCGATCTGTCTGCCGATTGGCGGACAGAATGGACGACCGAGTGGCAGCCTTTTTCAGCCGGAAGAGAGAACGGAATCGATTCACTTTGCACCTCCGCTGACCTGGTGTGTCAGCTATGGTGCAAAGCTAGGGCGAATCCGGCGGCGGCGTCCAATGAATTCTAGGGAGAGCGTTATGCATTTCAGGAATAACGACTGGCCGGGCGCTGCTTAAAGCCTATATTTCGTAGTTGCGGATGGTTTCCGGGGTACCGACGCCGCCTCTATACAAAGAGGCTGTTACTTCTGGGCGCTGGTTGAGACAACAAGAAAAGCTGGTTCCGTCCGACAATTCAATCTGAAGATTCGTTCCATCTCCCGTATCTTTATGAATGCGGAAGGTTTGAATCGTTTTTCCCGAAAGTTCAGGACACTCGATGTAGTCATCCTGCATGAATCTGATCCTCTCAATTTCCCTAGAATCGCATATTTGACCGGAAGTTGCATGGCAATCGCACTGAAACTTTTCCACAAGGTCGGCGGGGAACCAGCGCAACCGTTTCGGTAGCCCGTCCGCATCGGGGAGAACTCTCGCTGATAAAGTATCACACTCATCGTGTGTAGACTCATAGTGGTCATGGCTCAAGTATGGGAGTGTGGCAACACGCTCCGTCAAATCTCGATTCGGCAACACGTTGCGGCAACTCCGCGACGAGCGAGGCTACTCGCAAGAGGAACTCGCCGAACGAGCGGAACTGCATCGCAATTACGTCGGCGGGGTGGAGCGTGGTGAGCGGAATGTGGCCCTCGAAAACATCGTGAAGCTGGCCAAGGCGCTTTCGGTGCCTCCGGCTGACCTGTTCGTAGACTTTTCCTGAGCGCATTCCATGATGGTCGAGTATGACTGAGCTACGAAACAGAAGCAGGCTATCAGTCATTGCGCGATGCCGATGAGCCTGAGCCGAGGTGCTTTTGCCGCTCCTCCAGAGAGATGCGCTCGCGGTCAAGTTCAGCGCGCAACTCCTCTTCAGAAGGCAATATCAGTTTGTATTTGCTTGCGAAGAGATGTTCATTCTCGTGAAGCACAGAATAGCGAACCACCGATGCGTCTTTGTGTGTGCAGAGAATGATGCCCACGGTTGGATTATCATCTGGCGCGCGTTTAAGAGCATCAACCATCCGCACGTACATGTCCATCTGCCCGATGTCCTTGTGGGACAGCTCTCCCGACTTCAAGTCGAACAGAACGAAGCATTTGAGCAGATAGTTGTAGAACACCATGTCGATATAGAAATCCTTCGACTCGGTGCTGATGCGCAACTGGCGCGCGACAAAAGCAAAGCCCTTGCCCAGTTCAAGAAGGAACGCTTGCAGATTGTCCAAGAGAGCTTGTTCGAGATTCGATTCCAGCAGTTTTCCCGTACCGGGCAGCCCCAGGAACTCCAGCATGACCGGGTCGCGCACAAATTCGCGCGGATTCTGCTGGAGCGGCGCAATATTGGATGCAGCTTCCTGCTCGACTTCCCGGCGGTCGGAACTCGCAAGCAGGCGCTCATAATAGAGTGTGCCGATCTGGCGCTCCAGGGCGCGAGTGCTCCAACCTTGGTCGGCGGATTCATTCATGTACCACAGGCGCGCTTTCGCATCATCGGCCCGCAGGAGCGTGCGGTAGTGAGTCCAGCTCAATTCGCGACGCAGTGCGTCGCGAATTGGGAACGCCATGTAAAATCCGCGCATGTGCCGTAAGTTGGTTACATCAAACCCTTTACCAAATTCTTCCGTCAGCGTGGCGGCAAGGGCTGGCAGCAACTGCTTGCCATACTGCGCTCTGTCAGATCCACCCTGTTCAAACTCGACAATATGCCTGCCGATCTCCCAGCAGGTCTGAACCTGAATGACATCTGCGCTGCGTAAAATCTGCTTGCGCGCGTCTTGGATCAACCCCCGCAGATTAGCCAACAGCGGTCGAATGTCCATCGATCTGCCAGTTGTTTCGGTCAGTTCGTCTGCCATACAAAGGTTCCTCGGTTCTATGAGACATTCACACGCCGGTCAGCGAGTACTTGTTGTGGATGTCGCGCACATCGCCCACTTTTCTATTCTGCTTGACGCAGCGATCCTCGTAAACATAATAGATTGTTTTAGATGAATATCTCTGCCCCGACACGGCAGAGGTATCGGCTGAAAATCTTGGTCTCAACGCGATTGAGGGTGCTCAAAAGGGTGCTGAATTTGGTATCCGCGCTTCTTCTCGAAATCAGCGCCGCCTGAATCGTCTGCCAGCCGGGGCCAAAGCTTATCTGTTTTCGCGGCCACAGGATCGACATTGACGCAGATGATCGACACGGTGAGACAAGGCGCTTCGTACCAGCCCTCTGCCGTGGCAGATTTGGCCCATTTGACTTCTGACAAACAACGGCAGAAGTCAAACCGTCCTGGACCTCTCCTCTGCTTTGCCCCGGCAGAGGTCGCAAACGAGTGTGCCCGCTGAAGTTGAGGCTACATCACCATTTAGGCCAGAACCTTGAACAGCAAGGGTGCTATATTGGGCGCTAAGGAAAGTCTGGTGGCAAAGTGATTCTGCAAAGTTCCTCAGAGACAATCATCAAAATCTCTTCCGTTGCGAACGCCTCCTATAAATGAGAGGACTACAAAACGATTAGCGCGATTAGAACGAGCAGGACGATGAGTGTGAGGCAACCACATCCAGAACTTCCTGTTTGAATTGCCACCCTTCCCGGTATGTAACGCACCAGGAATCGCAGTATAGAACTTCCTGCAATTACACCAAGCAACGCTGCAAAAAAGGCCATAGTGCTCCCGTAAGTCTGGAATACGTCCTTCAAAGACATTCCGGATACTATTTCCGCGGAATGATTTATCGCCTGGCAGATCCTGAGCCATGTCTGATCTCGGTATATGCGGCGGCAGTAGCTCCTTTTGCCGAAGCCAGAACGACCTTGGCAATCCGCCTTCCGGACTTGGTCATCAATGTCATCCCAGCCAGCGCAGCGCTTCCTAGCAAGACCTTCTTTGCGAAATGGTGAATCGTGAATCCGATAAACATCGTATCTCCTGTCGTTTCAGAGTAGACTGCGCGTTAAGGGCTTAGAATTCACTCATCTGTTCGGTGCTTCAAAAGCGGTTATTTCGAGTTCGGTAAACGGGCCTGAGACGACGAAGGCTGCGATTCTTGTACACCGTCAGAATCGCACCAGAATGACCGCAAACGATATGCCAACCCTCAAGGTCCGAAATGTCCACACCCTGCTTTCTGGCCCGCACAACTTCCCGTTTGCCGACCGCATAGACCACTGCACCACGTGCATGCACTTCGCGACCAAACGAAAGCACATCGCCGACACCTGCCACGCTGAAGCGTCGTCCGAAAAGTCGGGCTTTTCCGTGCCCAGAGAATGGCAGATCAGCGATATCGACCACGCGGAATCTCCTCAGAAATGAACTTTACGCATTCTCTTACCAAGTGTCAAGATAGTTTTATGCATTTGGCGCATCTTTTTTCATAATCATCCTTGACAAGTGGAATACCGCCGGGTCATTATGATTATGAGGTAATAGAACTTGTTCGATCTCAGAGGACTTCGTGAAGCAGCAGATCTGAGTCAATCCGAACTGGGAAATCGAATCGATCTTTCTCAGGCGCAGATCAGCAGGTATGAATCAGACCCAGGCAGCGCAACGATGGAGATCGTTTTTGCGTGGCTGGGAGCCTGTGGCTCCAGTCCTGAAGCAGCATCCCGCACCTTCGTAAAGGTGAACCACGCCGGCATCGATGCGGGACAGCCTTATGAGGGCCTTCATCGTAGGCTATCGCTGCTAGAGCAGTACATTTTGACCGGGCCAGAGCCATCGGAGTCTCTTCCGCCGCTTTCGATCACGCCAAAAGACTTGCTGCTTAAAATCAGGCATTGGAGGCGAAAGCCTTCGCTTCTGATTGCTGGGCGCTTTGATTCTGGAAAAACGCGCATCGCAAATGCCCTTCTTGGCAACAGCAGCCTTCCGTCTCAATACACGCCCACAACAAGCGTTGTAACCTATATTCGCCATGAGGACGACAAACCTGAGTGGCAGCGTGAAGAAGTCTGGATAATGGGCACCGGATTTGATCCGTCACGGTGGGAAGACGAGAAGTATTGTCAGAAGTACCGTCTGGTTTCAGGCAGCTTTGATACGTTGCGTCAATTTGGTACGAAGGAGAGCAAAGGCGATACTCTGGGTGCCAAATATGCGCTCGTCTATATGGATTCGCCCCTTCTTCGGGCCTGCACTCTAATTGATGTCCCCGGCTACTCTGATACCCAAGACGAAGAACGAAGTGCCGATGCGGCTGCCAGATTAGCCGATCTACTCCTTTACACTGCTCCTGCAAAGGGGTTTCTCGACGCGTCTGACTTTCTGCACCTTGGGTTGTTGTTGCGCACCCTGCCCACAATTCATGCGCGATCATCCAAGGGGATTGAAAAATGCGCCAATCTCTTCCTGATTGCAACTCATGCCGAGCCCTCGATTAGCAATTCCGATTTGAACAAGATTCTTGATCGCGGAGCGGAACGTCTCTACAAGCAATTCAAAGATACGCTGCTTGTGTCGCGCGACGTTTCGCAATCCGATCTGCGCGAGCGGTTCAAAACTTTCTGGTACGAGAATCAGGAGCGGCGTGCAGAGCTTGAACAAGGCTTGCTGCGAACCCTCTCCTCCATTCTTCCTGCTGTACTGGAAAAGCACGTGAACAACGAGGTAAAGGAGATAAAGACAAAGGCAAAGAGCGTGCTCTCGGCACAGGTCGAAGCCTACGAGCGCACATTGGCCTCTATTGATGCCGCCCGTCGCAGTCTTGTTGTACTCCGGGAAGAAGAACCCCAGCACCGAAAGAGAATTCGTGAAAAACGCGAAGAAGTGAAAAAGTTCATTTCATCGCTTCATAAGGAATCTGCAGCGTTCATACAATCTGACATAGCTCCGATGCTTACTGCTCTAGCTATTGAAAAAGGCATTCGGGCAAACTTTACGGATAAAGATGAAGCCAAAAAGGATGCCTGCACCAAGATTATCGAAGAAGCGCAGTTCAAGATGGATGAGTTTCTCATGGCAAAGTCCTCTCAACTGAGTCCCGTCCTGGAAGGCTATTTTCGTGAATACAACGTATCTCTAGGCTCCTTCGGAAGCGTGGATTTCGAAGACGGTTCCGGCATTCCTTTCGATGCACAAGGCGCCTTCGTTGGCGGCTTGGCCGGACTTACGACCTTGGGTGCGCTGGGACTTTGGGCCTCCGCCATGGGCAATCTTGGCGGTTACATCCTGGTTGCAAAACTGGCCAGCGTTCTCTCGGCAGTTGGCTTGAGCGTCGGATCAACTTCGTTGGTTACCCTTGTCGCCGCTCTCGGTGGTCCGGTTACTCTGGCCATCGGGATGGCAACATTGTGCACTTTGGGCGCATGGATGCTTTTAGGAGAATCGTGGCAGAGCAGGCTCGCCAAGAAAATCGAGAAGTTGATGCGCGACAATGGGTTCGTCGCGAAAGCCGAGCAAGCTGTCAACACTTTCTGGGAACAGACATGGAACGCATTTGAAAATGGCGCGAAAGAAGTTGAGAAGAAGTATGGGCAATATATTGTGGCTAACGAACAGCTATTGCGAGACGAGAAAATCGGATCAAAAGACAAAATCGAGGCCACTATCCGTGAATTGGAGGGCCTGAAGGATTTTTTTGCCGGGATTCCCTGGAGGGTTTCCGGATAATCCGAAGTGCCTAGTAGTTCCCCGATGCCTCTCTAAATGCTGAGATCGACTCAGCCCTTCCGCAGTCCCACCCCAAAGCCGGCATCACAGATTGCACGTCGGGAGAACGAGTATGTTGAGTACGAATTTTGCGTTTCTTGAGAAGAAATTTCCGGAGTGGTATAAGCGCGCGGTGCAAGCGGAAGATCACCTGTGGGATGATCCAGAAACAACCGGGTCTAAGATTCGAATACTGATCGAAGAGATTCTAAATTCAACCTTCGCTAATGTTGGCCTTAGCGCAACATCTCTTGAAAGAATTGAGGAAAAGATCAATTACCTCGACAAGATGGAAGTGTTGCCCGTCTGGGTTAAAGATGCCTTTCACAAAGTTCGCCAAATTGGCAATAAGGCTGTTCACCCAGATCCAATTACAACAGCCGAGGCCCGTATAGGACTGGAGAACCTTCAAATTGTTGCGGCCTGGTACTACTTGACCTATGTAGACGGCAAGTATTCCGCTCCTGAGTTTCAGCCTTATGTTTTCAGGGACTCAAATGCGGTCGCCTCTAAAAAGAAGCCCAATCAAAAGCAGAAACAGGATCAAGTTGAATGGATCGACCTTCCGTCAAGTCGAGATGAGGCCGAAAGCGATTCTAGCGATAAAGCGCCGTGCTCTCTCCATGACGAACAGACTGCGGGCAATCTGCGGCCGGACCAGGCTCCAGAAATGTCGAAAACAGTAGAACCTATTGACCCACAGGCAACCGATGCCAAACCAGACAACGATGGAACTGCCAGAGGGCCAGGACCTGTAATCGATGGTTCGCTTGCCATTCAAAAAGTCCCATCGGGGCAGAATGACGCCGCAAGAGAGATCTATCGCATTTTGGATGACGCGCGACGTATCGTTACGCAAGAGCATCGAGATGCTAAGGCGTTCGATCTTGCCACCATCGAATTGGATAAGGCGGTAGCGATAGCCACAGAACCGTATCGTCTCGCTGTTCTTGGAGCATTCAAGGCCGGGAAGTCCACACTGATTAATTCCATGGCCGGTGCCAAGATCGCCTTTACTGATAGCCTTTGTGCTACTTGCATTCCGACAGGATATATCTTCTCTTCCCGCCCTCAGGCCGAGATTGAATACACCAGCGGGCACGTTGCCGAAATGTCTCTGGAAGGATTTCTAGCCATTGTCCAGGAGAAAAGGGATGATCTGAACTGGGTTGCCTCTGTGCGGTGCGCGAGAGTCGGATACCCTTCAGGCTTTCTGAGAGTCATCGAGCCATGGGACGTTCCCGGAATCGGTGGCAGTGAAACAGACGAACAAAAGGCATTCGATTTCATGGATCGCGTCGGAGGCGCAATATGGGTTTTCGATGCGACAAAACTCGGCGATGTTGCCGTCAATGAGCCCATACGACACTTGCACCTGAAGGGTGTCCGTATGATTGCGGCACTCAATATGATTGATCGGGTTGACGAACAGGAGATCACGGATCTTGTCGGCTTCGTCGAAGAGTCCTACGAAGGAGCATTCATATCTGTAAGTCCTGTCTCCGCTGCTCAGCCCGACCTCAAGGACCGTGCATATCTTTCCGCTCTTATTCATACAATTCAGACAGAGTTGGTTGCTTCATCCGATGGGGACCGGCAGATGCGCGCGAATCTGGCGATGGCGAACGCTGCCCAGTATGCAGAGCGCGTGCTCGAAAGAGAGAAAGGTTTTCATTCTGCCTTCATTGGATTTGTTCGGCATATCCACAAGAACCTTAATGAACGACGCACCTTTCTTCTTTCCCAGGTGCCAGCCTGGATATCGGACGAGTCCTGGAAGGCGCTACAGCCTATTGAGAACAAGGCGATAAGCGAATTGGCTGGCGGATACGATTCGATTGAAAAGGCTTACGAGGTACTTCAGCAGCAGGAGAGTATTCAGGCTGCCTGGGAGAATGCTCATCGCGCAGTCGCAGATAGAGCAATCTCGCTATGGAAGTCTCTTTGGATGGAATCGGTTAGTCTCTCACTCGACTCTGTTCCATCCGTGCAACTCACTGTCCCGAACCAGGAGCCTTCCCCGGAGATTAAATCTCTCGAAGAGCGAGCTGTCATGGATGGCGTTGCAGCCGGAGGCAAGGCGGCTGCCGTTGCCGGCGTTGTTGCCGCCGCCCTGTATATCATTCACTGGCCCGTAATATTTGTCGGTCTGCCTATCGGCTTACTGGAATGGTGGAGAAGGCGCTCTGCTTTGCGCGCGAGCTTCAGCATTAAAGAGGAAGAGAACCGGCTTCGGAAGTCAGTGCAGGAGTTTCGCAGCCAGTTCGCGCAGTCGCTAGAGCAGGAAATCCGTCAACTGATCGAGGTTCAGACCGAAGAAGCAATGACGGCTACGATCCATGGATTTGTGGATGAGAACTTCGGCGGTATCACTATTGATGGGATTCGGAAGAACGAAGAAAGGTACAACGATCATATCAAGGTACTAAAGACTGTCCGAGTTCAGATCTGGAGTCAATACGGCATTGAAGAACCCGAAGACTGGACTGCCAGGCCTCTCATCATCACGCCCAATAATATTGGAGGGGCAAAATGGGCTCACTTTCTTACTGCCGATCTTCAAACCGTGGATATGATCGTCCAGAACTATTGGATACCAACAGGCCCAGTCCTGGGGCATCTGGCACCTGGTACTCGCGTGCGTATCTTGACGACTTGTCGGGAACCGGAATGGGAATCTGCAAGCAGACACTTACGTGGGCAGATCGAAAAGTGGAATGGTGAATGTGAGATTCGCGTACTTGCCGCTGAAAACGGCGATGCGCTTTCCCTCAGCGACACTTGGATCATCACAAACTCTGAGGCTTTGATCTGTCACGATTCGCTTGAAGCAATCGGTCAGCGTACGTGCGTGTTTGATTCTTACCACGATGGAGCATTTGCAGCGCAGAGTGACTTTGCCGAACTATGGCAGGCAAGAGGAAAGAACGGACAGCATCTAAAACTTTTGATGGTGCGCTAGGAGAGCAGAACAATGCAAGTATCACAGCAAGGTAATAGAACAACAGGGCAAAGCGATGAAGCCCTCGCTCAGGAATTCGCCGAGTACATCAGCATTGTGTCCGATTCTGTCGTCCGCAGTCAGATAAAGCACGACTTCAGCGCCATTGAAGAACTGCTCCAGACTGTAAAGAAGGAGATCGCTCCCTTGCAGGACACGGCTCTTTACTCCGGGGAGATCGTCGAACAACTGGGTGATCTGCGTAAAAGACTGTTGGCGTTTCCCGAAGAATGGCGAGAATCCCTTCAAGGAGTCATCGAAGATCTCGGTATCAAGCAGCATCAGGCTTTTGAAAAGAACACGGGCACGGCTTTGCAGAATCTGTCTGCCGCGACAGGCGACCTGATCAAGAACCTGCAACGGGAAACGAACCGCTATCTGGAAAGCATTTCGCAAACGCCTGCTGCTCTGGAGAAACTGGAGGTTAAGTTCGGTCGCAGTATTGAAGAAAGCGCCGTTACTATCCATAAAGAAACGCGTAAAGCTGCGACTGAAACGGAGAACAAGTTAGGCTCGTTGATGGCAGATAAGTTCTTGTCCGCGGGCAGAGAAATTGCAATATGTGCGAATGATATTAAGGAAACCAGAGCGCAGATACAAACCGAACTTCGCACGAAGGCGAGCGGATTGGGTGAGGATATTCGCGAAGCGCGAAGCTCCGCGAAAGCTGATATGGAAGCTCTCTCAGGTAGATTTGGAGAGCAGGTCGGTCAACTTCAAGAGAAGGTGCAGGCGGAAATCCAAGAGAGCAGCACAACGAATAGAGAGTTGTCTGACAAACAGTTCGCTCAATTGGGGATAATTCTTGAGCAAATGAGCAATACGGATCGAAACATCCTCATCCTGCAACGGTGGATATGGGGCCTGGGTGGTTCCTGCCTACTGGCGCTCATCGTCATTCTTATAAAGGTATTCAGGTAAGAAAATGGTCAATTCCGAAAGTCATACGCACCTGCAACGGCTGAGCTCTTTGATGTTTGATTGTAGCTCGGGAAGAATTCCGGACTGGTTATCCGCACAAGCACAATTGTGCGCGAAACGGTATGCGGGCTTGCGCACAACTCCGGAATTTGAAATGGCTCTGAATGGGTTTTCACAAAGAGGAACAGAGCCGTTTGAAATATTTGTTGTCGGGGAAGGAAACTTTGGAAAATCTACGCTCATCAACGCGTTGTTGGGCGAAGAAATCGCCAAAGTCAGTACTCTGCCGGCGACTCGCACATTCCATCGGTTGATTCTTTCCCGCAATCCTTCGAAATCAGTGCGTTTACTCGTACATATCGAGGCAAATCAGCACGAGTGGCTGCGTAGTGAAATTGGTTCGGGCAAACCAGCGCAAGGGTTTTATGAGGTCATGGAGCACAGAGTACCTCTTGATATTGCTAAAGCTCTTCTTTCTGAGGAGGCCAACAGAGCTAGGAAAAGCAGGGAACTCTACAAACCTGCAATCTTTGAACTTGAGCAGGAAATTCATTGGACCCCGGCCAGCCCCTTTCCTGAACGGGTGCGAATCGTCGACACCCAGGGATTGAACCAACAACTGCCGGATGATCTACAG
>Ga0302319_10009977_pt1 | contig 18163 bp, 13 predicted proteins | sample Bog_T0_2_FD_203319 | JGI IMG/M metagenome (GOLD analysis project Ga0302319, IMG submission 203319) | Peat permafrost microbial communities from Stordalen Mire near Abisko, Sweden - Bog_T0_2 | ecosystem: Environmental > Terrestrial > Soil > Wetlands > Peat | place: Sweden: Abisko, Stordalen Mire...
GTTCTTCCACAAAAACTGTGGGCTCACGATGCCAAACAAAGCCAGGAAGAAGATAAGAATCGGCATCTCAAAGCTGATGCCAAGGCCCAGGATGATCGAGAGGAAGAAGCTGCTGTACTCCTCGATGGTGACCATCGAGGTGAAATTCTTGCCGAAGTCCACAATCAGAATCTTCAGCGCGCCGGGCAAAACATAGTAGTAGCCAAAGCCTGCTCCGCCGACAAACAGCCCCACCGTCGCCAGCATAAACGGAATCACGAACCGCCGCTCTTTCTGGTAAAGCCCCGGCGCAATGAACATCCACACCTGAAATAGAACGAAGGGCGACGCCAGAATCGCACCCGCAACCAGCGAAACCTGTAGCTGCAGGTTGAGCGGGTCCATGGGGTGCGTAAAGACCAGCGTTTTCCCGATTTTTGTGAGCGGCGCCTGGATAAAGTTAACCAGCCGGTCGCGAAGAAACCAGCAAGCAAAAAAGCCCACAGCGAGGTAAATAGCGGAGTGGACAATCCGCTTGCGCAGCTCGTCCAGGTGCTCCATCAGGCTCATCCCGGGCAGCTCTGCGCGGTGGGTTACGGCCTCTCTCGCCTTGCTGATTGCGTCCGCGGGATCAACCATGGTGGGCCGCCTGCTCCGCGTCCGCGGCCGGGCCAGTGTCTGAAGATTGCTCCGGGGAGGCGTTGGAACTGGCTTCCGCGCTCGCGTCAGCGCCGGTCTCATTTGCGACAGCCTCGTCCGCGCCGGGAAATGCCGCTGCCTGAGCCCCTGGCCGCGCCGCTGGAACCTGCTCCCCCGTCGAAGGCGGCCGAATCAGGGGGTGCGTTTCTTCAGACAAGGCTTCTGCCTGAGTGCCCTCCGGAAGCGCTGCAGCCGCCTCTGTCGCCACCTCAGGCTCAGTCAGCGAAGGCGATTGGGTTTCTTCCGGGTACGCGCTTTCCATCACCGACGCCGCTGACGGAGCCGCCTGAACCGTAGCTTCAAGCGTCACAACTGGCTGTGCCGGAGCCGTAAGCGCCAGGGCCGCCAGCCGCTCTTCTTCCTTTTTGCGCCGGTCGGCATCCTCTGAGTTGCGCAGCTCCTCTTCCATCTGGTACTTGAAATCGTTTGAAGCTTTGCGGAACTCGTACATCAGCTTGCCGATCTGACGGCCGATCTGCGGTAGCCGCCTCGGTCCAAAGACCACCAGCGCCAGCACCATCAGGATCAGCGAATCTGCCATGCCCAGGTTGCCGAGTTGAATTGGAGGCGGAGTTACCATCGAGAGCAATGATACCTGCCCGCACAAGGCGCTCACAAACCGCTCGCAATGCGGCTCCGGCGAGCCAGTGCGGGAAGTGGTTTCTCGGTGCAACTGCCAGGCCTGTTTTACAATAGAAAGCAGTGGACGATTGATGCCGGGCCGGATTCTTCCGAATCTGCCGGGCTTTGACAGCATGCAAGTGTGAAAGGGCTGCAACAACCCCGTGGATGGGGGCTCCTGCAGGATCGGGCGACAACGCCCTGAACCTGAGAATCGCCAGCGCATCCGCTGCAGCCATGTTTGCTTTCAACATCCCCGTCCGGCGCCTGCAAAGGGCGAGCTGGACTGAAGGCGGAGTACAGTGAACCTGGTTTTAGACGACGAGACGGCAGTCGCCGCGGCGACTGACAGTACGTGCAGCCTTGAAAACTACCTTGTGCTTCCAGACAACTCGATGGATTTGCGGATTGCGGAAGCACGCGCCAGGTTGGGCGCAACAACCATCCTGCTCGGCCATCATTATCAGCGCGACGAGGTGATTCGCTTCGCCGACTTTACCGGCGACAGCTACAAGCTCTCCCGCATCGCCTCTGAAACCGATGCCAAATACATCGTCTTCTGCGGCGTACACTTCATGGCCGAGAGCGCGGACGTGCTCGGCCACGACGGCCAGCAGGTGATTCTTCCCGATCTCAACGCCGGCTGCTCCATGGCCGACATGGCTGAGATCTCGCAGGTTGAAGCCTGCTGGGAAGCGCTCGAGCGCCTCGGCCTGGCAGCCGACACAATTCCGCTCACCTATATGAACTCCACCGCCGCCATCAAGGCCTTTTGCGGCGAGCGCGGCGGCCTGGTCTGCACCTCGTCAAATGCGCGAGCAGCCTTTGAGTGGGCCTTCGCCCGCAATCAGAGAATCCTCTTCCTCCCCGACCAGCACCTCGGCCGCAACACCGGCTACGCCATGGGCATTCCCCTTGAAGAGATGGCGGTCTGGGATCCGTGGGCGCTCCAGATCGGCCAATCTCACGGCGGCCAGACAAAGGAAAAGCTCACCGCAAGCCGCATCCTGTTATGGAAGGGTCACTGCGCCGTCCATCAGCGCTTTTTGCCCGGCCACGTAGATCAGGTTCGCGCCAAGTATCCTGGCATTCAGGTGATCGTACATCCCGAATGCCGCTGGGAAGTGTGCCAGAAAGCTGACGCTCTTGGCTCGACGGAACGGCTCATTGCCCTGGTCGAACAAGCTCCGGAAGGCTCGATGTTCGCCGTCGGTACAGAGATCCACCTGGTCAACCGCATGGCCCGCCGCTTCGCGGAGCAAGGCAAGCGTGTGATCACGCTGGACGATACCGGCTGCCTTTGCACCACCATGTACCGCATCACCCCGCAGCATCTGGCCTGGGCACTTGAGAATCTCGTAGACGGCCGCGTCGTAAACCGCATCCAAGTCCGCAAGAACGTGAAGCACTGGGCCAAGGTTGCCCTGGACCGCATGCTTGAAGTGGGATAGAAACCGTGGTCAGCGATCAGTCCTTAGCTGCCAGTTTGTGGTTCCGCATTTTACTGACCACTGATCACTGACCACTGTTTTGTCGTATCCTGATAGTCAAGGCATCCCCATGAAGACATTCACTCTCGAAGAAGCGCAATCGTTGCTGCCGGTACTCGAATCGCTGCTCAAACGCGCGCTTGACGGCAAGCAGGCCGCGGAGCAGGTCGAGTCTAACCTCACTGACCTGTCGAAGCGCATCTACCTTTCTGGTGGCATGAGGGTTGACGTCGCCAGCGTGGCCAAGCAGCGCGCGGAGATTGAAACTCACATGGCGCGTGTACGCGAGAGCGTCGCCGAGATGGATTCCATCGGCGTACAAGTCAAAGACCTGGGAGCCGGCCTGCTCGACTTTCCCTGCCGCCTCGACGATGAAGTGGTGCTGCTTTGCTGGCGCATGGGCGAGACTGCCATCGAGCACTGGCACACCGTCGATTCCGGTTTTCAAGGCCGGCAGCCTGTGGACGAGCGCTTTCGCCGCCGCTCCGCCTCTGGTGGACGTCCCAACTAAGGTGCTTGAAACTGACCGGTCGAATCCCGCACCGAGCGAATATCCGCCAATCCGCGTCATTTGTTCGGGCCCCTCTGCAACGCCCCTACACCCACGCAGAGGCGATACTCTGAGAGTGGTATTCATGGAGCGGCGATGAACATCGGCAAAACGGCGCGCATGTGGTTGCTGGTCGCAGCGCCCGTTCTGATTGGTTTTCTGGCGGGTTGCGGGAATTTCTGGCAGGCGCCGAGCGGCAGCAGCACGACAACAACCACCTCAAGCTCATCCAGCGGCGTGTTCTATGTTCTCAATCAGCAAACAGCTCAAATTGCCGGCTACTCCATCGTCTCTGGAACACTGACCCCGGTCAGCGGAAGCCCCTACACATTGCCTGGATCAGCCGAGCCGCTTGCCATCGCTGTAGCGCCCAATGGAGCATTTCTCTACGTGAGCACGGCTCTTGACGGCATCTACCTCTACTCCATCGGGTCGGGCGGCGCCCTCACCCTGGGAAACAGCTCCGCAGCAATCTCTGCCGATCTGGCTTCAACGATGCAAGTGGACTCGACGAACCAGTGGCTCGTGGAGGCAGGACCGAACCAGGCGGCGTTGCTCGCAGTCGCCATCAGTCCCAGCACCGGGATGGCTACATCCAAGATCGAGCAAACCGTCTCGCTCCCTGCCGCAACGGTGCATCAACTCGTCATTTCGCCTGATAATACCCACATCTTTGTGGCGCTCGGATCAAGCGGAGCCGAGGAAGCCATCTTTGCCGCGGGTAACTCCGCGCCCTTTGGCAACACGGCAAACATCCCGGCGGTCAACTCAGCCGGCGGTGCAGTCTCAGTGGCCGTTGACCCGCAAAACCGTGTGTTCTACGTGGGAGAAGTCGCTGCAATCTCAGGCGCCAACTCCGGCGGGCTGCGCGTCTTCAACTACAACACGCTGGCTGAGGCCACTGGCTCGCCGTATTCGACAGCCGGGCTCGCGCCTTATGCCATCCTCCCCGAAGCCAAAGGCAATTATGTCTACGTTGCCAATCGCACCGTCAGCGGCAGTACAACCGGAAACATTCAGGGCTACTCATTCACCTCGACCGGCACCGTCTATTCGCTGACCGATCTCTCTGGAAACGTTTCAACCGGGACTATGCCGGTCGGCCTGGCAGAGGACAGCCTCGACAACTACGTGCTCGTAGTGGACTCAGGCGGCAGCCCCGATCTCGAAGCCTATACCATGAGCTCCGGCGCGCTCACCTCAGCCGTGACTTCCGCCACCGGAACCGATCCGGTTGAAGCCGGCGCCGTTGCAGCCGCGCCCTAGAAACACAGTCAACCGTGAAAAGTGGATAGTGGTCAGTCGTTGCAACGGGCCAAGGTTTCAAGCCACCAGCAACTTCGACCACTGAATAGGGAAGAGCGAATGGGGACGAGGGAACGGGAAATGGGGAACAGTTATCCATCGGTTTTACATGGCCACTGGGGATGAAACGGGCATCTTTGCGAAGACGCACTCATCGCGATTGTGCTGCGATGAATCGGTCACAGGTGTTCTGAAAGTGCACCAGAAATAAGGCTGATTCTGCCATAAAATGGATCCTAATTGTAAGTAAAATATTTATTTTCAATACTGTACATCAAAACAGGAGAAATAGGGGGTGGGGGGTTATTTAAATGGTACACACCAATCACATTCCAGCCAGATTCGGCTGATCTGACTATTATGCGCCGAAGAAGGGGAATTATCGGCAAAGAGATTTTATGGGGCCCGAAATTTGGCCAGACGGGGCCTGTGTGTTACCCGCGAAGGCGAGGACAAAGAGGCGGCGAGGCACCAGTTATCTGCTGCCATGACGATCAAATTGCGAAGACCAAGGCGGCCTTTCAGACTGCCGCTACTTGGGCAACTGCGAAGCGTCCCATCCGCCGCCGAGGGAGCGGACAAGGCCCACGCTGGCGACGAACTGGCGTGTCTGCAGGTCAATGGCGGTGCGCTGATTCTGGAGCAGGGTGGCTTCGGCGGTGAGAACTTCGAGGTAGCTGGTGACACCGCCCTTGTAGCGTCGATTGGAGAGATCGAATGAATGCTGCGCGGAGTTGACGGCCTCTTGCTCGACACCCGACTCCTGCTCAAGAATTCTGAGGCCGGAGAGCTGGTCTTCAACGTCGTTGAAGGCCTGGAAGACGGTATTCCGGTAGCCGGCGACCTGAGCTTCATAGGTATGGCGGGCCTGTTCGGTGAGGGCGTGCCGTTGGCCGGCGTCGAAGAGTAGTTGGGTTGCCTGGGCGCCCAGAGTCCAGAGCGCGCTGGGCCCTTGAATCCACGAGCCAAAATGGACACTTTCAAAGCCGCCTTCGGCACCCAGATTGATGGTGGGATAGAACGCAGCGACTGCAATGCCGATTTGCTCGTTGGCGGCCGCGGCGCGACGCTCGGCCGCGGCGATGTCTGGGCGCCGCTCGAGTAGCTGCGACGGTACTCCAACGGGTACCTTTGGAAGCGTGAGAGTTGGAGGCTGGCCGGAAGGCTGGGCGGGGCTCTCGGCTGAAGGGATGGCAAGCGGAGACGGCGGAATGCTGAAGCCGGTCAGGCTGTAGTTGGCAATTGTGCCGATGGCATGCTCGTACTGCGCGCGAGCTATGCCCACATCGATGAGTTGCGCGCGCACTGTTTCAAGCTGCGTTTTGGCCTGAGCGATGTCTACTTCGGTGCCGATTCCACCGGCAAAGAGGCGCTGGGTCAGGTCAAGCTGGTGTTCGAGGTCAGCTACCGAGTCTTGCAGCAGCCTGGTTTCAGAATCCAGTCCGCGTAGTTGGAAGTAGTCGACCGCCATCTCAGCGTGGAGGCTGAGGTCTACGCTGGCCATATCCGCGGCGCTGGCCTGCGCGTTTTCGTGCGCGGCTTCGACGGTGCGGCGAATGCGGCCCCAGAAGTCCGGCTCCCAACTGGCCTGGGCGTCAACCACCAGGTCGTTATAGCCGGCGGGCTTGGTCGGAGAGTAGGAGGGGCCGTTTTTTGAGGTGTGGTCGCGGTTGGCAGATGCGCCGGCCGAGGCGGTGGGAAAGAGCGCGGACTTTGCCGCAGCTACCTGGTCGCGGGCGGCAAGATAGGTCTGCAGAGCCTGGCGCAGTCCCTGATTATTGGTGGCGATTCGGTCTTCAAGTTGGTTGAGTTGGGGGTCTTGATAGATCTCCCACCACTTGCCGCGCAACATGCCATCGGACGGCGCGGCAGGCTGCCAACTGCCGCCGGCTGCGGGGTTGGGCGGCGGGACAACGGTGGAAGCTCCGGTTTCTTTGTAAGCCGGTGGCGCGTCATAGCCGGGTCGGCTGTAGTTGGGACCGACGGGTTTGCAACCGGCGAGCAGCATGGAGGCAGCAAGCGCGGCGAGCAATGCGGGACTTGGGGCCACGCGGGCAGTGTTCCGTTGAGCCGGATGCAGCAAAAGCATCCCCATGCCTACTTGCCTCCCGCTTCGGCGGCTTGTTGAGGACTATCCACAAAGACCTTTTCGCCTTCGATCAAAGAGTCTGGCGGATCCTGGATGACCTGGTCGCCTGCGCCGATGCCGGTGACGATTTGGACTGTGGCGCCATCGTCTTCGCCAATGACGACCGGAACCAGGTGCGCGATGTTACCGTTGACCACGGTAGCCAGGCGCATGCCCTCTTTGCGGAAGATGAGTGCCGCGGAGGGAACGATAAAGGTGGGGCCGGCGGCTTGGGTTTTGAAGTGAACCTGAGCAAGGGAGCCGGGCAACAACTCCCCTGCGTGGTTGTCCACGTCAACCTCTACGAGCAGGGTGCGGCTACTTGGATCAATCGCGTCGGCAGTCCGAGTCAGGGTGCCCTGGTAGGTCTTTCCCGGGTGCTCGGCAAAGGTAAGGTCGATCCTGGAGCCCCTTTTTACATTCTGCGAAAGGATCTGCGGCAGGTTTGTGTAAACGCGGAGAGTTTGGATGGCCTGCATGTGGAACAGCTCTCTGGCCGCGCCCTGGTCGATCAACTGACCGGTATCGATGTTACGCGCGGTGACCACACCGTCGAAGGGAGCGTAAACCTTCTCGAAGGATTGCAACTCGCGCAGGCGCTGCACATTGGCCTGGGCGGATTTGACAGCCGCGGCGGTGGATGCGGCCTGGTTTACAAATGTGTCGGTGTCTTGCTGGGAAACGGCGTTGGACTTGACCAAGCCGGTATAGCGATCGGCTTGAAGGCGGGCATTGTTGGCCGTGGCCTCGGCGGTATTCAAGTCAGCCTCACCCTGGGCCAGTTGCTGGTCGACCTCAGGGGAAGCGATCTCAGCCAATAGAGCGCCCCTCTTCACCCTGGCGCCGATGTCGAAGTACCACCGCGTCAAATACCCAGAGGTCCGGGCATATATGGGCGAATCGGTGAACGCGCTGACGTTGCCGGGGAGTATGAAACTATCTACCGGGGCACCTTGATTTGGCATGACGGCAATCACGGTGGGTGGGGCCATTTCAGTGGTGTGTTCGGCCAGCACCGCGTCAGCAGACTTGCGGCTCAGAATGCCGAAGACGGCCAGCAGCACGGCAACCAACAGCAGCAGTCCAGCAACGCCGAGAGCCAGGCGCGGTGAGATGGGCCTCTGATCAGGCACTGCAATGCCGTCGTGCGACTGCGGTTGCGAATTCGGTTTAGATTCGTTGATCATAAGAAAGCTACTCCGAAAGCTCGTCAAACTCGTCAATGGTTCCGGCGCGTGAAGTTCCATGCGCAGATCTTCGCCGGCCTTCAAGCCAACCGTGAACTACAGCGAACGATGTGGGCACAAAGAACAGCGTTGCCACGGTTGCCAGCAGCAACCCGCCGATCACGGCTCTGCCGAGGGGCGCGTTCTGTTCGCCACCGTCGCCGAGGCCGAGCGACATGGGCACCATGCCGATCATCATGGCCAAAGCGGTCATGATGACAGGACGCAGGCGGACGAAGCCAGCATTGAGCGCTGCCTTGCGCGCATCGCCGACCAGAATCTCCAACTGCTCGCGGGCAAAGGTCACCACCAGAATGGAGTTGGACGTGGCCACGCCCATGCACATGATCGCACCTGTGAGAGCCGGTACGCTGAGCCGGGTGTGGGTGAGGAACAGAAACCAGACAATGCCGGCCAACGCCGCAGGGAGAGCCGCAATAATCAGGAATGGATCGAGCCAGGACTGAAAGTTGACCACGATGAGCAGGTAGACGAGCAGAATTGAAAACGCGAGGCCGGCGAGAAGGCCGAAGTAAGACTTGTACATGGTCTCGCTTTGGCCCCGGAGGATGAACTGTGTGCCGCGCGGCCGATTCTTCTGGTTGCTGGCGATGATCTTCTCCATCGCGCGCGTCACGCTGCCGAGGTCGGTTCCATCCACATTGGCGTAGATATCCAGAACCGGCTGGACATCGTAGTGGCTTACGGTGCCCAGCTCAGTTCCGGGAACAATCGATGCCATATTTCCCAGCACGTCGACCGGCGGCTGAACTCCAGTGACGGACGCCGACGATGAGCCAGCGGCGGCGGCGGCATTGGCCTGCTGCGTTGCTGCCGGGCTGGTGACGGGTATGCTCTTGAGGGCGGCGAGCGAATCGAGCCTGTATTGCGGCGCCTGAATGGCCACGTTGTAGGTGACGCCGTTGCGGGGATCGAGATAGAAGTTGGGGGTGGTTTGGAAGCTTCCGCTGAGCGCCACGAGGAGGCTCTGCGCCACATTCTGCTGCGTCAGGCCGATCGTTTGTGCTCGGGTGCGGTCCACGTCCACCGTCATATTTGGAAAATTGAACGGCTGCTGGATGTGCGCGTCGACTGCGCCGGGAACATAGCGGACCTCGTTGAGCATTTGTTCGGCCAGGACGCGGTTACCATACAGGTCTGGGCCGACAATCTGGATGTCGATTGGCGCGGAGAGGCCGAAGTTCAAAATCTGGGTCACGATGTCAACCGGCAGAACATAAAATGTGACCCCAGGATACTCGCGATTGAGGATGGTGCGCAGTTGCTGGACGTAGGCTGCGGTGGGATGGTGATCCTTAGTCAACTGGACCTGGATATCGGCATCGGCCGGGCCGATGGGCGCGGAAGTCGAGTAGGAGAGATTCAATCCCGAGTAGGGCAGGCCGATGTTATCGACAATCGTCACTACCTCTTTGGCGGGGATGGTTTCGCGAATCGTGTTGTCAATGTGGTCGCAGAGTGCGGCAGTTTCCTCGATGCGTGTGCCGGTGCGGGCGCGCACATGAATCTTGAACTGGCCGGAGTCCACGGCGGGGAAGAAATCCTGCCCGAGCGAGGGCGTCAAGAGGCCCACTGAGGCGACGGCAAACACGAGGAAGAGAATCAGAAAGATCGCCGAATGGTCCACGCACAGGGTGAGCCAGCGAAGATAAGCGTTGCGCATGCTTTCAAAGCCCGATTCGAAGGCAAGTTGAAACTGAACGAATGGATTGCGGCTGGCCCTCTTTCTGGCAGTCTGCGCGTCGTCGTGCTCTTTGAGCAGGTACTTGGCCATGGTCGGCACGACCGTTCGGGAGAGCAGGTAGCTGGCCAACATGGCAAAGACGACAGCTTCAGCGAGAGGCGCAAAGAGGTAGCGAGACACCCCGCTGAGGAGGAACATGGGGACGAAGACGATGCAGATGGCCAACGTGGATACGAGGGCCGGGGTGGCAATCTGCGCGGCTCCGTCGAGGATTGCCTGCTCGATCTCTTTGCCAGACTCGAGGTTGCGATTGATGTTTTCGATCTCGACCGTGGCGTCATCGACTAAAATGCCGACGGCCAGCGCCAGGCCGCCAAGAGTCATGATGTTGATGGTCTGGTGCAGTGCGTAGAGCGCAATGAGCGAGCAGAGAATGGAGAGCGGGATGGAAACCGCGATAATTACCGTGGAGCGGAAACTGCCGAGAAAGACCAGAATCATGATGGCGGTAAGGCACGCGGCGATGATTGCCTCGCGAACCACACCATCGATGGCGCCGCGCACAAAGATAGACTGGTCGGAGAGAGCTCTGATCTGTAGCTGCGGAGGCAACCGGTCCTTGATGATATCCAGCTTTTCGTGAACTCCCTTGATGATGTCGAGCGTGGAGGACGAGCCGGTTTTGAAGATGCTCATGAGGATGGCTCGATGGCCGTCCACGCGGACAATGTTTGTCTGGGGCGGATTGCCATCGCGCACGTGAGCCACATCGCGTACGTAGATCACAGCGCCGTTGACCGCTTTAATGGGTAGATTGTTAAGGTCGTCGACCACAGAAGGCGCGGAGTTGGTTTCGATCGCGTACTCGAAGCGATCGATCTTCATAGTGCCTGAAGGCGCAATCAGGTTCTGCGCGCTGAATGCGTTGACCACGTCGACGGGCGAAAGCCCTTTTGCCTGCAGCGCGTGGAGATCGAGGTCCACTTGAATCTGGCGCTGCTTTCCGCCGTAGGGATAAGGCGTCTGTGCGCCTTCGATGGTGGCCAACTGTGTGCGGATATTGTTCTGGGCAAGGTCAAACAACTGCTGCTCGTTGAGATCTTTGCCGGCGACGCCCAACTGCAGGACAGGCACTGCGGAAGCGTTGTATTGGAAGATGAAGGGCGGGGTGGCGCCGGGGGGCAGTTGGCGCAACTGGGCCTGGTTGACTGCGCCGATCTCGGCCACCGCGCTGCCGATATTGACATTCGGCTGGAAGAAGATTTTGATGACGGCAATGCCGCTAAGGGATTGCGACTCGATGTGTTCGATGTCGCTGACTGCGGTGGTCATGCCGCGCTCACTGTTGAAGGTGACGCGGTTGGCCATCTCCTGCGCCGAGAGGCCGGTATAGTTCCAGACGACAGTCACGACGGGGATATCGATATTCGGAAAAATGTCCGTAGGCATCGACTCGATGCTGTAGGCGCCGAGAATCAAAATCAGGAACGCAAATACGGCAAAGGTGTAAGGCCGCCGCAGCGCAAGCCGGACAATCCACATCATAGGGCTGGTACTCGCTCCTGAGCCGTGTTGCTCTTTACGCTGCCGCGCGTGACCAGATTGCTTTTGAACGGCTTAGCGATTGCCTTGCTGCGGCCTGCACCGGCTCATTGTGTTTCCGGGCGAGGCGGACACACCGCCAAAGCCCGATTCAACTTGCAGTTGAATCTACTATGGTAATCGAAGTTGCCAGCCCGAAGAGCGAGCAGGGACAGAACCCTTTGTTGGCACAAGCATAGGACGCTCAAACCGGCTCAAAAGACTCAATTTGAGGGCTTTGATGTGTCGTGTGCCGAGGACTTCGTCAATGACGTGGCAGCTTGCAGGCCACGAGCGTGATGGCCGCCATTGCCGGCAGGAGCCTAAAGATAAGCGCTGCGGTGAGCAGACGTGGCTATGCGCTCAGCGGCACCACGACGCCGGGAAGCACGAAGATGTTCTTGATGGAATGATCGAGCCGGGCAATGGAAATGTGGGCTCGAAGGCGATTAGAAGTTTCTACGCTTAAGTTGGTACTCGCGGACATGAAAAATCCCTTCTCCGAGGGGTTGATAGCGAAGGCAGTGGAGAAGGGTAGACTTCAGTGTTCGGGGTTAAGAGTGCGGCATCCTAATAGGCAACTCGAAGCACGAAAACCGAACTCTTGTTGCGCTGAGGCAAGCCATAGATAACTGAATCTTTATATTGAGCCTTCCATCAATGTGTCCGCACTGCCATGCTTTCGGAAACAGGTTCAGAGCACGTTTGAAAAATAGGCTGAAATCATTCCCCGGCCATGGGCCCAAAGGCGAGCTGCTCTGTCCAAATCGCCGAAAATCGACCGCAGAACAGCTCTGGCAAAGTCGAAGCCCACAAGGCCGGCAAACAGTAACGGATTTGAATGCTTTCTGAGAACGCGGCCAAAGCCACCGCCATATCTCTTAGCGCGTTGCACGTCGACAAACCCATCCCTGCAGGGATGGCCGACATACATTGCCGAAAAGAAGCGCCCATGGATTCCATGACTCATTAACGTGAGCAGAAAATCCGTATCCTCTCCGCAGCCAAATGTTGTGCCGGCTCCAGGGCCAAGAGACTCATCAAAGACCAGGGGCACCTCCCTGGGCGGTCGCCGAACGAAAAAGCAGCAGGTTCCCGATGTGCGGAAGATGTTAATCCACTTGATGTCGCACTCTTCCTGCCACCAGCGGTTTGAGCTGATCCGGCCGTTTTCATCCCTGCATCCAACGCTCAAAATGCCATACTCTTGATTTTGCCCAAACCAGGTATCCACTTTTTGCAGAGTGTCGGGCTGATACCAGCAATCATCGTCAGGGAATGCCAGGATGTCTCCACAACTGTGCATAAGGCCAAGATTCCTGGCCTTCGAGGCGCCGGGGGCGCAACGAAGATGTTTAATTTCAAGGAAGGCCTTGCCTCCGGCATCTGTCCCGGCGATCTCATTTGCACTTTGATCGAAAAGTAACTGGACTCGATTGTCAGAGTTCTGATCGACGACGATCAATTCAAAGTCACGCATTTCCTGTTTTGCCAGGCTCTGCAACAAGAATGAGAGTTCATCGGTACGGCCAAAAGTGGCAACAATGAGACTGAAACGCGGCATAGCGAAAGCCCAACTTATCTGCGCTGCTTGAGTTAGTCGGAGTTAGATCAATCCGATGCGAGAGACAGGTGATTGATTCTCTTCGGTATCTCACTTTTGAATAGAGATTCAGGGGCCAGTTCGGATTTTGGACTGGTGGAGATTGCCATTCCGAGCACCAGCCAAAAGTTTCCAAAGGCTAGCGGAAACTCGTTGAACAGGCTGGTCGACAGGAATATGGCGAGTGCGAGGAACCACGCAGCGCGCGATAAGCTATCAGCAGTCAGCAGTGGTTTCAATGAACGCCAGTTACCCCGCAAGACAGAGATCGCCGTGCCAAGGAAAGTGAATGTGCCGACAACGCCGACATTCGACAGAAGCTTCACAAGCAGATCATGAGAGGTTGCGCTGCCCCAACCTATGCCTAACAGCGGAAACTTTTGAAAGTATCCAAAGGCCAGAACAATCGTCATTCCTCGTTCCACGCCAGAGCCCGCGGTCGCCTTATTCAGGAGGGCCGAGTTTATCACGTCACTGACCACTGGAATTGAAGAGACAGAAACCACAACAAGGGCAGTCAGGGCTGCGGTGACCATGGCTGCGATTTTCAACGCTTTGAGCGCAGAGATTGTGTGGGTGCGCCACAGCAAAGGCAAAAGCAAGATCCCCAAGATCAATAGACCGAGATAGCCAATTGAAGATGTGCAGACGAGCAAGAGAACGACAAACAGCACCGCGCAGGCCCTATCGATGCGGGGCGATAGTACGGATCCCTTTCTCAACCAGGCGGCAAGCGTAAGGGGTAAGAGGCTGATAAGAGCTTGGGCGAAGACCGCAGGTTCTGTGGCGACAGAGCAGACTCTTCCGACTCCATCGAGTGTTTCGAGAAAGCCCTTGCCGGAAGCGGAGCCCGAATTATTGAAGATGTAATCCGGATAAGCGGCTCCTGTTATATTGCAAAAGAATTGAACGAGACCCCAGAGCGCAATAAAGAGACCTGAAAGCAAGATGATCTGTTCTGTCTCATGCCGGTCGCGATCTCGCATGTTGGAATGAGCAACGCAGATTGCGATTGTGCCGCCAAAGATGAGATAGAGCAACTGAGTGAAACTATGCGAGGTGAGAAACAGCGGCGTCTCTGAGTCATTCGCAAGCGAAGGAGAACTGATTGCCATCGTGCCATTGATGTAGACAGGCATAATCAGCGAAGCCGAAGCTATGCAAAGAAATGCGATGAGCCACAGGCATGGACGAGCGATGCGCCCATCCACTTTCAAACGAACCAATGATAGGTTTTCAGCGATCAGCCTGATGATCCAGAGAAAGCCAAAGAGCATCCAGACCTGGAGGGCCGAACCATTTTCTCCCTCGCCGACATTCAACGCGGACGAGGCGGAGAACAGGGTCCAGAAGACAAAAAGGCGGTAAAGCCACCTCTTTGAAAAGAGGAGTGCGGCCAAACCAATGGGCAGCAGGATGTATCCGAGTGGCGTCATTTGTCTGGGGCGGGCGAAGTGCCTGTGAACCGCTAGCGATTGATGCGGGGTGCAATCGAAGGATCGTCAAAGCCGGTGATTTGGTTTCGTGTCGCGATCCTTCCAAGCACGTACCTGACCGGAGGATGGAGGAGAGTCTTAGCCAATTCAAAGTTGAGCTCTATCGATGCGAGCAATCTGCTTCGGCCGCCAGTGGCCATCTTCGCGCGGGCTTGTTCGTGGAGCGCCTCGCGAGTGCAGCTCACACCGCCAGCTCTCATTACGACTGTGGTGATTGGCAAGTAGGCGGTGTTCAGATGGCGCCGCGCTCGTAGCAGGAGTTCATAATCGGCAACAATGCGGTAGGAGGTGTCGTAGTTCCCGAGTCTGTCAAACAGGCTGCGCCGGTGCATGGCTCCGACATGCGGCGTGCACATGCCTCTGGAGAAACTGCTCCACGACCACGGCTTGCCGAGAACGCGCACATAGCCGGATGGGTGTACTACCTGTACGTTCGAGCTCAGAAACTCGGCTTGAGGGTTCGCGGTTGCCATCGCCATATATTGGCTGATTGCGCCGGGCAGGAACACGTCATCCGCCCCAAGGAAGCAGATCCACTCGCCGCGGGCTTCAAAGAGGGCTTTGTTCCAGGCGTCGTAGATTCCTCTGTCGGCCTCGCTCCGCCACAATGCGATGCTGGCGTCGTGCTGGCGGAGCATGTCAACCGTGCCGTCCGTTGAGCCGCCATCCATTACGATGTGCTCGACGTTCGGGTAGTCCTGGCGCAGAACGCTCTGAAGGCAGCCGGCCACGCAGGGTTGGCCGTTGTAGACAGCCGTTATGACTGTGACAAGCGGCTGATGTGTGCACGGTTCCGCGACGATACCTTTGAGCCGTCTTCCGCCGGACAGGCGTGGATTCTCGGCGGGGGTCGCCGACGGTTGTGAATTAGCCACAATACTTACAGGCAAGGGAATCCTGCTTTCTTCACGCAAGGAGTTTTCGTTCATGCCATGCCCTGGAGCAGTTGCTCGTAGATGGCCATGTAAGCAGCGCCGATTTTTTCCTTCCGGCATGGTTCGATCGCAGAAGTTGGGGGACAATGGGCGCTGGGATTGTCGAGGGCTTTGCGGATCGCGCCGGCTATTGATTCCACCGAGCGCGGATTGGCAAGAGCAGCGCGCTCGTAGAATTCCTGCCTGGCGTAGGGAAGGTCGCCTAGCACGAGTGGTTTGCGCATCGCGGCGGCCTCAAGCGCGGAGATCGGCTGCTGCTCTTCATAGCTGGGGAGGGCGAAGACGGCGGCGCTCCGATATGCCTGGGCCAACTCAGACGAGCCAGGATTCAAGCCCCGAAGCCAGCCAAAGCCACTGTTCGCAGCCATGGCGTCCGCGACGGCCTGTCCATAGTCCTCTTCGCCGGTCATGACGCTACCGACGAGCAAGAGTGGAACGCCAAGCCGCCGGCATGCGTGGATGAGAGACAACTGATTCTTCCGGCGGCAAACATTGCCGGCACAGATCACGTAATTTCCGATCCCAAGCGCGGCACTGTTCGCGCCGGTTGGCGGGTTGAAGAATACATCGTCAACCAAGTTTGAGACCACTTTCACTTTCGGCGCGGGAAATCCAACTGTCCTCACCAGATAGTGGGCCTGCGCGTCGTTGATCACTGTAATGCAATCAATTTTCGCCAACATTGTTTTTCGGAATCTGGCAGGTCCAACAGCCATGGAGGCAAGATGCCTGAGCCAGGATCTCCACGTGGGATACTTCACGAGCGCGCTCAGCACGATTTTCTTTCCCCCCGCATGCGCCCAATTCACTGAGTTGGTGTGCTGCAAGTCCAGGCCCCAGCAATGCAAGATGTCGAAATCAGCCTCGCGCCGCCAGAAGTCCAGCGGTGCGACATCCGCTCCAATACCTTTCGCCGCTTCCATTGCCGCGATCATTTGGACTTCAAAGCCGCCAAATGCGAAGCAATGGGGTTGAAGGGGAATCACTCGCACCCTTGGATGTGGCGTCATGGATTTGGTACCTCGCACAGGGCGCTCAATTCCAGATCAGATTCTGAGGAGAGCGACGGTGTCTCGGCTCTTACTCTGCGATCTTCTGAAAGACTCTGTTGTGACCGACCTGCAGGATTTCACGAAAGCGCGCACGATCAATTTCCTTGGCGAGGCGTGAGGGCCCGGGATGGCCGCCGGTTGCCAAGTTTGCCTGGGGAACATAACTGCTAGTCAGACCAGAATCATCGAGAACAATGATGCCTTCGGGGCCCAGGTGTGCGGAGCATAGCTCCCAGTCCCGGCGCGCAATTTCATAATCATGGTTCCCGTCGATGTAGATGCACGACCAGTCTCGAGAGGCAATCAATTGAGTGGCGGATTCGTCGGTTGAATAGGCCCTCAATAATGCCGGAGGCGGCAGCAGGAAATGCGCGAAGTTCTGAAGTGTATCTTCGTAGTAGTCCACGTCGCGTCTGTATCGCGAGACAGTGTCGCCGGCAGGTGAAAACGGCGATATTCCCTGAGTAAGGCAGGGGAATCTCAGTTGACGCGCAAGCAGCGCCGCCAGGCTGAGCGTCTGGCCGCGAAAGACTCCAATCTCAAGAAAGCTGTCTGGCCTGAACTCTCTGAACAAGAGGAACCACATCACATGAAAGGATCTCTCACCAAAGCCACGCCCAGCGGTTTCAAAAAAAGTACGATGATTGCGCAACGGTTCGGGCAGGCTGGTGTGGAAATAATGGAAACAGCGATCATAGAAGTTAGTCGGGCATTCGAGGCTTGCCACCCATTGTGGCGGCGTGATTTCATCCGCGGTTCCGGAAAACCGACTTAGCAGATTCCGCTGCGCCCGTCGCTGCTTCCACTCGGCGCGCCGGCGTTTAAGCAGGTGAATGACATTCATCTCGTGCACCATCCAGTAAAGAATGCGCGACTGCAAGTTCACGCTTCTGTTCCATTGAGCCGTTGGGAGAGTCTCTCGCCGCGGGTCTCGCGAGCTATAAAATCCGTTGCAACAATCGAGCGGAGCAAGCTCAAATCGCGATAGGCGAGGTCAATGCTACGTTTGGTGGACCGCGCCGTTCGCAGCAAGTGCGGGCTCCCCGGTTGGCAACCCGTTGCGAGTGGCACAAACCAACATGTGGTCGCCGGGCAGGTAGAGGGCAACATGTCTGTTCCAGTGGGCCGCAAATAACTTGCTGAGTACCCACTTCACGGGAAAGAGCAGCCACAGGCGCAGGACGTAGGCCCATTCCCGCCGTGCGGTGTTATGGCTGGTCTTGGTCAACTCAACTCGATGGAACTCCTGGTTCAGCCAGGTCCGTATCGAGCGGGAGCTGAAGAAGGTAATATGCTCTGCCCCATGCATGTAATACCAGTAGGGGCCGAGGCGCTTCGCGGACTCGCTGTCGGCATCCCCTGTGAGAAGAATGGCTCTTCCGCCAGGACGCAGTGCAGTGACGAGTTGGCGTCGAAATTCATCGAGGTCGGTCGCGTGCTCAAGCACGTCCATTGAAGTGACCACGTCAAAAGAATTTCGCAGATCGGGCCGGTCCAGGTCCTCAGGTTGGATGATCGTTACGCCTCGATTGCGCGCGATGTCAGCCGCGGCCAGTGTTGGTTCAATCCCGAAACGTTCCACTTCGGGACCAAGCATGGCAAGAAATGTTCCTGTCCCACAACCAATATCCAAAACCCTGCACGCGGCCCGCTCGGCGATGACGGAAAGAACCTGCCGGTAGCGGAACTGGTCGGTGTCATGAATGCTGCCGTGACAATCGGCCGACAGCGACTGGTAATAATTCGCAAACCCCAAGGCGTCGAAACTCTCCGCAAAAAGGTGGCTGCAAGAG
>Ga0302319_10009978_pt1 | contig 18162 bp, 19 predicted proteins | sample Bog_T0_2_FD_203319 | JGI IMG/M metagenome (GOLD analysis project Ga0302319, IMG submission 203319) | Peat permafrost microbial communities from Stordalen Mire near Abisko, Sweden - Bog_T0_2 | ecosystem: Environmental > Terrestrial > Soil > Wetlands > Peat | place: Sweden: Abisko, Stordalen Mire...
GCGGAGATTTCCTGCCGAATATCGGCAGTGGTGACTTTGGAAGAAAAGAACTCCTGCCAGCCGGCGCGGTCATCATCGGGCAGGCTGAGCCAGAAGTCCTTTAGCTTGGTCATTTCGGTGCCGGGCTTGCCGGCAGGTTTTTTATTTAAAATTTTCATTGTAAAACGTTGTAAAAGGTTGTTAATCGTTGGCAAATCGTTGTAAAAAAGGTTGTATAAAACACTGTGAAATGGATGTGAAACGTTGTTAAAAGGTTGAGAAATGAAAGGGCTGGCAATGACGAATGACGAATGACGAATGACGAATGACGAATGACGAATGACGAATGACGAATGACGAAGGCGGTGTCCCGCCCCGATGAAGTGGGCGGGGCATGGCCTGCTTCATTCGTCATTCGGGCTTCGTCATTTATACTGGCTGTGTCCGCTGGTGAGCCGGGAGGCCGGTCTCGTGAGTGATGGCAAAACAGGGTCGGCCGTGAATTCACATTCACGGCCACAGGAGATAGGGCTCTTGTCACGCGAACGATTTTGACATGAAGGCCAAATTCGTCACCTTTCCGGGGCAGGTAATCGGCAGGGCCGAAGTGATCAAATTTTTAGGACAAGCTGGGAGGCGGGTCGTCAACCCGCCGGGTCTGGAGACCGGCGCTTCGCTGTAAATCCGGCAGACGCACCATTAAAAACCGAAACAAATACACTGCAGTTTCTGGTAAAATTAGGGGTCGCGGAAAGGGGTGATTTTGAGTGCGGTCAATACGTGTGGGACGCTTGGACGCGTCGCTTGCGGCCGATGTTTTCCGCGAGGCGCGGAAAACTGCACCCGGGGCGGGTGCGCTCCCATGCGGCTGTTGGTTGTTCGGAGGTCTTACCGGTTATCCACGTGCTCCAAAACAGGGCTAGGAATTCGAGGAATGATGGTGTTGTTTCCGGAGCTGCCGCAAACGCCAATAACCGACCAATTGCTTCTGGGGTTCGTCCCACAGCCGATAATTGAAGGATTTAAAGCTGGAAAGGAAGGTGATGGGTTTTACCTGCTGGAACAGCGGGTCGGCCTGGTGACATTTCTCCAAATTGTAGTTGGGAATGCGCGGACTCAAATGGTGAATATGATGAAAGCCGATGTTGCCGGAGAACCATTGGAGGATGCGGGGCAACTTATAAAATGAGCTGCCCTGCAGGGCGGCCGCCACGTAACTCCAATCCTTGCCGCGCTCCCAATAAACCCCTTCAAACTGGTGTTGAACATAGAATAACCACACGCCCGCGCCGCCCGCGACCATCAGGATGATCAATTGAATAATCAGATAGTTCCAGACCCCAAAAATCAAGCTCAAACCAATGGCCATTCCCAGAATGGCGAGATTCATCATGTAAACCGAATGACGCTCGCGCTGGCTGGCTTTGGACGCCGGAAGCCGCTGGCGGATGAGAAACAAAAAAATCGGGGCGATGACAAACAAAATGACCGGATTGCGGGCGAGCCGGTAGGAGAATCTTTTCCAGCGCGACGATTCCAGATATTCCTGCACGGTCATGGTCCAGACATCGCCGGTGCCACGTTTATCGAGATGGCCGGCGCTGCTGTGATGAATGGCATGTTCCCAGCGCCAGTGATAATACGGGGTAAACGTGAGAATGCCTGAAAGGAACCCGACCAAGTCATTGGCGACGGGTGATTTGAAGTATGAGCCGTGGCCGCAATCATGGAAAATGATGAACACACGCACCAAAAAAGCGCCAGCCAGGATGGCCAAGGGCACCACCAGCCACCAGGAAATGGGCAGGCAAAGATGCATCAGATACCAGAGCAGCGCGTAGGGAACCAAGGTGTTCACGATCTGCCACGAGGCCCGCCAGGCGGATGGCTGCTGGAATTTGGCAACAATCTCTTTCCAAGCTGCATTGTCGGCTTGGGGCGTTGCGGCAGTCGAATTTAAATCATTCATCAAAATACATCTGCTCTTTCAGTGGGATGATGTAACAACCTACCATGCATTGCACCAATCGCAAGGTGAATGCGCCGGATTTCGGAAGTATGCAGCTGGCAACCAATATGGCAAGACTGGAAATGCGGACGGATCGGGCGCATCCTGACATGGCCCCCCGAATTTCCGACACAGCCGCGCTCCGGAGGCAGTGCCAAGATACGCTTGACGGATTTGCCCGGGGTGCGTCTGGTCACTGTCCTTGGTTTCGAACAAGGCGTGAGGCTCAATAATTACGGGCAAACTATGAGCGACGAAGCACCTCGCCCCATCCCTCCCCCATTTTACTTCGCCGACTACGCAAAACGCGGAGAGGGAGAAACGCTCCCCGCGTCTCGACGTATCATGTCCCTCCAAACCAAGGACAATGTCCTGATGCGCCCAGCCGCGCGGAACATTCAACTTGCCGCTTGAAACCTGAAACCTGAAACCTGAAACTCTGCCCACATGAACCGCATCGTTGCGAAATTCGCCCAGCTCAAATCCGCCGGCAAAAAGGGCTTCGTTGTCTATATCGGCGCAGGTGATCCCAGTTTGGAAACCACCCGCAAGCTCGCTTTGGCCTTTGACCGTGTCGGCGTGGATGTGCTGGAACTCGGCGTGCCGTTCAGTGATCCGTTGGCCGACGGCTTGGTGAACCAGCTCGCCGCGCAGCGCGGTTTGGAATCCGGCACCACGCCCCCGAAGGTTTTGGAAACGGTGGTGGCCATCCGCAAAGATTCGCAGGTGCCGGTGGTTCTCTACATTTATTTCAACCTCATCCACAAAGCCGGCCTGGAAAAATTTATCGCCGACGCCGCCCGGGCCGGCGTGGACGGACTGCTCGTTTTGGACCTGCCGCCGGAGGAATCCGACAATTATGAAGCGCTGATGAAAAAACACGGGCTTTGCCATATCTATCTGGTCGCGCCCACAACGCCCGAGGACCGCATGGCCCACATCGTCAAACGCGGCAGCGGATTCATCTATTACATCTCCCGGGAAGGCGTGACCGGAATGCAAAGCCAGGTGGCGTCCAACCTCGCGGCGCAGGTGGCAAAAATCCGCGCACATACGCAACTGCCGGTGGCCGTCGGCTTCGGCATCTCCAACCCGGAACAAGCCCGCCTTGTGGCGCGGGACGCCGATGCCTGCGTGGTCGGCAGCGCCGTGGTCAACCAGATCGCCGAACATGGCCGGTCGCCGGATTTGGTGGCTGTGGTCAGCGAATTTGTCCGGACCTTGACGCAGGCGGTGGGCACGTTGAAGTGACAAAAGCGCATTGAATCCGCGGTTCTTTCAGGCATGCTGGCCGGGAATTTTATGCTAACCAACGTAATCGCGTATCTGCACACCACCTTGGCCTACCAGTCGGCGGTGATGCAACTCATGGTGGGACAGGCCAACCTCGACGCCCAGCAGTTGCACCTGCGGGAACCCCTGCCGGTTGTCGTGCCGGCTGACACGAATACTTGGAAAGTGGCCATGCCGCCCGATGGTGTAACCGGCCGGCTGGTGACTCCGCATTACGTTTATCAGTTCGTTGACGGCCGACAAATTTTAATCCAGATAAGAATTCAACCCCACGGCGTTGCGGAAAACCAACCGTCGCTCATAGACACCAACCAGGCCTGGCAACTGGCCCGGCAATGGCTGAGCGCATTGTCCGTGGATGTGTCCGCATTGGATGAAAAATATCCGCACAGCGTTGAGTCCCTGGCCTCCCGTACGCGCAACCGCCCCAACGAATCTCCCCACCGCAGCGACGAACCGGCCCGGAACCATGGCGAGTCCACGAACAATGTCATCCACCGCCCTCCCCCCGCTGCCGGCCTGCCCATATTTAGGGTGACTTGGGGCGGTGCACGCATCGGCCCGGCGACCAGCCGTGCGACCGTGCAAGTGGCCGTGGACATACTTGGCTCCACCAAGCAGTGTCTCAGTTTGCATGTCTTCAATCGCGAACTGTTCACCGGCCCGCCCCTGACAGTGACCAATGCCGCCGCCCTGCTTGGCCCGCTTCCTTCGCCCCAACAGGTGGTCCAGGACTTTCTTGGCGGCCAGGCGGCATACACAGCCGTCGCCAATCCCGATCGCGTCTCTGCCTGGTTGTTGAGCAGTTCGCCGGACGCTCCCGAAACCAAAACCATCCGCTCGCCGGTGATGGTTCTGAACCCTGCCACCGCCCCGCTTCTCTCCCAAGCCCTGACAGATTTCAATTCTTACGCGTGGCTGCGCGACAAGGGTTGCACGCCTGACTATGGCGTGGGTCTGCGCTTCTCCAAAGGAGCCGAAAACGTGGATGTTCACTGGTGCTACAATTGTGATCACTTGCAGGTCATATACAATGGCCGCAGCGCCGACAAGGATTGCGATGCCGCCCGCCCCGCTCTTGTCCGGGTCATCCAATCCGTTTTTCCCAATGACCCGGTGATTCGGAGTCTCAGTCTCCTCAACTCAAACCAACCAAAATAGGAATGAAACCATCCATCAACCTCCAAGACCGCTTCGTCATCATCATGGCGGGGGGACGCGGCGAACGTTTCTGGCCTTTGAGCCGCGAGAAAATGCCCAAGCAACTCCTCGCGTTGCTCGGCAAGAAATCCTTTTTGCAGGAGGCCGTCGAACGCGTATTACCGCTGGTCCCGGCAAAAAATATCTTCGTCATCACCAACACCGCGCAGTTGCCGGAAGTGCGCAAACAATTGCCCAAGATCCCCAAGGACAACCTGGTGGCCGAGCCGATGGGACGCGATACCTGCGCCGCCGTGACCCTCGGCGCCGCGCTGGTCGGCGCGCGCTCCACGACCGGGGTCATGGCCGTCCTGCCCGCCGACCACGTCATCCCCGACGCAAAAAAGTTCCAGCAGATTCTGGGCGACGCTTTTAATGTGGCTGCGCAAGGCCAGGCGATTGTGACCATCGGCATCAAGCCGACTGAGCCGGCGACCGGCTACGGTTACATTCAGACCGGCACGGAACTGCCGACCCCGCCCGGCGCGAAAAAAACGAAGACAATTTTTTACAAGGCGGAACGTTTCGTCGAAAAGCCAAATTTCGAGACGGCTTTGGAATACGTCAACAGCGGACAGTATCGCTGGAACGCGGGCATGTTCGTCTGGAGTTTCATCACCGTTACGAACGGGCTGGAAAAGCATCAGCCGGAGATGTTCGCCGCCTGTCAGCGCTGGTTCAAGTTGGCTAACCAGCCTGCCAAACTTGCAAAAGTCCTCGCCAAGGAATACCCGGACATCAAAAAAGTCTCCATTGATTATGCGCTCATGGAAAAGGCGCAGAACGTCATTGTGGCCGATGGCGCGTTTGAGTGGGACGACCTCGGGGCGTGGCCGGCCCTGGCCCGGCACATCAAACAGGACGCCGAAGGCAACGCCGCCGTGGCCGATTTCATCCATGTGGACGCCGCCCGCAACATCATTTACGACGCGCGGACCAAGAATAGAACTCCCATTGCGGTCGTGGGCCTGCGCGATTCCATCCTGGTGCAAACCGACGATGCAGTATTGCTGGCCCACAAATCGCAGGCGCAAAAAATCAAGGAACTCGTCAAAAAACTGGGCGAACACGCCACGTTGAAGAAACTGGTCTAGGTCACTGGCTTGTCCAATGAGAAGAAATCTCGCCGCCACGTTGGTTTGCTTTCTGACTGGCACGGCCTTTGCCGATGGCCTCCCGGATCTCACCATACCGTCGGGCGTCGGCGTGAACATTCATTTCATTTCCGGTCACGAACAGGATCTCACGATGATCTCCGCGGCGGGTTTCAAATGGGTGAGGCAGGATTTTTTTTGGGACCGCATCGAGCGCCAAAAGGGCCAATACGACTGGTCTGAATTTGATGCATTCACCACGGCCCTGGAGCGCCACGGCCTGCGGCCCTATTACATACTGGACTACTCCAATCCGCTGTACGAAAAGACCGTCATCAGCACCAATCCGGTCACCGGCAAACCGGAACAACACACCACGGCGTCACCGCAGCAACCTGACAGCGTGGCTGCCTTTGCAAAGTGGGCGGCCGCCGCGGCGGAACATTTTCGCGGACGTGAAGTTATTTGGGAGATTTGGAACGAACCGAATATTTCATTCTGGAAACCAAAACCCGACACCGCGCAATACACTGCCCTGGCCCTCGCCACCGCCAGGGCCATCCGCGAGGCGGACCCTCACGCGTGCATCGTGGCGCCGGCCACTTCCGGCTTTCCATGGAATTTCCTCGAAACTGTGTTGAGTTCCGGTGTGCTCGAATATCTCGACGCCGTGAGCGTGCATCCCTATCGCGGAAAACGCCCGGAAACCGCGGCCGCAGATTTTGCGCGCCTGCGTGAGTTGATCAAACGCCACGCCCCTGAGGGAAAAAACATCCCCATTCTCAGCGGCGAATGGGGATATTCCAGCAACACCAAAGGCGTTTCGCCGGAAACCCAGGCGGCGTACATCGCACGACAGCAATTGTCGAATCTGCTGAATGGCGTGCCGATTTCAATCTGGTACGACTGGAAGAACGATGGCGACGATCCCGCCGAAAACGAGCATAACTTCGGCACGGTCACGGGCGCCCTGCAGCCCAAGCCGGCTTATCTCGCCATCCAGACCCTGACTCGCGAATTGGCGGGCTATCGCATCAGCCAGCGCCGGGATACGGGCAACACCAATGATTTCGTGCTGGTTCTCACCAACGGCATTGGCCAAACCAAACTGGCGGCGTGGACCACCGGCGCGCCCCACAGCGTGGCTCTGGATTCCCAATCGAGCACCAATCTCGAGGCCGCTCCGAAGTATATCGCCGTGGGACAACCGAATTAAACCCCGCCAAGGCATCCGTAGCACCCACGTTCACCGCGCCCCTTCCACATTTTGGGTTTCCTTGTCGTATTGCGCTATGATATCCGTCAGGACCTTGTTGCTAAATTCGTGCCCTGGCAAAAACGGATAACCTTCCCAGCGCACAAAACCTTTTGGGTCTATCAGCATCAAATGTGGTAACGCGGTTATACCCACCGTGGTCTTGGTTCGGGCCTGCGTATCAATGGCCAGTGGATACTGAACGACCGGATCAGCCACCTTCCGAACCGTTTCCTCGGATTCATCGGACATGCCTATGATCACCAGCCGGTCGCTGAACTCCTGTTGGAATTCGTTCAATTCCTGAATCTCCGCACGGCACGCCGGGCTCGTCGTCGCCCAAAAATCGTATAAAATAAATTTACCGCTGGTGTCCGGCATGGGCGTCAACCATCGTTCCACGAACAATTCGGGCCCTTGATGGCCCAAGAATGATTTCGCCCACATCGGCTTGCCGTCGTTGCTGACCGGTGGATTGGTCGCGGTGGCCGTCGGCTGCGCCAGGGATGGATCCGGAAAATCGTGCAGGAGCTGGTTATGATACTGGGCCGAATCTGCCGATTGAAGTCGTTCGGCGGCCTTGGCCTTGGACGCGTTGTAGTGGAAATGCTTTTGCGTCTTGCGGTCGAGATCTTTCAGCTTGGCGTTCGCCATTCCGTTGGCATTGGTGAAATAAATGTCGGTGGCCGAAACCTTGGTTACGGTTACATTGGTATAAGTGATGCCGTTCACCTTCAATAGCGGCAGCAGTTCATCCGCCCGAGCCGCCCGGAACGATAACGCGGTCATCAAACCCGCCACAATGAAAAGTCTTCCTCCCATATTAAACTAATCCTCCGGGTTTAAACGATTGTCAAGTCGCGGTGTGAAGACGTCTTTATTTGTCTCCTGCCTCCGCGTGTGTTAGCCTGCGCTCGTAACGTGAGGCGTTGCTCATTGTGAAAGAGCCAGACAAAATATCCAGCCGCGAGGTCACCGACCCTGCGGTCTATTTCAACCGCCGAAAATTTCTCCAAGCCGGCGTCCTCGCCGCCAGCGCCGTCGCCAGCGGCGTCATTTATCGCCACCTCAATCCCATCGGCACCGGCGATAAACACAAGCTGGAAACCGCCACGATCCAAGGCATCACCAAACCGCCGTCCACCACCGCGGACGCCTCGGGCTTCCGCGTGAACGAGCCGGAGACCTCGCTCGAAAACATCACGCACTATAACAACTTTTACGAGTTTTCCACCGACAAGGAAGGCGTCGCTCCCGCCGCCGCCGGTTTTAAAACCCAAGGCTGGCAGGTCTCCGTGGAGGGCCTCGTGCAAAAGCCCAAAGTTTTTGATCTCGACGATTTGCTCAAAATCAGCCCGCCCGAAGAACGCATCTACCGTATGCGTTGCGTCGAGGCATGGTCCATGGTGATTCCGTGGGTGGGCTTCCCTTTGTCCAAATTGTTGGATGCAGTCGGACCTTTGAGCAGCGCGAAATATGTCGCGTTCGAGACTTTGCTGGACCCCAAGCGCATGCCGGGCCAGCGCACCGACGTGCTCGAATGGCCCTACGTCGAGGGCTTGCGCATGGATGAAGCAATGCATCCGCTGGCGATTCTGGCCAGCGGCATTTATGGCCGCGCCCTGCCCCCGCAGGACGGCGCGCCCATCCGGCTGGTTGTGCCCTGGAAATACGGTTTCAAAGGCATCAAGTCCATCGTCAAAATAAAATTGGTGGCCGATCAACCGCGCACCACGTGGAGCGTCGCCGGGCCGGATGAATACGGCTTTTATGCCAACGTAAATCCTGAGGTGGATCATCCGCGCTGGAGCCAGGCCACCGAACAGCGCATCGGCGAATCCGGCCGGCGGCCCACCTTGATGTTTAACGGCTACGCGGAACAAGTCGGCCATTTGTACGCCGGCATGGATTTGCGCAAAAGTTTTTAACAGAACGTTATGAATATGGAATGCGCGCAAAAAACAATTTTGGACTGCGGCGGCAAAGCACAGCGGCGACACCGCTTCCGGGCGGACACGAGAAAACCCGGCAACAGAAATATTTTCGCGCATGCGGGCAGCGGCTGCGGGCCGCCGCTAACCAGGACGCTTCGCGCACACCGGGCCTCACGGCTTCGCGCTAGCGTCTTGGAGTGCGCCAGCCCTCTGGCGCTTTTCTTCCGCCTGCCAACCAATGTGCCAGCCGCATGAAGGAAAACGACATCCGCTATGGCAAGCTGCTCATCCTCGTCAACGGCGCCGTCCCCCTGGCTTTGCTGATTTGGGATGCCGCCCGCCACACGCTTGGGGCCAATCCGCAGAACTTTGCCATACTCACCACGGGCATGATGACGTTGATTTTTCTCGTCCTCACCCTCGTCGTGACGCCGTTGCGTAAAATCACCGGCTGGAATTGGCTGGCGAACATGCGGCGCATGCTGGGGCTCTATGCCTTCTTTTATGGCTGCGCGCATTTCCTGCTGTTCTTCGCCCTCGACCGGGGCTTTAACATTTCCAGCACCCTCACCGAAATGGCCCGGCGCAAATATCTCATCATTGGCAGTCTCGCGCTCGTCGTCATGATCCCGCTGGCGGTGACCTCGACCAACGCCATGATCGAGCGCCTCGGCGGCAAACGCTGGCGCGCCTTGCACCGGCTCACCTACGTCGCCGCCATCTGCGGAGTGATTCACTATTACATGCAGGTCAAAGCCGACGTCCGCCAACCCCTGGTCTTCGCCGCCGTGCTGACCGTGCTGCTCGGCTACCGGCTGCTGGAATATCTGCGCAAGCCCGCGCCCGTCCCATCCAAGCCGAATTAGCAGGTTCTATCTTAACCACAGAGACACAGAGGCACAGAGGAAGGAAATTATTTGGAATGCCAAACTGCGCCCGCCCGGATCATCCTTAAACAAATGCCCAGACACCACGCGTTTCACCCGTTGCCGCAAAGTCGGAACGTTGAAATTGATCAGCAAACCGGGCGCTTTCCGATCCAGCTTCAGGTAGGCCAACAGTTGCGCCTCGTGAATCGGATGCGGCTCGCTAACGGCCTTCAATTCCAGAATCAACTCATCTTCAACTACAAAATCCAAACGGTAGCCACAATCCAGTTGCACCTCCTTGTACCGCACGGGCAGAGCTCGTTGCCGTTCGAATCGCACACCCGCCTTTGACAACTCGGATGCGAGACACTCCTCATAAGCGCTTTCCAGCAGGCCGGGGCCCAGTTCGCGATGAATCTCAATGCAGAGACCTATAACTTTGCCGCTCAATTCATTCAGTTTCGTTCGTTGATTCTCAATGTTTTTATTCATGGGTTTTGTTGGAGATACACAGAGTTGTAAAGCCCCGGCAATGCCAATTTTTAATGCTTTACTCTGTGTCTCTGTGCCTCAGTGGTTCCATTCTTCGGGCCTCAGGCCCTCAACTGCCGCATGGACCCCGGAATTGAAAAATTTTCAAACCTAAATGCGCAAAATCACAGTTCACTTCGGGTGCAGGCGGCGTAAACTGGCGCCGCGTGAAATTCACATCCCTTTTTCTCATTGCCTTGTCATGCCTCGCGGTGACTGCGCCGGCGGCAACCAACGAAGTTCATAAAATAAAAATTGTCCTCGTCGGTGATTCCACCGTCAACGACGAGGGCGGCTGGGGCTACGGCTTCAAGAAGTTCCTCGATGCCGATGTCGAGTGCATCAACACCGCCGCCAACGGGCGCAGTTCCAAGAGTTTCATCGCCGAGGGCCGCTGGCAAAAGGCGCTCGATTTAAAGGGGGACTATTATCTGATCCAATTTGGCCACAATGACGAGCCGGGGAAGGGTCCCGACCGCGAGACCGACCCGGCCACAACTTATCCGCAAAATCTGGCGCGTTACGTGGATGACGTGCGGGCCATCGGCGGCAAGCCCGTGCTCGTCACCTCGCTCACCCGGCGGAATTTTGACAGATCGGGCAACGGCAAACTCGTGCCAAATTTAATGCCCTATGTCGAAGCCATGAAACGCGTCGCCGCGGAAAAAAATGTTCCACTGCTCGATTTGCACGCGCGGAGCGTGGAGCTATGCGAAAAAATCGGCCCGGCTGAAACAGCCAAGTTTAATCCGGTGAAGGACGGCAAGCCGGACACGACGCATTTGAACGCCGGTGCCCGCGTAGTTTTTGCGCGCCTGGTCGTGGAGGATCTGCGCAAGGCAGTTCCCGAACTCGCGGCCGATTTGTTGGCCGAACCCAATGCCGCCGACGCAGCGAATTCCGGAAACCCTTAGCCAATGATGCAGTGGATCCGAACCTTAACCACAGATGGACACAGATGGACACAGATACGAAGATTTGTGAGAGCCGCAAAAACTGGCGCACCAATCGGTGACCGATTCCGCCTCGTTTGGAACATTAATCATGAGAAAATTCGTGATAATTCGCGCAATTCGCGTCAAAGTTTTTGTTTTTATCCGTGTCCATCTGTAGTCAAGTTGTTAAAGCCCGCATAAACAAAGGGTTTCTTGATGCGATGGACGACCACTGTCAGCGGAACTGTCAGTATGGCGATGGTTTCAACCACTATTCGCCACTACTCTGCCACTATTCCGCTGAAACTCGCCCACTACACCTTAACGTGTTGCGACGGTTCTGTTGCATGATTCACCCATGCACATGAAAACAAAATACACCCTGTTCCGGCGCGGTGAGGTATTCTATACCCAAGACACCGCGACCGGCAAGCAAACGAGTCTGCGCACCAAGGACGAAACCGAGGCCCGCAGCCTGCTTAACGCCCGCAACGAGGCACAACGCCAGCCGGTGCTAAACTTGCACCTTGCCCGCGCGTATTTGACCGCCAGCGACCCCGCCTTTGTGGAACGGACATGGCAGACGGTCATGGCACAGTTGCAAGCGCGAGGCAAGGAGAGCAGCCGCGAGCGTTACGAAACCGTGTTCAAGTCAACCGCCTTTGACGGCTTGCGCCACAAAAAGCTAATGGAAACCACCGCCGATGATTTCCTTGCCGTGTTCAAAGACGGCAAGGTGTCCATCGTCTTTTTCCTGAAACGGCTCCACAACTTCGCCTTGAGTTTGGGCTGGATTGCCATTCCGATTGTCGCGCCTTACCTATGGCCGAAATACGAACCCAAGGACCGGCGCGGCGTCACGTTGGACGAGCACCAAGACATCTTGGCCGCGGAGAAAAAGGCGGAATGGAAATTGTTTTTGGAACTGCTTTGGGAAACCGGCGCGGCGCAGAGTGACGCCGCCAGTTTCAGGGCGGAGGATATTGACTGGACGACCCGGACAATCTCCTATTTCCGGCAAAAGACCGGCTCGCTGGCACAGTTCACGATTAGCACCACATTGGAAAAGGTGTTGCAACAGTTGCCGACCACCGGCGTATTGTTTCCGAATCTCTCGACTTTTTCCGAGAGCGACCGGGCCAGCCGCTTTCTTCGCCGCTGTCACAAGGCGGGCGTATCCGGCGTGACGCTTCATAGCTACCGCTACGCCTGGGCGGAACGGGCCAAAGTGGTCGGAATGCCCGAACGCTTCGCCCAGGCTGCGCTGGGGCACAATAGCAAGGCGATTCACCGCGCCTATGCGAAAAAGGCGGTCATCATTGCGCCCTCGCTTGAGGATTACGAGAAGAAGGCAGCGGCCACTGTTTCGCCGGTACTGGCAGCATGAAAGCGAAAGGCGGTTGAATCTGAATGGTTCAACTGCCTTTTTTGGCTTTTGGGGATTCACGCATCCCCAAACCCCGCGCCAGAGACGTGTCTCTGGACTCTCTCATCCGCTTGCGCTGGCCTTGACGCTTCGCGCCCTTTTCGTGCGCCGAAAAGGAAATGGTTTGGGAAATAGCTCGACGTGTCAGAATTCGGTGTTGACACCCCAAACGCGAGCAGCGATACGGTGACATGGCCAGGTACCGCGAAAAGCTGACCGCCGCACAGCGGTTGGCGGTGCGTCAACTCATCCGCGCCAAGTCCGACCGTGAAATTGCGCGCTTGCTGCGCCAGTCCTATCAGTTGTTGAATCTGCATCGGCGCAGGCGGTCAACCATTTCACACCACCAGCGATGGACAGACTACGAGCTTCGCTTGCTCGGCCGCATCCGGGATGAAGAACTGGCAAAGCTGGTACGGCGCAGCCCCAACGCCATTGCCGCCAAGCGTGAATCCCTGGACATTCCCATTTTTGCGCCTCAGCGTATCCGCTGGTCGTCACGAGAAATTGAATTGCTTGGTAAACGGCCTGACAGTGTGGTTGCGCGGATGTTGGGCCGGACGAGGTATGCAGTGCAGTTGAAACGGCATTCCTTGGGCATTCCTCAATGCTGGGAGGATCGCCGCGCTTGGAAGGCGTCGGAAGTCGCCTTGTTGGGCACCATGCGAGATGTTGAGGTGGCCAGGAAGTTGCAACGGAGCGTGTCCGGCGTACGCGCTCAACGACATGCCAAAACGAACATACGGTTCATCCGAACGCCAAAGCATTGGACACCAGCCGAATTGAAATGGCTGGGCCGGTTGCCGGACGGGGAAATTGGCCGCCGCACCGGGCGGTTTCTGGCCTCCGTTCGCAACAAGCGGGTGAAACTTGGCATACCGCCTTTTTCAAAACCCAAGTAACGTTTAGCATTCATTCCCTGACTCAGCACACGCAGTCAATTCTGATTCCCTGGAGGCGGCTTTGTTGCGGGCATTCTTCTTGCGCCAATGTTGGTAAATAATGGCGGACATCCGCGCCAGCCAATGGCTGTCCTTGCTGGTTTCCAGCAGGACTCCGGTGGCAAAGAACTTGGTGCCGTTCTCCGGTGGATTGCCCAACGGCTTGAGCAGCCTGGCCGCGACCAGGGCCGGAATGTCATGCACCTGACAGTTGAGCACCCAGGCCGCTTGCTCTGCCGTCAGGCGGGCAGGCAACTGGCCCAGCAGCATCAAAAATTGGTGTTGATCGTCTCGCATGGTTGGTTCACGGCTTCCGGCCGGGTAAAACTTTCAAAAAGTCGGCGGGTGTGCTGCCGATGCAGACGGGACAGGTTGGTTCGCCCACATAGTCACTTGCCGTCCGTTCCACCTTGAACACGCCACCGCAGCAACGGCAACGCACGTCATCCCCGACCGCCCACTGTCGGCGCGGGTCGTGTTCGTTCAGCCAACTCACTTTTTCTTCCGCGTTCATCGTTCTTTCGTGTTCAGATTTAGGCAATAGAGTTCTACAAGGAACCCCGCCGGCCCCGCCGCCCCGCGCTGCGCGCGGGGCGACAGGGCCAGCGGGGGCCCCTTTATGGCTTTCACAGGCGCCACATAGCTTTGGCGTTTGTTCCCGGCAACCGCGGCGGATTTTCAACGGCGTGTTTGGTGTCGAACCGTGGTGGACATGCCACTCTTAGGCAGGACCACGCCGTTATGCCCGCAGCCGGGAGGCTGTCTCATCGCAAAGATTACTCGCGCCGGGAACCCCCGAGGGATTATGCCCCGCCGCTTTCGTCACCAGCCCGTCTTTTCGCCTGTCCAGGCCGCAGCGTCTCTCTCCACGCGCATCCAAACTCGCTATCAATCGAATTACGGATGCAGAGAGCGTCACCGTGTCGGCAAAACTGTACTTGTTCAGTTCGTAGGCATTGGCCCCAAGGCACTTTGCCACGTACTCCGCTCCAGCCTGTGAGCGGTCATATTGCCGGACATCTACACGCGCATTGCCGCTGATGAGTTTCCACAAACCAATCAATCGGAATTGCAGCGTGTGATAGTTGCGCGTAGCCGTTCCACCCACCAGACAATGGAAATGAAACCTCCCGTGTTGCTCGCCCAGCTCACCACGCAGTGCAATGAGCAGGCGATTGTAGGGAACAGCACAGATTTTGGCGGTATCTTGCAACCAGCGGTAAGCCATACCGTAAGCAATATTTGGTCGCGGGACTTTGCCCTTGAACGAATGGGTTGCAAAATACTCCCACGGCACACGGGCCAGGGAGATGCCAAAATCTGTGCCGACCTCGCTTTTCCAGATCGGTTTGTGCCAGTCAGGGTCTATGCGAGGATTTTTAGCCATACGATTTTAAGGTTTGGCTTCGACGAGGATGCTGCCGATCAGCGTGGCCTTGCCGCCGTTGTCACCGTGCCGGATTTTGGAAACGCCCACCTGGATGGTGGTGCCAACGGTATGACCCCAGAGGCGGGCGCGCTCATCCTCCTTGGTCCGGTAGTAGAGCATTTCTTCCATCCGATGCTCCGCCGGTTGCGACATGTCCATGCACAGCAAGTCAAACGACTCGCCGCCCGGCTTCCCGTTCTTGGGTGGCCAGGAGTTATGCACTTCTTTGAATACTGTCAATGTGACTACCATTTTGGTTAACCTTTCATTGTGCCCGTCGTTATTGTTTCGGCTCCCAACGCGGACGGACACACGCCGGGAGTGGCGTGATTTTGAAGCATGGCAACACTGACAGAAGGCCCGGCACCGTGGGCTTGCGCCGTGGTGATGTCAGCCAACGCTGGCTGTAAGCCTGCGCCGGTCAGCGTGCTATTGAATTCAATAATCACGCCGCCAGTTTCCCACTTTTCGCAGGCGGCATCCGCCGAATGGGGAAAAAATCGATTCTACAATTGAAGGGTCTTGAAGGGATGGCCGGTAGGGGCCAGGTCCAGGCTGATGTCATCGCAGAGGGCACAGAAGATTTTGTCGGATTCAGCCACTTGCTTGCCTTCTTGTTTTTCCAGCCAGTCCAGAAGAAATTTGCGCGTGAGGGGTGGCTTGGCCTGCCGCATTTCCTCGATTTCCGGCCAATATATCAGCAGAACAATGAAAATCTCGGTGCGTTTGCCCGTCTTGGCAAAATCCCCGTCATTGTTCAGAAAACATTTGAGACCCTCCGGGATGCCAGAAAAGAACTGGTACACTTCTTCCACCGGTTGTTGCACCGCAAACTTGATTAAATCCCAGCCAATTTTGGCGGTATGCAGGGCGAATCGCGTTACTTGGGACGCCCAAAACTTCATGACTTGCGCTTTTGTCGTTATTGGCCGGCCAGTCAGCTTGCTCGCCTGAGCACAGGCGAATTCCCAACCGATTAGCTTTTCCAGCTTTTTTTCCTGTTCCACCGAGAGCTTTGTCAGCCCTTCCCGTTCCAGGATGACCGAGGCTTGTTTGGACCAGAAAATCGCCGCACGTATTAAAAGACCGATGATCTGCCCGGCTTTTCGAGCATGATATTTGTTGCCCATCGGGGCCATGTTCACAATCCCCTTGAAGACCGTGCAGGTGAGTTCATCAGCAATGTTGTGAATCCACGGCGGCAGGGAATCCGCGAATTGGACCGGTGGCAATGGCTGTTCGGCGGCGCGGGAAATCGCCAAACGCATGGCATCCATCAACGGAGGAACACGGCCAAACAGCGTGTGCTGCGGCCCGACAGTTGTACTGTAAAAATTCATGCCTGATATTTTGCAGGGCAGCATGGACAAATGCTGTCCAAGGCAATTTCAATTGTGGAAAAGTTTTCACAATCCAGCCATGGTTAAACTCGACCCCATACGCGCTCCGTGTAGACTTGGTTTTTATGTCACCGATTTGTCACTTGTCCCTGGCGGCGAAAGGATTATGAAACGTAGATTGGAAATTTGCTCGTTTTCCTTGCTCGCGTGTGATTTTAAGTTATGGCCACGGAATGTCTGTAGCCGACAACCGCAAACTTCAAGGTTAAGGTTGCCGCAAATCAACATTGGTTGGCTACATTTTCCTGGATTGCACTCAAGGCGAACTGAAACGATAATAGCGGCCGGGATAATTCGTCCATTGGGCGTCGCTGAAATGCACGGGGCTGCCATTGAGAGTATAGGTGCCCAGGGACTGCCAGACCGGATTGGCCAGATTCGTGCAAGCCTCTACCACAAACATCACGTTGCTGCTGCCGGTGATGTTGAAGCCAAACGCGTTGCTGCTCACGCCGAAGAATCCGTCGCCGGTCTGCGCCTGCGGGTTCCAGAGGATGTCGGTATATCCTCCAAAACTCGGACTCCAGCCGGTCGTCCCCGGCAGATAATACAGGGTCGCCGACATGGGAAAACCGCCAAAGTCAGAGCCAAAGGCGTTCGTACCCAGGGTGGGCGTGTTCCCGGTAAAGTAGATTCCATACAGAAAAGTCGTGTTGAGAAATGCGCCTGGGGCTAGATTGGTCACGCTGCTGGGAATGGTAATGCTGACAAGAGAAGAGCAGCCGTTGAAGGCGTTTGTGCCGATATAAGTGAGGGTGTCGGGCAGGGCGACATTCGTCAGAAACCTTTCGCAGTTTTGAAAGGCCCCATTTCCGATGGAGATCACACCTTCAGGAACGACCACATTGGTCAGCGCCGTGCTTGAAAAAGCCCCATCTCCAATGCTGGTGACGGTATTAGGGATCAGGCAGTTGGCCAGCTTTGAACAATCCGAGAAAGCGTCGTTCCCAATCGTGGTAGTGCCGTCGGCCAGCGAAACGCTCTGCAAATCGCTGCAATTTAGGAAGGCATCATCGCCCCAATTTGTCACGCCACCGAGGATCGTGACATTCGTCATGGCAACGCACAACTCGAAGGCACTATCACCAATGGCAGAAACTCTAGTGCCTATAGTGGCATTTTTCAAGTTGCTGCACAATGAAAATGCATTGTCGCCGATAGTCGTAACGCCATTGGGGACTGTAACGCTTGCCAGAATGACGCAGTTATCGAATGCCCAAGGGCCAATTTCAAGAACATTGCTGCCGATTGTAATGTTGGTCAGAGAAAGGCAGGATTCAAATGCCCCACTCCCAATGGTGAGGACGGTGTCAGGAATGGTAAAGTGTGTCAGGCCCGTTCGGTAGAAAGTCCCCTCTGGATCATAAGCAGTTCCGATATTCGTCAGGGCATTGCCAACGATCACATTTGTCAAGTGGTTGCATTCCCAGAAAATGCTGTTGCCCAAAGTGGTGACGGTATTGGGCAGGGTTACGCTGGCCAAACCTTGTTCGCCAGCAAACGCGAAGTCTCCAATCGAGGAGATCCCCTCGTTCACCGTGACATTTGTTAGGAAATAATTTAAATAAAACGCGCTGGCTCCAATGCTGGTAACAGCGGTACCATTGATGGTGCTTGGGATAACGATCACGCCGATGTAATTCGTATAACCTGTGATATTGAGCGAGCCGTCCTCGTTCGTCGTGTAGGTAAATTGTGCCAGCACCGTGCCGGGTAATGTCCATAACGCAATGAACAAGGATATTTGTAATGACTTAAGCCGAGCTTTCATGTGAGTGGTGGATCAGTTTTAAGGCCAAATAATACCTTGCGATTGCGTGAAATAAAGGTTGGCAATGTCAGTGGGCGTTAATGCAGAACTCCAAATT
>Ga0302319_10009980_pt1 | contig 18161 bp, 18 predicted proteins | sample Bog_T0_2_FD_203319 | JGI IMG/M metagenome (GOLD analysis project Ga0302319, IMG submission 203319) | Peat permafrost microbial communities from Stordalen Mire near Abisko, Sweden - Bog_T0_2 | ecosystem: Environmental > Terrestrial > Soil > Wetlands > Peat | place: Sweden: Abisko, Stordalen Mire...
ATTCTTGCCGCGATCGACCGAGACGGGGGTCCAGAAACTGCCGCCGCCATGCGCCAGCGCCTCCGAACTGCCCCACGAGGCCGATCCCGGCGCGCCCTCCTTGGGCAATACCCCATAGCGCCACAGCTCGCTGCCGTCCTTCAGGCTGAAGGCCCCGAACCAGCCCTGTCCGCCCCAATCGGCGCCGGCGGTGCCATAGAGAATACGATCATCGACGATCATGGGCGGCATGCTGAGATAGTGGCTCTGTTCGGCGCTGGTGATCTGCTTTTGCCAGACCAGTTTTCCGTCACCCATCGACAAGGCGATCAAGAAGCCGTCCGCGGTGCCGCGCACCAGCAACCCGTCCTTCATGGCGAGACCGCGATTGACGGTGGACAGTGCCTTGCCCTTGAGCGCCCACTCAGTGCGCCACAGTTCCCGGCAGGTCTTGGCGTCGACCGCCAGCGTTGTCTGCGCCGCGGTGAGATAGATTTTGCCGTCATACAGCAGCGGCGTCGATTGCGCCTGCGCCTGCAATCCGCTGTCATAGACGCAAACCGGCTTCAGTTTGGCGACATTTTTGGGCGTGATCTGATCGAGCGGCACATAGCGATGGCCGTCATAGCTCTTGTTGGTCATCGGCCAGCTGTCGGTGGCCGCGGCCGAGCCATCCAGCTCGATCTGGCTTGGGCCGAGCGGCGCTGCCATGATCGGCAAGGGGGAGAGCAAGGCCATGGCGATAAGACCGTAACGCATTCTATCAATCGGCATGGTGGAAATCCTCGGTGGTAAGGTCAATCGGCTGGCCGTGGCGGGTACGCTCGGCCGCGTGCTGCCACGCCGTTTGAAACGAAGCGATCTGATCTCCGGTGACGATTTTTTTTTCGGTGATGATGGCCTCGAGCGCGGCTACCCAATGATGGTAATACTGGTCCCCGCTATCGCCCGCCGGCTCGGCCAGAGCAATCTGCCGGGCCAGCGCATCCGTCCATTCCGGCCAGGAAAACAGGCCGCGCCGATGCAGGGCGAGGACCATGGCGAAAGACTGCGCCTGCCAGGGGGCCTCGAACACCGGCGTTCCCTCCTGGTCGGTGGCAGCGGACTTGTCCGTCACGGCGCAGGCTCCAAATAGGGTTCCCAGGCGTCGATCGAGACGCTGCCGGTGCCGCGCTCGGGCCAAAGTGCGGCGCCTTCGAAGCTGACGCCATAGAGCCATTCCGGGGCCTCCCCCAGTCCCTGCGCATGCCGGTCGGCGAAAATATGGGCGCCATGGATGCGCTCGATGGTGCCGATTTTGCCACGCGCGTAGCCCGGCAGCCGCGTGTGATGGTCGCGTGGCTGTTGCCGTGTTCGCACGGTGTCCCCTGGGGCGAACAGCGGCGGGTGATCGATCGGCCGCGCCGCCGGCGAACCGGCCGCCAGCACACCGGCCACACGCGCCGCCGCCAAAACCCGCGGCACGGCAACCGGCGGCTGCCGCAGGACACCATCGTCGATCTCCTGTTGCGAGGCCAGGTCAGTTTGCAGGACCAGGCGCCGGAGCGCCTCGAACCAGATCTGGTAATAGCTCAGCCGAGGGTAATCGGGCAGAGTTTCGCGGGCCGAGCGGCTCATATCGAGGTTCCAGACTCCACTCGCCCCCATCGCCAGGGTCATCGCCAGCACACGCGGTTCCCAGCTGTGATGAAACAGATCGCCTTCGGCCTCTGGGACCACCGCGCCGGCATTTTCTTGACCGCCCAAATCGGCGTAACTGTGGTAGGTCACGGCACGGTCCCGGGCGCGTGCAGCAAACCGGTGCCGATCATCGAATCGCGGGTCACCAACCGGGCCAAGTCGGTCTCGCTCAGGTGGTCGGTGCCCGCGGGGCGCATCGGGATCACCAGATAGCGAACTTCGGCGGTCGAATCCCACACCCGGATGGCAGTGTCCGCCGGCAGTAGCACGCCGAAATCGACCAGCACCCCGCGCGGGTCACGCACCGCGCGGGAACGGTAGGGGGCGCTCTTGTACCAGGTGGGCGGCAGCCCCAGCACCGGCCAGGGATAGCAGCTGCAGAGGGTGCAGACGACCAGATTGTGCAAGGCGGGTGTATTGGCGACCGCCACCATATGCTCACCCTGCCGACCGGAAAAACCGAGCGCGGCGATGGCGGCGGTCGCATCGGAGAGCAGCCAGTCGCGATAGGCTGGATCGACCCAGCAGCGCGCCACCACGCGAGCGCCATTCTGTGGGCCGATCCGGGTCTGATAGCTGTCGATCAGCGCATCGAGCGCCGCCGGATCGATATAACCCTTTGCCGTCAACAGGCTTTCCAAAGCGCGTACACGCAACTCCATCGGCGCCAACGCGCTGTGGTCGGCATCATGATCGTGAGAATGCGCGGTGCCGTCAGTTTGCTCCATGGGCTGAGATTACGGCGACGCGGGCTAGACGGCAACGACCGGATGCCGCAATCGCCCGATTCCGGTCACCTCAGCCTCGATCACGTCGCCGGGCCATAGCCATTCCTGTGGCGTGCGGCCGGCGCCCACCCCTTTCGGCGTGCCGGTGGCGATGATGTCGCCGGGTTCCAGCGTGATGCCACGGCTGATGTCGGCGATCAGCTCGTCGACTTTGAACAGCATATGGCTGGTGTTCGACCGCTGCTTTTCGGCACCGTTGACGGTCAACCACAAATCCAGCGTTTGCGGATCGGGGATCTCGTCGGCTGTAACGATGCAAGGACCCATCGGGGCGTAGCTGTCCTGGCCTTTGGAATAGATCCACTGGCCGGCGCGCCGGCAGTCCCGCGCGCTGATATCGATGATCACGCTATAGCCGAATACATAGGCCAGCGCCGACTCGCGGCTGACGCGCTTGGCGGTACGGCCGATGATGGCCGCCAACTCGACCTCCCAATCCAGCTGCCGGGTGATCGAGGCGTCATGCAGCACCGGTTGACCGGGACCGATCACCGCGGTGGGCGGCTTCGAGAAAATGACCGGCTGGCGCGGCAGGTCGGGCGAGGTATCCAGTGCTGCGGCCGATTCGGCGATATGATCGAGATAATTGAGGCCGATCCCGAAAATATTCTTGCGGGGCCGCGGGATCGGCGCCAGCAGCGTCACATTGGTGAGAGGGACGCTGGTGCCGACCGCAAATTGTTCCGAGCGCAGCAAATCGTCGAGCACGACCAAGGCATCCGGCCCAAGGTCGATCAGGCCCAGCATTGTGTCGGGCAGCGCAACATCGCGGTCGCTGCCGAGATGATGCAGATCCACCACCAGATCATCGACGATGGCGCCCAAGCGCGCTCGGCTTTCCAGGGTGGCACGGTAGGTTACCAGACGCATGAAGAATCCTTTGATCAGTCGGTGCAGGTTTGATGGCCGTCATTCTCGGCCCAGGCCTGTTCGCGATACAGCCCAAGCGCGCGCATCACCGGCAGGTCATGGAAGGCGAACAGGCAGGCATCTTCGGTCGGCGACGCATTGGCGTGCTCATGGTAGGTCCAGGACGGTACCACGAAAATGTCCCGTTCAACCCAGTCGAAGCGGCGTCCACTGATGATGGAGGTGCCGGCGCCTTTGGCGCATTGATAGACAAAACTGCCGACATGGCGGTGCGCCTTGCCGCGTTCGCCGGGCCGCAGTAGCTGCATCGAGGCGCCGATGGTGGGCATCACCGGTCCGCCGTTGCTCGGATTGACATAGTCCATCATGATTCCATCGAAGGGTGAACCCGCACTGGTGCGGGCGTAGCGGGCGAGAGCCTGATAGGTCGCCGCCCATTCATATTTCAGCAGCGGCGAAAAAGGTTTCGACCAGACTCCCGCAGCCGGAAGCAGTCCGTTTCCGCCCCAGGCTGCGCTGGTGTCGTCGGGCGGGTGATCGATTTTCTGCTGCAATTCGGGATGAACCTCGTAGAAATTCGCCTCCAGCGCATTGACCAGCGGGATGTCCAACCCGTCCTGCCAGATGCACACCGTGCCGTCCGTGCTTACGCCATGTTCGTGCCAAGTACCGTTCGGGGTCAGGACGAAATCATTTTGCTCCAGCGTCACTTTATGGCCATCCACCGTGGTGAAGGCACCCCGACCTTCCATGATAAAGCGCAGCGCCGACGCCGAATGCCGGTGGCTGGAGGCGCACTCGCCCGGTTTCATCACCTGAAGCCCGGAATAGAGCCAGCCTACCGCGGCGGCCACATCGGTGCGTCCCGGATTGGCGAGATAGACCACGCGACGCCCGGCCTGTTCGGGGGTGACGAGGTCGAGGGCTTTGAGCACGCGCGGGCGCATGTCCCGATAGCGCCAGATCATCGGGTGCGAGGCTGAGCAGGGCTCCCAAGGTTCGATGCGGTTGGCGACGGTCCACAGCGCGCCGGCGCCGAGGCTTTCCAGATCATGGTAATATCCGATCAGATCCGGACGGTCGACTACATTGGCGCGACCGGGCACCGTCTCGCGAAATTGGTCGTACTTGTCTGCTTTCATGATGCGTCATCCAAATCGATTAAAGCGACAAAGTGCAACTGCGCCCAACAATCCTGCCATAGCTTCGACATCACGTGGGAGGACGCTGTCGCTATCGCCTGCATCAAATATGTCGGACTTCAAAAACGCACCGCGCATGCCTAGATAGTCAGAGTGAGGCCCTTGCAAAGGAGAGCATATCATGACCAAGAGCCGCAAGATTCCACACAAGATCGCCACAGCATCGGTGATCGTGCTGCTGTCGGCCGCCGCCATTGCCGCCGAGTCCACGCCGGAAACGCAGGCTTCACCGGCAGTCAGAAGCTGCTTCTGGGTGAATCAATGGCACGGTTGGAAATCACCCGATCCCGACACGATCTACCTCAAAGTCAATATGCATGATGTCTACCGCATCGAATTGAGCGGCGGTTCGCCGATGCTGCAGGCGCCCGACATGCATCTGGTGTCGATCGTGCGCGGCAGCGACATGATCTGTTCGGCGCTCGATTTGCAACTCAGCCTGTCCGACCAGCATGGCGACATGCGCGAACCGCTGATCGCCAAATCGCTGGTCAAGATGACGCCCGAGGAAGTGGCGGCCATACCGGAAAAGTTCCGGCCCTGATTGCCCTTGATTTCGACATATTTTAGCCACCCTGGCGGCGCAGCCTTCTCGATGTCCTAAGCACCGCACGTCGTTCGGTCTCGCCGGACATTTCAGGAGGTTGCTATGAAAAATCATCTGCCCATGTTGGCCGCCGTCGCGGCCCTGATCACCGGCGGGGTGGCGTTTGCCGCCGATCCGCCGGCCGCTCCCGCCGCCGCAGCGCCCGCCGCCGCGGCGCCGGCCGTCGCCCCCACAGCACCGGCCGCGATCGCCGAGCCCGCCGCCGCTCCGGTACCGCCAGCGTCCGTAGCCGTGCCGGCCCAACCTGTGGTCGAGAAAAAGCCGGTGCGCCACGTCTCCGCCTGCACGCGGGCGATCGAAGCCGCCGAGCACGCTCTCAAGCGTTCGCAGGGAACGCCTCAGGTGATTTCCTCGGCGTGGCAGCAGATCGAAGCGGCCAAGCAGGCGCGCAAGAACCATGACGCGGCATCCTGCAAAGCCGACGCCCTGGCGGCGACGCACGAACTCTGACCTGCACCGATGGGCGCGATAGTCCAATTCCCGGGCCTATCGCGCCAGTCGGTTCAGGGCGCCGGCGCGCCACCGTCGAGCGACGGGTAAACGACGCCGTCCTTCATCACGAAACGCACATGCTGAAGCGCAGCAGGGTCGGTCAGGGGATTGCCTTCCACCGCAATGATGTCGGCCAGCTTACCGGCTTCGACACTGCCGATACGGTCGCTCCAACCCAACAGTTCGGCTCCGCTCAGCGTGGCGGCGTGCAAGGCCTGTTCCGGCGTCATGCCGAATTTGACCATGAAACCGAATTCGATGGCCGGGTCGATATGCCAATCGAAGCCGCCGATATCGGTACCGAAGGCGATCTTCACGCCGGCTTTCAGGGCGCGACGAAAGGTCTGCTCGTGAATGTCGCGCATCTCGAGCCATACCGTCGCGCCCTCCTTGGCACGACCGGCGGCGACATATTCGCCGACATAGAGGGTCGGCACATAGGTGATGCCTTTTTTCACCATGGTCTTCAGGTCCTCGTCGGCGATATAGCCGCCATGCTCGATGCTGTCGACACCGGCCTCCACCGAATTATGCACACCTTGCAAAGCGTTGGCGTGCGAGGCGATCTTGTGGCGTTGGCGATGGGTCTCGTCGACGATGGCCTTCAATTCTTCCAGCGTGAAGGTAGGAATGTCGTCCAGCACGCCGCCCGGCATCACCTTGTAGCTGCGGTCGGAATAGACCTTGATCCAGTCGGCGCCGTGCGACAATTGTTCGCGCACGGCGCGGCGCCCGCCATCGGCGCCGTCGACTTCCTGTACACCCTTCGGCATCATCAACTGCGGCGCATAGCCGAGCAGCGGGTAGGCGCCCGTCACATCCATTGAACGGCTTGCCACTTGCATGCGCGGGCCGGGAATGACGCCGCGCTCGATCGCCAATTTGACGTCGACATCGGCATAGCCGGCTCCCTCGGTTTCGAGATCACGGATAGTGGTAAACCCCCAGGACAACATCCGCCGCGCATTGATGGTGGCAAGAATGGTGCGGTATTCCGGCGATTGCTTGAGCAGTTGCTTGTCATAATCCTCGGCGGTGATGTCGCCTTGCAGCAGAACATGGGTGTGGCTGTCGATCAGACCGGGCAGACAGGTAAGGCCCGACAGATCGGTCACCGGCCCGGTTGGCTGGGCGCGCTCGGCCGCGCTGACACCGATGATGCGATTGCCGCGCACTTCGATCACGACCGCACCTTGTAGCACGGCACTGCCTTTATCGGCGCGTCCGTCCCACAGCGCGCCGCAACGCAGCCAATGCGATGCCGCCTCACCGCCGTTCCCGGCGGTCTGTGCCGCGGCCGGCGCGGTCATCGCCGCGGCGGCAAGAAAAATCGTCAAAAAGCTTGCGCAAAAACTGCTTGGACCTTCCATCGGGTCGTTCTCCACTCCATGACAATCGGCCCAGGATAGGCCATCCGCCGACGAGGCGACTGAATTTTGTGTAGGTCGGCGTCGATATGCGCTAACAATGCCGCCATCGTCAACAACCGACCGGACCCACCGCCATGGAGTCGCCCTGTATCGGCGTTTGCATTCTGGAAGACGATGTCTGCATCGGCTGCGGACGCAGCATTGCCGAAATCTTCCAGGCTGGCATCGATGCCGAGCGGGAGCGCCGCGGCCGGCAAGCAGCCGAGTTTCGCCGATCAGCCACCGAGCCCGGCCGTGATCGCTGAAGCGGTATCACGGCTGGCATGATCTATCATGTTTGCCGGCGCGCGGAATGGCATCGTGCCGAGAGCGCCGGGATCTATACCGGCTCGACACAGGACCAGGCCGACGGCTTCATCCATTTTTCTGCGGCGGACCAGCTTGTCGACTCGGTCGCCAAACATCGGGGCGGCCAAGACGGGCTGGTGCTGCTGGCTTGCGACGAGCGGCTTTTGGGGGATCACCTCAGATGGGAGGTCTCACGCAATGGCGCGCTGTTTCCGCACCTCTATGCGCCGCTGCCCTTGACAGCGATCGTCAGCGTGCAGGACCTGCCGCTCGGCACTGACGGCCGGCATCTCTTCCCGCCCTTCATGTGACGCGGGAAAGCGCGGCACCGGCCACCGAATGGTGGCGGCTGTACATCCAATAGACCAGCAGCCCGATCGCCATCCAGACCAGCAGCCTGATCCAGGCTGCCAGCGGCAAGGTGAACAGCAATCCGACGCAACTCAGGATACCGACCAGCGGCACCAGGGGAGAAAAAGGCGTGCGGAACGGGCGCGGCAGATCGGGCGATCGCTGGCGCAAAACGAGGATCCCGGTACAGACGATGGCGAAGGCGAGCAAAGTGCCGGCCGCCGCCAATTCTCCCAAGGTTTCGATCGGCAGCACGCCCGCTACCATCGCGATCAGCGCGCCCACCAGAAGGGTGCCGCGATAGGGCGTGCGGAAGCGCGCATGCAGGGTAGAGAAGAACGGCGGCAGCAGACCATCGGCGCTCATCGCATAAAACACGCGGGTCTGACCATAGAAAGCGACCAGCGTCGAGGATGCCAGTCCGAGGATGGCGGCGATATTCACCAAAGGCGCGAGCCACGCCAGTTTGGCGCCGACCGCGTCGATGGCGACGAAGATCGGCTGCGGCACACTGAGATTGGTGTAGGAGGTCAACCCGGTCACCACCAGGCACATGGCGACATAAATCAGTGACGTGATCATCAGACTGGCGATCAGACCGATCGGCACGTCACGCTTGGGGTTCCTGGCCTCAAGCGAAGTGGTGGAAACCGCGTCGAAGCCTGCATAGGCAAAAAATACCACGGCGGCACCGCGCAAAACGCCGCTTGCGCCAAAATGTCCCCATTGTCCGCTATTGTCGGGGATGAAGGGGCGCCAGTTATTGGTGTCGACATAAGCGGCGCCGAAGCCGACCACCAGCAAAATGACGCCGATCTTGAGGCTGACCAGCAGCACGCTGGCGAACGCCGATTCGCGGATACCGATGGTCAGCAAACCGGTCATTGCCGCGATCAGGGCGACTGCCGGGGCGTTGATCAGCGTGCCGGAGGCCACCAGTCCGACGCCGGGCATCACCTTGAAAGGCGCGCTGGCGACCAGTGCCGGAAACGGGATATGCAGTTCGGTAAGGAAGGCGGTCATATAGCCCGACCAGCCAACGGCGATGGTCGAGGCGGAAAACAGATATTCCAGGATCAGGGTCCAGCCGATCAGCCAGGCGGTGAATTCCCCCATGGTGGCATAGGCGTAGGTATAGGCGCTGCCCGACACCGAGATCAGCGAGGCGAATTCGGCATAGCACAGGGCGGCGCAAAGACAGGCCAGTGCCGCCAGAGCAAAAGATAGTGCCACCGCCGGTCCGGCCATGTTGGCGGCGACCGTGCCGGACAGGACGAATATGCCGGCGCCGATAGCGCCGCCGATACCGAAAATCGTGATATGCACGGGCCCGAGATGGCGGCGCATGACCTGTATGTCCTGGCCGAGCAGGGTGATGTCCTTCCTGGTGCCGAGCGCCATCGGGGGGTTGTCTCCTTGACTGGGGGTATGATCAAAATGGGGGTGGATAATCCTGCTGTACCGCCAGACCCCGGACAGGCTCCTGACGTTAGCAATCCTGAGCGGGAATGATACAGTGCGTCAATGATTGATGCTCGTCCCCGCCTGTTCGTCAGCATCGCCGCTTACCGCGATCGCGATTGCCCCAATACGATCGCCGACATGTTTGCCAAGGCGCGCCATCCCGAGCGTCTGTTCATCGGCTTGTGCTGGCAATTTATCAAACCGGACGACGAAGACTGCGATCCGGTCGGCCCACGCCCGCAGCAATGCCGGGTGATCGCCTTGGATGCGACCGGAGCGCGCGGGGTATGCTGGGCGCGGGCCCAGGTGCAAAGCCTTTGGCGCGGCGAGGAATATACCTTGCAAATCGATTCGCATATGCGATTTGTGCAGGATTGGGACGAGAAGCTGCTCGCCATGTTGGCCGCCTGTCCGTCGCCGCGGCCGATCCTGTCCAATTATCCGGCCGCCTTCACGCCACCCGACCGGATCGATTCGCACGTGGTGTCGGTGATTTACGCCGCCGGTTTCGACCATGACGGCATGGTCAAACAGAATTCGATCGGCCATGCCCCGGAAACGATGGGTCCGATTCCGCAGCCGGCGGGGTTTTGTGCCGGTGGTTTCCTGTTCGGCGACAGTCGCTGGATCAATGAGGTGCCCTACGATCCCTATCTCTATTTTTTGGGCGAGGAAACCACGCTGGCGGTCAGGCTCTATACCCATGGTTGGGACATTTTCACCCCCACCGACGTGCTGGTCTATCATGACTATAACAGCGGGCCGGAGCGGCCGCGCCATTGGATCGACCAGCCCGATTGGGTGCGCCTCAATGAACGGTCGCTGAAACGGGTGCGCCATCTGCTGGCGATCGAAACCAGCAAGGATCCCGAGGTGCTGGCCGAGATCGACCGTTTCGGCCTGGGCAAGATCCGCACGCTTGACGATTACCAGCGATTCGCCGAGATCGAATTTGCCGCTCGCCGCCTGTATGGCCGCAGCGCCGCCGAACTCGACAGTCTGGCGCCGACCGACCAGAAGCGGCGCAGGAATGCCGAGCTGTTCGGGGCGATCTGGCGGCAGAACAGTTGGGGCGCCGCCGAGACCCACAGCGGCCCGGGTTCGACCCTTGACGCGACATATCATTTGCGCCAGCAATTGGCCGAACTGTGCCGTTTCCTCGGCATTGCCAGGCTCGTCGATGCCGGCTGCGGCGATCTCAACTGGATGGCCGAAATCAGCGGCCAATTTGAACTCTATCTCGGCTTGGACGTGGTGAGCGATCTGATTGTCGATCTCGATCGCCGATTTGGCGCGCGACGCGGTCATTTTTTTGCCGTCCGTGACATCACCCTCGACGGATTGCCGAAAGCCTGCGCGATTTTATGCCGCGACGTGATGACGCATCTGCCGGAAGCGGAGGTCGTGCAGGCGCTGTCCCATGTCAAGGCCAGCGGCAGCCGCTATCTGATCGCCACCACCCATGCCACCGGAAGCAACAAGCCGATCGCGCTCGGCGATTGGCAACCGATCGATCTCACCGCAGCGCCATTCTCCCTGCCGCCGCCCTTCGTCACGCTACAGGAGCAGCCCGACAGCCCGAAAAGTCTGGGCGTCTGGCAGATCGATCGCCTGACGGGGTAGGTTCAGGTTTGGTTACTTTAAGGGAGGGCAGTCTCTCGCCGGCCGATTGGGCAAAATTCGTTTAATCGGGCTCCGGGAGATACTTTCCGCTTCGCGAAAAGTAACTCCCGGATCGCCTGGAAAGAGATCAATTGTTATTTACTGAACAGGTCTAGGACTAAACCTTATACCCCATGGCCTTCCCGGCGGCGCCGTCGAACAGGTCCAGCATCCGGTCGCGCCAGGCGGCGACCCTGTCGTCCGCTGCCAGCAATTGCAGCGGGCTGATGCAGCGGGCCCATTGGAAGGGGCCGAACACGGCATAATCGGCCCAGGCGGGGTGATCGCCGGCAAGGAAATTCTGTCGCGCCAGCGTGCGCCGCAGCGGCGCCAGACTGGCCCTGAACACGCCGAGATGGGTGGGCGTGTCGGCACAATATTGTTCCAGCGTCATACCGATTCTCGCTTCTCGCGTGCGCCGGAAATAGTCGATATCCTGCGGCGCCAGATGGCGGGCGATATCGGCGGCGATCAGACGGAACAGGCCGGCGATCTGCACGCTATCGCTCCAATCGACAATGAAGCGCGACAAGGACTGGGCGGCGGCGCCACCGAACAGCGACGGCTGGTCGGGATAGCGCTCTTCGAGATAGTCTGCGATCACGGATGACTCGTGCACCGCCCTGTCGCCATCCACCAGCACCGGCACTTTGTCGGCGCCGGCGAAGGCGATCGCCGCCTTGTCGGTGAATCGCCAGGCCACCGTCTCGAACGGTAATTGCTTGTGCAGCAAAGCCAGGTGAATTCGCCAGCAATAGGGGCTGAATCGGCGTTCGGGCTCGGCGCCGGCCAGTTCGTAAAGGCGAATTGTCATGTCTTGTCGTCGAGGCTGGCGGCGGTCTGACCGAACAGGATCTTGGCGCTTTCCGGGGTTACCGTCGGGCTGCTGCGATAGGTCTCGCCGATTTCGTAGCTGCGTATGGTCGCGGGTCGCCGGGCGATGCGCGCAAACCATGCCGCCAGATGCGGAAAATCCTCCAGCTTCTGGCCTTGGTTGCGATAAGGCACGATCCAAGGATAACAGGCCAGATCGGCGATCGAGTAATCGCCGGCGATATAGTCGCGCCCGGCCAGCTGCTTGTTCAGCACGCCATAGAGTCGGTTGGTCTCGTTTTGATAGCGCAAGATGGCATAGGGTAATTTTTCCGGGGCATATTGGCTGAAATGATGATTCTGGCCGGCCATCGGCCCCAATCCGCCCACTTGCCAGAACAGCCATTCCAGCACGGTCTTGCGGCCGCGCAGATCGGCTGGCAGCAAACGACCGAATTTCTCGGCAAGATAGAGCAAGATGGCGCCGGATTCGAATAGACTGAGCGGCTCGCCGCCGTCCGAGGGCGCCTGGTCGATGATCGCCGGCATACGGTTATTGGGAGAAATCGCCAGAAATGCCGGGGCGAACTGCTCGCCCTTGCTGATATTGACGGGGAGGATCCGGTACGGCACGCCGGTTTCTTCAAGGAAAAGCACTATTTTGTGGCCATTGGGGGTGGGCCAATAATACAGGTCGATCATGGCATGGCTCTTTTCAGAAATTCTTGCGCGTCGGACAGCTTCAGGGGCTTGGCGAACAAGTATCCTTGTCCGTAGTCGCATCCCATCGAGGTCAATATCGCACGCTCTTGCTCAAGTTCAATACCTTCGGCGACGACTTCGAGGCCGAGATCGTGCGCCAGATTGATCACGCCCTTGATCAGGCGACCCTGTCCGGCATCGCCGGTCAGTCCGGCGACGAAACTCTTGTCCAGTTTCAGGATCGTGAAGGGAAAGCGGCCGAGATAGGACAAGGACGAATAGCCGGTCCCGAAATCATCGATGCACAGCGGAACGCCGAGCGCGCTGAACCGGCGCAATATGTCGCAAGCGCTGTCTGGATTGGTCATGGCCAGGCTTTCCGTCACTTCGATCTTGACCTGGGCGCAGTCGGACTCGCCCAATCTCGCCAACATTTCGCTGACATGGTTCTCATCCCACATTTGGCGAGGCGAAAAATTGACGTTCACCGACAATGGCGCCGGCCAATCCTGCTGTAGCAGCGCCAGATCCCGCACCGCGCTCTCCAGCACGTGCCGGCCCAGTTTGAGAATACCGCCGGTCTCTTCGGCGATCGGCACGAAATGTACCGGGCTGATCAGTCCCAGATCGGGGTGCCGCCACCGGATCAGCGATTCAAAGCCGCTGACTTGATTCGGACCCAATCGGACGATCGGCTGATAGACCACGAAAACTTCGTCATGGGCGATCGCGGCGTCGAGATCGCTGTGCAGCCGGTGCCGCACCAGCACCGCCTCGCGCAAGGCCATATCGAAAATCTGTGTTTGGCCGCGGCCGGCTTCCTTAGCGCGGTAAAGCGCGATGTCGGCGTCGCGCAGCAGATCCTCGGGAACCTCGCGCTGGCCGTCATCGACCGCGATGCCGATGCCGGTGGTGATTGACAGCTCCATGCCGTCGACCGCGAAGGGCTTGGCGAAGGCCGCCTCGATCTTGCTGGCAGAGACCTTGGCGGTCATGCCGCCGGCCAGATCGATCACCACCACGAAGGCGTCGCCGCCCAGACGTGCCACGCGCTCGCCTGGCTGGAACAGCGCAGTCAGGCGCTCGGCAATGGCGACCAGCAGCTTGTCGCCGATCGAATGACCAAGCGAGTCATTCACCATCTTGAAATGGTCGAGATCGAGAAACAGCAAGGCCAGCGACGACGGCCGGCCGCCTTGCATGCGTTCGCCCAGCCACTCGATCAGTTTGGCGCGATTGGCGAGCCCCGTCAGCGGATCATGCGTTGCAAGATGCGCCAAACGCTTGGTTCTTTCCTCGTTTTCGGCCAGCAAGTCGCGCAGCGTGCGCCGGGTGCCGTCGAGCGTGCGCCCCAGTTCGCCGAGTTCGTCATGCAGCGGCCAATCGAACGGTTTGTCCAGCTGCAAAGCCGCCAGCCGACGCGATTCGGACAGGAGTCGGGCCAGGGGTTCGACCACGCGGCGGCGACTTTGCCACACCACCGCCCCGGTGACGAAGGCCAGCAGCGATGCCGCCAGCCCACCGCCTGCCAGAGTAAGCCAGCGCAAATGTTGCAACTCGTCGACATTGGCTTCCGCCAACGCGGTGTTGGAGGCGCTGATCAGACGATCGAGCGTGCCAAGCGATTGGCCGGCCGCTTGCAAATCGGCCAGGTTTGTCGCCGGCGGCGGTAAAATCGAACCATCGCCGATCAGATCGAGTGCGCCACTGACCTGGGCCAGCGCCTGCTCTTCGGCAGGTGTGGTCTGGCCGGCCAACCGATAGGCATCGAGATTGGTGCGCGCCAGACGCAGGCTTTCCGCCAATTGAGCAGCGTGGGCGGAGTCGGGGCTGGTCTGATATTGATGCAACTGATCGACAACGCTGCCCAGGCCGATCTGATTTCGCAGTTCGGCCAAGGATTCCAGTTTGGTGATGGCTTCGACTTGGTATTTTTCCCCTCGTTCGGTGACGTCATCGATTTCCAGCACCACGGCGACGCCGATGATCACCAATCCGCCCAGTCCCAAACCCATCGCGACGGCCATGTGTGCCGCCAGTTGGACGATGGTGCGGCGTATCACTGCTTTTCGGCCGTCAATTCTTGCCCCACGGTTCGATCGGCACCGCAGTGACCGAATTTTTTGGCGAGCCTTCCACGATCCTGTCGGAATAGGTCAGATAGATCAGTGCATTGCGGGTGGCGTCGTAGAAGCGCACGACTTGCAGGCTCTTGAACAGGAGCGAGGTGCGTTGCTTGAAGACCTGTTCTCCATCGGCCTTTTTCGAGGCGACACGGTCGGGCAAGGTGATCGGTCCGACTTGGCGGCAGGCGATCGAGGCGTCGGCAGTGTCCTCGGCCAGTCCCAAAGCGCCTTTGACTCCGCCCGTCTTGGCACGGCTGACATAACAGGCCACGCCGGTGACGTCGGGGTCGTCGAAGGCGTCAATAACGATTTTGTGGTCGGGTCCCAACAGTTTGAACACGGTGTTGACCGAGCCGATCTCCTCGGCGGGTGCGGCGGCAGTGAACAACAGCAGCGCGAAAACCGGCAAATAGGAAAACTTCATGGGCTTAGCTCCGTTGGCTCAACCTAGCAGGCTGGCATAGGGGTGGAAGGCGACCATCGTGCCGATCGCCAGGGGGCCGACCCCGGCACCCACTTCAATAAGTCCGTCGCTTGCGACCAGCGACGACAATAGGCTGGAATCCTGGCTGAAATAGGGCAAGACGAACAGACCGCCGTCGCGTTGCACCAAGCTGGCGCGCAGGAAGGTCAGGCGATTTTTTGCCTGTGCCAATATCGCCGCCGTCGGCACCCACTGCGGCTTTGGCAGCGAAGCCGGTGTGCTCGCGCCCGCCAGCCGATGCAGCACGGCGCGTCCGACCGTGAGCAGGGCGATCAGCGCCGATACCGGATTGCCCGGCAGGCCGAGAAATGTCGCCTCGCCGATCCGGCCGAGCGCCAGCGGCTTGCCTGGTTTGATTGCCAGCCGCCAAAAATGGATTTGACCCAGGCGCTCCAGTGCCGCACGCACATGGTCTTCGCCGCCCACCGAAACGCCGCCGCTCGACACCAAGGCATCGTGAGAGTCTGCCGCCACCGCAAAGGCATTTGCCAAACCCTCGAGATCGTCGGCGAGGTGACCAAGGTCATGCACCTCGAATCCCATGGCGAGCAGCGCCGCCCGCAGCATCGGCCGGTTGCTGTCATAGATCTGGCCCGGCCCGAGGGGACGGCCGGGCGCGACAAGTTCATCACCGGTCGAGAAAAGCCCGACTTTGAGACGCCGCTTGACCTGCAGGCGCGACAGACCGAGGGCGGCGGCGATGCCGATATCCTGAGGCCGCAACCGGCAACCCGCCGGCAGCAGGGTGTCGCCCGGCTTGAAATCCGAGCCGGCCAGGCGCACATGGCTGCCGGCGCGAATGTTGGTGGGAAGGATCACGCTGTCTCCGTCCAGTTGACAGTCCTCCTGCATCACCACCGTATCGAATTCGGGTGGCAACGGCGCGCCGGTGAAGATCCGCACCGCACTGCCGGGCGGTGGTGTGGTCGGCAGGGCGTGGCCGGCGGCGATGCGGGCCGCCAGCGGCAAATGCCGGCTGCCGGTTTGCAAGTCGGCAAAGCGCATTGCAAAGCCGTCCATGGCCGCGTTGGCGAAAGGCGGCTGGGTAAGTCCGGCGACCAGCGGGGTGGCCAGCAGCCGTCCCAGACACTGCTCCAGGCGTCGATTTTCAACGCCGGCCACCGGCGCGACCCGTTGCGCGATCAGCGCCAGGGCGTCGGCCAGCGGCAACAAGGCATCAGGCGCCGCGAAACAATCGGGTGCGTTCATCGGTGCGCGTTCACTCAACAGCCTGTCGCGTTCGTTCGCCAGACCGCCGGAATGTTCGGCAAGACGACGGTGCTTGTCCATTGCTAAATCAGGGATGGTTGTTGCCTTGCCGCGACGGACCGGCATAATTGCGACGCCGGCCCCCCCTAGTCCCACCGGCGGCATCGGAGTGCGCGATCGTGGATTCAAGCCGGACCAAAACCCTGTCAACCCCGCGAGACCGTCGTGGCAGGGCTGCGCAACAAGCATTACTGGAATATAATATCCTCTGCTATCTCTTGGCGATCGCCAAGGCGCGGCGGCTTGCACTTCCCCCCATCCCCCCGAATGTAATCCGTCGCGCTCTGGCGATTTCTTTTACCGCGCGCGCCGACCTCGGAGCCTTATCGTGAGTTCCAACCGTCTGCGCGATCTCGACATCGGCGCCACCCTCCACCCCTATACGCAGTTGCGACGGCACGAGCAGGTCGGTCCGCTGGTCATCACGCGCGGCGAAGGCGTGCGCGTGTGGGACGATGCTGGGCGCGACTATATCGACGCGATGGCCGGATTGTGGTGCGCTGCGCTCGGTTTTTCCGAGCCCCGCCTGGCGGAAGCGGCGGCGCAGCAGATGCGCAGACTTGGATTCTATCATCAATTTACCGGCAAGGCGCATGATCAGGGCATTCTTCTGGCGGCCAAGCTGATCGAGTTGGCGCCCGGCGCCATGGCCAAGGTGCTGTTCTCTAATTCCGGATCGGAAGCCAACGACACCGCCATCAAGCTGATCTGGTATGTCAATAATGCGCTTGGCCGCCCCAAAAAGAAGAAAATCATCGCCCGCCGCCAGGCCTATCATGGGGTAACCGTGGCATCGGCCAGCCTGACCGCTTTGCCGATCAACAGCCGCGATTTCGACCTGCCGCTGCCCGGCTTTCTGCATGTCACCTGCCCGCAAGCCTATCACCACGCTTTGCCGGGTGAAGACGATGAGGCGTTCGCCCAGCGTCTGGCCGACGAACTCGAGACGCTGATCCAAAGCGAAGGCCCCGACAGCGTTGCCGCCTTGTTCGCCGAACCGGTGATGGGGGCGGGCGGCGTTATCGTGCCGCCGGCCGGCTATTTCCGTCGTATCCAGGAGATCTGTCGCCGCTACGACATCCTGCTGGTGGCCGACGAGGTGATCTGCGGCTTTTACCGCACCGGGCAGCGCTGGGGCTGTCAGACATTCGATTTCGCACCCGACATGCTGACCTGCGCCAAGGCCCTGTCGGCTGGCTTTCTGCCGATCTCGGCGCTGATGCTGAGCGACCGGCTCTTTCAGATCATCGCCGACAATTCGGCCAAGATCGGCAGTTTCGGGCATGGCTACACTTATACCGGCCACCCGGTGGCGGCAGCGGTGGCGCTGGAAACTTTGCAGATCTACCAGGAACGCGACATCGCCGGCCATGTCGCCCGCATGGCGCCCGTGATGCAGGCGCATTTGGCCGGCTTCAAGGACCATCCGCTGGTCGGCGAAGTGAGGGGCGTGGGCCTGATCGGCGCCCTGGAACTGGTCGAGGACAAGGCAGCGCGACGCAATTTCCCGGCCCCCCGAGGCGTCGCCGCCAAGGTGGTGGAAGCCATGCAGCGGCACGGCGTGATCGGCCGGGCGATGCTGAATGACAGCCTGGCTTTTTCGCCACCGCTGATCATTGGCGAGGGCGAACTCGACCAGCTATTCGGCGCTGTGCGGCTGGCCTTGGACGAGGTGCTCGTCTCTTTGTAGTGCGCGCCCGCCGAGCGCCGCCCGCATCTTGTCGCGATCCAATTCGCCTTCCCAGGCTGCCACCACCACTGTGGCAACGCCATTGCCGCATATGTTGGTCAGGGCCCGGCACTCGCTCATGAATTTGTCCACGCCGAGCACGATCGCCATGCCCGGCACCAAAGCCGGGTTCACCACCGAGAGCGTGGCCGCCAGTGTGATGAAGCCGGCGCCGGTGACCCCGCTGGCGCCCTTCGAAGTCAGCATCGCCACCACCAGGATGGT
>Ga0302319_10009984_pt1 | contig 18156 bp, 23 predicted proteins | sample Bog_T0_2_FD_203319 | JGI IMG/M metagenome (GOLD analysis project Ga0302319, IMG submission 203319) | Peat permafrost microbial communities from Stordalen Mire near Abisko, Sweden - Bog_T0_2 | ecosystem: Environmental > Terrestrial > Soil > Wetlands > Peat | place: Sweden: Abisko, Stordalen Mire...
CGGGGGCGAATAGTCCTCCGCCTGCAAACCTCGCACTGAAGCTTCGATCACTTCCCGCAAACGGGAAACGTCGGCCGCGGCCGCCTTTCGTATATGGATATTCGACGCCGTCACAGGCCTCACACGGTGCAGAGCTCATTCTAACTTCTGCATTCTGACTTCTGCCCTCTGCATTCCTTATAATGTCCTTTCCCATGTCAACCTTCGCACCGGTCGAGGAACAGCTCACGTATCTCAAGAAGGGGTCGGCGGAAATTATCCGCGAGGCCGATCTGCGCGCCAAGCTGGAGAAGTCCCGCGCCACGGGCAAGCCGCTACGGGTAAAGCTCGGCATGGACCCGACTGCTCCCGACCTGCATCTTGGGCACACCGTGGTTCTGCGCAAGCTGAAGCACTTTCAGGATCTCGGGCATACGGCGATTTTTCTGATCGGCGATTTTACCGGGATGATCGGCGACCCGACGGGGCGGTCGGTGACGCGGCCACCGCTAACGCGCGAGCAGATCGAGGCGAATGCGGAGACTTACAAGGCGCAGGTGTTCAAGATTCTTGATCCGCAGAAGACGGTGATCGATTTCAACCGGCGGTGGATGGGGCAATTCTCCGCCGACGATTTTGTGCGCTTGATGGCGAAGTATACGGTTTCACAACTGCTGGAACGTGAGGACTTTCACCAACGATTCAAGAATGAGAAGCCGATTTCTGTGCATGAGTTGCTGTATCCGCTGGTGCAGGGATATGACTCAGTTGCTCTCGAGGCCGACGTGGAACTCGGCGGCACTGACCAGAAATTTAACCTGCTGGTGGGGCGTGAGCTGCAGCGGGCTTATGGGCAGGAGTCGCAGGTGGTGCTGACCACGCCGATTCTGGAAGGCCTCGACGGCGTACAGAAAATGTCGAAGTCGCTGGGGAATGCGATTGGGATCCATGAACCGCCGCTCGAGATGTACGGCAAGGTGATGAGCATTTCTGACGAGATGATGTGGAGGTATTACGAACTGCTGACGGATGTGCAGGTGGCCGAGATCGAGAAGATGAAGCGGGAAGCGCATCCGATGCAGGCGAAGAAGGAATTGGCGAAAAGGATTGTGGGGGATTTTCATTCGGGGGAAGCGGCGGCGAAAGCGGGGGAGGATTGGGGGAAGCAGTTTCAGAAGCACGAGGTGCCGGAGAGCATAGAGGAAACCGAAATCGAAGCACCCGAAAACCGTCTACGAATTGACAAACTACTAGCTCGCACGGGAATCGCAGGGTCCATAAGCGATGGTGGCCGGATGGTGAAGCAGGGCGCGGTGAGGGTTAATGGCGCGATCGTTAACGACCCCACCAAGGTCCTGGATATTTCGCGCGGGGTCACGTTGCAGGTTGGGCGCACGATCAAGAGAGTTGTGCCAGGAATCCCCGGTACTGGAATCGTTACAAAAACACTGTCCCACTGATATCCCGAAGCTGGACAGCCGAGGGCGGCTGTCCCACATGGCTTTTTGTGCCGCAGGCTTTTTCTTCCCTGCTTCTACGGCAGCAGCCCGAACACGGCCACGCCATTCGGGGTTCCTACAAATACTTTGCCGTTCGCGATCGTGGGGGTGATGAATTTGTTGCCGTTGCCGAAGTGATCGCGGCCGTTGGCGGCCTGGTTGCTGTTGTAGAGTTCGTTCAGATTCGTGGCATTGTAGGCGTGCAGCACGGCCGGGTTGGCGTTTTCGACGGCCCACACGATTCCGTTGCTGGTGCCGTTTGCCGAGACGCTGGGGGTGGCCCCGGGATACGCGAAGGCGTTCGCGGTCTGCGATGTTGCGGTGGTTGACAGTTTCGCATTCGTGATGGTGAAGGCCCGGATGGGGATGCCTACCGATCCGTAGTAGACGGTGTTGTTGAAATATGCGGGCATCGCCCAGACGCCTCCGGGCAATGCTCCGGAAAGTTCCTGATAGATGTTGCTATCGCTGTTGGGGTTGGGGTTGAACCCGCCCATCGAGTCGCGATTCACCACGTAGAGGTCATCGTCTTTGCCGGCGCCGACTGCTAAATGGAGCGTGTGGCCTGCGCCATCGCTCAGGTCTGGCAGAAGCAAAACTCCGCCGGAACCCAGATCGGTGTCACTGCCGTTCTCCTGTGCCTCGTCGTTCATTTCATAATAGTCGGCGACGGCGAGACCCTCCGAGGTCGAAAGCTTCAGGAAGGCGTTGCCGTAGTCGCCGTCGGCGGGAAAACCGCTGGCGTTCAATTTGGTGTCGAAGTCACCGTTGGCATCGAGAAAATAGATGTTGCCCGAACTGTCGGCGGCGGGGCCGGCGCCAGACATCCAGATAGCGCCGGAGTTGCCGTTGGGCGTGACATTCAGCACGCTGGTCTGCGCGAGCGTGGATTCGCTGTAACCCATGATCCATCCCGTGTAGGGACGGATGTCGCAGTGCGACGCCCAGCCCGTGTAGATCACGCCATTCAGCAGGAGCAGGGCCGAGCGTTCCAGGTACTGGTCCGGATCGAAGACGACATTTCCGTTGTGGGTGTTGTCGCCGCTTCCGGGATAGGTCGCTTGGATATCGACCGGCCCACCGAACAGTTCGGTGCCGAGCGCGAGATCGAGCGCGTGCAGGCGCTGGTGGTATTTGCCCGATGCATCTTTCGACATGGCCACTAGATACACTGTGCCATTCGGACCGCTGGTGCGATCGATCACCGGGGTCGAGGTCACGCCGATTTCAGGAGTCAGATTGCCACAGCCGCGATCATCCGACGTCGCCTCGCCCGATTTCAACGTGGAGACCTGCCAGATGGTCGTGCCAGAATCCGTGTCGAAGGCGTAGACCGAGCCGTGCTCGGTGGGTACGATCAGCAGATTGTGCGTGCCGTTCCCGGAAACCGCGACATTGGAGGCGTAGAGCGGTTCGGCGTCAACCAAGCCGTCCACGGGATAGAAACCCAGCCTGCCGAAATTCGCTGAATTGACGCTGCTGGGAGTCAGTGTGGTCTCCGTCAGATTTTGCCCGGTACGAGCAATGTCATTGTGATAGGTCAGCACGTCGGTGGATGCGGGCGGCGCGGCAGTCACCGTAAGAGTGGCGGCGCTGCTGGTGACGTTGGAGATGGCGTTACTGATCACCACGCTGAATTGCGCCCCGCTTTCGGAGGTTGTGGTTGGAGGCGTGGTATAGCTGGCGGCGGTCGCGCCCGATATCGGTGTGGCGCCCTGCTGCCACTGGTAGCTCAAGGGAGTCGTTCCCGTGGCCGTCACCGAGAAGGTAGCGGTCTGGCCCGCGGTCACGGTTCGGTTGGCGGGCTGGGTGGTAATCGAGGGCGCGGCCGCGCTGATGATCGTGGGCGGAGTCCCGCCTCCGCCGCAGCTTTCGAGAATCAGGCTCACTGCAAGCAAGCACAATAGTTTGGTTAGCCGTTGTGTCATGACCCGCCTCCAGGAGTGCGCTGGCATCCATCATGCCACTTTTTCTCGTCTTTGGAATATGCCGGATGGTTACCATCGTGCCAACCGGACGATGGCGTCGCCTGACGACGGCTGCTCGGAGTCCGTGTGACTTGTCGCCTCCCGCCAAGCGATCCGACTCTGTTACTCTCAAGCGCGCATATGCGTGCGGCTGTCATTTTCGGGTTGGGATGTTCCGCGAAAAATCTCGGACCCTTCCAGACCGACGAAGCAATCGACTGGCGCATCGGACAGCCCGCCGCCGGGGATCAAGCAGACGTCATCCTGCTCTTTGGTGGGGACGGCACCCTCCACCGGCACTTGAGTCAACTGGTGAAGCTCGGACTGCCGGTGCTGGTTGTGCCTGCCGGCAGCGGGAACGACTTTGCCCGAGCCCTGGGGCTGCGTCGGGTGCGCGATTCGCTGGCAGCGTGGCGCGGCTTCTGCGCGGGACGGAGCAATATCCGCAACATCGATCTCGGCGTAATTTCTGCCTTAGACGCGGGCGAGGCGCCTGCGCCAGACGGACCCGCTCTGCATTCGGCATTGGGTACTCAGCACTATTTCGGTAGCGTGGCGGGCGTCGGGCTTGACGCCGAAGTCTCCCGCCGCGCCAATGCCCTGCCGCGCTGGCTGCGTGGACATGGCGGCTATGCGTTGACCCTGGCTCCCACGATCTTTCGTTTTGCCCCCTTCCCCATGAAGATATTTACGCCAGGCGAGAACGATGGCTGGGCAATCCGCAGCGATCAGCCAACAATCCTTGCGGCTTTTGGCAATACTCCGATTTACGGCGGCGGAATGAAGATTGCTCCCCACGCGAGAATGGACGACGGCCAGCTCGATGTCTGCGTGATTGGCGGCGTCGATCGCTTCAAACTCGCATGCATGTTCCCCACGGTTTACTTTGGACGCCATCTGCGCATCCGCGAAGTCGAGTACTTCCAGACAAGGCGAGTGCGCGTGGAAACCGAGAGGCCACTCGATATTTATGCCGACGGGGAGTTTGTTTGCCGAACGCCGGTTGAGATTGCGGTGCAGCCCGGAGCGCTGCGGGTGGTGGTTTCTGCGCCAGAGAGACGTTTCTAGAGGAAAGTGGAAGTTTAGGCAGTGCCGCCCGTGCCGGCGTTGGACTCGGTGTTGCGCTCTGAGGGCCGCATGAACAGCAACGGCATTAGCGACGCTAACAGAATAATCGTGAGCATTTCCAGGCGAGAATGCCAACGGGCCAGATAAGCGAAGATACCGAACGGGACTCCGAACCAGAGTAGATTGAAGCAAAACACATGCAACCTGCCTCTAGCCAGCCAGCCGTGGAGGGAAGCAGTCAACCTGGATGGAATCCATTTTGCTCCTACCCGTACCGCAATGCCCCATCCGATGACGAAGATAAACGCGGACCGAACACGCCAGCCATTGGTCGTCATTATGTCCCAGAAGAACAGGGCAGCCACGGCGGCCAAGAGCACGTAGAGCATTCCGAGATAAACACGTTCCCACTTCGCAGGCATCTGGGGGTCTCCGTTTGGATACGCACTTCGTGGATCCCATGAGTTCCGGAAACCGGAAACTGAAACCTTCCTCTTCCACCGGTGCTAAACTTTCCCTATGCCTGAACGACGTTCCCGCACCCTGCTCTGGATTCTGATTGGAGGAGGAGCATTCTTCCTCTTCGTGCTGGCCGTGTTTTCACTGGTTTACCTGACGCTGCACGCGGGCAGCAGCGAGTCCTCCTTCAGCGGCTTTGGCGACCGCATCGGCGTAGTCGATCTGGACGGCGTGATTCTTTCGCCGCAGCCGGTGGTGGGCCAATTAAAGAAGTTTGCCGACGATTCTTCCATCAAGGCCATCATCCTGCACGTGAACTCGCCCGGCGGAGGCGTGGCTGCGTCGGAAGAGATTTATCGCGAGGTCAAACGCATCCGCGAGGAAAAGAAGAAGCACGTCGTGGTGTCCATCGAGACGGTGGGTGCCAGCGGCGCCTACTATATCGCGTCCGCTTCAAACAAGATTTATGCCGACAAGGGCAGCATCGTGGGATCGATCGGCGTCATTGCCGAATGGGTGAACTATGGGGAGCTGCTGAAGTGGGCCAAGCTGAAAAGCATCGTGTTCAAGACGGGCGAATTTAAGGACACGGGCAATCCCACGCGCGACCTCACTCCTGCCGAGCAGGCCTACATGCAGTCGCTGATCGATAACATGTTCGGGCAGTTCGTCCAGGCCGTGGCCGATGGGCGCGGTATGAAGTTCGACGACGTGAAGGCGATCGCCAATGGCAAAGTGTGGACCGGCGCGCAGGCTCTCGACATGAAGCTGATCGATAACGTCGGCGATTTCGAAGCCGTCGTGAAGGACACGGCGAAGTCGGTAGGAATCTCGGGCGAGCCGACGCTGGTGCATCCAGAGAAAGATCGCAAGACGCTGCTCGATCTGATGCTGGGAGATGTTTCGCAGTATCTTCCTGACACTGCGAAAATGCTGGAGCAGCATGTTGGGTTCTACTATTTGTGGAAGTAGGGAGGGGATGCCGAGAGTTGGGTGGTAGGTTTTTGGGCCTTGCTCCGATTCTTAATACCTAGGGCCTAAGACCTAAGACCCAAGACCCAAGACCCAGACCCGACTCTCTGCCGCGACTTGCGTACAACCCCTGAAATTTGAGAAGGTTATGGAGATCTCGGGGGCGAGGACTATGACGAAAGCCGATCTGATCGATGAAGTCTCGCGTTTAGCGGAACTTACGCGCAAAGATAGCGAAGTAATCGTGGAAACGATCTTTGACAGCGTGGTGCGATCTTTGCGCGCGGGCGACAAAATCGAGATCCGCGGCTTTGGCAGCTTCCGTACCCGCCAGCGCAAGCCCCGTATGGGCCGCAACCCTAAGACCGGCGAAAAGGTCGAAGTGCCCGCCAAGAAGATCCCTTTCTTCAAGCCCAGCAAAGAGCTAAAGGACCTGGTAAATGACGGGGTCGCCGACGTGGTTGCGCCTCCGCTGCCCCCGGCAACACCTCCCGCTCCGTCCACACCGGCCCAGTAGCGGGCCAACCAGAGGGAAAATGGGCTAGCGGATTCCCACCACGCCCATCATTCGTCCCGTTTTGCCTTTCTCGGCGCGATAGGAAAATAACAAGTCAGTGCGGCAGTTTGTGCACGACGGCGAGGCTTCGATGCTCTTCGCTGGCACACCCACAGCCAACAACTGTTGCCGGTTGGCTTCGACCAGGTCGAGGAAAATCTTCTTCGGCAGCTCACTGTGGCCGGGGGCGCGGGCGGTAAGAAATAGCATGGGATATTTCTCCCGCACCTCATTAAATTCCTCGACCTCACGAAATAGTTTGTCAGCGTAGGCGAACTGCGATTCGAACTTGGTGCGGACTTCTTCGCCTACCTCATAGCAGCAGCTGTGAATGCCCGGCCCAATGGCAGCTTTGAGGTCGCCAGCCCGGCTGCCGAAGTGCCGTCGCATCTCGCCTACGCCCTTCTCGACGATGCGTTTCACCGTGCCGCGCCAACCGGCATGAAATACCCCGACCGCACGGCGCTTAGGGTCGACAAGAAGGATGGGCAGGCAATCGGCTGTCTGAATGCCAAGCAATAGGCCAGGAGTGGCCGTGATCAGGCCATCGCCGGCAAGTTGCGATTCAACTGACGAGTCGACAAACCGGATGACGTCGGAATGAACCTGGCGCAGCGTGACCAGCGGCCAGAGATCCGCGCCAGCTTTCTGTGGGGCCTTCCGCGCTGTACTTCCTGGCTTACTTACGGCGCCGAGTTCACGCAGGAACGCGGCGCGGTTGCGTTCGACGGCAGCTTTGGAGTCGTCTTTGGTGAATCCGAGATTGAGCGCGCCCTTGCCATATGTGGGCGAGAATCCTCCCACCCGTGTGGAAAATCCGTGGACGAGCCAGGGAAATTTGCTGAGGTGGCTGGAGCGAAGAATGTTGAGTTTCGTTTGCTTAGGAACGCGATTCGGCACTCCCACATGTTACCCGAGGCGAGTTCGGAACGATAACCGGGAGGTCAGGGACGGGCTGAATGCCGGTCGGCCCAGCGTTGCCGAACCCCAGCGAGAAATTTCTTCTTGTCCTCACGCATCAGGCGCACGAGCGCTTGGTTGCCGGTATCTTCGTGGGCGGCCGCCCAGAGCACCATCTCGGTGAGCACTGGCGCCAGATCGATTCCCTTCGCGGTCAAGGAATAGATCACCTTGCGCCCGTCGGACGCATCCGTCTCGGTGGTGATGATTCCGTAAGCGACCAGCTTGCGCAGGCGATCCGCCAGGATGTTGGTCGCGATACCTTCGTAGCACTCCAGGAACTCCTTGTAGGTCCGAAAGCCCCGCAGCATCATGTCCCGAATTATCAATAAGGACCAGCGGTCGCCGAGCATCTCCACCGAAGCATTCAGCGGGCAGCCTGACCGTCGCTTTGGAGAAGCCCTGTTTCTCAGCATCTTCCCCCATGATAAATTATTACTTGCAATTAGCAAGTGAAATGTGGATACTGCTCCAACCTGGCCGTTCGGCACCGACGAGCGGTGGAGGCCGGGTAACCCCCTGCTGGGATGTGTGAGAAGAGGAAGACCAATGACGTTCAAGATAATCAGGACGATCACATTTACAACCTTCGCGCTGGTTGTCATGCTGGGCGCGTGGGAGCAAGCACAGGCAGCGGACGCCAAAACGCCGTATCCCAGCATGGCTGCGATTGAGCAATATCTGATGGAACGAAATGCCGAAGTAGCGCTGGCACGGAGCGCGGCGCCGGAATCCATCTCACGGGATGCCGAGGTCATGGTGCTCGGACAGCATGGTTACGAAACCGCGGTCAAAGGCAAGAACGGCTTTGTATGTCTCGTGGAACGATCATGGACGACTAAAAGCGACGATCCGGAATTTTGGAATCCTAAGCTGCGGGGTCCGATCTGCTTTAACCCGGCGGCCGCACGATCCTACGTTCCATTCACTATCAAGAAAACCGAGTTGGTGTTAGCTGGGGAATCCAAAGCTCAAATGTTCGAAAGCATAAAGTCCGGGCTCGACAAGGGGGAATTGCCGGCGCCGGAACCTGGCGCAATGTGCTACATGCTGTCAAAGCAAGGGTACTTGAACGATCATGACGGGCACTGGCATCCTCACCTGATGTTTTTTGTGCCGCGGGCGGAGGCCGCAACATGGGGCGCAGGTCTGGCGGGCTCCCCGATTCTGGTGACTGACGACGCTGAGGATCGAATGACGGTATTTCTGATTCCGGTCGCCAAGTGGTCGGACGGAACGGATGCGCCCACGTATATGCACTGACCGGCTGATGAGTTTAACTGCGTCTCAGGCCGCGAATTTCTACTTCACTCACGACAAAGGAGAATATATGCAAATGAATCCCTACCTGTATTTCGATGGCGACTGCGAGGCTGCGCTCAAGTTTTACGAGAACGTCCTCGGCGCCAAAATCGTCGTACTGATGACCCACGAAGGCACGCCGATGGCGAAGCACGTGCCTGCGGAATGGCAAACAAAAGTTCTTCATGGCCGTCTGACCATCGGCGACCAGGTATTGATGGCGTCGGATGCGCCTCCGGGAAGTTACCAGAAGCAAGGAGGATTCTCTCTGAGCCTGGGGTTCACCGATGCGGCAGAGGCGGAACGCGTGTTTCATGCGCTGGCGGAAAACGGAACCCAGACGATGCCGATCGCGGAGACATTCTGGGCGGTGCGTTTTGGTATGCTCGTGGACCGGTTCGGTATTCCGTGGATGGTCAACTGCGAAAAAGCGGCGCAGAAAGCGGCTTAGGGCTGCACGACAACATTTGGAGGGCAAGATCATGCAACCAACGATTCAAAATGCTCCGGCATCGAGGACAGGCCTTTGGGCTGGACGTATTCTCAGCGGGCTGGCGGTGGCGTTATTTATTTTCACCGGAGGCTTTGCCTTGCTGAAGCCAGCCATGGCTATGCAGGGGTTCGCGCATTATGCCTATCCGGACGGCGTCGTGCCGAGAATTATCGGGACGGAACTGGTATGTGCCTTGATCTACGCCATTCCCCGTACATCGGTTCTCGGCGCGATTCTATTGACTGGCTACCTGGGTGGCGCCACTGCTACGCACGTTCGTGTGGGTGAGCCGTTCTACCTGCCGATTATTGTCGGCATCGTGGTCTGGGTGGGACTGTACTTGCGCGATGAGCGGCTGCGAGCGCTGGTCCCGCTGCGACGTTCGGCTTCGTAATGGATAACTAAGCAGAACGACTCCCGAAGCAAGGGTCTTGGCTGATAGGAGCTTCATGGCGGACAGCTTGACGAAGAACATATATCAGGAGAGGAACAATGAGCACGGTACGAGTTCTGGTGGGTACGCGCAAAGGCGCATTCATCCTGACGTCAGATGGCAAGCGCGAACAATGGGAGGTCAGCGGGCCGCACTTCGCGGGCTGGGAGATGTACCACGTGAAGGGATCGCCGGCTGATCCGAATCGGCTGTACGCGTCGCAGTCCAGCGGCTGGTTCGGACAATTGATTCAGCGCTCAAATGACGGCGGCAAGACCTGGGAGCCGGTGGGGAACAAGTTTGCGTATGACGGCGTACCGGGCACTCACCAGTGGTACGACGGCACGCCGCATCCCTGGGAGTTCAAACGAGTTTGGCATCTCGAACCATCGCTCACCGATCCAGATACCGTCTATGCGGGAATCGAGGATGCTGCCTTGTTCCGCTCGACCGATGGCGGACAGAACTGGCAGGAACTTCCGGGACTGCGCGGGCACGGCTCCGGTCCGCACTGGCAACCCGGCGCCGGCGGTATGTGCCTGCACACCATCATTCTCGACCCCAGCAATCCTGAGCGAATCTTCATCGCTATCTCAGCTGCGGGTGCATTCCGTACCGACGACGCCGGCCAGACCTGGAAGCCGATCAACCGCGGACTGTATTCCAAGTACATCCCGGACCCGACGGCCGAGGTTGGCCACTGTGTCCACCATATCGCCATGAATCCGTTGCGTCCCGGCGTGCTGTTCATGCAGAAGCATTGGGACGTAATGCGCAGCGACAATGCCGGCGATTCCTGGGAGAAAATTAGCGGAAACCTGCCCACCGATTTCGGCTTCGTCATCGACATTCACGCGCACGAGCCGGAAACTATCTACGTGGTGCCCATCAAGAGCGACTCGGAGCATTTCGTTCCGGATGGCAAGCTGCGAGTGTTCCGCAGCCGAACCGGGGGAAACGAGTGGGAGCCGCTGACGAAAGGCTTGCCGCAGAGCGACTGCTACGTCAATGTGCTGCGCGATGCCATGGCCGTCGACTCACTCGACCAGTGCGGAGTGTATTTCGGCACCAGCGGCGGCCAAGTCTACGCCTCGGCAGACGCCGGTGAGAGCTGGGCCCCGATTGTTCGCGATCTTCCGGCGGTGCTTTCGGTGGAGGTTCAGACACTGGCATGATTTATACGCTTTGTGGAAGAGCCACGGTGACAACATCGCGACCGCGCGCTTTGGATTCGTAGAGGCATTGATCCGCGATCTTGAGCAACTCGTCGGAGGTTGAGCCATGCTCCGGAAACGCTGCGATTCCTATCGAGACCGTGAGCGATCCCAGAGTCTGCTTCTTGTACTGCAGCCGTAAGCTCTTTACTTCAGCGCGCAGCATATCCGCACGGATAGCGGCGTCCTGGGAAGATGACTCCGGCAGGACAATGGCGAATTCCTCGCCTCCATAGCGGCAGCAAATGTCGGTGGCGCGAAAGAAACTTTGAAACAGATCGGCCAGGGACTGTAGCACCATGTCTCCTGCAGCATGGCCGAAAGTGTCGTTGAATCTCTTGAAGTGGTCCAGGTCGAGGAAGAGAACAGAGATAGACTGTTTCTTGCGAGCCGCCATTTGCAGCTCTCTGGCCAACGACTCCTCCAGGAACCGCCGGTTGAACAGGTGAGTCAAGGGATCGCGAATGGACTGCTCGCGAAGGGTTTCGCGTAGTTGCAGGCTGGCTAGCGAGAGGGCGATCTGTGAGGCCGCGCTGATCGCCAGCCGCTGACGAGAGTCCCGAAAACTCTCCGTGCCGGAATCGCGCCGGAGTTCCGCACTCCGGAATTCAAGATGCAAGACGCCCACTGTGTTTCCCTGCGCTACCATCGGCACGCATAGACATTCCACAGTCGAGCTTTTGATCAAATGTTGGCAGGCGATGCCAATTCCGGAAGGCTCACTCCAGTGGGGCTGGCCACGGCGAAGAGACCAGCACGCTTCAGGGGGGAATGTTGGCGCGGAGATGTCCCTTTGCCCCCACCGAACCGCTGCTTCGATGAGATCTCGCGACGACCGGAATAAGTAAAGCGCTCCGGAAGGAGCGTCGGGAAACAGCTTCTGCACCGAGTCAGCGACGACAGCGCACGCTTCCTGAACCGTCCCACTACAGGCCAGTAGAGACCCCATTTCATTCAGGGACGTCATTTCCTCCGTGCGGCGCCCTAGCTCCTTCACCAGCCGGTCTAACAACTCTGCATGTCGCCGCTGCGCTTCGCTCGCCCTGATCTGCTCTGAAACGTCTTCGTAGATCAAGTAGGCGCCCCGAACCTCTCCGTTCACCAACAGGGGGACGCCGTGGAGTGCCAGGTCAAGAATGTGCCCGTCCTTGCGCCGCTGTCGCACCGTCTTATGAATGGCATTTCCGGCGAAGATCTGCGGAATCACCTGCATGGAATCTTTATTCTCATCGCCAGGCATTCCAATGTTTCCAATATCAACCGAGGCGAGTTCGTGCCGGTTGTACTGAAAGAGTTTCTCGAAAGCGGCATTCGCCAACTCGACGGAACCTTGCCGGTCAAGAACGACGATCCCCAGCGGGCTATTTTGTATCAATGAATCTAAATATGACTTTTGTTCATTCAGATCGATTGCCAGGCGCTGCCGCTCGCTGACCTCGGATCCCACAATCAGTCCTACCGCGGACACCACCAGCATGAGCAGGGCGGTTTTGGTGAATACAAGTGGGGTGGGAGGGAACACATGCATCGCGACTACGATTCCAAAATTCAGAGCCAACAGGCCAACGACAACGCGCCGGATTCCCTGACGCATGGCGATCCAGATGACCGGAACGAAACACGTGTAAAAAGGTCCGTAACGCCCATCGTTGGTTCGGAACATCGCCCAGCAGACGGCTGCTATCGTCAACGCCTGGGCAGTGGCTTCTGCCATCGCACCGAGAGTAAACCTCTTTCCAGCGGAATCTGACTCGGTTGGGCGAAGGTGCAAGGGGGTCGGCGCCAGCCACCTGCGAACATGCGGAAATACGTGGACAAGAAGAAACGGTGTAAAGCCCACCAGGCCGATGGCGTCACCCAGGTACCATCCCAGTGCCGACGACTTGTATTCACTCCAGGTAATGCTATGATCCGCAATCAGACATGTGACACCAATGACTGTGGCCCCCGCAGCAGCCGTAGCGCTCACCAGAACGTAGCGGACTACATCTCGGCGCCGCCGCAGTTCAAGATCGATTTGCAGTGGACCGCGCAACAAATATGCTGCCGCGGCGTAACAAGCGACGATTCCCGTGGCCGCGACGGTGTTGCCGAAGGACAGGAGTGGCTGGGAGTAAATGAGCCAACCGGCTAAACTGCCTGCAAAACAAACCAGCAGCCCGTACCATGGACTGACCCCCAACAGGAGTGCCATCATCAGACCGATGGCGGGATACCAGGTAACGAATCCAATGCGAGAGAGGAAAATGACTTCGGGCCGGTTCAGCAGAAGATATAGCACCACGAATGCGATGCAAACAATAGCGTGACGAAGGATCAGGCGTCGCGAAGGCATGGACGGCATCTCAGTGCCGGAAGGGCTATTTGTTACTGAGACGGATGGTTCAGGCGGAGGACGCCCGACGATCCGCTCACAAATCTCGTGTACTTTATACTACTCCAAGAGGAACTACTCGCTGTGATTTGGGTCACAATGCGAACTTCTCGCGAGTACCGAGGTAATCCCGAGGTGGTCGAGGTCGAGCTCCCGGATGCTGCACCGGATCAACCCGATTACTCTTGAAACCATCGGCGGAGTAAAATCTGGAGTTCGCCACGGCCGCGGCACAGGGCGTTCATGAGGCGTTTCCAGTATGATCCGCGTCGTTCTTCCGCCACATCTGCGAACGCTGTCGCACACGGGGAGTGAGGTGACGCTCGAAGTCGCGCGCCCGGTCACGCAGCGCTCGGTGCTCGACGCGCTTGAGGCCCGCTATCCCATGCTGCGCGGCACGATTCGAGATCAGGTCACGCAACAGCGCCGGCCGTTTTTGCGCTTCTTCGCTTGCGAACAAGATCTGTCCCACGAGCCGCCGGACGCCGTTCTGCCCGACGCGGTCACCTCCGGAGCCGAGCCGCTGATTGTCCTTGGGGCGATTGCGGGAGGGTAGTAGCACCGGTGCCGGCTTTAACGAAAGGGCTGTCGAGCTTCGCTCGACTGGACAGCCGAGGGCGGCTGTCCCACACGAGCACCTCCGCCGCCAGCTTTATTTGCCGGGACCGCATCTCGTCCGCTATAGTTTTGTTAGCGTGTTCGAAGATTTCACTGCCACCGATCGTTGGACGAAGAAGCAGGTTCACTGCGTCTATCAAGCGCTGATCGTGGCCATTGCCACGCGGCACGCCGATGCCGTCGACGTGAAGTTTCTGGTGGAAGGAAGAACGGTCTGGGTAGCATTGCCGCATCCGGCGTGGGTGGAATACAAGAAACGCACCGGCAAGGCAATCACGGACTCGCTAGCCGTTGAAATTGCCGGCCATTATTTGCAAACTGCGCTGGCGGCAGGTGAAGGCCTGGGCCGCGACATGTACTCGCTCACGGTCGAGGAAACCCTGGCTCACCTGGAAGCTGTGGTCACCGCCATGCAGGCGCCCGTCACGGTGTAGCGACACACGCTGATCCCGATCTGTCCGGCATGGCTCCCTTGCTTCATGCCTGTCGCATCGCCCGCGGTTCAATCAAGTCATGTTTGCCCGGAAAATTCGCGTCGAGTACCAGGACCTGGACAAAGACCAGGGACATCCCTGTCCGCTGAAGTGGCTGGACAGCTTCTCCATGCGCAACTTTACCAACGCCAGCGTGTTCGACAACACGTTGCCGGTCTCCGATGGAGAGATGGAGATCGGCACCGGTGTTCCGTTGGAGCAACTGCGGGAGGCGATGGAAGATTGGTTTCGGCGGAAGGGCTATCTTCCTAAGGATTCGAAGCTGTTGCTGAAAGAGATCTGAGATCTGGCGGACGCTAATCAAATTTGGATTTCCTGGCGAACGTCTCCGCGGGAGCCTATAGGGAATCTTGAGGAAAGGCTTGGGTGAGTCCAAATCGGGAAGCACTGGGTGCTACCGCGCAGATTTGGGACTTTTTCAACCTATGGGCGGCTTGAAAGCAACCTCTTAAGGCCCGAAGTTGTCCTAATTCTATACAGTTACGGCACTGTTAGGCATGGCATTCGATTTGCAAGGATAGGTTCTTGGAGGTGCGGATATTATGAGCTACAAATCTCAGCTCTACCCCCTGTCCAGCACTTGCGAAACGCCATTGCACTTGCCCATCCGGGGTTCGTGGGGCGCTCCGCCCGCGAATTCGCAAGACTTGAAGTTCCTGCGCTCCTGGCTGGTCTACGACTCCGAAATCCCGACCCTCGCGGTGTCGGGCCATGTCAACCGCAGCCGGCTTCTGGGACTGGCGCTGTCAGTCAGCATCAGCGCGAGCTTCTGGGCTGGGATAGGGCTGATGATCGCGCGGGTATGGAAGTAAGGCGACCGGTAGTTTTGCTCTCGGCTACTTCTACTTACTTCTAATAGTGCAGCAGGGACGTGACTTCGTAGCCTTTGAGCTTGTCCCGGCCGTGCAGGAAGTCCAATTCCACCACAAAGCCGAGCCCTGCAATCTCCGCGCCCAGTAAAGTCGCCAGTTTGGCCGTGGCTTCAGCCGTGCCTCCGGTAGCCAGCAGATCGTCCACGATTAGCACGCGCTGGCCTTTCTGGATGGCGTCCTTGTGCATCTCGAGGGAGTTGGTGCCGTATTCGAGGGCGTAATCGAACTTCACGGTTTCGGCAGGAAGCTTCCCGGCCTTGCGCACGGGGACAAATCCCGCGTTGAGGCGGTAGGCGAGTGCAGGAGCGAAGATGAATCCCCGGGCTTCCATGCCGAGGACGAGATCGATCTTGTCAGCGACGTAGTTCTCGGAGAGTCTGTCGACCAGTGTGGCGAAGCCGGTCTTGTCTTTCAGCAGCGTGGTGATGTCGTAAAAAAGAATTCCCTTCTTGGGGAAGTCGGGAACTTCGCGGATGAGATGTTTGAGTTGGTCGGAATTCAGACTCGAGTTGGAGGGCAATCTACCAGGCTCCTTCAATGCGAAATGAACTGAGTTCGGAGGTTAAGCGGGCTTCTAACTCTTCGACAGCATCGACCCGGGCGGCGCGTGGTCCCTCGCGCAAACGGGATCGCAATCCAGAGATCTGATCGCGAGTTCCCTGGACGTGCACCTCGACGCTGCCATCGGCATTGTTGCGCACCCAGCCGGCTATGCCCACGATGTGCGCCTCGCGCTCGACGAACCAGCGGAAGCCAACCCCCTGCACCCGTCCGCGAACCACAAAACGGCGGGCTTGTAAGTCTTCTGTCATTGAGCTTTATCAAAATAACAGCCCGGCGCATTTCCGACAACGGCAGACCCAGGTCCGTCACGGACAGAGGTTGGCAGTTTGGGGAGCACGGGTGCGAAGACCGGGCGGCAAGTCGGGGTTGATATACCATGGTATAGTGGTATAGTACGAATTGGAGTTTGCTATGCCCCGGCCATTCAACGGTCAGATTCACGTCAGAGTTCCTGCCAGTGTTCATGAGGAAGTCGCGAAGGAAGCTTTCGACAACGGAACATCCATCAGCGGAATTCTCGCGCAAGCACTGATCGTCCGGCGGGCTCTGCGAAACATCGATCCCTGGAAATCCATTGACGAAGTGCAATCCGCCAACCGGGGAGTGTCTGCGGCGGAAGTCGAGAACTCGATCGCAAAGGCCCTGAAGGCTGTCAGGAAAGCTCGGCGCGGGCCTGACGTAAGGAAAGCAAGAATCTGACGTGGAAAAAGAGACATTCCGGCCGCGTCTTGTAATCGACACCAACGTCTTTGTCAGCGGGTTGATCTCAGGAGAAGGCTCACCGGCGCGGATCCTGCGCGCAGTCCGGGACAAGCGGGCCGTCCACGTAGTTTCAGACCCGATTGTGGAAGAGTATTTGCGCGTGCTCGACTATCCCCGCATCCGGAAGTTCAGGAAAATTACCGACGCGTTCGTCGCCGACATCGCCGCTTACCTTGTTTACCAAACGGAGCGGGTCGAGTTGCAGTCGCGCATCGCAATGAGTCCTGACCCTGATGACGACGTGTTCCTGAACACCTCCGTGGATGGACGGGCAACTCTGCTGGTCACCGGCGACAAGACGGACCTGCTAGCTCTGCGTGCCATCGAGAGCATTCCGATTGTTTCGGCGCGGGAAGCGGTCTTGCGGCTGGAGTTCTAGCTCGTCGCAGTATACCTTCTAAAAAAGTCTGGATTCGCCAGGTCGGAAGTAAAACCGCCGTATCAGGTGCACTGTTCCGCCTAACAGGACAAGGACAATACCCGAATATAAGAAATCGTGGGAGTTGGCGAAGAACCAATCAAACCGGTGAAAACGGAAAATGTTTACTAGGCACGCGACCGTCCAGATAATTAAGATTCCAAAGCCAGCGCCGAACATTGGTCGCGTAAGCCTCATACCAGTTGCTCACTGCTCTTCCTACGCCCGCGATAGATACACGCCCTCGGCGGTATCTACCTTAATCTTCTCGCCTTCATTGATGAACGGCGGCACCTGCACCACCAGACCGGTTTCGGTCTTTGCGGCTTTGGTGACGCTGGAAGCGGTGGCGCTCTTCAGCCCGGGCTCGGTCTCGATCACGGTGAGCTCCACGGTCTGGGGCAACTCAATGCCCACGGCTTTGCCGTCGAAGAATTCCACTTTGATTTCGAGATTGGCGATAAGGTAATCGACGGCGTCGCCCAGGATCTCTTTGGTCAGGTGGGTCTGTTCGTAGTTCGCCGTGTCCATGAAGTAGTAGTTGTCGCCATCCGCATAGAGAAACTGCATATCGACCTCGTCGACGTTGACCTTCTCGATGGGATCGGGCGAACGGAAGCGGTGCTCGAACATGGCGCCGGTACGAAGGTTGCGCAGCTTGGCCTGGATGAAGGCGCGCAGGTTGCCGGGGGTGCGGTGTTCGACGGCGAATACGGAATGCAGATCATTGTTGTGCTTGATGATCATGCCGGGGCGCAGTTGCGTGGCAGGGATCGACATTGCTTGAAACCATCTCCTTGCAAATCAGTGCGGTTTGCTGAGCTGACGGAAGGCGGGCAGGCCACATTTTCCGCCGCACAAAAGGACCGAAAACCTGATTCTACACTTGCGTCGCCAGAAAGAAAACCTTCCCGGAGTTCGATTCATCCCATAGGCCCCCTAGTCTGAGGCAAGTTCGCGGTGCCTCACCGGGAGGACTAGAATCAACAGGTGGCGAGATATCGCGGGCGAAGAGCATGCCCGGTGGTTTTCCGCCAAGGAAATGAGGTCAACATCATGCGCTTTGGACGTTATGAATCTTCCGACAAAAACAACGTAGGGACTGCGGTCACTTTCTTTCTCATTGGAATTGGGGCGGGAGCCCTGGCGGCA
>Ga0302319_10009985_pt1 | contig 18156 bp, 15 predicted proteins | sample Bog_T0_2_FD_203319 | JGI IMG/M metagenome (GOLD analysis project Ga0302319, IMG submission 203319) | Peat permafrost microbial communities from Stordalen Mire near Abisko, Sweden - Bog_T0_2 | ecosystem: Environmental > Terrestrial > Soil > Wetlands > Peat | place: Sweden: Abisko, Stordalen Mire...
CCCACCTGAGCGACCGTCTCCACCCGGAAGTCGTGAAGCTCAGTCTTCACCACACCCTTCGGAACCCCCAGAGGCTCATAAGCCCGGGTAATCGGAGGCCTGGTGGAGGGCGGCGGCGCAGCTCGCTCGCCGCGCAAAAAAGCAACAACCCCGCCGATCTGCGCGTCGGAAAGAACATCACCGAAGGCCGGCATTCCCCCTTCAGTGAAACCCTGACGAACTATCCGGCTCACGCTCGCATCGTCAACGCCATGCGCGTACCGGGACGCCGCAAGCGAGGGTCCCTGACCGCCGCGAGCCTCCGGCCCATGGCATGAAGCGCAGAACTTCGCGTAGACTTCAGCGCCCGCGGGCGCATCCTGGGCATTCGCGGACGCCGCAACCAGCATCGCCACAAGAGCCGCTGCAATTCTCATTACGGCGAAAGCGTCTCGAGCGATTGTTGCCGCGTCGCGGGACCCAGCACCGCAATCGCCACCGCCACCAGCAGCATACTCACGGTGAACAACCCGAAGACCGCCGGAGCGCCATACTGCCCCAGGATCCATGCGACCACGAATCCGTTGAACGCCGCGCTCACCCGGCTCCACGAATAAACAAACCCAATCGCCTGCACGCGAATCCGCGTCGGGAACAGTTCCGACTGGTAGGCATGAAAATTAAAGCTGAGTACAGCCGCGCTCAACAATTCGAAACCGCCGGCGGGCACGATGAACATGGGATTACGCGAAAAGGCGAACACAACGCCTGCTGCCGCGATCGCGAGAGCCGAGCAGACGATTTGCCATTTGCGTTCGAATTTATCGGCGAACGACATGCACAAAATGCCGCCGAAAGGCGCCACCAGCGCCATGCCGAAAGTGTAGGTCAGGCTGTCGGGAATACTTACGCCCTGCTTTACCAGAAACGTGGGCATCCAGTTGATATAGCCGTAGAGACCGAACGCCTGGAGCAGATGAAAAAGGCTGAGCATCAGAGTCCGGGGCAAGTACTGTTCCCCGAAGATCTGCGAATAGCGCCCTTCCTTGTGCGGTGGTCTGTGCACCACCGGTTCCGGCGCAGGAAGCTTATGGCCGATTTCTTTTTCGACGCGCATCTCAAGATCGGTCACGATCCGGTCCGCCTCGGCGAGCTTGCCATGAGCGGCGAGCCAGCGCGGGCTCTCCGGAATCAGCCTCCGCAGCGGCCACACCGCCACCGCGGCCGACGCTCCCAGAACCACGACCCAGCGCCAGCCATCCACTCCCAACAGATGATAAGGGACCAGCGAAAGTCCCGCCAGAGCCGCCAGTGGCTGCCCGCAGGAGTGGATCGAATTACTCACCGCAAACGCTCTGCCGCGCGCCTTCCGCGGAACCAACTCGCTTAGGTAGGCATCGATTGTGATCACTTCGATACCCGTCCCGATCGCAAGCATAAACCGCCAGAAGATGATCGCCATTCCGGTGGTTTGAAACGCCATCATCACGCCGCAGGCGCTGAACCACAGCAGCCCCACCGTGAAGATCGTACGGCGCCCGAACTTGTCGGCGATGATCGCAAAGCCGGAGCAGGCGACCAGCAAGCCCGCAAATGTCGCCATCGTGAAAGCAGCGTATCCTTTCAGACTGAAAAACGTGCTTGTCGTCGCCGTCAGCAGCTTCGCCTTGTTCAGACCCGGCGCGATGTTAGCTCCGGAACTGATCATGTAGGCGTCGAATAGTCCGCCCAGCGCAAGCAGCACCATCAGCTTCCATACGACCTTGCTCGACGCCAGACGATCGAGCCGCGCGCCGATCTCCGGCAGGCCATCCCCTGGTATTGCGGCCACTTTGTCGGGCGAAACGCCGACCGCGTTATCCATGCTTGTCTCCTCTTTCACAACTCACCTGTACTTAAGGCCAGGTCAATAAACACGGCGTGATTCCGTGAACCCAATGGGGGATGAGTTTATCACAAATCGCCTTCGCGTTCTTATACAATTCACGAGGGGAAGCTATGACAGGTATAGGTTCGGCAAGGCTGGCGATATTGTTCTCGCTCGCGGCAGGGAGTGCCGCTGCGGAAGATGCAAACGCACTGATCCGGCGCGCGCAGAAGACCATGGGCGAGGTGAAGTCGCTTCGCTACGCCGGCACGGGGCATATGGGCGCCGTGGGCATGAACTGGAACCCCACCTCCCCCTGGCACACCACGTCGCTCACCAGCTATACCCGCACCATCGACTATGTCACCGCTTCGTCGACCGAGGAACTCTCGCGAAGGCAGGAGAATCCTCCCATGCTGGGCGGTGAAGCCCCGTTTACAGCGCCGATTAACGAAGGCCGCAGGGTCAGTGGGAAATACGCCTGGAACCAGCCCTCGGACGGCAATCCTCCGCCTCCGCCGAACGTGCCGCGCGCGGTTCCCGCAACGGCCAGTGAACGCGGACTGCAGATCTGGCTTACCCCGCATGGCTTCCTGAAAGCTGCCGCAGCAAACCACGCCACGGCTCAGGCGGGCACGCTTACCTTCACAATTGGCCCAAACAAAATCGTCGGAACCATCGACGGTCGGAACCTGGTAACTCAAGTGAAAACCTGGATTCCCAATCCGGTGCTGGGCGACATGCCGATTGAAATAGCTTACACCGATTACAAGGATTTCAATGGCATGAAATTCCCCGCACATATCCTCCAGAAGCAGGGCGGCTTCCCGACACTGGATCTTGTTGTCGCAAGCGCCGAAGCCAACGTCGAGGGCGCAGCCCTCAGCGTCCCCGAGTCAGTTCTCAGCGCAGCGATCCCGACCGAAAAGATTACGCCCGAAAAAATCGGCGACGGCCTTTGGCTCATGCACGGTGGACATAACAGCGTGCTCATCGAATTCAACGACTTCCTCGCGGTCATGGATGCCCCTCTGAACGAAGCTCACTCTCTCGCGGTAATAGCCGAAATAAAGAAGCTTGTACCGAATAAACCCATCCGCTACGTCATCAACACTCACCATCATTTCGATCATTCCGGCGGCCTTCGCACCTATGTAGCCGAAGGCGCAACTGTAATCACCCATGAAGGCAACAAAGCCTTCTATGAAGCGGCCTGGAAACAGCCGCATACCCTCGAACCGGACAAGCTCTTCCGAAATCCCAAAGACCCAACCTTCATCACCTATAAGACTAAGTACGTTCTCACCGATGGCAGCCGTAATGCAGAGGTCCACTTAACTATCGGAGACATGCACGACGAATTCCTCTCGTTCGCTTACCTGCCAAAAGAAAAACTTCTGATAGAAGTCGATGATTTCTCCGACCGCTACACCACTCCGCTTTCTGTAGTTCTCTGGAATAACCTCTTAGGCAATCTCCAGCGCCTGAATCTTGACGTGGATAAAATAGCTCAGTTGCACGGCAACGTGACACCCATGGCGGATTGGCTCAGGCTGCTGCGCGACGCCACCCGCTGACAACACCCCATGCACCTGTCGCACGCCTGGCGAGCCCTGCGGCATCGCAACTTCAAGCTCTACTTCTTCGGCCAGACCATCTCAGTCATCGGCAACTGGATGACGCGCGTCGCCACCAGTTGGCTGGTCTACCGGCTTACCGGCTCCGTGCTTCTGCTGGGCGTAGTCAGCTTCTCCGGGCAAATCGTCTCGCTCTTACTGGGGCCGTTCGCCGGAGTCTGGGTCGAGCGCCTCAATCGACGCCGCCTGCTGGTATGGACTCAGGCGCTCGCCGCCATCCAGTCGCTCGCTCTCGCCGCACTGACTCTGGCGAACGTCATAACCCTTCCTGAAATCATCGCGCTCACTGCTCTTCAGGGCCTGATCAACGCCTTCGACATGCCCGGACGCCAGTCCTTCCTCGTGCATATGGTGGACGACCGGAGCGACCTCAGCAACGCCATCGCCATCAACGCCTCCATGGCCAACACCGCGCGTCTTCTCGGCCCCGCCATCGCCGGCATCGTTGTAGGAGCTTTCGGCGAAGGCTGGTGCTTCCTGCTCGATGGCCTGAGTTACTTCGCCGTCATTGCATCTCTGCTCACGATGCGCCTCAATATGCCCGAGATCCCGCGCTCCGCAACCGGCATGTTCGAACAGATGCGAGAAGGCTGGGATTACGTCCGCACCTTTCGCCCCATCCGCACCATCCTTCTGCTCTTCTCGTTTCAGAGCCTGATGGGTTATCCCTACGCGGTCCTGCTTCCCGTCTTCGCCGGCGAAGTGCTGCACGGCGATGCCTATACGCTGGGCTGGCTAACGGCCGCGTCGGGAGTCGGTGCGCTGATCTCGGGCGTCTCTCTGGCGCTTCGCAAGTCCGTCGCGGGACTGACAACGATGCTGCAGATTGCCGCCGCGCTGCTGGGAAGCGCACTGATTCTCGCTGGCCTTTCCCACACCTTATGGCTTACGCTGCTCCTTATGGTGTTCGTAGGCTTCGGCCTTACGCAGAACGCCTCCGCCAGCAACACGATCATCCAGTCGCTGGTGCCGGAAGACAAGCGAGCCCGCGTGATGAGCTATTACACCATGGCCTTTTTCGGAGCCGCGCCCTTCGGCAGTCTGCTCGTCGGCGCGCTCGGCCACCGCATCGGCGCGCCCCGCACTTACATTCTTACGGGAGCGTTCTGCCTCTGCGGCGCCTTATGGTTCACCTTCGAACTCCCCAAACTCAACGCACCGGAGCCGACTTCGCAAACTGCTCCGCCGCTTTACGATCCACCCCGTTAGCAAACTCGATAAACTGATCGGTCACCACCAGCTCCGCCGGAATGGCTTCTTTAATGATGCCCGCATCCTTCATCAGCTGAATGTAGGCCTGCATGCCCTTCAGCGAAATCGCCCCGATCCGCTTATTGCTCGGATCGGCCGCCGGAAGGTCCTGCTTCCAGAAAGTCAGTTCCGCCGTTTTTCTCTTTAGTTCCGCCTCGCCAAACGGCTTGCCATCCGCCACAAGAAGCGCCCGCGCCCCCGCCGCCGGATTGTACTGAACCAGCAGCGAAGCCTTCACAATCGCCCGCGAAAAACGCTTCAGCGCATCTTCTTTCTCGGCAATCACCGAAGGCGCAGCCGCATAACCCGCGTTAGCATATTCACCCAAAGTCGGGTGTCGCAGAATACGCAGCTGAGTGCCCGCAATCATGAACGGAATCAGCTCATAGAAAGGCAGCGCCGCGGCCACAACCTTCCCGGAAGCAAGCGCACCCACAGCTTCGTCTTCCATGCCGATCGTCACCAGCTCATAATCGCCTCTCTTCAGTCCGCCTGCCGCCAGAGACGACTCCGTCGTAAACACCGCCGAAGTCCCCGTAACCGAATGCACCCCAATCTTCTTGCCCTTAAAATCGGCCAGCGTCCGAATCGGGCTGTCCACCGGCACGCCGATCACGTAGCCGAATTGCGACGCACGCGAAAGAAACAGCTTCATGCGGATGCCTTCGCCGTACCGTGAGACCAGCGGCTCAATCCCCACGGGACAGATATCGCCCTTACCGCTCGAACAGATCTGAAGCGCCTCAAGCGCCGTAGTGCTCAAAACGTTTGTGACCTTCAGATGCGCTTCTTTATAAAACCCGGCGCCTTCCGCAATCAAATTCATCGCGTTCATCAGCGGAGGCGTCTTGCTGTCGCGAACTACCGACAGGGCATCGTCCGCACACGCCGGCAGACAAGCCAGTATCAGGATCGAGCAGACTGCTTTCATCGTTGTCACTCCTGTTTCTTACGTTCCGCATCGAAGCGGATCTGCCGCAACTCGGCAAGCTCCGCCGCTAACTCCGAATCGCCCGCCGGGAATTTGTTAAAGCTCAACAAATAAGCTACCAGGTCCGCTGCCTTCCGGCGGGTCAGCGAACCACGCCTGTTCGCAGGCATGTCCTTATGCACCCGCTCGAACAGATCTCCCACCGTCAGCCCGTTCCACTTGTAGACGAACGACGAAGTGGCCAGCGGGGGATTCTCCGGGTCGCCCTCAAGATCCTCCCCATGGCACTCTGCGCACAACCTGCCGTACAGCTCTTTGCCCCGATCCGCCTGAGCTTTCGTATACACGCCGTCCCAGGTCGATCGCAAACCCGACTGAGCCGGCAGAGCGATTGCAGCAATCGCAGCGATCGCGAGCTTCACTCGGAATCGGGCAGCGAGAACGCAATGTACTCGCCGCTGTAATTGCCCCCGCTGATCGCGACGATAATATACTGCTTGCCCTGCCACATATAAGTCATCGGACCGCCGCTCTGCGGGCCCGGCATCCACACCGCACCCAACTCTTTGCCCGTGGCTTTGTCGTAAGCGCGCAGCATCGCGCCGCGAGGATGCGTCCCCGACGTAGTCACCGCATCGCCCAGAATCAGCAGCGTCTTTGTTACCAGCACCGAAACTTCCCCGCGCTGTCCCGTATTTCCGAGGTTAATACCCTTCAACAACGGATTGTTCCGGATATTATCCGGGGTCTCGCCGAATGGCACCTGCCACTGAAGGTCGCCCTTGTCGAGATTAATCGCCGAAATCACCGCATAAGGCGGCTTCATAATCGGCAGACCCTGCACCGTAATTGCATTGCCACCCGTGCCCGGGACGCGGTTCTGCGACGCCATCGCCTTCGCCTTGGGAACGTCGGCTGCCGTATTCGCGCCCGCACCTTCCGCATCCACAAACGGCTGATCCTGCCGCCCGCCGACATAGTTCAGATCCGACACTTCCTTGGGCGGAATGCGCAGCGAGAATCCGGTGATCCCCGAGTTCTCCGCCTGCGCATACACGATGTGCGTTTCCGGATCGTAGCCGGCCCCATTCCAGTTCGTGCCGCCGCCGCCATTACCGATATTGACCGATCCCAGCAGGCCCTTCGGATCTCCAACCAATGCCGGGTTGAACATGCCCGCCACACGGTAGCGCGCCAGAATATCCTTAGCCTGAGCGCGAAGCTCGGGAGTGAAATCGATCAGATCGTCAGGCACATGCAGGATGTTCCGTGAATAAGCTGGCGGCTTCGTCGGAAACGGCTGTGTCGGCGACGTCTTCTCTCCCGGCACATCGGACTGCTGCACCGGCTTCTCCTCAATCGGCCACACCGGCTGGCCCGTCACGCGATCGAACACATACAGAAACGCCTGCTTGCCCGGCAGCGCCACAGCTTTGATGGTCTTTCCGTCGACATTAATATCGCCCAGAATCGGCTCGGCCGAAAGATCGTAATTCCAGATTGCATGATGCACAACCTGGTAATGCCACTTGCGCTTGCCCGTGTTCAGGTCAAGACAAACCAGTGAATCCCCGAACAGATTGTTACCTGGCCGATGACCGCCATAGTAATCCGAAGTAGGATCTTCCACCGGCACATAGACCAGTCCCAGCTCTTCATCCGCCGACATCTGGGTCCATACCCCGGTGTTACCGTTGGTGGCCCAGGAATTGTTCTCCCACGTATCGTTGCCGAATTCACCCGGACGCGGCACGGTATTGAAGTTCCAGGCCAGTTTGCCGGTGTGAACATCGTAAGCGCGAACCGCGCCCTTAGTGTTATCGTGCGTCGCCGGCGTATGCCCTTCCTTCATCGACACTCCAACAATCACCTTATTCCCCGCCACCAGAGCCGTGGAATGCAGGCCCGCCTCACCGGTTTCCGGATCGATCTGCTTACCGGCGCCGGTAATAAGACCTACCTTCAAATCCACCACACCTTTATCCCCAAAAGAAGGAATCGGCGTGCCAGTCTTAGCGTTCAGACAAACCAGCCGATAGCCGGTAGTGATGAACAGAATGCGCTCGTCGTCTTTGCCGTCAGTCCAGTAAGACACGCCATGGCCGGAGAGCTGTCTCGGGGAAATCGCCGCGCGCTCCCCCTCCCGCATACTGTAGACCCAGCGGATTTCGCCCGTACCGGCATCCAGCGCCACGGCGTCACGCCGCGTGCCCGCCGTCGTATAAATCACGCCATTAACCATCAGAGGCGTGCCTTCCAGCTTGAATTCCGGGCGCGTGCCGAAGTTATCGGTCTTGAAGCGCCACGCCACTTCCAGCTTGTTGAAGTTGGTCGCGTTGATCTGATCGAGCGGCGAGTATCGCGTACCCTTCAGATCGCCCGCCCAGTAAGTCCATTCGCCCTTGTTCGTGGAATGCGGGCCTGCCGCCGGCTGTATGGAAGACTGGCCAAGCAACGCCACGCCGCCGATCGCCACTGCGAGCGCCGGCTTTATTCTGTTTCGATAGTTATTCGATATTCTTGACAATTTCATGTAGGTCTTTCCTAAGAAGGAAGAATCAAATCCTTGTTAATCGATACACCCAGTCCGGGCTTTTGCGGAAGCGCGAAGTACCCTGACTTATCCAGCACCGGCGGCTCTTCGAAAATCGCGAAGCCATTCGAGTAATCGCGCATCGGCAGATCGTGCGTGATCTCTATATAGTTCGCATTGGGGAAGGTTGCAACCATGTGCATATTGCAGATCGTCGCCACGCTGCCATCGCCCAGATGCGGACAGATCGTTTTATCCATCGATTCCGCCATCACCGCGATCTTACGCACTTCAAGCGGCCCCTCCAGCAGAGTTTCCGGCTGCACGATGTCGAAGCAGCCCTTCTCCAGCAGCCACCGAAACTCATGCAGCCCGCGATTTCCTTCGCCGCCCGCCAGAGGCAGTTCGAACATCCGGTTCAACTCCGCCAGATGCTCGAAATCGTAGCGGCGCAAAGGTTCTTCGAGCCAATAAACATTCAGCGCCTGATAGGCCCGGGCCGTCTGCACCGCGCGCCGGAAATCCCAGTTCACCGAAGGAGTCAACGGTCCGTTGGTCGCCTGATTGGCGTCGCACATGATGTCAAAATCATCGCCCACGGCCTTGCGAGCCGCTTCCACCAGACGGATATCGTCCTTCATCGTCTCGAAATGCGCGCGATACTTAATCCCGTGCCAGCCGTCGCTCTTGATCTTCGCCGCGAAATCGGCCCGCTCCTCCGGCGTAGAGAGCCGCGACTGGCTCGCATAAGGCGCCACCTTGTCTCGCACTGGTCCCCACATCTTGTATAAGGGCTGATTGCACGCCTTACCGATGATGTCCCACATCGCGATCTCAACAGCTGCGAAGGCGCGCGCGGCGCTCTGATCGCCGCCCCGCCCCGCTGCGGCCGAAAGGCTCATCGTGGTGCCCCCGCCTGTGTCTTTCGGACCATCGGGCCGGGCCGCAATGCGCCTGGACGTGCCCATACCCGTCCAGTCCTTCAGGTTCGCCACCAGGAACTGCAGGTTGAACGGATCCTGACCCACGAGTTGAGCCTTCAGCGCGGGCAACTGCACCGGATCCACCGAAGGGCCGATTCCCGTCAGACCTTGATCCGTGTGGATCTCCACCACCGAGCCGCCGCCCACCCGAACGATCGCGGTGTCCCACGGACCCATAAAGCCCAAAAAAGACCCCAGCTCCTTGATCGCCTTTAGCCGAACGATCTTAACGTCGGTGATCTTTATCTGCACTCCCGCCAGCCGCGGCACCGCCGCCAGCGCGGGTAATGCGGGCAAGGCTTTGAGAAAATCCCTTCGTCTCATAACTCTCCTGAACGCCTTTTCAGCGCTTATCGAATCGCTCCAGCCGCCCCGCTTCGGCGGCAATTCGAGAAGCCCCGTAAACGTTGCCCTCGTGATCCACCGCGATGCCCTCAGATCCGCCGGTCATGCCATCGGGATTCGGAATGAAGCCGGTAACCTTGCCGTCCTTCACGCTGCCCATCCGAAAACCGCGGTCGCAACCGGGGTTATAGCCGTGCGAACCGGGCCGGTCGGGGTGCGATTCCGAGTCGCTCACGTAGAGCACATCGTTCTTGATATAAAGCCCGCTCGGCCGGCCAAACTGTTTCCACTCCGCGATAAACTTCCCGTCCTGATCCAGAATCTCAACGCGATTGTTAGACCGGTCCGCGACAAAGAGCCGCCCCTCAGAATCCATCGCCAGGCAATGCGGCTCCATCACTTCACCAGGCCCCGAACCCTTAGCCGCCAGCACCTTGATAAACTTGCCCGTCTTATCGAACTTCATGATGCGAGAGTTGCCCAACGTAGGCGCATGCCCCTCGGCCACAAAAATGTCTCCATTAGGCGCCACCAGCACCGCGTTAGGCGCATCGAAGCCGCCCAAACCCGCGCCATCGCCGCCCGGCTTACCCAGCGTCATCAAAACCTTGCCTTCCGGGCTGAACTTATATACCTGATTGCCCTTGCCATCCTTACCCACGCCGTCGGTCACCCACACATTGCCTTCTTTATCGACATAAAGCCCGTGAGGCATCATGAACAGCCCTTTGCCAAACTGCTTCAGCAACGCGCCGGTCTTTTGATCCAGCAGCAAAATCGGATCCGCATCCGATCCCGCACAACTGTTCGACCCGCACCGTTCATAGCTCCAGATATTGCCGTTCGGCGCAACAGATACACCCGATGTCGCGCCCCACTTTCTGCCTTCCGTTAAATGCCCAAAGGTGACGAACGAACTGTAAGGGTTGGGCACGTCTCCCGCGTTCGGCGGCGCATAGCTCACCTGAGCAAAGCCGGCAAGCGCCACCAGGCCCAGCCACCACGTCCCCCTGAACATTCCATTCCTCCCCTTAAAATTCAGCCTGCCGATAATATCAGAGTTTTCGCCTTAACTTCCCGATCTTCCGATCAGGTGGCGACGCCCGGAGATCTCCGAAAATCACTATATGAGGAGCAACAGGTTCCTGGCCGTCTTCGGGCTTGCCGGACTCTTAATCGCGCAAAACCCTTCCGGCCGCAAGGCCCCCGCTTTCGAGCCTGATCCCGCATTCCCCAGGCTCCCCGACAACTGGGTTCTCGGCAATGTCGCGGGCATTACGGTCGACCGCCATGATAACGTCTGGCTCATTCACCGCCCCCGCACCGTCGCCGCCGACAAAACCGCCGCGCCCCCCGTGATCGAATTCGGCGCAACCGGAAAATATCTGCAATCCTGGGGCGGTGACGGTGCCGGCTTCGACTGGCCCGACTCCGAACACAACATCTTCGTCGACCACAAAGACAACGTCTGGATCAGCGGCAGCAGTCCGGGCGGCCAATCCAAAACCGACCGCTCAGACGACATGCTGCTGAAGTTCACCAACACCGGAAAATTCATGCTCCAGGTAGGCGGACGCAACGCAAGCCTCGGCAGCAAAGATCCCAAAAGCGTCAACAAACCGGGAGACCTTTTCGTCTCCGCCAAATCCAATGAAGTCTACCTCTCCGATGGCTACGGCAACCGCCGTGTCATCGTTTTCGACGCCGATACCGGAGCCTTCAAACGCATGTGGGGCGCATTTGGCAAGCCGCCCGAAGACGACGCCGGCTCAGGCGGCCGCGGCGCTTCCGGTGGTCCCGCCGGCGTGCGTCCCGGGCGCGGCGCGGCCGCCCCGGTCCTCGAAACCGAAGGCGACGGCCCTCCGAATTTCGCCAGCCCCGTCCACGGCATCGTCGTCTCGAACGACAACATCGTCTATGTCGCCGACCGCAGCAACCGCCGCGTCCAGATGTTCACCACCGAAGGCAAATACTTAGGCCAGTTGTTCGTGAACCGCGCCGGTCCTTCGCCCGATTCGGTTTCGAGCATCGCGCTCTCTCCCGACAAAGATCAGCAGTTCCTCTATATGGCCGATTTTGGCAACTCGCACATCGTCGTCGCCGACCGCAAAAAACTCGCAATCCTCTATCAGTTCGGCATCAGAGGTTCAGCCCCAGGCGATTTCCAGGGCCTTCACCACCTTGCCCTCGATTCGAAGAACAATCTCTATACCGCGGAAGTCGCCCCCGGCGCGCGCGCTCAGCGGTTCACCTATAAAGGAGAAAAGCCGATTCCGTGAAACGCACCAACATGAAACAAGCCTCTGCCATTACCCTGTTCCTCGGCGCTCTGATTGTGAAACTCGCGGCTCAGGACCCCACCGGCTCGGTATGGGACGGCGTCTACACCCAGGCCCAGGCCGATCGCGGCAAGACAGCCTACACCGCCTCCTGCGCCGGCTGCCACGGTCAGGATCTGTCCGGAGGCGAAATCGCGCCGCCCCTCGCCGGCGGTGAATTCATGTCGAACTGGAACGGCCTGACTGTCGGCGCTCTCTTCGAACGAACCCGCACCGGCATGCCCCCGGGAGCGCCCGGAAAGGTCTCTCGCGAAACCAAGGTCGACATTATCGCCTACATGCTTTCGTTCAACAAATTCCCGGCCGGCGACCGCGAACTGCCCACCCAGACCGCCATGATGAATACCATCAGCATCGACGCTGAAAAACCGAAGAACAAGTAGTCATCGCTTATTCCCCGCCGTATAGACTCCCATCCGTTCCTTCACCAGCCGGACCGTCGAATCCGCAATCGGAGTTACCGCCTCTGCGCCTGCCCGCAGAATCGAATCCACGTAGCCTGCCTCCGCCGCGATTTCCCGGTACCGCGCCTGCATCGGCTCCAGCACCGCAATCGTCGCTTCGGCCACCTGCTTCTTCAGATCGCCGTAGCGCATACCGGTGAAGTGCGCTTTCATGCGCTCATCCGGCCATTCGGTAAACGCCTGGAAAATTCGCAGCAGGTTCGCCACTCCCGGTCCCATGGTTTCGAAGTCGACAGCGGGACTTGAATCGGTAGTCGCACGCATGATCGTCTTACGAATCTTCGCGGGTTCGTCCAGAAGCGCTACCGCATGCCCCGCGCCGGTCGCGGACTTCGACATCTTCGCTTCCGGATCGTCCAGCCCCATCACGCGCGCGCCAACTGCTGGCAACTTCGTCGCCGGCATCACGAACGTTTCGCCGTAGAGCGAATTAAACCGCTGCGCAATATCGCGAGTCAGTTCCAGATGCTGCATCTGATCCTCGCCCACCGGTACGATCGCTGCCTGATACAGCAGAATATCCGCCGCCATCAGCACCGGATACTGAAACAACCCCGATCCCACCGATTCCTGCGCCGCGGCCTTCGCCTTGTACTGCGTCATCCGCTCCAGCCAGCCCATCGGCGTGACGCAGGTCAGCAGCCACGCCAGTTCCGCATGCGCGGGCACCGTCGACTGAGCCACGATATATGAATGCTTCGGGTCGATCCCCGCCGCCAGAAACAGCGCCGTCAGTTCCCGAATGCGCGCGCGCAATTCCGAAGGCTCCTGATAAACCGTGATCGCATGCAGATCCACGATGCAGAAAATGCTCTCGTAATCGTGCTGAATCCGAACCCAGTTGGCCAGCGCCCCCAGGTAATTGCCGATATGCAGATTGCCGGAGGGCTGAACGCCCGAAAGCACCCGAGGCGGAGTCATCAGGCCTGTTGCAGTTGCTGATGCCGCGCCCGCACGATCTGCTTCCGCTCCTTCAGATAGCTGAAAAACTCGCCGCCCTCGCGCAAACGCCGCACCAGCATTTGCTTGTCGGTCGCCATCTCGCGCAGGAAACGCAGAATCGGACGGTGACGGAAGTAGAAGCGCCGGTACATCCGCTCCACCGCGTCCTCAATTTCATCGGCGGAAAGATGGCTGTAGCGCAGCGTCGAAATCTGCAGCCCGTTGCCGTTAATCAGCGCATTGCTGTCCAGCCACTGGTTCTCCGTCGCCTGCCGGTACAACTCCGTCCCCGGATACGGCGCGGCGATGGAGACCTGAATCGAAAACGGATCGATCTCCTGAGCGAACCGGATGGTCTCCTCAATCGTCTCCTGCGTCTCGATGGGCAGCCCGATCATGAACGTGCCATGCACGCGAATCCCAAGCTTGCGGCAATCGCGCATGAACTGGCGCGCCGTATCGAGCACCAGCCCCTTCTTGATGCGATTGAGAATCGCCTGATTGCCCGATTCAAAACCCACCAGCAGCAGCCGCAGCCCGTTGTCGCGCAGCGCTTTTAAAGTATTGAAATCCAGATGCGCCCGCGCATTGCAACTCCACGTCAGCTTCAGCTTCTTCATGCCCTTCGCAATTTCGACGGCGCGCTCTTTGTCGATGGTGAACGTATCGTCGTCGAACATCCACTCGCGAACCCGGTCGCCGAACAGGGCTTTACCCTCTTCCATCTCGCGAATCACCGCGGCGGGCGACTTCGTGCGATAGACATGTCCGCCGATGGTCTGCGGCCACAGGCAGAAGCTGCATTTAGCAGGGCATCCGCGACCTGTGTAGAAAGATACATACGGATGCTGCAGGTAACCGATGAAGTACTTCTCGATATCCAGATCGCGATGATACACCGGCAGCACACTGGGCATCGCATCCCAGTCGTGAATCAGCTCGCGCTCGGCGTTGTGGCGGATCTTACCATCCGTATCGCGCCAGCTCAATCCTTTAATCTCGCCCCACGGCAAACCCTTCGCGACATCGAGGCAAGTGTAATCGAACTCATTGCGGCAGACGAAATCGATGACCGGCGCCTGCTTCAGAGTCTCGGCCGGAAGCACGGCCACGTGCGCGCCAATTAGTCCGATCTTCGCGTGTGGGTTCTTCGCCTTGATGGCTTCAGCGCAGGCCACATCGTTGTTCAGCGACGGCGTGCTGGTGTGCAGCACAAAAAGCTCATAGTCGTTCGCAATCGCCAGGACGTCTTCAATGGTCTGGTGATGCGGCGGAGCGTCCATCAGCTTGCTGCCGGGCACCAGAGCCGCAGGCTGAGCGAGCCAGGTTGGAAACCAGTAAGAAGTAATCTCGCGTTTTGCCTGATACCGAGCTCCGGCGCCGCCGTCGAAGCCATCGAATGAAGGTGGACTAAGAAACAGGGTTTTCTTCACAAACGAATCTCCCAAAGATAATGGACCATTGTCGCACTATCCCGGCGAGTGTTCGCAGGACAGGTTATCCGCCAATCGCGCCGTGTTCGCCCGGACCCGGCTGGTAGGTCTGACCGGTCGCAAAAGCCTTCAGGAATCCGACCAGCTGAACCATGCTCGAAGAAGGCGAGTCCCAGTACTCCGCCTTGTGAACCTCAACTTTCAACAAGGCCAGATTCGGATCCTCAAGCCCCTCCGGAAACCAGGCTGTATAGATCGGATTCCAAAGCTCTTTCGCCTTCGCCGCGTCATGCACCACTGAGGCGGTACCGGACACGGACACATACTTATTGCTGCCAGGTTCGGCATAACTGAGATTGACCTCGTGATGCCGACTGGCCTCTCGAACCTTCCTGGACGACGCGCCCGTGAAGAACCAAAGGTCGCCCTCAAACTCCGCCTGCTGAGTAGCCATGGGTCGGCTGCGCAGCACCCCATCGGCGTCTTCCGTGGTGAGCATTGCGATCTTAATGTCTTTAATAAGTTCCCAAAGTTTCTGAGCCATGCGGTGCGGGAAGCAATCGAATTGCCACGGCACGGAAAGTATCCGCGCTCAGGACCGTGCGCTCGAATTCAGGGTTTCGCCGCCACCGTCGCCCTTGTCGCTCCGGTGGAAATTCCGCCGTCCACCAGCATTGTCTGGCCCGTGAAGTATTCACTTGCATCCGACGCCAAAAACACCACCGCGCCGTCGAGATCCGTCGGAGTTCCCGGCCGCTTCATCGGGATGCGGTCGACCAGATACTCGAGCCACTCCTTGTTCTCGTAAAGCACCGCGTTCTGCGCAGTTTTGAACCACCCCGGCGCGAGGCAGTTCACGGTGATTCCATGCTTGCCCCAATCGTCCGCCAGACTCATCGTCATCTGCTTCACGCCGCCACGGCTGGCGCAGTAAGGAGTCAGTCCGGCGTAACCGAACACGCTGGTAACCGACCCGATATTGATAATTCGTCCATATCCGTTCGGGATCATCGAATCGCGCGCCACGGCCTGGGCCACGAAAAACTCGCCCCGAAGATTAGTCTCAAGCACCAAATTCCAGTCGTCCCATGTGAGATCGACCGCGGGCTTGCGCACGTTGAGGCCGGCATTATTCACCAGGATGTCGATCTTCCCGTAATGCTCAATCACAGCCGCCGTTGCCTTCTGAATGCTGTCGTAATTGCGGACGTCCAGTTCTACCGGGAAGGCTTTGCGCCCCATGGCTTCCACTTCGGCTTTGAAAGCGTCGAGGCCACCGCCCAGGGTCCGGCTTGTGATCGCAAGGTCCGCCCCGGCGCGAGCCAGCGCGCGCCCCATATACTGCCCCAACCCCCGGCTTGCACCGGTTACCAGCGCCACGCGGCCCGTCAAATCGAAAAGAGGTTTACTCACGGCTGCAGCACCACCTTCACCAGATTCGGTTCGTGATTATATAGCCGGTCGAACCAGGACGGCCCGTCCGCAAGCGGCGCAACCGCCGAGATCAGCGGCGCGACTTTGATAATTCCCTTCGCCATGAGGTCAATGCATTGCGGATATTCGCCGCACGATGCGCACGAGCCCTGCAGGCGAATCTGGCGCGTCACCACATACTGCAGCGGCAGTTCGATATCGGGCGAGAGATTGCCGATCAGCGTCACCGTGCCGCCCTTGCGCACTGCGTGGATCGCGGTTGCAACCGATGACGAATACCCCACGCTCTCAAATCCCACGTCGGCGCCATGTCCATCGGTCATCTCAAGCACAGCCTTCTTCACATCGGCGTTCTTCGAATTGAGCGTGTCGGTAGCGCCGATCGCACGGGCGCGTTCGAGCTTAATGTCATCGACATCGACCGCGATGATACGCGTACAGCCCGCGGCCTTCGCAGCCTGCAGCGTGACCGAGCCGATCATGCCGACCCCCACCATCACCGCGGTATCGCCCAGCTTCACCGGCGTAATCGAAACCGCATGCACCCCGATCGAAACCGCCTCAATGAGCGCGGCATGTTCAAACGGAAAGCTGTCGGGAAGCCGGTAAATAATGCGGCGCGGCACAGACACGAACTCGGCAAACGCTCCATGACGGCGATATTCAACGGGCGCGACTCCCACCACCTGGCGGTCGTCGCAAAGATTCACTTCGCCGCGAGTGCAGAAGAAGCACTTGCCGCAATAAACGGTGGAATCGAAAGTAACGCGGTCGCCGGCTTTCAGGTCTTTCACATTCGCGCCGAAGGCCGAAACCTCGCCGGCGGCTTCATGGCCCATGATCAGAGGCGGCCGCCGGCGCCCCGTCGAACCGTCGTAGCCATGGACATCGCTGCCGCAGATGCCGCACGCGCGGACGCGCACCAGAACATCGTCGGGGCCAATCTCAGGAACCGGCATATCGACCAGTTCCAGCTTTTTATATTCGGTCAAAAGGAGGGCATTCATAGACGCGCACTATTCTATCGGACGCGATGGAGCGTGCCACCGTAGGCCGGTAGGAAGCAGGAAGTCAATAGGACCGCGGTACCAGGAACCAAAACGGCTGGTACTCTTGCTTTCATGGAGCGCCTCCGGCATAATAACAACAGAACGTTATCTAACGTTTCGCTGGAGCTTAATTTGGCCGTTGTCGCCTCGCGCTCTTCCCTGGTTGGTGCTCTTCTTCGCACCGCTGCCCCCCTGCAAAGACAATATATCGTTGATTTTCTTCGCGGCTTGTCCCGCGACGAGCTTGAGTGCCTTTCCGAGTTTGAGGGAGCATGCGTGCTGGAAGCGCAGGACTTGTGTTCGTTTAACCCATACAATTTACTTGCTGATTTTTTTGACCCTTCCATTTGTGATCGCTGGTACAACTCCGACGATCGCGCTCATAAGACCTTTGTAGTTCTCGCGTGGCTCGAACGCTGCCACGGTATTCGCAACAGAACTGCCAGCCCCGCAGTCCACGCAATCTGAATTTCTGTCTCGTTTTGAGAATTTCCTCTATTTCCTGAACTAAGTGGTTTGCGACTCCGCGAACCACTCTTGTTGCCTTTTATCGCCTTTGCGGCGGGCGTTGCCGGTGCGACTTACTGGTCGCTTCCCCTCAACCAGGTTCTGTATGCGGCGTCCGCGTGTTCCGTTTTGGCACTGCTCGCTGCCCGGCTCGGACGCGGAGCTATGCGCATCGCTACCGGTGCGGCTCTTTTATTCCTCGGATTCGCACTAGTGGCCGCGCACCCTCCCGTGCCGCCGCCCACCCTCTCTGTACCCGACAACATCCCCGCAATTCTGGATGGTTGTGTGGTCGACCCCGCGCTGATCGCGGCCGATCGCGAAAGATTCACCGTTGAACTTGCCCCAGGCGCGCGTTCCCAGGTTTCCTTATTCGCCAAACCGACTGAAAGCTTTCCCCGCCTCGACTATGGAACGCTGGTCGAATTCACCGGCAAGGTCCGCACTCCGCATAATTACAAC
>Ga0302319_10009986_pt1 | contig 18156 bp, 18 predicted proteins | sample Bog_T0_2_FD_203319 | JGI IMG/M metagenome (GOLD analysis project Ga0302319, IMG submission 203319) | Peat permafrost microbial communities from Stordalen Mire near Abisko, Sweden - Bog_T0_2 | ecosystem: Environmental > Terrestrial > Soil > Wetlands > Peat | place: Sweden: Abisko, Stordalen Mire...
CACAGGCTTGGGGATGGCGCCAAAGTTGATGTAGCCCAGCTGCCCGTAGGCTTTCTTCAGATTCTCGAGACCCTTGCTGATCAACGTGGCGTTAAACCACTCGCCATCCTTCACCGCGAATGTCGCCCGCAGCGCCTTCACGTTGTTGACCGCCTTGTTCCCGGTAAAAGTGATCGTGCCCAGCCGGTAACGCGCGCCCTCTTCGATCGGCATCAGAATGTCGATCCGCTTGCCCTTGTTGGGCCGGAAGGTAAACCAGTTCAGCCCGCCTTCGTCCCGAATCTGTGTCTTTGGCTCTTCCACCGCAGCCGTATAGTAGCCCTTGTCTCGGTAGGCTTGGCGCACCCGCTCCGTATCTTCCTCAAGCTTCGACGCGTCAAAGGTCTGCGCAAAAAGATCCTCGAACACAATCGAGTACGGGATGCCGATCGGCTTCAGGTTCTTCATTGCCCGACGCAAAATAAGTCCGCTCAGGTGCTCGTTCCCGGTGAACTTGATCTCGCCCACCTTGACCGTCGGACCTTCCTTCACATTGAAGTTCACCTGCACCGATGCCGGCGGAATGGTCTTCACTTCTGTCTTGATTGTGGCGAATTGATGCCCATGCTCTGCCAGCAGGTCCTTGATCACTGTTTCGGCACGCTTGATCTTGGTCGGGTCGTATTGGCTCTCCACCGTAAACCCGACCTTTTCCTTTTTGAATCGGTCGAGTACGTCTGAAACCGAGATGGAGTTCAGGCCCTTGTAGTTGATCTCGCGGATCGTCGGCTTCTCCTTCACAAAAATGTTCAGGATGATGCCCTTCTCCGAATCCTCGCGCTCAATGCGCAGATCTTCAAAATAGGCGGTATTCCACAACGAGTTGAAGTCCCGCTCGATCGAAATCGGATCGTACGGCTCGCCGATGTGTGTAAAGAGGCGGGCGAGAATGGTTTCCTTGGGAATGCGCCGGTTGCCAATTACCCGGATCTGATCGACAGTCTGCGACTGCTGGGCCAGTGCCGCGCCGCCGCTCAAGGCCAGCGTCAACAGCAACACAACCCCGGCAAGGCACCGAATGCCCGCCTGTCGGCTTCCAATTCGCAGAAAGCGGGAGATGCAAATGCGCATTGTCTTCACCGGGCTTGTGCCATACGGCGAGCGAAAGTACTTGTGCGATCCATAGTTCGCCATCAGGTTCGGCTTCACGGGAAGAATATCGACACCCTCACTGCTGAAAAATCTGATCCTGCCTCGCGGAAAGACCAATTATATTGGACCGCGCCCACCCCGCCCAAACCGCCGGGCTGCCAATCGGCTCGGAAACCAGGCCTTTCCCACAACTCCCCTGCCGCTCTAGGCCTTTGCAAGCAGGAACAAGCCCAATCGGCCGACCCAGCAAATGACACCTGTCGCTGGACACCCCGGTCGAAAGACCAGGCTGTTTACTATCCCGGCTATTTTGGAACCCAGACCTCAGTCTACCGGAACCAGACGGGTTGGGACGCCTTTGAATCCCCTTCGAAGCTCGGAGCATCCCTTTTAGACGCACATCGCACCCCCTGGGCACCGGTCCCGCGTCGAGGTTTTCTTCCACCCGCTGAAGGTTTTCCTGAAATGAACGAGTCCATCTATGATTTTTCGGCCCCGCTCCTCAATGCCGGCCCCGACCAGCCGCTGGTCAGCCTGGCAGACTTCCGGGGAAAGGTTCTGCTCATCGTCAACACCGCCAGCCAATGCGGATTTACCTCGCAATACGCGGGCCTCGAAGAGCTTTACCGTTCTTACATGCAGCGTGGCTTTGCAGCGCTTGCCTTTCCCTGCAACCAGTTCGGCGCTCAGGAGCCAGGGGCGGAAGCTGAAATCGGCGCATTCTGCGAGAAGAATTATGGCGTGACCTTTCCCGTTTTCACCAAAATCGATGTGAACGGCCCCCAGGCCCACCCCCTCTACCAATTCCTCAAGCGCCGCAAGCCCGGAATGCTGGGAATCTTCGGCGCAGCTGGCATCAAATGGAACTTCACCAAATTTCTCGTTGACCGCAAAGGCCGGGTTGTCGCGCGCTATGGCTCCTCCACAAAGCCCGAAAAGCTCGCTCAAAAGATCGAAGAACTTCTCGACGTCCTCTAGCAGTAACCACCCCTGAGGTTTGTCGCTTCTCTTCCAACGCGTCGGCTGGGTGGCGCGCCGCCTCTTCGAGATAGGCCACAAGAGCTTACCGCCTCACATCGCGCCATCTAGCCGATTCTTCGCGGAGAGTATCGATCCACAAACTCGCTCGCAATTCCTTTCCCTTTTCAGCCACGCTGCTCAGTCTCTGAGGTATGCTTCTTGGGTATCTGGCTCGGAAGTCGGCCATCTTCCTTAATCTGGACCCGGCCCCCAAAAGAGAACTGTCCTGGAGGATTTACATGCGCCGAGAGCTCCCCATGATCCTGGTCCGGGTGATCGTGGGTCTCGTGTTCCTGGTCGAGGGCATCCTCAAGTTCGCCCACCCCGATGAACTCGGCGCGCCGCGCTTTGCAGGTATCGGCCTGCCCTACCCTCATCTGCTCGCACCATTTGTCGGGGGTGTCGAAATCATTGGCGGAGCTGCAATCCTGTTGAATTTCTTTGCCGGAGACGCGGCCCTCCTCATGCTGGCCGTCATCATCGTCGCGCTGATTTCCACCAAGGTGCCAATCTTGCTTGGCCGCCAATTTGGACCCTTCACCCTCATCAAGCTGCCCAGTTACGGCTGGCTTAGCTTCTTCCACGAGGCGAGGGCCGACCTCTGCATGTTCTTTGGCTCCCTTGCCGTACTCATCGACTCAGGTCAGCAAATCGGCCGCAAAAGGCACTGGTATCAATCGAGGGAACTTTAGCGGCTGCTATTGACGTTCCCGAGTTCAATCCTCAGAGTCTTCAGCCATTTCAGCCGGCGAGCGCAACTGGCCCATTTCAGTCGAATCGATAGGCGCTGATAGCCGCTCCCATAGGTTCGTCGCCGAAGATCTTCATCCCCGGTGCAGTGCTGCCCGCGCCAGCGGCAACCAACAGCGGAATCAAGTGCTCTTCGCGGGGATGAGCGTAGGTAGCAAACGGACCCTTTCGCCAATGCGTCAATAGTCTGGAACGCTCGGGTCCTGAGGCCTCCACGGCACCCGTCAGCCATGCATCGAAGGCGCGGGCTCGCTCCCTGGTTCCAGTTTGAGAATACGCACGCAGATTATGAAAGCTCATTCCACTGCCCACAATCAACACGCCCTCGTCGCGCAGCGGAGCCAGCGCACGGCCGGCTGCAAGATGAAGAGCCGGATCCAATGAGCCCGCCAGGGAGACGGTCACCACCGGTATCTGCGCTGCTGGAAACGCCACCTTCAGAGGCACAAATACGCCATGATCGAAGCCACGAGTGAGACTCAGTCCCGTCGGCAGGCCAGCTTCGCCCATCAGACCAACCACTCGCCTGGCTAGCTCCGGGTCGCCCGGCGCCGGCCAGGTAAGCCGGTACGTATCTTCGGGAAACCCGGAATAATCGAAAATGAGCGCCGGCTTCGCGGCTACACTGGCCGTGAAGCCAGGCTCTTCCCAATGCCCACTCACTACAAGGAGTGCCTTGGGAAGCTCCGGCAGCGTGCTGGAAAAGCCCTCCAGAAAGCGCTGCGTCGCATGCCAGGTATCGGCCGGCCCCCAACTCCAATCCATAAAGAAGCAGGGCCCCCCGCCGTGGGGAAGAAAGACTGCGGGCTGAGTGCGCTTTGACATCGGTTGATCCTCCGGGGGGTGTCTAGCCTGTCCAACAAGGCCAGCCAATAGCTGTTTGAACAGCCATTGTCATTCGATGCCCCAGATCCTTCCGCGATGCAGCTTCCTTGGCCTCGGAGCCTCGCTGCTCTCCTGGCTCCTCTCCCGCCGCCTGGTCAGCCGCTCCAGCCTGCTGTAGCGTGTGGCCTTACTCGATTGAAAACACCGCATAAACGCTGGCCGCTCGGCTCACCTTATGCGGCTCGATCGCCAGTGGCCTCTTATCATCCCGCTCCATTGCCGAGACCCCCAAACCCATTTGGGCAAGGCTCGCGAAGTTGCGGTTCTCCGTTGTGAAAATTCGGTCGACTGACACCTGATTGGTCACATAAACCAACTGTCCAAGGCGCGCGTCCATGCTCTTCGCAAGGACTGCTGCATCTGCCCTGACCCGCGCAGCCGCCTGCCCCAACGCCTGCTCTTCCAGCGCGCGCACGTCCTTCATCGTCCAGTCAATCTCGCCGCTCTGTGTTGCGCCTGCGGCGATAGCAATCTCTAAGATCTCTGCAGCGCGTTCTGGCGGAGTCTTTACCGTCCACTCCTGGACCAGTTCAAACTTGTGCGCCTTGTAGTCGATGCTCTTCAGCTGCTGCGACTCACTGCGGATAGACGTCTCGGGAATCCCGGCCTGCTTGAGCGCAGCTACGACCTCGTTTGAGGTCTTCGCACCGGCGGCGTAGGCAGACTTGGCGTCCGAGGGTGGCGTTTGAAATCCCATGTGCAGAATGGCAAGGTCAGGATCGGCGGTCACACGCTCTTCCGCGCTAACGGTGAGCGTCCGGTTAGTGGATTCGATCTTGAGTTGAACCTGGGTGGTCTGCTGTGCGCTGACTGCGACGCAGCCCACTATGAGAGCGAGCCATGCGATTACTTGCTTTCCGTGCATAAGTGGGTTCCTTTGAACCCTTGGACGCACAGCATACAAGATCGGTGCAAAGGAATGCTGTGAGAGTCCGTTAGCTCCGATCCCCATACTTCATCCCAAACCGCCGCAGCTTCTCCAGCGTCACCGCCGCCTGGCCCGAGTCGATCGCCTCCGCCCCCAGCCCAACTCCCTCTTTCAGATCCACAGCCAGACCAGCCGCCACCAGCGCCGCCGCCGCATTCAGCAGCACAATGTCCCGCCGCGCGCCGGGAATACCCGTGACCACGTCATAAAGCAGCCGTGCATTGGTCTCCACGTCCCCGCCTGCAAACTCCTCCAGCGTCACTCGCGTCAGCCCGGCCATCTCCGGCGTGACCCGAGCAGCCTTCAAATGCGGCGTTCCCCCACCCTCCGGCTCTTCAACCCGCGCCACCACCGATTCGCCCGTCGTCGTCAGCTCATCGATTCCATCCGTTCCATGCACAACAAAAGCCCGCTTCGACCCCAATGCCGCCAGCGTCCGCGCCACCAGCAACACGCGGCTCGGCGCCAGAACCCCGATCACCTGCGCTCGCGCTCCCGCTGGGTTCGTCAACGGCCCACAGAGATTGAAGATCGTCCGAAAACCCAGGGCTCTTCGCAACGGCCCCACAGCCTTCATCGCCGGGTGATACAGCGGAGCAAACAAGAACATGAAACCCGTTTCCCGCAGGCACTCAACAGCCAGTTCCGGCCCCAGCGTCACCGGCACACCCAGCGCCTCCAGCACGTCCGCCGACCCGGCCAGCGAGGTCACCGCTCGGTTGCCATGCTTGGCCACTTTGGCTCCAGCCGCCGCAGCCACCAGCGCCGCCCCGGTAGAAATGTTGAACGTCAACGGCCCCCCGCCGCCCGTGCCGCAGGTGTCCACCAGCTCATCCCGCTCCTCAGCGGATAGCGGAACCGGCGTCATATGCGCCCGCATCGTCTCCACAAAGCCGGCCAGCTCCGGCGCCTGCTCGCCCCGCGTGGCCAGCACGGCAAGCAGCGCCGCCGTCTCCACCTCCGGCACGCCCCCGGCAAGAATCTCTTCCAGCACGCCCGCCGCCTGCTCGCGCGTCAATGCCGTGCCCTCTTCGGCCAGCGGCTTCAATAGCTCCTTCAATGAGGCCATATGCTCTCATCATAACGGCGCATCAAGCCGCCTCCCAATTCGGGCACAGCGCTGTCGCGCCAATCCGGGTGGAACTTTCCTGCCTTTTGGTACATCGGTTTCCCTTCCCCCGATGGCAGCGGTTATGCTGGTGAGGCCAGTGACACTGCTGGACACCAACCGGAATCGCGAATGCTCGCAGTGGATGCGGGCTTCCGATGTGATGGACAATACAAGTGAAGATTCACGAGTATCAGGCGAAAGAAATCCTGGCAAAATACGGCGTTCCCGTGCCCAGGGGCGAGGTGGCCAATACCCTTGAAGAGGCCGCGCTCGTTGCCCGCAATCTGTTTGTCGACGGTGCAAGCGGTGTCGTGGTCAAGGCGCAGATTCACGCCGGAGGCCGCGGCAAAGGCGGCGGCGTCAAAGTGGCCCGCACCCGCGAAGACGCGGAAATGTACGCCAAAAACATCCTCGGCATGACGCTCGTCACACACCAGACAGGCCCCACTGGCCAAAAGGTGCAGCGCCTGCTGATCGAAGAGACAGCCGACATCGATCGCGAACTGTATCTTGGCATCGTGCTTGACCGGGCAACAGGCAAACTGGTGTTCATGGCCTCACAGGCCGGCGGCATGGAAATTGAAGAAGTGGCCGCCAAAACCCCCGAGGCCATCTTCAAAGAAGCCATCGATCCGGCCATCGGTTTTGGCGCATGGCAGGCGCGCAAGCTGGCCTTCGCCCTCGGCCTCAAATCTACGCAGATCAGCCACGCCGTCCCTTTTCTGCAAAGCCTCTACAAGGCTTTTATTGACACAGACGCTTCGCTCATCGAGATCAATCCCTTCATCACCACCAAAGACGACAAGCTCTTTGCCCTCGATGCCAAGATCACCTTCGACGACAACGCCCTCTTCCGCCACCCAGACATCAAGGCCCTGCGCGACACGGCTGAAGAAGACCCGCTTGAAGTCGAGGCCAGCAAATACGCCCTCAACTACATCAAGCTTGATGGCTCCATCGCCTGCATGGTCAACGGCGCCGGCCTGGCCATGGCCACCATGGACATCATTCAATACGCCGGCGGCAGTCCCGCCAACTTCCTCGACGTCGGCGGCGGCGCAACCCAGGAGCAGATAGAGCACGCCTTTGAAATCCTGCTCTCCGATGCCAACGTCAAGGCCATCTTCATCAACATCTTCGGCGGCATTCTTCGCGTCGATCGCCTGGCCACCGGCGTCGTCGCGGCAGCGCGAAAGCTCAATGTCAAGGTCCCGATTGTCCTCCGGCTCGAAGGCACAAACGTAGAAGAGGGCCGGAAGATTCTCAAGGAGTCCGGGTTGGATTTCCAGGTAGGCGCAACGATGGAAGAAGCCGCAAACATGGTAGTAGCCGCAGCTGCAAAGGTGGGTGCATAAATGGCTGTTTTGGTAGATAAAAATACTCGTCTCATCGTTCAAGGCATTACCGGCAAAGAGGGCACCTTCCACGCAAAAGGCGCAGCCGAATACGGCACCAAAGTTGTTGGCGGCGTGACGCCCGGCAAGGGTGGCACCACGCACGAAGGCTGGCCCGTATTCAATACGGTTCAAGACGCCGTCGAGCAAACCGGCGCCAATTCCACCGTCATCTTCGTTCCCCCGCCATTCGCCGCCGATGCCATCCTCGAGGCTGAAGACGCGGGCCTTCCGCTCATCGTCTGCATCACGGAAGGCATTCCTACCCTCGACATGATCAAGGTGTGGGCCAAGCTCAAGAACTCAACATCGCGCCTCATCGGCCCCAACTGCCCCGGCGTCATCTCTCCCGGCAAGGCCAAAATTGGCATCATGCCCGCCCGCATTCACAAAGAGGGCTCGGTCGGCATCGTCTCCCGCTCCGGCACGCTCACCTACGAAGCCGTCCATCAGTTGACCCAACGCGGCATCGGCCAATCCACAGCCATCGGCATAGGCGGCGATCCCATCATCGGCACCACGCACATTGACGCGCTACGCCTCTTGAACGACGACCCCGAAACCGAGGCCATCATCATGATCGGCGAAATTGGTGGCTCCGCTGAAGAAGCCGCGGCCGAGTTCGTCAAGCTCTACGTCAAGAAGCCTGTCGTGGGCTTTATCGCCGGTCAAACCGCCCCTCCCGGCCGCCGCATGGGCCACGCCGGCGCCATCATCAGCGGAGGCCAGGGCACCGCCGCCGACAAGATGAAAGCCATGACCGAAGCCGGCATCCACGTAGTCGTCAGCCCCGCCGAAATCGGCGCAACCCTGGCCCGGGTGATCCGCAGGGGCTAGCTTTTCGCTGTCAGCTCTTAGCTTTTCCCACGAAGGCCCGCTGCGACGGTAGGCCTTGGCGCTTCTTTGTAGGATGGAGTCGTCAATCGGAGCAGCGTGAAACCGTCATACTTCTGCTCCCGAAAGTCGCGCACTCCTGACCGAACTCCTTTCACAAAGACCTCTGTGATCAGGTTGAATGCGAATTCAACGAGCAGTTCGAGTAAGCATTCCATGCTAACCGCCGCAGTTGTTCCGAAGAGCACTAACGAGAAATACGAAACCCTATCACGGGCAGTTCCAATCTCTCCTCACTCTTTCAGCCTCGAGCCAAAGCTAAGAGCTAAAAGCTAGAAGCTGCTTTTTCACCACACTCGGCAAGGCTTCTCCGCCACCATCGCCGCCGCCCTCTTGCAACTGAAGCTCTTCGCAAACTCCGGCAGATCCGTCAGCACCGTATTCGTCCTGTACTCATCGGGCGCATGAGGATCGCCCTCCGCCTGGCTCCTCAACTGCTCAGGCCGCGTCTGCGTGCACCACTGCTGCGCGTACGCAATCCAGAATCGCTGATCCGGCGTGTAGCCGTCGGTCAGCGCATTCATATCCAGGTGCGCGGCCTGAGCCTTGTCCAACCATGCCAGCCATCCCAGCCACAACCCGCCCAAGTCTGCCAGATTTTCGCCCAGCGTCAGCTTGCCATTCAAATGAACGCCCGGTACAGCCTCGATCGTGTCATACTGCATCACCATGCACTCGGCCCGCTCTGTAAACTTCTGCTCGTCGTCCTTGGTCCACCAGTCCTTCAGGTTCCCGTCCTTGTCAAACTGCCTGCCCTCGTCGTCGAACCCGTGCGTCAGCTCATGGCCAATTGTCGAGCCCATGTCGCCGAAGTTGGCCGCGTCGTCTTCATTGCCGCTGAAAAACGGGGGCTGCAGATAGCCCGCCGGAAAATTCACGTTGTTCATCTGGTCGTCGTAGTAGGCGTTCACCGTCGGTGGAGACATCTGCCACTCGCTCTTGTCCACCGGCTTGCCGATCTTCGCCAGGTCCCGCGCAAATTCAAATTCACGCACACGCATCTCATTGCCCAGCGAATCGCCCCGCACAATCTCGAGCTTCGAATAGTCGCGCCACTTGTCCGGATAGCCAATCTTGTTCATCACCGCGTGAAGCTTTTCCTTCGCTTTCACCTTGGTCTCCGGGCTCATCCAGTCCAGACCGGCTATGTCTTTATCCATCGCCTGCTCAATCGCCAGCGTCATCTCCAGCGTGCGCTGTTTCTCCGCCGGCGGAAAATACTTCTCCACATACGCCTGCCCCAGAGCTTCGCCCAGCTCGCGGTCCACGCGGCTGGTGCAGCGCTTCCAGCGCTCTTGCTGTTTCTGCGCACCGTTCAAAATGTGCGAATAAAAATTCCAGCTCTCGTGGTCAAAGCTCTCCGGCATCGTCGTTCCACCGTAGGCATCCAGCAAATGCCAGCGCAAATACGCCTTGATCTCGTCCAACGGCGTATCCGCAACCAGCTTGTTGAACTCCGCAAAAAACTTCGGCTCCGCTTCATTCACTTTGCCCGCTGTCGGCGCATGGGCCTCGGCCACAAAGTCACCTAGCGAAAAATGTGTCAGCTCCTTTGAGAACTTCGCCACATCCGTCGGATGATTCAGACTCTGCGGGTCGCGCTGCTCCGTGATGGTCAGCGTTGCATTGGCCAGCCGCGTTTCAATCGCCATCACCGCGTCCGCATCCCTGCCGGCCTCCTGATCCCGTTCCCCGGCCAGCTTGAACATCGTCTTCACATGCGCCACATATTGCTTCCGCTGTTCCACGCTCGTCGCATCGGTCCGCGTGTAGTAGTCCCGCTCCGGCAAACCCAGCCCGCCCGATCCATAAGAAGTGATCACCGAACTTGAATCCGCGTAATCCTGGCTCGATCCCATGCTGAAAAACGCATTCACCCCAATCATTTGCAGATGCGCCACCAGCGCCGCCAGCGCCGAGGCATTCTTGACCTCGTCAATCCGGTCCAATTCGGCCTTCACTGGCGTCAGTCCCAGCTTGTTCACCGCCGCCATATCCATGCAGCTTGCGTATTCGTCGCCAATCTTCTGTTCATTCGGTGTACGCGTGTCCAACGGCACTGCCGCGGCTTCCAAAATCTCCTTCAAGTGCTGCCGGTTCAACTCATAAAGCTCCGTGAATCGCCCATAAGCCACCTGGTCCGCGGGCAGCGGATTGCGTTTGAACCAGCCATTGCAGCTATAGCGATAAAAGTTTTCGCATGGGTCCACTGTCTTATCCACAAGCGAAGCGTCAAAGACCCGCAACCCCGGCGTCACCGGCGCCCGCGCGGGAATCGCCCCAGGGGACGTTGACGGCGTCAGGCCCTGCCCAAATGCCAACGCACCAGTCACCAAGCCAACCTGAGCGGCAATCAACACAATCCAACCACAGCGATATGAAGCCAATGAGCCCAACATGCCGAAACTCTATCAGATTCCCGCACGCCGGGCCGCCACAACCGCACATTACAATCAAATTCAAGACGCAATTCTCATAAGGAGCACATTCCGTGGCGCAACGAACCTTCAGCATCGTCAAGCCCGACGCAGTCCGCAAGGGCTTCACCGGAGCGATTCTCGCCGAGATCGAAAAGGCAGGCTTTCAGATCGTATCCATAAAAAAAGCTTCCATCTCCAAAAAGCAGGCCGAAGGCTTCTACGCCGTCCACACCGGCAAGCCCTTCTTCGACTCCCTCACTGACTTCATGTCCTCCGGCCCGCTCTTCCTTATGGTTCTCGAGAAGGAAAATGCCATCGCCGACCTGCGCAAAGTCATGGGCGCCACCAACCCCGCCAACGCCGAAGAGGGAACCATCCGCAAAAAGTTTGCCGGCTCTCTCTCCGAAAACGCCATCCACGGCTCCGATGCCGAAGACACCGCAGCCTTCGAAATCGGCTACTGGTTCGCCGGCTGCGAACTGGTCTAGCAGTTCGTTACAATCTCGAAATAAGTGAGCGCGCTTCAAAAAGCCGCCTTGTGTCAGGGCACGACTTCAGTCGTGCCGAAGGAGCCCGCAAGAATGAGGGGTTTTAACCCCAGAGGGACTGCGACAGAGATTCGGCCGTCATTATTTTGAAGCGGCTCTATTCTTGAATTTCTGATTTTTTATGAATTTGAATTCACAGGTGACCAACTCCGAATGAACACAAAAGCCACCGGCGCGCCCGCACAGACCGGCCTGAGCAAGGTTCCCGAAGTCACCATCCTCTTCTGGATCATCAAGATCTTTTGCACCACCCTCGGCGAAACCGGGGGTGATGCAGTCACCATGTCCATGAATCTGGGCTACCTGGTGGGCACCGCGATCTTCGCCGCGATCTTTGTTGTGTTTGTCGTCGCACAGGTCCGTGCCCGGCGATTCTACCCGCTGCTTTATTGGACAACCATCATCGCCACCACCACAGTTGGAACCACGATGGCTGACTTTGCCGACCGCTCTCTCGGCATCGGCTATGCGGGTGGGAGCCTCATGTTGCTGGGGCTTTTGCTGGCGTCGCTCGGCCTGTGGTATTGGACGCAGGGTTCCGTGTCGGTTGATACCGTCAGCACGCCTAAAGTCGAGCTCTTCTATTGGGTCACCATCATGTTTTCACAAACCCTCGGCACCGCCCTTGGCGATTGGACCGCCGACAGCGAAGGCCTTGGATACGGTGGCGGAGTGGCTCTGTTCAGCCTGCTCCTCGTCGCCGTGGCCGCTTGTCATTTTTGGACAAGAATCTCGAAGACTTTGCTCTTCTGGGCGGCCTTTATTCTTACCCGCCCGCTCGGTGCTGTTGTCGGTGACCTGCTCGATAAGCCGCGAGCAGACGGCGGCCTCAACCTGAGCCGCTATTCTGCATCCGCGGTCCTGCTGGTGCTGGTCTTTGGATGCATCCTGATCTTTCCCCAGAAAGCCGGTCAACACCCGCACCGCGAAGAAAAGGCTGGCTGACCGCGAAGACCCCGCAGCACGAACTGTGTTCTTTCATCTATCTATTTGGAACCGGCTCCGGGCTGAGCCGTCAGAGCCTTCAAGTCGCCAACCAGTTTGCCTATCGCATCCTGGAAGTTCTCTTCCGCGGAGCGGTGTTTCTTGTCCACCGCCTGCTGTTTCTCAGTCACCGCCCACAGAACAATCTGGGTCTTCGAATCCAGCAGAGCCAGCCTGAATTGAGGAGAGTAAGTGGCGCAATTGCTCACGCATAGAGCATGGTCAATCACGCCAGTAATCGGGCTGGAAGAACTGATCTGCAGAATCATATCGGCGTCCGCTGGAGCCAGAACGATTTCATATCGGCCCCAGCTCTTGATGGCTGCATAAAACTCGTTGTATGGCCGATCTAGCTCTCCACTCCAAAAAACGGTATCCCCACCCGCGTTTGAGATAAAGACTTTCTTCGCGCTGACGATTTGCGAAGGCCGTGGTGCGGCTGGCGACTCCGTCGTTTGCGCAATCAAGGCAGGAACTGTCGAAAACAGCACGGCAATTCCAAGAAACGCTACAGCCAACCCCTTTTTCGGCATGATTTCAACCTTTCTCCTCTTGCGTCAGCACCAGGTGGGTTAAATCAACCCAAACGATACGTGACCCACTCATATCAATCCCCAAACAGATCGTCGATCTTTTGCCGCAGCGCAGCCATCTCTCGCGATAGCTCTGCCACCGTCGACTCCAACTGCCCAACCCGCTCCTCCAGCCCCGTGATCTGCCCCGAAGAAATCCCGCTATCCGGCCGGACCAACGCGTTCTCCGCGGCAACCGCCGACTCAACATTGCCCGACAGCAAATGCGCATACCGCGATTCCTTCGTCCCCGGTTGTCGCGGCAACACCGCAACTAGCGACGGCTCCCGCTCCATCAGCTTTTGCAACCCCGCCAGAACATCGCCGATCTCGTCAAACCGGTGCAATCGCTCCGAGCGTCCCCGCAACTCACCGGGCGTCTGCGGTCCTCGCAACAGCAGCACGCAGACCAGCGCCGTCTCCGCCCTGCTGAAGTTGAACGCCTCGCCCAGCCAATGCTCATACTTGGTCACGCGCCCATCGGCCCCGCGCGCTCGCCCAGCCAGCCGCAGATCTTCAAGCCCATGCAGAGCCTGCCGCACTGCTTCCTCATCCAGGTCCATGACCGGCTCACGGTTCGACCGCTGGTTGCACGCATTCACCAGCGCATTCATGCTCATCGGATAGTAGTCTGGCGTGGTGATTTCCTTCTCGACCAACGCCCCCAGCACGCGGGCTTCAGCTACAGTAAGGACAATTGGATCGGTCATCGCCATAGATCAATTCTCGCACCGCTCACCGAATGACTTGGGCGAGAAGCATGAAAGCAAACCCAACCTCGAATCTTCTTGCACGCATCACTTCCCGTCAGGCGCTTCCTTCTCCTTCGGCCCCAGCAAAACCTGCACGCCCAGATAAGCAATCCAATTCGGCTCGCTGTTCTGCCGCGTCACCGCCTCAATCGCCCGCCCGCCCATAAAGAGCAGCCGCAGATGTCCCGCGCGATCCAGCGTCTGCCGGCCGCCCATATCCAGCGTCAACTCCCGCTGCTTCGGCGCGCCGCCGATCTGGTTGATGTCCTGCAGGTCGTACAACTCCCCATAAAGCTCAAGCCGATCATTGAACTCGTGACCCGCGATCAGCCCGCGCCCCCAGCGGCTTGGCACATCGTGGTTTCCAAACCAATGCCCTACTTCGCCATTGAATTCGATCGGCCCAAGCTTCGTTGTAGCTTCAAGCGGCAGGTAGTACTGCGGCCCCGCCTCCACAATTCCCCGCCGCACAGCGCTGGTCGGATTGTTGATGGATACCTGCGGATAAGTCCCCAGCGAGAAATCCATGTTCTCGTCCGACTTCGCTTCGCCCGTCTTATGGTGCTCGTACGGCCGCCACTTCACGCCGAGCAGTGACTCGCCCAACCCCGCCTTCGTGGTCTTGTTTGGGTCTGTCGCCACGGCCATCGGCAACTCGTATTTCAGTTGGAGCCGGTCGCCCCATCCGTAGTTTATGTCGATATCGGGTGTCTGGTAGGAAGCATTCGCTGGGTTGTGGTCCGCGATCCACCCGAAGTTGATCTCCCAATGCTTGTCCCCTGGGGTTCCCGGATCGTCCGTAATAAACGGCGGTCCTCCCTGCGCATGGGCAAAACGAGTCTCTCCGGCCATCACTAGCAGCAATAAAAGAGGAAGTAATTTACGCATGCGAATAGCCGCGGCTCTCCGTGGAAGTCAACGCCAAAGAATAGGAATTGCCTTCGCTTAAACTAACATCCCGCCGCTAGATCGCTGCTCCCGGCCCACAACCTCGGCCGCGAGAATCAGCAGCGCCCCCGCAATCCACATGAAGTGCCCAACCATTGGAACCAGATGCTCAATCGCAAAGTAGGTCCACGTCGCCGCCATGCAAAGCACGATCGCAAGCGCAAGAAAGCGGCAAGCCTTCCTGAATTTCGGCGCGAGGTTCAGACCCAGGTAAAGCAGAATCATCGGATTGATCAAGCCGCTCAGCGCCACCAGAAATCCTGAAGACTTATACGTGTCCAGTTGAAAGGTTGCCGAGAGCGCCACGTTCGCGCATTGCCATCCCTTGAAAATGTTGCTTGAGCTCGTAACCGGTTCCCCATCCCTCACCGCCGGCAGAAAAAACGCCGCCACAAAGATGCACAACCCGACCAGATGACAGATCAGAACTAAACGCGGCCTGGCCGCCAGCAGGCTACCAACTGACATCGATGCGTCTCTTTCCAGTCCGCGTATTACCGCCGAGGACCCTGCAGGATCGAACAGAGCATCATAGCCCATCGCTCGTCGAAGGGATTGACCTCAGCCTCGATCCAGCTCCGCAAACATCTCGCCCAGCACGACGCGGATCGGCGTCTCTGCCACGGTCAGTTCACCAGTTTGCACCTCTTCGAGCCCCGCCGAGGTATACCGGTAAGCGATCCGAGGCTCAGGGTCGATGATCCAGATGTTTTCAATTCCAAAACCGCGGTACTGTGCGGCTTTCTCCTGCATGGCCCGCAATGTATCTTCTGGCGAAAGAATCTCGATCGCGATCAGCGGCGGATGCTTGAGGTAGCGCTCAAACGATTCTCCCGCGCGCACAACCAGGACATCCGGGACACGAAAATTCGTGACCCCAATCTGAGTGCGAAGTTCAGGGAAAACCTCGACGCCCCACGCCGTCCGATTGATGGCAAAAAGAACCGTAAGAAACCGCTGAAGGATTGAGTGATCTTTCTCGCCCAAGTTCCGCTCCTCAATGCGGCCTTCCACATATTCGCGGTCCGGACTCCAACTCATGGCGAGATATTCCCGCACGGTCCAGAGTTCTTCGGAGGTGGGCAGGGTCGCCATGCACTGATTATCGCGCCGATTCGTCTGCCCCGCCACCGGAATCATCCCTTTCACCCTTTATGCTTGATGAACGTCCCGCTCTGCAGCTCGCTCGCCGCTTGCCGCAGCTCAGCCTGCGTGTTCATCACGATCGGCCCGTACCAGGCCACAGGCTCCTCCAGCGGCTTGCCAGAGACCAGCAGGAACCGAATGCCCTCCGGTCCAGCCTGCACTACGATCTCATCGCCGCGATCGAACAGCACGAGCGAATGGTTTTTCGCATCATACACCGGAGCCGCATTAGGGTCCGCACCCGACTCGGTCAGCACAGCCTGTGGGTTCGAAGCATCGCGGAAGGTTCCCGCCCCTGCGAACACATAAGCAAATGCATTCCGCGTGGTCTCCACCTGGATGCGTTTCCGCATGTTGGGCGGAACAGAAATGTCCACATAATGCGGGTCTGCGGCAACGCCCTCGACAGGCCCCCGCTTGCCCCAGAACTCGCCGCAGATGATCCGTGCCTTTGTGCCATCGTCCTCGGTGACTTCAGGGATCGCGACCGACGGAATGTCCTGGTACCGCGGGTCGGTCATCTTCAGCGCCGCGGGCAGGTTCGCCCACAACTGGAAGCCGTGCATGCGCCCCTGCGCGTCGCCTTTCGGCATCTCCTGGTGCAAAATCCCGCTGCCCGCCGTCATCCATTGCACGTCGCCGGCAGTCATGCGGCCTTTGTTGCCCAGACTGTCGCCGTGCGCAACTTCACCCGCCAGTACATACGTAATGGTTTCGATGCCGCGGTGCGGATGCCACGGGAATCCAGCAATATAGTCCGCCGGGTTCTCATTGCGAAAATCGTCGAGCAACAGGAACGGATCGAACTCCTTCGTCTTGCCAAACCCGAAGGCGCGCTGCAATTTCACGCCCGCCCCTTCAAGGGTTGGCGTTGTTTCAAGAATCTGCTTCACCGGACGAAGCGACATGGTTGACCTCCTCTGACCTACACAGCATTGGATGCACGAGGAAGATATTCGTTGCAACGAGTAATTCGTCCGGCGGGCCAGCTCAACGCCGGCCCAGCGCGTCCGCAAAGGTCTCTTACGCCTTGATGAACTGAACATCCAGCATGATGGTGACTTCCTCGCCCACCAGCACGCCGCCCGTCTCCAGCGCAGAGTTCCAGCTCAGCCCGAAGTCCTTGCGATTGATCTTGGTGGAGGCGGAAAGGCCGATGCGCAGGTTGCCCCAGGGGTCCTTCGCCGGCTCGCTCAGTTCTTCGACCGCAAAGATCACGCTCTTGGTCACGCCATGCAATGTCAGGTCGCCGCTCACCTCGTATTCAAGCCCGCCGGCGGGAACTACTTGGGTTGATTTGAAAGTCAGGGTAGGGAACTGGGCGGCATCGAAGAAGTCGGGGCTACTCAAGTGTCCGTCGCGCTGGGCGTCTCCCGTGTTGAGGGTTGTCACGTCGATCGAAGCTTCCACGCTCGATGCGGTTGGGTCGGCCTCGTCCATCTTCAACACGCCGGAAAGCCCGGTGAACTTGCCCTTTACGTTCGAAATCATCATGTGCTTCACCTTGAACTCGGCAGCCGAGTGCGCCGGATCAAGGTTCCAGGTTGTGACAGAAGTAGGTGTTGCGGTGGATGTGCTCATGGGGGTTGCTCCTTTGCTCTGGTTGGATGCAGCCAAAATATGTTCGTTGCAACAAATATTTTGCCGCGAAGCGAGTTTCTGTCAACCGGGTCTCGAATGTTGTTAAGTCGGATGGACAGAACGGCCAGTGACGGCCTGGCATTTCAGGGCGGCCGCGGTTAAATCCGGTCGAGCTTTTCAAATAACTCGCCAATCCGGACCAGGATCGGAGTTCCAGGGACCGTAAGCTCGCCCGAGGGGATCAGTTCAAGCCCCAAGGGAGTCCCGCGATAGGCCACGCGGGCGCTGGGGTCGATGACCCAAACGTGCTCAACACCAAATTCCAGATACTCAACTGCCTTGGTGGAAGCGCGCCGGATCGTGTCTTCAGGAGACATGATCTCGATTGCGATGAGCGGCGGGCGAGTGAGAATCTTTTCCCGTGGGGAACCCAGGCGGAGCACGCACACATCCGGAACTAGAAATCTTCGAGGCTTGATCTGGACGCGCTGTTCGGTCAGGCCAAAGACTCCCCAACTGTCCATGTGATTGGTGAAAATTGTCCCTAGAAAAATCTGCAAGAAAGAATGCTCAAACTCGCCCAGGTTGCGCTCCACGACCACACCGTCGTCATACTCGCAGTCGGGCTCATAGCCTGTGGAGAGATACTCCTCTACGGAAATGAGTCGATCGCCGATGGGCTGGGTCGCCATGGATAACAGTATCCCGCGTTTGTGCGTGCACCGCAATCCTGACTCGCCATATAGAATGTGCCAGATGCGGAGACTTGAGCCAGCAATGCTACGAATGATGTTGAGCAAGCTCGTCTGTTCGGTTGTATTGGCAACCAGCTTCGCCGCCGCCGCTCAAACGGCCGACCAAGCCTGGCTGAATCGTCCCGTGTGGCAAACGCGGGAGTCGATGCCGTTCTACTGGGCCAATTCCGTGCGCTCAGAGGGTCTAGAGAAGCAAGCTGCGCAGGAGCTGACTCACGGACTGCTCACTTTGCATGGTATTGATCACGCGTCCTTTTCAGATCCGGAAAAGATCGGATATATCTTCATTGGGACTGCCGGGGAGATCCGAAATGAATACCCGGAAAGCCGCCCACCC
>Ga0302319_10009988_pt1 | contig 18153 bp, 15 predicted proteins | sample Bog_T0_2_FD_203319 | JGI IMG/M metagenome (GOLD analysis project Ga0302319, IMG submission 203319) | Peat permafrost microbial communities from Stordalen Mire near Abisko, Sweden - Bog_T0_2 | ecosystem: Environmental > Terrestrial > Soil > Wetlands > Peat | place: Sweden: Abisko, Stordalen Mire...
GGCTCGGCAGCCATCCCGGCTTGCCGCACGGAATCGGCGAAATGCGGCTCGAGTTTCGGCAACTCGCGCAGTAACGCGAAGTTTTCGCCGCTCGCGTCCGCCGCCTCGGCGTCGAGCATCTGCTGCAGCTTGGCTTTCGCGCCGTCGAAGGGTTCCGTCAACGACGTCAGCCAGTCGGACCGTTTCGCCGCGGAGAGGTCGAGGGCCTCATCCAGCAGCTTCGACAGCACCGCGAATTCATCCCGCGTGATTCGCACCGTCCGCATCCCTGTCAGTCGCCGTCATCGTGGATTCATGGTAGCGTTATTGCCGGTTCGGCGCGCAGGATCCTCCGCTCATGGGCGATCTGACCCAACTCTTTCGAGGCGTCAATTCCGGCGATCGAGCATCGCTCGACCGCTTGCTGACATTGATGTATCAAGATCTGCATGAACTCGCGCACAGGCGGCTGAGCGCCTCGATACGCGAACCTTCCATGGACACCACGGGCCTCGTGCACGAATCGTATCTGCGCCTGCTCAAAGCCGGACGACTCGCGGTGACGGACCGAAATCATTTCCTGGTCTACTCCGCGCATGTGATGCACTCGGTCATCGTCGACCTGCTACGCAGGCATCGCGCGGAGCGGCGTGGCGGCGGCGCATTTCACGTGACGCTCAGCACGAACCTCGCCGAGGAGATCTCGGCCACGGACGATCAGGTCGTGCGTATCAGCGAGGCCCTGAACGAACTGGGTCATTCAGAGCCGCGGCTGGTGCAAGTCGTGGAACTGCGCTATTTCGCGGGTTTGAGTGAAGCGGAAACCGCCGAGGCCCTGGGGATCGCGGTGCGGACCGTGCGCCGCGACTGGCAGAAGGCGCGGCTGCTATTGCTCGTCGCGCTGGGAGCCGAGGTCGCGCCTCAGCCGTAGAAGCCGGTGGGCAACTCTCGGAAAGCGCAGTGGTGATCGCCCCCGAATTGGCGAGAATCCTGGAACACCGGCTGCTTGGTCCAATTGGCGGCCTCAAGGGTGACGCCTAGAAGAACTCATATTCGAGGCGCCCGAGCCAGGTTTGCCGAGGCGCGTCGGCGTTGATTCCGAGAACGACACCGACCCGGTATTCCAAATTGCCGGTGGAACCGGGAAGGTGCCATTCGCCGGCGACGATGGGTCCGATCTGGTAAGCATGGTCGTCCGGTCGTCCGTAGAACTCGACACCCGGCCGCAGGGCGGTGGAGATGGCGTAGGTGCCGGAATAGGCGTAGCGAAACTCGTAGTGGCCGAGCGCGCCTGCGCCGACCTCCTTTTCCCAGATCAGATTGACGATGTGCGCGAACCGGCCGTACGTGGCTTCGATCAGGGGACCGAACTCGACCGCGTCGCTCGTGCCGGCCGCCGTGTTGCGTTCGTACGAGGCGAGGAAGCCCAAGTCAGCCCCGTATTTTCCCGGCGGCGTGAGCTGGAAGGTATTCTCGAACTCATACCCCTGCAGGCCGCCCCGGGTGCCGGCGGCGTTCTGATATTCCGCGACATACACTTCGGGTTTCCACCAATCGGTGAACGCATGCGCGATCGACAGTTCGGCAGCGTTGCCGCTGTGATCCGACCGCGCATCCGAATAGGTATAGCCGCGCAATTCCAGTTCGCTTTGCGTTGCAATCACGTAGGGCGAATACACGACGAAATCGTCGCCGCGAGCGGGAAAAACGGCTGCGAGCAGCAGCGCAGCCGCGAATAGGCGAGGCATCAGGACTTCCGACGTTGCTGCCAGCGCGTCCCGGCGTAGAGGAGTGCCAGCGTGCAGACGTAAAAGCCGACCTGAATCCCGGCCGGTGCGGCTTTGTAGCCGACGAGTACGCCGAGAGTCCTGCCGATCAGCGAATCGTCCGACAGCAGGCGGGATGTGTCCCAGAGCCGGCTGCCCAGCGTCGGGAGCAGATCGCTTTGTACGAGGAACCCGGCGGCGGCGGCGGCAAGTCCGGCGGCAAGCAGCATGAGCATCACATTGGTCACCATGAAGAAGTGTTTCATCGGCACCCGCAAGAGACCGAAGTACAGCGCGAACCCGAGGGTTGCCCCGCCGCATACGCCGACGGCGATGCCGGCCGCCAGACCGGCGGCGCCGATGCCGCCGACCGCCATGCCGTAAAGGAACAGCACGACCTCCGATCCCTCGCGGAGCACGGCGAGGCCCACGACCAGGAGGAGGATCGACAAGGTTTTCGAGCCGGATTTCACAGCGCCGCCGACGCCCTGCATTTCCTTGGCGAGTTCACGGCCGTGGGACGACATCCACACGACATGCCATCCGATCATGCCGACCGCCGCCAGCAGCACGGTCGCGTTGAAAATGTCCTGTCCGGCGCCGCGCGCCAGCGTCGAGATGAAGTCGGCGCCGAGGGCGACCAACACGGCTCCGACAATCCCCAATCCGATGCCGCCGAGCACGAAACGTCCGCGGCGCGGGACGCCGCGGGTCGCCGCACAGACGACAGAGATGATGAGCGCCGCTTCGAGCACCTCGCGAAAGACCAGTAGTGCGACGGCCAGCATGCGGCTACTGCACGATCAGACGCCCTTGGGCAGTCTCGCGGTGAAAGTCCCCGAAAAATCCGTAGCTGCCGGCGCGTAGCGGTCCGACGTAGATCACGACCGTGTGGTTCGGCAGGACGACGGTCTCGCGACTGAAATCCGTGCTCTCGAATTCCTCCGGCGTCGCATCTTCGTTCTTCACGATCAATTTGATCTTGGTGTCCGCGGGCACCTTGAGTTCGACGGGTTGGTAGTGGTGATCCTTGATCACCAGTTGGAACTCCGGGACGTCGTCCGCGCGGGCGGCGCAGCCCAGCGCAACGGCGAACAAGGCGGCCAAGACTCGAGAGTGCTTCACGTCGGCTCCGGTTCACAGGAAACGGGTCAAATGATAATCGTTCGCATTCGCATATGCAAACTCGTTGGATTTGAATCTGCCTATGCGGCGGAGTAGGACTGAAAGAAGGCGACCTCTCTAAGTTCATTGAGGCGGCGGTGCGCGCTGAGCGATTCGGCACGCGCGCTTAATGCGCGTGATGCTCGACACCAACATTCTGGTGAGCGCATTGATCTCGCGATCTGGACCAACGGATCGATTGTACTCAGCATGGAAGCAGCGTCGTTATGATCTCGTTACCAACAACGAGCAGCTCGAAGAATTGCGACGCGTCACGCGTTATCCGCAAGTAAAACGACTGCTTGATCCAGGTGCCGCCGGCACCATGCACAACCCACTGCGCGACTCTGCAATCGTCTTGGACAAACTACCGACGAACACAGGCGGTGATCACGCAGCTCAAGGCCGAGGACTGGGTCATCGAGGACGCGGATCTGGCCCCGCGGTCCCCGCTCATCTGGCGGCACATCAACTTCCTTGGGCGGTATACATTTGCCGTGCCGGAAGTGGCGGCCAGCGGGCGTTTGCGGCCGCTCAGCAATCCGAGTTTCAAATGGGACTCTTGAATGCCCTTCTAGCTGGTTTGCGTCGCTCTTCGCCGAACGGGCCCATCTGCAATCGAGCCGGTGCGGACCGGCGCCGTGGCCAGCTCGCCGTCAGCCGCCCCGATCGATCAGCGCGATCCGCGAACTCTCGCGAATGCGGTCGAATACGATCGAGCGGCCGTCGCGGGTCACGTCAAAGTCGCGGATGGCAACGTCGGGCGGAAGTTCGGTGATTTGCCGTTCGACTCCCGTGTGCAGGTCGATGAGCCAAAAGTTCTTATGGCCCACCTCGCCCTTCAATAGAACGATGGCGGCGCCGTCAGGGCGAAAGGCGACGCGACGTGCGCCGCGAGTCAACATCAGGGTCGGGATGGAATATGGCCGGCCGTCGCGCGCGACCGCCCGAAGGACAAAGGCCGTTCCCACATCGGCACCCGAATACACGAGGTATTCGCCATTCGGGGACCAGACCGGATCGATGGAGTACTCGGACACCAGCTGGGTTGGCGCAGTGCCATCCAGTGAAATGCTCGTCAGGCGCGGCTCGCCATCACGAAGCGCCGCGGATACGATGGATCGGCCGTCCGGCGCCCAAGCCGGATCACCACGCAGTTGCAGCGATCGCGTGACGTCACGCAACGCTTTTCCACCGCTGTCCATCGTGTAGAGGACGGTCTGCATGCCCTCGGCAACCGTGAAGGCGATCTGCAAGCCATCTCGTGTCACTGCGGGGGCGCCGACGATGCTTGCATGGGGGTCGCTCCAAATTTCGCGGCTCTGACCCTCCCGGGTCTTCCAGATTCCCTGCCGCCCGGCGCGCGCAGACACATAGAGGAGGTAGTCGGGTCCGGCACGCGGCGAGAACCCCGTTGCGACGACCAGCGAGGCTGGCGGAGCCGCGCGCTGACCGGCATCGGCGCGGCCATCGGCGCGGGCATCTGCGGCGGCATCGGTGCCGGTATCGGCGCCGAGCGGCGTGCTCCAAACGCTGGTATGCGAGTCTTCGACGGTTGCGACGAGGCGATTTCCGCTGGCGCTCGCCGCAAGGGATCCATAGCGCTCGAGTCCGAAGCTGATGCGGTGGGGAACGCGATGCTCGACATTCAAGGCGTACAACCAGGGACCTGCTCCTTGTGGGTCGCTGGCAAGATAGGCGAGCGTGTGCTCGTCGAGGAGGACCGGGTGACTGACGCGCGAGCGATGAAAAGTCATTTGCTCCAGTCCCTCTCCCGAAACGCGAATGCGCCAGATATCCCAGTCGTCAGGCGGCGTGCCGCGGACAAAATAGATGAAGGCGTCGTCGGCAGACCAGACGGGAAAGTGGCAATGCACGCCGGATGGCGCGAGATAGATACGGTGGGACACGCCTTGTGGGTCCCGTACGAAGAGTGGATCACCCGGTGCGGTGGTGTGAAAAACGATCTCTTTGCCGTCATGCGACCACGCCGCTTCCGCGACGCCCGGGAGAAGGTCACGCAGTTCGCCTCCGGCGGTCGGTGCGGCCAATAGCTTGATATCGTCCGCGTGCGATCCGTCGGAACTGCGCGTCCAGATGGTCGCCAGGGAGGCATCGGCCGTGAACCCGAGCGTGCGAATCGAGGGATTGACGAGTTCCGTGATTTTGCCTTGGGTGAGGTTACGGTAGTTTCCGCTCCCGATCTGCGTCAGCCACGCGTCCATCTGACCGTCGTGGTCGGCGAGAAAAGATGCCCATCGGCCGTCCGGCGAGATCTCGGCCGCCTGCTCTCGTCCCGGCCAGTCCGTCAGGCGGGTAAACGTCGCATTGGCGAGGGGGTTGTGCCAGGTCTCGCTCGCTGGCCTGCCAAACCGGAAGGCGCCGTAGACGAGTAATAGAGCGATCGCGATGATCGCGGCAATGGATTGGCGCCGCTTGGGCGAATGAACGGAGCCGGCCGCCGGCGTGTCGGGCACCACCCCTGCGTCGGGCGCCACCCCTGCGTCGGGCGCCAAGCGCGCCGTTGGGGCCACGGACTCGGACTGCGAAGCCTTCCCCACGATGGCCGGCTGCGGCACGCCCTCGGTGGAGTCTGCGAGCTTGCCGCGCCGACCCTCCCACCAGGCGTCCAGTTCCGAACGGAACGCATAGACCGAGCCCTGCTTGTCGTGCACGTGCCGATGCACCGGCATGCCTTCACGGCGCTCCCAGCGCTGAACGGTCGTCACGTCGCGGTTGAAGTGCGCCGCGATCTTCTTCCACGAGTCCAGCCGGCCCCTCCCCTCGCCGATCACCGGCGGTCGAGCATCACGGGAGTCAGTTTCATTCATGAGTATCCATTCGCTTCAGGTCGAGCACGCAGCCAGCCTCCGCCCCGGCACAGTGTAAGGCGGGAAGCGGCTACCGCGGTAAAGCGCGGCATTGGACGGCACTGCGCAGCATGCGGCCTCTTGCCCTTTGACCGCTCCTCCCGGCTCCCGCAACTCTCAGCGCTGGCCCGGCAGGTACGCAGTCGGCGGCCCTGGAGCAGGCCCTCGGCGGACTTCCGCGGTGACACTGCCGGGAATGGCGGAGCAAATCATCGAAATGGAGAGTGAGTATGAAAAGCAACGACTTGACACGGCTGACGGGCGCCGGCGCGGTTGCGCCAGTGTTGGCATCGGCGATGCTGATCGTCGGTAGCGTCGGCGTGACCCGCGCGCAGCCCGATGACCGTCCACGGCTGCCCGAACGCTTCAGCGGCCTGCTCAACGACTACACGCCGCCCGCCCCCACCGTCGCAGGCGGCCCGTACGAGATGCATGGTAAGTGGTCGCTGCGCTTGCGTGATCGAACCGCCGCGATCTTCGCCGCGGAGATGACGATGGAGACCGCGGACTTTGCCAATACGGACTCGAATCGCGATCCGACGAAACTGGGCCCTCATACACACCACATCAGTGTCAGGGACGGCGTGGTCCATGACGATCCGACGGATCCGATCAACTGGAAAACGCAATGCCCAACCTTCAAGCCTCCGGTCTCCGATGGTTTCGTCGTCACCGGAACCGCTTACGTCACGGGAAACGGGGGTAACCCGCCGTTTGGCAATCCATCCGACGTGACGATCTGCATCCTCGGCGGCACGCCGAGCCCCACCATCACCGGAGCCCAGGCGTTCGTCGAGTTTTCGAACTTCACGCTGAGCTTCAAGGCGGCATCCCTCGCCAGCACTCATTTCGGCACCCAAGCCATCAATGGCGTCGTCGCGAAATGCGAGCGCCCGTGGAGCCGCCTGTCCGGGGACTGCAAAGTCGCGATCGTCGACTGACCACCATCGAATCATTGCCAACTGGAGAAAATCGTCATGAAGTCTTTTACCCACGTGAACCGTATGAAAACACTGTCTCTGCGTATCGCAGCCCTCCTCGCAGGCGCAAGCGCGGCCCACGCCGTGCAGCCGCCCGATCCGGTCAGCAGTGACGCGTTCGACAATACGGCGGCCGGAAGCTATGCACTTTCCGCTGAAACGACCGGCACGCTGAACACGGCGATCGGCTTCGAATCGCTCTACCACAATACGACCGGACAACTCAACACGGCGCTGGGAGGTTCCGCCCTATTTGGCACGACCACGGGCACCAACAACACGGGCGCCGGCGCGTATGCGCTGCATTTGAATTCGACGGGCAACGCCAACACCGCCAGCGGCAGCTACAGCATGTACTTCAATACGGCCGGAGGACTCAACACGGCCAACGGAGCGTCGGCCCTCAGGAGCAACACGAGCGGAGATGAGAACACGGCCTCGGGCGCCTCGTCGTTGTATTCGAACACCACGGGATTCAACAACACGGCAACGGGGTCAGCTGCGCTGTACTCGAATACCTTTGGATCCAACAACGACGCGTCGGGCGCCTACGCCCTGACCTCGAATACCGCGGGGTCATTCAATGTGGCGGCAGGAGCCTACTCTTTATACGGGAACATCACCGGGTCCGGCAACGTGGCAGCCGGCGAATATTCTCTGTACACGAATACCACCGGTGAGTCGAACATCGCCGTGGGACCGTACGCCATGCTGGCAAACACGGTCGGCGACTTGAACGTCGGCATCGGCAGCGACGCGCTTGAATCGAACACCTCGGGCAAGGGGAATATCGCAATCGGTCCGTACGCCCTCAGTTTGAATACCACGGGTTCGCACAACATTGCCGTCGGCAATTACGCCGGAGTCGAAGTCACGGGCTCGAACAATATCGATATTGGCGCCGAAGGCACGGCGTCCGACAACGGTGCGATTCGGATCGGCACTCCGAAAACCCAGACGAAGGCCTATATTGCCGGCATCAGCACGACCCACCTCACCGGCGCGGCCGTCTATGTGGATTCGTCCGGTCAACTCGGCGTCCTCGCCTCGTCCGAGCGCTACAAGACGGCAATTTCAGCGATGGGTGCGAATACCGACAAGCTCTCGCAATTGCGGCCCGTGACGTTTCACTTGAAGTCCGACCCGCACGGCGAGGTTCAATATGGCTTGATCGCCGAGGAAGTCGACAAGGTCTATCCGGAACTCGTCATCCGCAATGAGTCCGGCCGGATCGAGGGTGTCCGCTACGACGAACTGGCTCCGATGCTGCTCAACGAGGTGCAAAAGCAGCAAGCGCAGCTGCGGGAGGCGATGCAGCTGAAAGACCAGGTGCGGCAGCAACAGCGGCAGCTCGCGGAGTTGCTGCGCCGAAACGCCGAGATGCAGGCCGCCAACCAGGCCATGCAAGCGGCGATCGTGAAGCTGCAGGCGCGGGATCAGCGCCTAGCCAGGCGCTGACGCGGGCTGAACCGGTCGCGAATTTGTCCTGAACCCGTCGAAGCCGTCATGCCCCCGCCGCCTCCCGTGCCGGGGCATGACGCTCTGAATGGCCGCCGCGCCTTCCCTGTTCGGCGACCTAGCCGTCATATCGGGGTGATGTGTACGTTTCATGGCCGCGACATCTCGTGCATTGAAGGCATCGTCGCTTTTCTTCATCAGGGACAAGGCGTGGGAATCACGCCCGCTTCCGTTTGACTCGTCGTGTTTGCGAGAAAGCGCGCGAGCAGCAGCATCCAAACTGCCATCAGGAAGCGCTACGAAGCCGATGGGAGTGCCGGGCGCATGAACCTGAATCGAATCGACGATCCGCTCCAAGAGCTCGATGTTGGCATCCGGTTGACGAAGACCTCCCCCTATGAGGACGGCATCCTAGGTCACGCTGGCAAGTCGGGCCGTGACAGGGGCTTCAGCGGACCCGTCCAACTTGATGACTGGCGCGAAGCGCCCTGGCGCGCCCCGTTCGTGATCCGTTTCTGTTGCGAGGGCGTCCTCCAAGGCTCGTGCGGCTGTGGAGTGATCGGGCTATGGCGTGATCGTATACTTGGCTGCCGATACCTTGGATTTGGTGTAGCCGGGCGCGAAGGCAATCGCGCGGATCTGCTCCGAGCTGCGGACCATGATGGCGCCCGAGTACGGTGTCGAGTTCTGCGTCGGAGCCGTACCGTTGGTCGTGTAATAGATAGTCGCGCCGGAGGTGGCATCGGCAATCTCGACCGATTGTGCGGAGGTGTAAGTACCCGCGGCGGGCGTGAACGTCGGCGTCGCCGCCGGGAGCACCGGGACCGCATCGGCGAGCTCGAACACCGTGCCGTTGCTGACGCCGCCGCCGAGCGTGATGCCATAGAGCGAGCCGTTCTGATCGGCCCCCAGAGACGTGTCGGGATACGCCCCATCCAAAGAAGCGTTGCCAAAGAAGTCGGAGGCAACCGAATAGATATATTCAAACTGGAAGCGCACGAACTTTCGCGCCAAATTGAATAGGACGCCGCAGCCGGTGGGACAGTTGACAGAGTCGACGAAGCCGCCCTCGCTTGTCGTACCCCAATACGATCCATCGTCCGCCTCGAACAGGCCGGCGAGCGGCGTGCCTCCGTCGGGACCGCTGCTGAAGCTGTAATGCATGATGCTCGTGTAGAGAGGAGACCCGGCAATTTCCTGCCGCAGTTCGAAGATCGTGCCGGCGTTGTCGGCGCCGCCCGCCTGCGTAGTACCCCAAATGTCGCCGGCTTCCCCGCGCAGCCCGCCATTCGGCGCATCGCCATCATGCGGAGCACCCGCGAAATCGTGCAGCTGGACGTAGGACCAGCCTTGCTTGGCGCTGCGGCTCAGCTGGAATACGGTGCCGCGGCCATAGATGCCGCCGTCCGGCGTAGAGCCGAACAAGCTGCCATTGCTGTCCAGCAGCAGATCATCTCCGACGTAGGTGCCGTCCGCACCGCTGAAGCGGTGGAGTACCTGCAGAGTCCAACCGCCCCCGATTGCTGACGGGCGCAACTCAAACACCGTCGTGTCGGTGGTTCCGTACAGATTTCCCGCCGCGTCGATGACCAGGCCATGCGGTTCATCTCCATCAGCGTGGGAAAACGAATGAAGGATGGACTTGGTCCATGGTGAGCCCGCGTGCGCCGGCGGAATCAATTGAAACACCGTGCCGCAGCCGGTAAATTGCGGGCTGCAGGTCGGGTCGGCCGACTCACCACCCAATTGCGTCGTGCCGTAGAGGCTGCCGTTCGGGCCGGCGACGAGCTTGCCGAAGGGTCCGAAACCGTCCGGGGCCCCCGAGAACGCATAGACCGACGTCTTGGTCCACGTGGTGCCGCCGGACGGCCGGGAGAGCTTGAACACCTCCCCCTCGAGGTATCTACCACCCTGCGTATCCACCCCATAGCTCGTACCGTTCGGCTCCACCAGCAAGGCCGGGGCGTAGCCGTGGCCGTCCTTGCCATCGGCAAACACATGGATCGGCACTTCCTGACCTGCGAGCGCAGCCCTAGCGCTCATCAAACCGACGAGCGCACTCATTCCTGCGGCGAGCAATCTGATTTTCATCTGTCTCTCCTCGAGTGATCGAATCCTCGGTGTGGGGACTGCCTATACGTAGAACGTAATTGACGCTCGGCGGCGGACATTGACGTTGCCCCCCGATGAACGCAGCGCCCACAGAACGCGCCGAAGCATTCACACGCGACGACCACGGATGTGGCCCCCCCCTGTAACGATCGGTTCGGCGGCACCACCATGTCGAGGTGCACAGATTCTGTCGGATCCGATTCAACACACTTTCATACCGGAGGAATCACCTATGACCAGCTTTCTTTTTATGACGATCGTTGATGCGTTTGCGCACGCCTTTGCGCTTTACCCGATAGACCACTCGCAAATGGGCGCAATCGCTCACTCGCAGGGTCTCGCCCGGCGGGACACCAACACCGGACGCGATCCCTCAACCCACAATTTTTGGAGAATTTACCCGTGAACACTCGCACCAGCATCCAAGCTTCGAAACTGGCGATCGCCATCGCGGTCTGCCTCTCACCGGCCCTGCAGGCCCAAGCCAACTCGGGCGTCGACTTCAAGGTCGCGGTCCCCGCGGCACCCACAACGATGAAAACCTATGAACTGACGGCCACCAAGGCGCCCGTCGAGTTCCTCAATGAAATTCTCGCGGCCGACAAGCTTCCGGCCGTGCAGCTCGAACGCAACACGCTGATTGCGCGCGGTGCGACCGGTCAGACCGAGCAGGACCGCTTGCGCGCCTATGCCGATCCGGTGAGCGGCGACACGCACTTCATCCCCAATTTCGCGGAACTCGTGGGCACGAACGCACCGCATGCGGCTGCCGCGGCCCTCGCACAACCACAGGCCGAGAGTCTCGCGCGTGCGGCCTTGGGCGACCCGCGATTCATTCCGCAGGACGCGACGCAACTGCACGTCGATGAACCGATCACCGTGATGGGCGGCTCGCAGGGCCGAGCCGGCCAGGTCGATTCCCTCGCCGCGGCGGAGCATCCATCCAACGCCAAGCTCGTCATGACCATCGTACCTGCAACACGCTATGCCGATGGCTTGCGCGTCTACGGGGCCGGGTCGCACGCCGTGGTCTCCCTCGCCAACGACGGGACGATCGTCGGCGCGCTGCGCCGCTGGCGCACCGCATCGGCGGGCGCGCCGATCGAGACGAAGGTGACGCCCGCGAGCGTGCGTGCCGACATCGAGCGACAGCTCGAGCCGCAACTCGGCCGCAACGGCTCGCATGCGACCGTCGACAAGATCGAACTCGCCTACTACGACAACAATGCGAAGTATCTGCAGCCGGTCTATCACTTCGAGGCCACGATCGCCTCACCCGGACAAAAGGTCGGTAGCGGCCGAATCTCCGGTTTCGTGCCGGTCGGTGCGACGCTCGAGCCCGTTCCCGACCTTGCGGCGACCCCCAGCGGGCCGTTGCCGACCCAGCCGCAGCATCGGCCCGAGGCTGACATGATCACGCCCAACGCCACGGCGTCTTCCCATATCACGCTCGGCGAATACGTGAACACCGATACGACCAACGGCGCCTATATCGACATGTCGAACCACTTCCTGTCGGGCCTTACCTTCCTCGATAGCATCATCCCGGGCTGGACTCCGACGGTCTCGCGCACGCAGTGGTATTACGCCTACCCCTTCGAGGTCAACAGTCCCTCGTCCCGGTACTACATGAATGCGGTCAACGTTGCCTACACCGTACCGCACGGCGATTGGCTCGAGAACACGACGTACTCCGACTATGCGGACTTCTGGTACGTGACCGACATCGGCACGAACGGCAATCCGGGCTTCGGGGCGGCCGCGGGCGGGGTGCTCGCGACGTGGGTCATCATGTCCTGCGAAGTCGTGCCGTCGATGTACGATCGGCAGCACGAGGCCGGCGCAACCGACAATCCGTACACGGCCTTCAATGCCTGGTGGCCGGTGTTCCAAGGCCTGCACAACGTGATCGGCTTCCGCACACAGATGTTCTACCCGGACGACACGCTGAACTTCGAGTTCGGCTATGACGCGTCCCTGGGCGGCGACATCAATGCGGCTTGGTTCCAGGAAGTCGGCGCTTACGACGGCAACGACGGCACGTACCATGATGGGCACTTGATCGGCAACCCGCTCGTACACTACGACCGCGCCTCCACCATGATCGACGGACGGGATCTTGGGCAGTCGCTGTTCAACGTCGCAGCGCAGAGCGCCTCCGGCACTCTTTATAACTTCTGGATGAACAACTGATCCGGGGGAACCGCGATTGCGTGAAGCGGCGATCGGCTCCGACTGCGGGGCCGATCGCCTTTACTTATTACGCCTGCGCGCAAACGGATCCCGGGCGTCGGACCCTTTTGTCCAGGCGCGTTGCGCGCCGATGTCCATCGGTCGCATACTTTCATCGATTCAACCGCATGTCGCCCCTCGCGTACCAGATCGATGGACCTCGAACACAATGCCTCAGGGAGAATCGCATGAGATTGACACCTCACCTGACGACGATCGCCGTGACTGCCCTGTTGACCTCGTCCGCGGGTTTGACTCAGACGGCCTCGGGAGACGACACGACGTCATCCAAACACGCGACTCCCGTTCTCAAGGACCCCATACCGCTCTCGGAGCGTCCCGTATGGACCGTGACCGCCCCGCCGGACGAACCCGCCGCCGTCCCGATGTCCAAGGCCGGCTTCGATGATCCAGGCGTATTTCAGACCCGTTCCGACAGCGTCGCGCCCGCATCCAGCACGCTCTCACCACCGGTCACCGTGAGCTATTCCGGCAGTTCATCCGTACTGACCGTCAATAATGCCGGCACGGGCAAGGGTATCCAGGTCAATGACACGAATTCAAAGAACACCAACAGCGCTCTCTGGGGCACTGCGAACGGCGGCGGTGCGGGTCTCAGCGCTTACAACAGCGGCACCGCTGGACCCGCCGGTAAGTTCGGCGTCACCAATTCCGGCAGCTCGCAACCGGCCGTAACGACGACAACCAGCGGCTCGGGTCCCGCACTGCTGGCTACGGTCACCAACAAGTCCGGATCCACGATCGTGATTCACGGCATCAACTCCTCGACTGACGCGCAGTCGGTCGGTGTCGAGGGCAGCGCAAGAGGGTTTGGAGTGGTCGGATCCAGCGTCGATGGCGTCGGCGTTTCCGGCGCCAGTCAAAACGATGTCGGTGTCTACGGATCGAGCAATGGCAGCGGGATTGGCGTTTATGCTTTCTCGTATGGCGGTACGGGACTGGAAGTCGGATCCTACCAAGGGACCGCGGCTACTTTCGGAGGCCCCGTGCAATTCTCCGGGGGCACGGTCAGTCTGGATTCCGAATTCTCGCTCGACCGCGAATCGACGACGAATGCAACCGCGCTCTACGCGCACAACAAGACCGGATGGGGCGCGTACGTCGCCAGTGACAATAGCAACGCACTCGTGGCGCGCAGCACCAACTCGCATGCGATCGATGCGCAGGATATCGCCGGCGGCTACGGAATCTACGCGTCCAGCGCCACCGGTTACGCCGGCTGGTTCCAGGGCAAGGTCATGATTACGGACTTTCTCGTGGTCGATGGCACCGCTTATACGAGCGATCGCAATCTCAAGTCCGACCTCGCACCGGTGGACGGGCAGCAAGTGCTGGAGAAGATCGCGAAGATACCCGTCCAGTCCTGGGATTACACGGCGCACCCCAATCGCCGGCACATCGGCCCGATGGCTCAGGATTTCCACGCCGCCTTTGGCCTCAATGGGGACGACGAGACCCACATCACGGACGTGGACGCGCAAGGCGTCAGCTTCGCTGCGATCCAGGAGTTATATCGTCAAAATCGGGACATGAATCGGCAGACGCAGGAGTTGTCGCGGCAAAACCGCGAGCTGTGGCAGCAGAACGCGGTTCTGCAAAAGGACCTGGCCGACCTGCATGCCGCTGTCGACGCGCTCAAGACGCACCGTGATTGAATCGCGTGGGCGCTGGTTGCGCCGGCTTCCCCCGTCATGTCGATTGGTTTTGCGCACCGCAACCCGTCGATGAACGCGTTGGCGTGCCAACCGCCGTCACGTCCATCGCGACGATGACGACGTCGGCGTTTTTCGGGGTGTATGGATTCCATCCGCTTCGTTTCGCGCGATGCCGCACGATAACTCTTGTGCATGCGTCTGCGCACCCGCGGAATCTGTTTGCAGTCCGTCTCTCTATACCGGCATAATTTGGTGCCAATCTAGGGGGGCCAAGCCAAATGGAAGAAAAAGCCAAGCCTGGGATCTCCAACCCAATATTTCGCGTGGAACTCTACGACACGCAGCTGAGTGATGCGGAAATCCAGTCCGTTGCGGCGGCGATTCGCCAGGCCACAATTCAAGAGCTTGCGAAAATTGACTTTGTCATCGAGGACCTCATGCCGCTTCATGTCAACAGCGCCGACGCCCGTGGCTGCGGCGGCGGTTGCCGCAGCGGCAGTGACTTGGAGTAACGTGACCAAACCAGCACTGTGCCCGAGCGCCCGCGCGACGGCCGATTCTTTATTGATCGGGGTGGTCGTAGGTCGTGGTTTGGCGTATCTCAAACCCGCCATAGCGGTTGACGATGAATGGCTTGATGCTGGGGGCCGCGGCGGTGAAGCCCGTTTGCGATTCGCGGGGCCGTGTACGCACGGAAAGTGCCACAACTTTGCGGGAGGACGTTGTCAACTTCCCGCTCGTTTCATCGCGGAAGCTGCGGATCGTTTCAATGCTACAGGCAGCGTTCCGAGATGCGACATCCGAAAGCAGTGCGCGTGGTTTGCGATCGAAGGCCCGGCGGCATGCCGCATCTGTCCTTCCGTGCGAAATCCGGCAGGCGTAACGCCGGGCTGATCCATCCGGCTACACGGCCCTTGATGACGCGTACCGTCAGGTGCCGGCGGGCCATGATGGCCGCTTGGCGTCGAATTGCGCCGTCAGATGTCGGTCCCGGCGGGCCGCATCGCGATCAGGCGACTCGCCCAGAGATCGTGCAACTCGCGCGCCAGGGCAGCCCGTTCATCAGGGGTGACCCGCGCGCCCAGGAGATCAGCCGCCGAACTGCCGTTCGCTCCCTCGGCGATGACCCGAAACGCGCTCGCTGAGACCGGGATCCGCCGTCCGACCCGCTGCAACAGGTGGACGCGGGTGTCCTCGGATCGCGCGAGCCCCTGGGTGAGCACCGCGCCCGGGGCGAGGTGGGCAACGAGCCGAAGGCTTCGGTCCATCCGCGTCGCCGCCGAGCCGCGCTTGCGGAGGATCACGTCGCCCACGACCAGGCGATCTAGTTCGGTGGTCAGAAAGCAAGCCATGGCATCGTTGCAGGTTTCGACGATCGGCTCGGCGTGGTTGTTGAAGGATGTGTTCAGCAGCACCGGCACGCCGGTCAGTTGGGCGAAGGCATCGATCAGACGCCAATAGGTCGGATCGACGGCGCGGCTGACGGTTTGCACCCTTGCAGTTCCGTCTACATGGGTCACGGCGCCGAGCCCGGCGCGCCACGCGGCGTCGACTGGAACCGCGAAGGTCATGAAGGGGAAGATTTTGCCGGCGGGACCGGGCAGGTCGAAGTAGGCTGCAGCCCGTTCCTCCAGCACCGACGGTGCGAAGGGCCGGAAACCCTCGCGCTTTTTCACCATCGCGTTGATGCGCGCCCTGTTATCCGCAGGGCGAGGATCGGCCAGGATGCTGCGATGACCGAGGGCTCGGGGCCCGAACTCCGATCGCCCCTGCACCCAGCCTACCACCAGACCGTCGGCCAGCAGCCGCGCCGTCTCGGTACATATGTCGGTGCCGGGTACGATCTCCACCAGATCGTTCCACGCCGCGGCCATACGCAAAACGTCGCTTGGCGGCGGGATGTCGCCGCCGAGGAACACATGCGCCATCGGTCGGCGTGACGGTGCCACCGGCGCCTCTGCAGAGCTTGATAGCGCCGCATAGAACGCCGCGCCGAGCGCATTGCCGGCATCTGTGGCGGCGGGCTGCACGAAGATGTCGTCGAAGATCCCCTCGGCCAGGAATTTGCCTGTGGCCACACAGTTCTGCGCCGTTCCTCCAGCGAGGCAAAGCCGTCGATGCCCGGTCGCGCTTCGGAAATGCCTCAGTACGTGGCGCAGTATCGTTTCCACGGCGTCCTGCATCGCCGCGGCCACGTCGCAATGGATCTGCTCAATCGGCCCGTCCGGCTGGCGTTGGCAGCCGAGCCTGGCAAAGCCATCGAGGGTTTCGGCGCGAGACTTCGCGGTCATCGCGAATTTTCCATCCGCCTGCAGCACGTACATTTGCTGAAACGCGGCGCGAAACCGCGCCGGGTCGCCGTACGGCGCGAGCCCCATCAACTTGTACTCGGAGAACGCATCGAAACCCAGAAATGCCAGCGGCGCGCCATAAAACCGTCCGAGCGAGTTTGCCACCTCGATCCGGTCGAGGATGGTGAACGCGTTGTTGCGCACACTGCTGACATAGCCGGCCACACCGTCGCCGAAGCCATCCGCCGTCACCACCAGCGATTCGTCGAAACCCGATCCGACATAGGCGCTTACCGCGTGCGCGACATGATGCTCAACCAATGTGACACGTTCCGCGATCCCGGGATCGCAGCCGAGTTCGGCCTGGAGCACGCTCGCGATCTGCGCCGGCGAGATTGCCGGATCCTGGTACGGCCCCTGGCCGCCGCGCTCGCCGAACGCGATGACATCGACCGCGTCGAGCCCGATACCGCCCCGCTCCAGACAGAAGCGGATCGCCGCAGCCGGAAATCGGCCGCTATGTTTCTGCCGATTGAGCCGCTCCTCCTCGATGGCGGCGACCAGGTGCCCGTCTTGCAGCAACACCGCCGCGGCATCGTGATACCAGCCGCTGGGCCTGAGGTCCGCCAGCACATCGTCGCGATCCGAACGGACCGGTCGGGGCTCGCCCTGAATGCCGAGCACCCACATGCTCAGGCGTCGGCCGATATCGGCTCGTGATCCGGCCTGAAACGGAACCCGAGATTGACGCGCAGCGGCGCCTCATTCGCGATCTCACGAGATGGCGGAGCCGACGGGGGCGCGCACAGCAGCGGCGGTACGTCGTGCCAAACCGATGGGCCCAACAGGTTCATCGATCCGGCGCGGTCGTAGCAGGTCTCCAGGAAGCCGTCCCGCAGCACGCGCACACCGCCGCTCGATCTCAGTGTCAGTGGAAACTGCACGTCCGTGCGCTCGCCGACATGGTGATCGTCATGCGCGCTGATGTAATCGCCTTCTTTGTAGATGTAGAAATAGACGCGCCGGTAGCTCACCGGCCCGACAATGCGCCGGACGACCGGCGTCAACCTCGCCGCCAGCCTGGCGCCGAACTGCATGAAGCCGAGCGCCTCCAGCAGTCGCGCCAGCTTTTCCCGGATAACCGGGTCGCGAGTCGTATGGGGATCGACACGCCAGAATCGCGCGCCGTCGGAAAGCCGATGGTCGGCTCCGGGTACCTGGCGCATCGTCACCAGTTCGGCGATCGGCAGGAAATACGGCAGCAACTGTTGCACCAAAGCGACCAACGGATCGGCCGCCAGCACGCCGTCCAGCCTGGCGAAGCCGTTCGCACTGAACTCATCTCGTGCCGCGATACCTGCGGCAGGGTCGTCCCCGAACAACGGCGCCTGCTCCAGCACCCGCCAATAACAGCTCTCGAGGTCTGCCAACGACGATTGCGTTGCCGGCGTCACAACACCGTCACCGTTCCATGGTCCGATCCACGGCCGAAACGGCGGCTCGAGGCGCTCTCGGCCAAGCCGGAGCGCTGCAGGTCGATTAACGCCGCCGACACCACATCTTGTGTCACGCCCAGCGACTCGGCCGCCTGGTTGGCGCTGAAATCATCCCGCTGATCGAGCATA
>Ga0302319_10009989_pt1 | contig 18152 bp, 9 predicted proteins | sample Bog_T0_2_FD_203319 | JGI IMG/M metagenome (GOLD analysis project Ga0302319, IMG submission 203319) | Peat permafrost microbial communities from Stordalen Mire near Abisko, Sweden - Bog_T0_2 | ecosystem: Environmental > Terrestrial > Soil > Wetlands > Peat | place: Sweden: Abisko, Stordalen Mire...
GCTGTGGCCAACGTGTCAGGCACTACGTTCACGAAAGAAGACATCTGCGGCTTCCCAATCACGAGGAGGATTATTCGACGAAATCGCCACGGTCGCGCCAAAAAGTCAGCGCAACAATGAGAATGGCGAGAGCAACGGCCCTATGGGCCTTCCGCCTCCTGCGATCGCGGCAGTCCACGGTCTGGGCCTGCGATCAGGCTAGTTACGAACCCGAATAATCAAGCGAGTGAACGAAGCGGCAGGGCCGGGTTGAACCGCCCATGCGCTGTGGCGTCGTGCACCGTGCGGCAAATCGTACAACGAGACTTATACAAAAAGATAGACCCAAATGACAAGGACTGATCCGTGAGACAGTCGTAACTCCGTGAGACAGTCGTAACTCAACCGCCGCTCATGCCGCTTGCCGCGCCCACCCACCGGAAAGACCCGTGGCGCAGCACCATCCGATGGTGCCGTTCATAGCTCGCGGTGACCGGTCCGACCTTGTCCCGCCAGTGCTTGGTTTCCTCGTTGGCGGCATGGTAGTTGTGCGTCTAGGCGAAGGGGCCCGAGATGACTTACGCGAGCGTTAATTTCGACGCGGCCCCTGTGGCGACGTGACGGCAAAGCCCCTTTTCGGTTCAGAGGCGCAGTCCACCAGCCGTTTTCGCGATGCAGGCTGATGGACATCCGGCGTGCGTTCGCGTACAAAGCGTTTCGTTCTACAGGATGCCCCGGTAGAACGGGGTCCTCGGAGTAGGCGGTTGCCGCTACTCGGCCGGGGTCAACCGCACCGCTGCCAGGTGCAGCCGGCCGACCGCGTCGGCGAACTCCGCGAGCGTCGGTATTTCCTGATCGCGGAACTTCACTCCCATTATGCGCTGTGCGCGCTTGACGCCGTAAGACTGCACGCACTTCAGGTAAAGATCGGCGACGGTGGCGCTGTCCTGGATGAGTTCTCCGCGCATGGCGGTCGTCTTGCCGTCGTAGACGACCTCGGCGGGCGTGCCGCCGCAGAAGTTATGCTTCCAGGTCGCGCTGCAGAGCGCGTAAAGGTCATTGTCGATCACGTGGGCGCTCAGCGGAATTGAGTACGGCCGACCGGTCTTACGTCCGGTGAAGCTCAGTACCATCAACTGCTTGCGAGCGGGTCCGGCGAGCGGAGTGCGCAGCAAAAAGCTGAGTATCGGGTTGACGACACGCAGGAGCGCCGACGGTGGGTGCCCGACGTCTATCGCGGGCGACTGTTCTGCCATCTCAACACCGTAAGGCCAGTCCGGGCCTCGCGGTGCGGTCCGGCGCTCTTTAACTCATTGGGCGATGGTTGTTTGGTCATCGATGACGTTGGTGGCGTCCATCAACGGCCCTTGGTCGCTGTCGAGGGCATCGGCGTTGAGCTGCAGCACGAACACGGCACCCTGGCCGGGAATCACTACCGTCTTCTGTGCGACGGTGCGTGTCTTGCTGTCCTTTTGATACGTGCCGTTCAGCTGCCACGCCTGAAATCCGCCGAGCGTTGACGCGGTGCCGGCGCCCGGGCCCTGGTATCCCGGCAGATTCTGCAGTTCGCCGGGGGCGTACTGGATGATCTTCGCGGGATCGACGTCACCGGTGAGCTTCGAGAGAAGCGCCACCACAGTGGGTGGATCGGCGGGATTCGCGGGCTGAGCCAGCATGATGCCGCCATACGGTGCCCCGGGGCCATCGGTGAGCAACTGCCAACCCGGGGGTACCGGCAGATTGACGGTCGGGCCTGGATCGCCGTGGTGGATGGGGGTTTCTGTGAAGTGGTTCTCGGCGATGTAGTCGGCGACGGTTTTGTTGGGCTGTGCGCCTGGCGTCGCGCTGGTTCCGGGCGATGTGGTCGTCGTCGATGTCGAGGTCGATGTGCTCGTGGAGGTTGATGTCTTGTGGTCGTCCGACTTGTTGTCAGAGTCGCAACCGACGAGCGCCAGACTCAGCGCCACGGTAACGGTTGCCGCGGTCAAGTAATTCATCCGTTGCATCTCCCGGAAATTGGACCGGCACCAGTGCCAGCCACGCCGGAATGAGGCTAGCTGACGTCACCGAGCAAAGCTGCAACGTTCCTCAGGCACCGTCGGCTCGTCGTACATCGGCCCTCTGCTCCCATTTCCTCTCGAAATCCCACGCGAAGAGCCAGTTATGCAGTAAGAGAGAGCTGTGCGGTCACGAAGGGCCCTCATCCCGCTGCTGGCGACGGCTGTCTTCTTGACGTTCATTGCGGCGGTTCCGCCCATTGCTTACGACGGTGAACCCGGATTGGTCGCGAACCCGGTCGACCACGTCGACACGCTCATCGGCACCGGGACCGGCGGCGACATCGTGGGTGAGATCAACAACTTCCCCGGCGCCACCGTCCCGTTCGGAATGGTGCAGTACTCGCCAGACACCGTCAACAACTACGCGGGCTATAGCTACGACAACCCACGCTCCACCGGGTTCAGCATGACCCACGCCTCGGTCGGCTGTGCCTCTTTCGGCGACATCTCGATGCTGCCGACCACCACCCCGATCGGGTCGCAACCCTGGAACGCCTGGGAAAGGATCGCCCACGACGACACCGAGCAAGGCGTGCCGGGCTACTACGCTGTGCGTTTCCCCGCAACCGGGGTGACCGCGGAACTCAGCGCCACCACCCGCACCGGCATCGGCCGGTTCAGCTACCCACACAACGGTAAGGCGGCCCTATTCCACGTACGGTCCGGCGCGTCCCTCGCGGGCGACTCCCGCGCGACCATCCAGATCGGGGAGGACAACACCACGATCACCGGTTGGGCGACCAGCGGCGGATTCTGCGGCAGGAACAACACCTACACGGTTTATTTCGCCATGAAGTTCAGCCAGCCGTTCACCTCCTACGGCGCCTGGGACGGGTCCACGGTCTACGCCGGCGCCCGCGGCGCAGCTTCGCCTTACAGCGGGGGGTATGTGGAGTTCCCGGCCGGCTCCGCGGTCGAGGTGCGGACCGCGATCTCCTACGTCGGCATCGACGGCGCGCGGGCCAACCTGGAGGCCGAGAGCGGAGCCAGCTTCGAAGACGTCCGCGCGGCCGCACAATCCGAATGGAACACCACGCTGTCGCATATTTCGGTGGCCGGCAGGAATGTCGGCAATCTTGACACCTTCTACACCTCCCTCTACCGGTCACTCCTGCATCCCAACACCTTCAACGATGCAGACGGACGCTACATCGGATTCGACGGCGTCATCCACACCGTGACGCAGGGGCGCACCCAGTACACCAACTTCTCCGATTGGGACACCTACCGAAGCCTGGCGCCCTTACAGGCAATGCTTTTCCCGAAGCAAGCCAGCGATATGGCCCAATCGCTGGTCAACGACGCCGAGCAGAGTGGATCGTATCCGCGCTGGGCGCTTGCGAATTCCGCGACCGGCGAGATGAGCGGAGATAGTGTGGTGCCGCTGATCGTGAACCTCTACGCATATGGCGCCAAGGACTTCGATCTCAAAACGGCACTGCACTACATGGTGAATGCGGCGACCCAGGGCGGTGTCGGGCTCAACGGCTACGTGGAGCGGCCGGGCATCGCCACTTATCTGCAGTTGGGCTACGCGCCTCAGACCGTATTCGGCGCCGGCGCATCGATCACGCTGGAGTGGTCGGTCGATGACTTCGCGATCTCCCGGTTCGCCGAATCACTCGGAGACGATGCGACCGCGGCCGAATTCCAGAACCGGGCGCAATACTGGCAGAACCTTTTTAATCCCAGCACGGGTTACATCTCGCCCCGCAGCGCGACCGGAACCTTCGGTGAAGGCCCGGCCATCGTGCAGCCCGGTTCGGGCTTCGGCCAGGAAGGTTTCGACGAGGGCAACGCCGAGCAATACGTCTGGTGGGTGCCGCATAACGTCGCCGGCCTGGTGGCCGCTCTCGGCGGCCGCAACGCAGTGACAGGCCGGCTGGACCGCTTCACGAAGGAGCTCAACGTGGGCCCCGACGAGCCGTACCTGTGGGCCGGTAACGAGCCCACCTTCGGGGTGCCGTGGCTCTACAACTACGTCGGTCAACCGTGGAAAACGCAGCTAACGGTCGACCGAGTGCGCGGGCTATTCGGTCCCACACCCGACGGCGAGCCGGGCAACGACGATCTCGGGGCGATGTCCAGCTGGTACGTTTGGGCCGCCCTCGGCCTCTATCCGAGTACTCCGGGCGCCGGGATCCTCAACGTGAACGCACCGCTTTTCGATCGTGCCGTAATTGCGCTTCCGGCAGGCAAATCCATTCAGATCAAGGCCCCAGGCGCATCAAGATCGCCCCGCCTGAAGTTCATCAGCGGCCTGAGCGTCGACGGCCGCGCCACCGATCAGACGTCTCTTCCCGAATCGATCATCCGCACCGGCGGCGACCTGATGTTCTCGCTGGCCGCTTACCCAGACAAGGTCTGGGGCACTGCGGAGTCCTCCGCGCCACCGTCGTTTGGTGCCGGCAGTTCGGCGGTGACCGTGAACATCTCCAGTCCAATCGTCACGATCGCGCCGGGAAGCACGGCCACCGTGAAGCTTGATGCTCAACGGATGGTCGACGCCGCCAGCGGCTACACCATCACCGGCACATCCTCCGCCAGTGGGATTACGGTCGCACCTGCGTCTGGACAGTTCGGCTCCGACGGATCGGCCACCGCTTCGGTCGCGATCACGGTGGCGCCCGCAGTGCCCGAGGAGTACTACTGGGTCTATCTGACCACCACGGTCGGCGCGAGCATCGGAAGGTCCGTCGCCCTCGTGGTCGTTAAGGCCGAGACCGACGACAGCTGAGTTGCCCGGTTAGACCATGTCGTGGTCGGCCAGCCAGCGCATCGTCGGCCAGCCGATGAAGACGGGTAGCCAGCAGGTGAGTACCCGATACAGCAGCACCGACGGCACAGCCACCCCCGCCGGTAGGCCGAAGGCGGCCAGACCACCGATCAACGCCGCCTCGACGGCACCGACGCCGCCGGGCGTCGGCGCGGCCGAGGCGAGGGTTCCGCCGACCATCGTCACGACCGTGCACGTCACGAACGTCGCCCCGCCGCCGAAGGCCTCGACGCTGGCCCAAAGCGCCAGCGCGGCACCGAGAGTCGTTCCGCTGCAACCGAGCACGATCAGCGCCAATCGTCTCGGTTCGCGGACAAGCTCGATGAGTTCGCTGGATACCTCCTCGATCTTCGGTCGCAATCCCGTCGCCAGCCAGTGCCGCAGCGTGGGCACGAACAGAAATGCGCCGACGATGCCCAATGCCACACCCGCGATCAGGTAGAGCACGGTGGCAGTCGGGACGAAATGCGACAGGTTCGTCGACGCTCCCGCCACGGTGCTGAACAAGATCAGCAACACGACGTGGACGATTACCTGTACCGATTGCTGCACCGCCACCGCTGCGGTGGCTCGCGTTGCGGTCAGCCCCCCCTTCTGCAAGATCCGGGTGCTGAGCGCGAGCCCGCCGACGCCGGCCGGCGTCGTAGTCGCGGCAAAAGTGTTGGCCACCTGAGCGATTGACAGCTTCCAGAAGTTCACCGTGCCGTCGGTGCAGGCCCACAAAGCGGTTGCCGCGCCGACATAGGTCAGCGCCGATATCGTCAAGCCCAGCAGTGCCCACCACCAGTTCGCGGTCCCCAGCTCGGAGAAGAACGTCGGCACCGTGCTGATGAACGGAGATGCGACATAGACCAGGGAACCGAACAGGACCAGTTGGATCACCTGGCTGCGGGTGAACCGGGTGATGGTTTCGGTTTTGATCTGATCCGCGCCCGTTTGGCGCTTGACCTCGGCGCGGGCGTCGGAGATGACGCCGCCGGGATCGGCCAAAGATTGTCGGATTCGTTTCGGCACAGCGGATTTGGTTAGCCGACGCGATGCGGTCAGGATGGCGCTCTTGCCGAACGCGTCGATCGCCGCGCTTACCGCGGGCTCCGCGTCGTACAGCGCCGACGTCGTCACCAGGAGTTGGGCCAGGTCGGATTGGAGTTGGGCGCCAGTGGCGCCGTATTCGGCGCTGCCGAAGCCGCCGAAAAGCACTGCGCCGTCGTCGACGGTGATCTCATGGCTGCGCAGGTCGCCATGCGAGATCTGGTCATCATGCAGGGTTCGCAGCGCTTCCCACACCCGTGCGACTGGCGTCGTCTTGGCGCATTGGTCGAGCGGAATCCCCCGAATGGGCTGGTGGGCGTACATCGTCCAGCCCCGGTCGAGGGCGGCGACGGCGATCGTCGACGTGTTGGCGACGCCCGCGTTGCCGATGGCAATGGTCATCAGGGCGCGATGCTCGACGGCGCGACGCATCGAGGTCTGTAAGGGCGCGGTCTCGGTGCCGCGCAGCCTCAGCTTGCGCCAGAGCTGGCGCAGCGCACCGCCGCTGCTCTGATGCGGACCGTACAACTCGATCGCCGCCTGGGTCCCGCTAACGTCCTTATCGGCATCCGCACCCCTGCAATCGGCTGAAAGAACAAGCGCCCCAGGTCCGGCCGGCCGGACCACCAACAGTCGCGTCACGACGAATCCGCGTTTGGCCATCGCACGAACGGCTCCGTCCAGCGGCACCTCCAGAGCGGGGGTGCCGACGATCAGGACAACCAACGCTCCGACGAACCACCCAACCGCCAGACCCACCAGCGAGCGGGCCGGCACGATGGCGCTGATCACCAGATGGATCGGCACGAAGGCGAGCAGCAGCGTCCACCACCAGCGTCGCCAGCGCGCCGGCAGCCATGGGCCCGAGACGGTGAGCACCGCGGCCAGCATCGCGATCCACCGCGGGTCATCAAGTAGCTGCGCCGGCAGCGTGCTCAGCCGGTCCGAGACTTCGAAGTGCCATCGGGGTGCAGCGATGCGGTTGTTGCTGATCGACAGGGAGAGGATCGCGATCAGCGCGGCGGCCGCGTACGCGCCCAGCGATCTCCATTGCCGGGCAACAATCAGGCCGATCAGGATCACGAACGGCAACGCCAGTATCGCGAAGCCGTAGACCAGATAAACCACATCCGATTGGGTCGGGGTCAGGACCCCGACGATCTGCGAGATGGATTTCTCCAGCGCAATCCAGCGGGGCCGGGTGATGAGGGAACCCGTAATCACCGTGGCAAGGAAGAGTGTGGACAGGATGAGCCGCAGGATGTCGTTGGTTCGCCGGGTCAGTGGTTGCAGCACGCTGCCGGAAACCGCGATGTCGCGCCCGTCAACCCGCATGTTGCCAATTCCTTCGGGATCCTGAGATCAGTGCCGCGCGGTTGGCGGCCCTTCGAGAAACTTAGCCAAACTTAATCGGTTTTAGCCGGATACCTGCGGGTCGGCATGCATGAGCCGGACAGACAGCTTGTCCACACCCGGCGCGCGTAGGGTCGATCGGTAGCCGTGCTAGCGATTGGGAGGACACCAGCGTGGCGAGAACCGAGAACCGAGAGGCGGGGGGCGACGGCGCCGGGCGTTGCGTCGGCCCGGGCAGCCGACAGCGAGAGTGCAAACCCGCTGATCAGCCACCCGTTCGCCCCGATGTTCCTCGACGCGGCCGCGGCTGGGCGTCGAAGGCGCCGCCCGAAGACCGTGTTTGTGGCAGCCCAGCGGTAATCCGACTAGGAGAGGGAATTGCGCGTGGTCAGAACCGAGAACGGCAGCTGGGAGATCACCGAGAGCGTGGGGGCGACGGCGCTGGGCGTCGCGTCGGCCCGTGCGGCCGAAACCGAGAGTGAAAACCCACTGATCAGCGACCCCTACGCGCGGGTGTTCCTCGACGCCGCCGGAGACGGCGTGTGGAATTGGCACGCCGGACCGCAGCTGCCCGCCGAGCTGATCGAACTCGAACCCGACTTGCCGCTGCCGATGCAGGCGATGGTCGGCTATATGGCTTCGCGGACAGCCTTTTTCGATACCTTCTTTCTCAATGCAACCCAAGCGGGCATCCGCCAGGTAGTGATCCTGGCGGCGGGGCTGGACTCGCGGTCCTGGCGGTTGCCCTGGCCGGACGGGACGACGGTCTACGAACTCGACCAGACCAAGGTGCTGGATTTCAAAGCGTCGACGCTGCGCGAGCACGGGGCAGAGCCGGCGTGCAACCGGGTTCCCGTTGCGGTGGACCTGCGCCACGACTGGCCGACGGCGCTGCAGCAGGCTGGTTTTGACGCCTCGGCGCCCAGCGCATGGTCGGCCGAGGGGTTGATGCCGTATTTACCGGCGGCGGCCCAAGAGCTGCTGTTCGAGCGTGTCCAGGGGCTGACTGCGCCCGGCAGCCGGGTGGCCGTGGAAGCGCTCGGCCCGAGTTTTCTCGACCCTGAGGCTCGGGCGAAGCGGCGCGCGCGGATGGATCGCGTCCGCGATTTCATGGCCAAGGCCGACCCTCAGCGTGAAATCCCCAGGACCGATGAACTGTGGTACTTCGAGGAGCGCGAAGACGTCGGTGACTGGTTCGGACGGCACGGCTGGGATGTGACGGTGACGCCGTCCGCCGAGCTGATGGCCGGCTACGGCCGCCGCGCCCCCAACGAGGTCCAGGACCAGGTCCCAGGGAACTTGTTCGTGGCAGCGCAGCGGGCCGGGAGTTAGCGGGGCAACGTTAAGCGCAGCGCTAGCCCCGTCGCCCGGATAGCGCGGCGGTCCAGCGCGGCGCGTACCTCGGCTTCGGAGCCGACTACGCGCACCTTGGCTTTGGCCCGGGTCACCGCGGTGTAGAACAGTTCCCGGGTCAGTAACCGCGAATCCTCCGGCGGCATAAGGACCGTGACCTCTTCGGCTTGGCTGCCCTGGCTCTTGTGGATCGTCATCGCGTGCATGGTCTCGACATCGCCCAGCCGGCTGGGCGGGAAATCTAGGGGGCCGGCAGCGCTTGCGATGACGGCTCGCAGCGCGGCGTCTGCCAGGATGGTCACGCCGGTGTCACCGTTGTACAGGCCCAGGCCGTAGTCGTTGGCCGCGATCAGCACCGGGCGCCCGGCGTACCACGAGGACCAAATCGGCTCGCCGGTCGCCTCGGTGAGCCACCGCTCGACCTGGCGGTTCCAGTGCGCAATGCCGTATGGCCCGCGCCGGTGCGCGCATAGCAACCGATGCGCGTCGAGCGTCGCCAGCGCCGCCGCCGCGTCACCCAACACGGCGGCCTGCCGTAGCCGAAGGGCATGAGGCAGAAGGACGTTGCGCAGCCGCTCCACCCAATCGTCGGTGTTGATCCATTCGATGTGCTCGTCGCCGCCGCGCAGCATGGCGATGACCCGGTCCGCGTCGCCGACCCGGATCCCCGACGCCAGCTCACCGATTGATACGCCGAATCGATGCGAGGTCGTCAGCGCCGCCACCCGAGTATCGCCGCGCGCGTTGAGCCCCTCGACCAGGTCGGCCAACACCGCGCCGGCCTCCACCGATGCCAGTTGGTCGGCGTCCCCGACGAGCAACAGGCGCGTCTGTGGCCGCACCGCCTCCAGCAAACGGGCCATCATCGTCAGCGAGACCATGGACGTCTCGTCGACGACGATCACGTCGTGCGGCAGTCGGTTGCCGCGATGATGCCGGAACCGCGACGTGGTATCCGGCCGGCTCCCCAACAATCGATGCAGTGTGGTGGCCTTCAGCCCTGAAAGACGCTGTCGATCAACGACGTCCAGCTGGTCGATCTCGAGCTGCACCGCCTGCTGCAATCTGACCGCGGCCTTGCCGGTGGGCGCCGCCAGTGCGATGCGCAGCCGCGCATTTCCGGTCGCCTGTTCGGCGAACAACGCCAACAGCCGCGCGACCGTTGTCGTCTTGCCCGTCCCCGGTCCACCGGTCAGCACCGTGAATCCCTGCGCCAGAGCAATTGTTGCGGCTTCGCGTTGTTCTTCGTATCCAGGCGGGAACAACCGATCGAGATCGGGAACCACCATCGGCGCATGGGCCTTCAGCAGAGCCAGCAGGTCGTCGGCGACCTGCTGCTCCTCTCGCCAGTATCGGTCCAGATACAGCAGATTCTCGTGATAGATCCGCAGCACCGCCGGCGACCCCAGCAGCGGGCTGGCCCGCACCGCCGCCATCCAGTCGGGGGCCGACGGCCACGGCAGGCCGGCCACGCCCGCTTGCGCCTCGGCCGATCGCAAGTCGACACATACCGAGCCGCCGCGCAGCGCTCGCACCGCCAACGCAACAGCCAGTGCCACCACCGGATTCGACTCACCGGCCATGGCCGTGAGTCGTTGCGCGACGTGAACGTCCGCGGCGTCGATCACGCCTGCTTCGTTGAACGCACGCAACAACCCGCCGGCACCAGCGACCTGCCGCCAGTCGGCCGGGTCGAGCGCTTCAACTGTCACGCGGCCGCGCTCCCCGCGTCGAGAAGGTCCGACAACGCCAGCACCAGCTCGGCCGGCGGTTGCCAGCTGAACACCCCCGCCGGTTGACCGTCGACCACGGGAGTATCCGGCCCGCACATCCCCCGCACGAATAGATACAGCACGCCCCCCAGATGTCTTGCCGGATCATAGCCAGGCTGCCGCCACCGCAAGAAGCGGTGCAGCACAACGCTGTACAGTAATGCCTGCAGCGGATAATCCGAGTGCAGCATGGCCTCCGTCAGTCGGGGCCGGTGGTAGTCGGCAGCGGTCAATAGCCGATCCGAGTTACCCAGCCAATTGGTCTTGTAGTCCACGACCAGATAGCGGTGTCTAATTCCATCGGGAATCCGCAGCACGGCGTCGACCGAACCACTGAGGTACCCGCGCAACGACTCTCTGCCAAGTGCGTCGCCGATCAACCGGTCCGCATACGGCGCCAGCGGATCCTGCGCCACCAAATGCGACCGCAGCAACACCCCGACGTCCGCCAGTCGAATATCAGGCGCCGCGGCCCGGAGGTCGCCACCGGCAAGCGGAAACTCGAAGTCCAACTCCCGCAATCGGTCACGCAGTCCGATCTCTCGTAACGTCAATCCTCCCGCCAGCGAACCCAGTGGGGTGTCGTGCATCGGCAGCATTGCCGCGGCCAGTTCAGCAGCGGGCACATCCACCGGCCACCACTTTGAGTGCACGCGGATCTGCGTCTCGAGCTCGGCGGCCAGATCGGTCGCGAGCGGATCGGTGGTCTCCAGCACCGCGTGCACCAGCGTGCCGAACTTCGCGCCTGCCGGCAGGCCGGCCATCGGGGACGGCGTGTCCGACCCGGATGTCGCTTCGGTCAGGGGAATTTCGCCGACTTCGTCGTCCAGCTCGATTTCTTCTGGCTCACTGGTCACACCCACCGGTTGCGGGCTTTCCACCCCTTCTGACCCTTGCGAACCCCGGATCAGGCCGGAATACGAGGTGCGTCGCCACGCGGTGTCGATGCCGCGATGGAAGTGGCGGATGTCGAGGTCGGACTGCTGCGTCTGGGCGGAAACGCGCGGCGCGGACCGAATCACGGACTCTTCGAGCACCGGTCCGCCGGCAATCTCCCATTCCTGAAGCCGCGCCCAGGCGTCGTCGTCGGTGATCTTCGCGGGCGTGCAGCGGTCGGGGATCACCGAGTCGCCGGGTCGGCGCCCGCGCAGCAGCCGCGACAGCCCGCCGTTCGGTTCGCCGAACGCCGGCGACCACCAGGCGACCACTTGAGACTGGGCCCGCGTCATCGCGACGTAAGTGAGCCGGCTGTCGTCGCCGGCGGCCTCTTTGCTGCCCAGTTTCGCGGCGAGGTTGAAGTCGGGGCTGTCCTGACCACCGATGTGCAGACAGCGCGCATCCTGGTCGTGGAACAGCACCAGATCGCGCTCTTGCAGATTGCGGTTGAACGTAAACGGCAGGTAGACGATCGGGTATTGCAGCCCCTTGCTCACCCACACGGTCATGATCTGAACGGCGCCAGCATCACTGTCGATCCGCCGGTTGCGTTCGGTTGAACCGCCGCGTTCCTCGCGTTGTCCGCGCAGCCAATCCCGCAGCGCCGGTAAGGTGTAGTGCTCGCGATGCGCGGTCTGTTGCAACAGCTGCGTCAGGTGCGCCAAGTCGGTCATGTGCCGCTCGCCGCCCTGCCACGACAGCACGCGATCGCTCATGCCGCTCAATTGCGCGGCCTCGAAGATCGCAGCCACCCCGCGCTCGCGGGCGTGGTCGGCCCACTGCCGCAAAGTTTCGGCGACATGATCGGTCAGCGTATGGCCCTCTGCGGCGAGGTTTTCCGCAGTCTTACCGAAGAACATCGTCGCGGCCGCGGCGCGCACCACACCGGGTCGGTGCGGCTGGTCGAACGCTTCCAACAGCGACAGCCAGTCATCGGCGGCCTCCGAACTGAACACGTCCGAGTCACCGGTGTACACCGCGGGGATCCCCGCGTCGGCCAGTGCCCGATCGCAGGCCCGGGCGTCCTTATGCGTCTCGACGATCACCGCGACGTCGCGGGCCACGAGCGGTTCGTCGTCGAAGGTAGCACCGCTGGCCAGCAGCGCACCGATGTCGGCGGCGAGGTCGCGACCGATGTGTTCGCGCAGGTCGTCGATCGCCAGATTCTGTGTCCCGCTGCGGCCGAAGGTGGCTCGGCGCACCACCCGCAGCCGGAACGGATCGTTGTGCGGCGCACCGTTGAGCCGGTGACCCTGGTGGTGTGCGCCGACGTCGCGAACCACGATCGCGGGATCGCCGAGTTCGGCGCCGCGCAGCACCGCCTGCAACCGCTCGACCAGCGCGGCATCACTGCGCCAGTTCGTGGCCAGCGTTCTTTTGTCGCCCGCGGACTCGGCGGCACGAAGGTAGGTGACGATGTCGCCGCCGCGGAACGCATAGATCGCCTGCTTCGGGTCGCCGATCAAAATCAGCGTGGACCGGCCGCTGAACGCGCGGTCGATCACCTGCCACTGCACCGGGTCCGTGTCTTGGAACTCGTCGACCATGACGATGGGCCAGCGTTGCTGCATCCGAACCCGGGCGGGAGAGTCCGCGGCGTCCAGTGCGTCGGCCAGCCGAATCAGCAGGTCGTCGTAGCCGAGGATGCCCCGTCGGCGCTTGCGCGTGTCCAGTTCGGACAGGACGTTATTCGCGAAGCCGACGCAGATTGCGGCGCGCGATCCGGGCTGTGGGTCGCGTGGCCGCAACTCTGTCGACGGGTTGTTGACCACTTCGCGGGCGATTCGCAGCGCGTCGCGGTAACTCAGCACGGGTTCGTCGCGGTCCTGACCGAAATGGGCCAGGTAGAGATCATCGACGATTTCGGTGACCAACTCGTTGAGGTCTTCGACCAATGTGACACCCGCGTCCGTATCCCCGGCCACACCCAGCGATTTCAGCACCAGTTGACAGAACTGGTGCGTGGTGGCGATCGTGGCGGCATCGAACCCGGCCAGCGCGTCACGCAGCCGTTGTCGTCGGTCGTCGCGCTGGGTCGGTGTGCCGTCGATCAGGCATGTCAGCAACTCGTTGTCGCCGGCCGTCGAGTTGTCGTCGAACGCGACGAGGGCGTCAACGATTTGGCAACGAACACGCTCGCGCAACTCTTGGCTGGCGGCGCGCCCGAACGTGATGAGCAACATCTGGTCGAGCGTCGCCCGGCCCTCGGCCAGGTAGCGGGTCACCAAGCCGGCCAACGCGAATGTTTTGCCGGTTCCGGCGCTGGCCTCCAGCACAGTGGTGGACCGCGCCGCGGGCAACGGACCCAAGAGATCGAAGCGGTCGACGCGATCCATCAGCACGGGTTCCTCTCGGCGCGCAACATCGGCAGCCACAGGCGCGCGGCGAAGGCGCCCAGACGATTCTTCTCGCCGCCGTACCCCTCGCCCTGCCGTAAGGGTTGCATCAGGTCGTCCAGCGGTGCGTATCTGCCCCAGGCCCGCACATGAGCCGGCGCCTCGTCCTCGCCCGGATAGTTACCTGACTTCCACCGGTACGTCGCATCTCTTATCGGGTCTTCGCCGGAATGCCTGGCGACCGCCCATGCGTAAGACGTCTTGATGGGCAACGGAATCGGCTCGCGCCGTCCCGCATCGTAGATCGCTACCAGATCTGCCAGCAGGTTGACGGCGTCATCGTGCGGCTTCCCCAGGCCCTCTTGTCGCGGGGTGGTGCCGCGCTTCGGCCGGCCGATGCAGACGGCAGACCAGTCGCGGCTCTGGTCATGGGTGATCAACGCCAACAACGGAATCCACGACTCCAGCAGATGCTTACCGTCGAGCCTGGAGTACGTCACAGACACCAGACGATCACCGAACACCTGCGACACAGTGCCGGTTAGCCGCCTGTTGCCGAGGTCGATGTCGACGTCGAACGCCGCCGGGTCGGCATGGCGGTGCTGCAGCGCAGCACCGGCCAGTATTGCCGCCTGATCGCGGATCTCGGTTGCCTTGCGCCAGCCGAGCTGGCCGGGCGGCAGCGTGCCCCGGCGCCACTCCGCTTGCTTGGCTTGATCCGGTGTCATGCCACCCAGAATGTCGCGCAGCATCCGATCGCCGACCGTCCATTCTTCGAGCGCGTTGATGTCGACCGGCATGGCATCCTCGACGCCCTCGACATCCCGGGGCAGCGTGTACTCGAGCGCCCGGAAGAAGCCCTTCACCGGATCTTTGAAGAAGGCGACCAAATCGGCCAGGACGACGTCATCCGGCGCGGGTTGCGGCAGTGGCCCGGAGATGAACTTCGGCTGCTGGGCGCGTTCGCCGGTGGCAATGCGGGCGGCTCGCAGCACGGTCGGATCGAAACTGAACGGCATGCCGGGCAACAGCTTTCCTGGCTCCACATTGCGAACGTCGAACGGCTGCAAGGGATGTTCAACGACGACACGTGAACGGACTCTTTCGATGGTGGTCTGGTCCAGGGCGTCGAGCAGCTCGGCCAGCGGCACAGCGGGTGGTCTGCGCTGACCCGAATACTCATTGGCGCCGGTGTACGTGATCACCAGATGCTCGGTGGCCGCAGCGATAGCGTCGAGCAGTAGTTGTCTGTCCTCGGAACGGACGTCGCGCTCGCCAGTCATGGGATTGCGGGCCAGCACGTCGTCACCGTCGACGACACCGAGCCGCGGAAACAAGCCGTCGTCAAGGCCGACCAGACACACCACCCGATGCGGGACCGATCGCATCGGAACCATCGTGCAGACCGTCAGCGTGCCGGTCCGGAAGTTGGCGCGGGTGGGTCGCCCGGCGAGATGGCTTTGCAGCAGGGCCCGAACGTCGGGTAGCCGCATGACGGTGTCGGCGCGCGGACCGGCCGTGCGGAGTACTTCGGCGAATTCCCGTTGCAGCTGGCTGTGCTGCCACGCGTCTTGCAAAGAGTCCCCGTCCTGGGTGCGAGTCAGCAGTGTGACGCCGTCAGTCAACGCAGCCAACCACTCGTGCAGCGGTCGCGCCTCGCTGAGCGAGTCGACCGCGTGTTGCAGCCGGTCGATGTATTCGGCGAACTGGCCGGCCAATTGGATTCGATTGCTGCTGACGTCGTCGAGGGGCAGCGTGGCGTCGATCCAGGCGGCTGAGTCGTCAGACATTGCGACGCCGGCCAGCACCCGGTCGATGCCGAACCGCCACGTGTTGTGGACGAAGTCGACGCCGAAGGGCCGACGGTGCTGCTGATCGAAGCCCCACCGGATGTTGGACTGCCGGACCCAGCGGGTGATGCCCTCCAAATCGTCGTCGCTGAAGCTGAACCGGGCACGCACCGGCGCGGACTGGGCGAGGTTGAGCACCTCGCTAGCGGTAGCTCTGCCGCAGGCGAGCGTCAACAGTTGCGACGCCGCGCCCAGCAGCGGATTGGTCTGCAGCAGCGAGCGGTCGGCGAGCCGCACCCGGAGCCGGTGCGCGGGATGCGCACCGGGCACCACTTCGCCGAGGCCGAAGTCCGCCATTATCAACGGTGCGTAGGTCTCGATGTCGGGACACATCACCAAGATGTCGCGCGGCTCCAGCGTCAAGTCGTCGGCGAGCAGGCCGAGCAGCACCTCGCGCAGCACGTCGACCTGCCGGGCCGGCCCGTGGCAGCTGTGCACCTGCACCGACCGGTCATTGGGCGCGAGGGAGCGATCTTGCGGCCGCACCACGTTGGCTGCGATGTCGGACTGCAGCCAGCCGAGCAGGGTATCGGGTTTGGTTGCACCGCCGAGGTATTCGTCGGTCGCCGGGTTCGCCGGCAACCCACGTTGCAGCTCGCGCAGATCCCGGCCCAGGGTCGCCAGCAACGGATGACCAACTGCGCGATGGCTGGTGTCGTGACGCCGCGGGACTGTCCCGTGCGTGCTCGAGAGCGCCCGCCAGAGGTCGTCGCTGGGGTGCGGCAGCCACAGGTGCAGTTCGTGGTGGGTGGCCAGCGCCTCGAGCAGTTCGATGTCTGTGCAGGCCAACCGGGTGTGTCCGAACAGCGACAGCCGCGACGGCACGTCGGCGGGGCCTTGGAACAACCCGCAGCGCAACCGGGCAATGGTCTCTTCATGCCGGGTGTGCGGGGGATCGGCGGGGACGGCGGCGACCAGTGCCCGCCACAGCTCAGGCTGCCAGTCCAGGTCGGCACCGAGATCACACCGACCGTCCAGCCAATCGACAAGCAGTTGCGGACGCTGCCGGGCGTAGGAGGCGAACAGCCCGGCGAGCCGGCGTGCCACCGCGTAGCGCCGGCCGCGCCTGAGTTCGGCCTCTTCACCGGTGGCAAAGTGGCCCAGATGCGTCGCCAGCGTGCGGGACCAGGGCTCGGCGAGGCTGGCGTCGATCACGTGCAGCAGCGGCCATGTCATCGCTTCCGGCGACCACGGATCGTCATCGACCGTGCCGGTGATCTCGGCGATCAGCGAGCCCGGACTCCGGAACAACACGCCGGCGCACACGCCGTCGTCGCCGTGCGGCCCACACCCCAGCGCGTGTGAAAGCCGTTGGCTCAGCCAGCGTTCTATACCGCGCGCCGGCACCAAGACCAGCTCCTCGGCGAACGGGTCGGGTGGTCGCTCGGCCAATAGCGCGGCCAGTCCATCGGCAAGCAAGTCGGTCCGCTCGGCACGGTGCAGGTGAAGCGCCATCGGGGGTCACCCTAGAGCGTCGCGGTGACATCCGGTACCGACGATCACGGTCGGAAATAGTGACGACCCCGCGCAGGGTTTACCTCCACGAGGACCAAGAAGAACACGGCCGGCGGATGAGAGAGTGAGAAATGGAGACCTGGGACGCGATCTGCGCGCGACGCAATGTACGGGAGTACAAGCCGGAGCCGATCTCAGATGACGACTTGAACCGTATCGCCGAGGCCGGGTGGCGGGCACCGTCGGCGAAAAACCGGCAGCCGTGGGACTTCGTGATCGTCGCCGACCGGACTCAATTGCAGGAGCTCTCCACGGTGTGGGTTGGAGCCGGGCACATTGCCGGTGCCGCGGCCGCGATCGCCATCGTTGTGCCGGAACCACCGGACGAACGGAGGCTGGTGGTGGATCAGTACGACGTCGGTCAGGCGACGATGGCGATGATGATCGCCGCCACCGACTTGGGGATCGGCACGGGACATTCGTCTGTGGGAGAGCAGGAGAAGGCGCGCGCCATCCTGGGTGTCCCCGACGACTACCAGGTGGCGTTTCTGCTCGGCGTCGGATACCCCGCCGACCGGCCCCTCGCCCCGATCCGCAAACCCAATCGGCGGCCCTTCGACGAGGTTGTCCATCGCGGACACTGGTGAAGCTCAGCTGATGAACCCAGCACGGTTGACAGCGGATCGGATCGGGGGCACGCCGTCGGGGTGAAGTGACGCAATGACGAGCACATGCCACACTTCGAAGTGGAGGAGGCGGATACGGTGAAGCGGTTGCCGAGGCAACCGCTCCGCCCGCGCAGGCGCCTTGCTAAAGCCCGAACTCGGCCTCAATCCCGTCGATTCCGGCACGGATCGCTGTAAGCGCATCGGCGCGGGCGCGCAACTTGGTCCCGACATGGGCCTGTTGGTTCAGACCGGCGAATTCCCTGGCGGCTTCCTCTGCCCGGCTGAGCACCATCTCGGGCAGCACGATCTCGTCGACAAAGCCGGCGGCCAGAGCGGTTTCACCGAAGAACGTTTTGGCCAGCCCGGTGGCCTGCTGATAGGCCGACCGCGTCAGCCGCAGTTTCATGATTTCCAGTGCCGCATAGGGGATGGTCATCCCGATCGCGACCTCGTTGGCTTGGATGTTGTAGGCGTGGGCGGCCACCCGGTGGTCGCCCGACGACAACAAAAACGCCCCCATCGCGATGGCGTGGCCGGTGCAGGCGATCACGACCGGCTTGGGATATGACAACAGTCGATACG
>Ga0302319_10009990_pt1 | contig 18152 bp, 14 predicted proteins | sample Bog_T0_2_FD_203319 | JGI IMG/M metagenome (GOLD analysis project Ga0302319, IMG submission 203319) | Peat permafrost microbial communities from Stordalen Mire near Abisko, Sweden - Bog_T0_2 | ecosystem: Environmental > Terrestrial > Soil > Wetlands > Peat | place: Sweden: Abisko, Stordalen Mire...
ATGAAGCTGCTGATTGCGCGTACGCTGTAGGGGGCCATACAAACGAAGGCCGTCTCAAAGAAGTAAAATTCGCACTTATTAGCAGGCCCCCTTATTGTCGACCACACGGATCCAAAATGAAACGAAACACACCAGTACAACCAATTGGTTTGTCATATCACCACTATTGCGCGGTCGGCATGGTAGCAGCTAACTGGGCTGCTATTGAAGCGATAATCAGCAGTGCAATTTGGCAAATCGGAGAAATACCCGATCAGATAGGCATCTGTCTGACCTCTCAAATTTACACGCTTGATGGCAAAATCAAAGCCCTCATCACTTTGTTGGCGGTTCGTGGCAGCCTCGAAAAAACAATCAGCAAAGTGAACAAATTTCATGAAGAGTTAAGGGGGATTAGCGACGCGAGAAATCGTACCGTACACGACCCGTGGGTCGGTGACCAATTGACAGGGATACCGCATCGATTGCAAGCGACGGCCAATAAGACCCTTGTATTCGAACTCAGGCGAGTCCCAACCGCAGACGTTTATAAACTTGCCGAGAAAATCTCGGAGATGATCGGCCGGTTTCAGACGATTATTAGTCCGGCCATCGAGAAGTACCCGGCATTGCCAATACTCGCGGAATCGCCTCAAGGCGACGAGCCATAAACAATTGTCTCTGGTTAGCTGGGCGCCTAGCGGCCGGAATTGGCAAAGATACCTGCAGTCAGAAGTTATCTGAGCGGACGAATGGGATCATGAAGGTTTTGATTGCGAGAATGCTTTAGGGCCAACCTCCTTGAAAGCGTCTCTTAGCGGTCGACCCGTGTCGCGGTCGGCGCGCGGCGCCTCAAACCAAGTCGATGCGCAGCGAACGACCGACTGCGCTTGCGGCGCGGCGCAAGGTGTCGAGCGTCACCGAGGGAATGGTCGGATCAAACAGACGGTCGAGTTGTCGGCGACTGGTTTTCATTCGCGCGGCCATCTCGACCTTGGTCAATCCCTGCTCCGCCATCGCGGCGGCGATCTGCTCGGCGATCAGTTCCTTGACCGCGTGATCCTCGCACGCTTCCAGAATGCCTTGTTCCGCGAGGAATTCGTCGAAGGTTTCGTTGCTCACGCTGGCTTTGCGTTTCGGGTCCATCACGTCACCTCTTTCATACGTTTCATGGCAAGGTCGATATCCACTTTCGGCGTCTTCTGGGTCTTCTTTATGAAGCCGTGCAGCAGGATCATGTGGCCGTCGCCCATGCAAAAGATCACTCGCGCGATACGGTCGCTGGCGAGCGCGCTGCGAACCTCCCACAAGCCGGCGCCGAGCGGCGCGCAATGCGGTCGGCCCAGCGGCCATCCGAATTCGACTTTCTGAATGTCTTTGCCGACGCCGCGCCGGTCGGCTTCGGTCAATTCGAGGATCCATTCGCGAACCGGCTTTCGCCCTGTCGAATTGACGTAGAACCGAGCGGGCAATTTCTTCATGCGGCCGATCATATCTGCGACTGTGCCAAAAAAGGTACGATTAGGCAAGGCTCGTCGCGTCCTGGCTAGCAACTGACTTTGGCGCTGCAACGATCCCTTGCATCGCCGCGCCCCGCCTGCCATCTCGCCCGCATGGTCGCCTTCATCCCCCCGCTGCCGATCGACGAAGCCTTGCCCGAACTGCTCACGGCGCTCGGCCAAGGAACCCGCGCCGTGCTGGTCGCCCCACCCGGCGCGGGCAAGACGACGCGCGTGCCGCTGGCTTTGCTGGATCAGCCCTTCGCCGCTCGCGGAAAAATCATCGTCCTCGAACCTCGCCGGCTCGCCGCCCGGGCGGCGGCGCAGCGGATGGCCTCGACGCTTGCGGAAAAAGTCGGCGGCACGGTCGGCCTGCGGGTGCGGCTGCAAAGCCTCGTCTCGTCGCGCACCCGCATAGAAGTCGTCACCGAGGGCGTGTTCGCGCGGATGATCCTGGACGACCCCGGGCTCGACGGCGTTGCGGCGGTGTTGTTCGACGAGTTCCACGAGCGCTCGCTCGACGCCGACCTCGGCCTGGCGCTGGCGCTCGAAACCCAAGGCGCGCTGCGCGAGGACCTGCGCATTCTCGTCATGTCGGCGACGCTCGACGGGGCGCGCGTCGCCTCTTTGCTCGGCGACGCAGCGCGCATAACGAGCGAGGGCCGCGCCTATCCGGTGGAGACGCGCTATCTCGGCCGCGACCCCAATGCGCGGATGGAGGACAGCGTGACGCGGGCGTGCCTGATGGCGCTGGCGGAAGAACGCGGCTCGATCCTCGCCTTCCTGCCAGGGCAGCGCGAAATTTTACGCACGGCGGAAATGTTGAAAGAACGTGTGCGGGCGGACAACGTCGACATCGCGCCGCTGTTCGGCGCGATGGAGGCCAACGCCCAGGATCTCGCGGTGAGCCCCGCCCCGCCGGGGCGGCGCAAGATCGTGCTCGCCACTTCGATCGCCGAGACCTCGCTGACGATCGAGGGCGTGCGCGTCGTCATCGACAGCGGTTTTATGCGCACGCCCCGGTTCGAGGCGGATATCGGCCTGACCCGGCTGGAGACGGTGCGGGTTTCGCGCGCCAACGCCGATCAGCGCCGGGGCCGCGCCGGGCGCGTCGAACCGGGAATCTGCTACCGTCTCTGGGAGCAGGCGGCGACCGGCGGCATGGCGCCGTTCGCGCCGCCGGAAATCCTCAGCGCCGATCTCTCCGGCTTCGCGCTCGACCTCGCCGTCTGGGGGGTGAGCGATCCCGGCCAACTGAAATTCCTCGACCCGCCGCCCCGCGCGGCGTTCGCCGAGGCGCGGGCGCTGCTGACCTCGCTGGGCGCGCTCGGGCCCGATGGACGCGTCACCGGGGAGGGCCGCGCGATCGGCGAACTGGCGCTGCCGCCGCGCCTCGCCCGCATGCTGGTCGACGCCGCGCGAACCGGCGACGCGCAGGCTGCCGCCGACATCGCAGTCGCCCTCACCGAACGGGGCCTCGGCGGCGACATGGTCGATCTGACGCGGCGGCTCGACAATTTCCGCCGCGACCGGTCTGGGCGGGCCGAAGATTCGCGCCGGCTGGCGCGCAATCTGGCGAGCCGCGCGGCGTCCCTCGTCCCCAAGCCGAAAGCGCGGCGCGAGGCCTCGGTCGGCGCGTGGCTCGCCGCCGCTTATCCCGACCGCATCGCCTTGCCGCGCGGAAAACGCGGCGAGTTCCTGATGGCGAACGGTCGCGCCGCTTCCGTCGAGCCGCATGATGCGCTCGCCGGCGAGCCGGCGCTGGCGATCGGCGAAATCGCCGGACGCGCCGCCTCGGCGCGCATCCTGATCGCCGCGCCTCTGTCGCGCGACGAGATCGAGGCGATCGCGGCGGACGCGATCCAGACCGCCGATGAGATCCTTTTCGACAAGCCCGCCGCGGCCTTGCGCGCGAGGCGGCGGCAGCGACTCGGCGCGCTGATCCTCAGCGAGCAGACTTTGCCCGCGCCCGCCGATCCGGAGGCGCTGGCGCGCGGCGTGCTCGCGCTGGGCGTCGAGCGGCTGCCGTGGAGCAAGGCGCTGAAGCAATGGCGCGACCGGGTGATGTTCCTGCGCCGCGCCGAACCCGGCGACTGGCCCGATCTCGCCGACGCGGCGCTCGCCGCCTCGCCGGACTGGCTGGCGCCGTTTCTGAACGGCAAGACGGCGCTGGCGGAAATCGGCGCCGACGAACTCTCCGCCGCGCTGCACAACCTGTTGTCGTTCGAGTTGTCGCGCCGGCTGGAGGCCGAGGCGCCCACCCATTTCCTCGCGCCGACCGGCACGGCGGCGGCGGTGGACTACGAAGCCGAGGGGGGCCCGGCGATTTCCTTGCGCGTGCAGGAATTGTTCGGCTTGACGGAGCATCCCTCGCTGGCGAACGGCAGGGCGCCGCTGACTTTGAACCTGCTGTCTCCCGCGCATCGGCCGATCCAGATCACCCGCGATCTCCCGGGCTTCTGGAAAGGGTCGTGGGCGTCGGTGCGCGCCGACCTGCGCGGCCGCTATCCGCGCCACGTCTGGCCGGAGAACCCGGCCGCCGCGACGGCGACGACCCGCGCCAAGCCGCGCGGAACGTGATGCAAGGATCAGGCCCGCAACCGGCTGAGTTTCTCGCGGCCTTCGTGGGCCGCGGCGACGTTGGCGTCCACCGCGTTGCGCCAGGACACGCGCTCCTGACGGGCGGACTGCAAGGCGCCTTCGGCGAAGGCGCGGGCCGACGATTGGGTTTCCAGATCGGCGCGCAATCTGGCGATCATCGCGTCGCGGGCCTCGAGTTCGGAGATCGCCAGCTTCACTTCTGCGGCAATCCGCGCTTCCAGGGTCGCGACTTGCTCCTCGGCGCGCGCCAAGGCCGTGGTCTTGGCGTCCAGCCCGCGAGCGAGATCACCGGCGCGCGCTTCCAGGCCGCCTCGGGCGCTCTCCATCTCGGAGTGTTTTGCGTGTGCGGCGGTGAGCGCGGCCTCCAATTCGGCCTGCCGTTGCTCGCTGGTTTGCAAGGTTATGGAGGCTTCCAGCGCGTTCTGCTCGAGCGCGCGGATCGTCGCGTTGCGCTCGCGCAATTCGGCGCGAGCCTCGGTCAGCAAGCGTTCGGCGCCGTCGGAACGGGCGGTCACCGCGTTGATTTCTTCTTGCAGATGGGCGGCGGCGAGGCGGTGGGCCTCGGAATCGTCGAGATGGGCGGTCTTGAGACGCGCATGGGAGGCGATTTCCTGCGCCAGCGAGGCTTCGAGTTCGCTGACCCGCCGCAGGCCATCGCCGTTGCGGCCTTCGAGTTCGTTGATCTTGCGGTTGAGCTTGGAGGCGTTGGCGACCATCTCTTCGATGCGCGCGCGCGTCGAGCGCAATTCCTGCGCGGCGAGCTTCTGGCGATCCTCCAGGTCCGCGCGCTGCTGCTCGACTTCCTGCAGCTTTTTCTCCTTGGCGACGAATTCGGTGCGCAGGCTCGGCAATTGCTCGCTGACCGTCGCCAGACGCCGCTTGGAATCCTCCAGTTCGCGCTCCAGGCGGTCGGCTCGGGCGCTATGCGTCGTCTGTCCGGCGCGCGCCTCGAGCAGCTCCGCCGTCGCCTTTTTGATCGCCTTGTCGTGGTCGCCGATCCGCGCGGCGAATTCGACTTGTTTGAGGGCCAAAGCGTTGCGGTCAACGGTCAGTTCCGCGGCCTCGCCCTTCAGTTTCTCATACGCCAGCGCCAGGGCGTCCAGCTTGCTCTCCGCGTCGTGACGCTTGGTGTTCGTGCGTTCGATCTCGCTCAGGATTTCGTCGATCGGCGCCAGCACGCCGAGAAAATGGCTCCTGATGATCTCGATGTTGGAAAACGCGAATTCGATGCCGTCCAATTGCGCGCGCAAAGTCTCGTTGCGGCGGCCGATCGAGTCGAACGTGCTCGCGATCGATTTGCCGGCCGGATCGCTGTTCCGCTCCGGCTCGGGCGAGCGCGTCAGGTGAGGATTTTCCCGCGCGGGCGTCTCTTCGAAATCGCGTGGGAAGGGGCCGGGAAGCCGCGCGAGAGGGGCGTCGTTGGCGGGCGCGTTTCCGAACAACTTGTCCCATACGGCTGTCATGGCCTACTCCTTGATACGCTCCTTTTAGTTGTAACAACTTATGAATGCAATCTTTGCCTTTCGGGTCGTCCCTCGAGATTTCCACAGGACTTTTGTCTCAGGCTCGGGGATGGGCGGCGCGGTAGGCCTGCAACAGCCGTGCGCCGTCGACGGCTGTATAGACCTGCGTCGTCGACAGCGACGCATGGCCGAGCAGTTCCTGAATGGTGCGCAGGTCGCCGCCGCGGGCGAGCAGGTGGGTGGCGAAAGAATGGCGCAGCGCGTGCGGCGTCGCGCTGTCGGGCAGGCCGAGCGCGCCGCGAAGGCGCTCCATGGCGAGCTGCACGATGCGCGGCGACAGCGGCCCGCCCTTGGCGCCGACGAACAGCGGCCCCGCCGGCGCCAGGCGGTAGGGGCATTGGCGCAGATAATCCTCGATGGCCGCTCGCACGGGCGCGATGATCGGCGTCGATCGGCTCTTGCCGCCCTTGCCGACGATGGTGATCTGATCCGTCGCGCCGACGGGCGCGTCGGCGCGCGAAATCGACAGCGCCTCGCCGATGCGCATGCCGGCGCCATAGCAGAGGGCGAGCACGGCGGCGTCGCGCGCCAGAATCCAGGGGTCGCGCGTATCCCCGTCGCGCGCGGAAACGTCAGTGACCGCCTTGGCGTCGCCGACGGCCAGCGGTCGCGGCAAACGACGGCCGGCGCGCGGCGAACGCAGCGCGGAAAAGGCCGAGGCGCGGCCGATGCCGCGCTGGTCGCAATGGCGGGCGAAGGAACGCAGCGCCGAGAGCGCCCGTTGCAGCGAGCGGGCGTCGATTTCCTCGGCGCGGCGCCGGGCGAGGAAGGCGCGCAGATCGGCGGGCGCCAGGGTGACGAATTCCTCGATTCCCGGCGGCGCGTCAAAACGTTCACTCAGGAAAGCGAGGAACTGCCGCAGATCTCGCGCGTAAGCCTCCAGGCTGTTGGCGGCGAGGCGTCGCTCATGGCGCAAGCCGTAGAGCCAGCGCCCGACCTCGGCGGCGAGATCGGCGGCTGCGGGCATAGCGGCGGCAACGGGAACGTCGGACATGCCGACGATCCTCGCCCGCGACGGTTAATGGGCGGTGACTTCGTTCAGCCGAGCAGGTCGACGAGATGGGGAATCAGCGGCGCGTCCGCCGGCGGCATGGGATAGTCGCGCAACGCCTTGGGCCGGACCCATTTCAGCGCTTGCCCCTCGCGCGATTGCACGAAGCCCTCCCATTTTCGGCAGACGTAGAGCGGCATCAGCAGATGGAAATCCTCGTAAGGATGGCTGGCGAAGGTCAGCGGCGCCAGACACGCCGCCTTCACAATGATCCCGAGTTCCTCGTTCAATTCGCGGATCAGCGCCTCCTCCGGCCGTTCGCCGGGCTCGAGCTTGCCGCCTGGGAATTCCCACAGGCCGGCCAGCTGTTTGCCTTCGGGCCGCCGCGCGATGAGCACGCGTCCATCCGAGTCGACGAGCGCGACGGCGACGACGGTGACGAGTTTCACGAGCGATAATCGCCGTTGATTTCGATGTATTCTTTCGTCAGATCGCAGGTCCAAACCGTCGCCGAACCCGGGCCGAGGTTGAGGCGCGCCTGAATGACGATTTGCGAATTCTTCATATAGGCGGCTGCGGTCGCCTCGTCGTAGGCGGGATCGCGCAAACCTTCATGGGCGACGCGGATATCGCCGAAATAAATATCGAGCGTATCGCGATCGGCCATCTCGCCGGCCTTGCCGACCGCCATGACGACGCGGCCCCAATTGGCGTCCTCGCCCGCGCAAGCGGTCTTCACCAGCGGCGAATTGGCGATCGACATCGCCACGCGCTTGGCGGCCGCGTCGCTTTCGGCGCCTTCGACCTTCACTTCGATGAACTTGCGCGCGCCTTCGCCGTCGCGAACGACCTGATGCGCGAGTTGCATCAGCACGTTTTCCAGTGCGGCCCGGAACGGCCGCAGACGCGGATCGCCCGCCTCGGTGATTTCCGGCGCGCCGCGCGTCCGGGCCGCGCCGGTCGCGAACAGCAGCAGCGTGTCCGAGGTCGAGGTGTCGCTGTCGACGGTGATGGAGTTGAAGGTTGCGCCTGTCGCCGTCGACAGCAGCGCCTGCAACACCGGCGCGGCGATCGGCGCGTCGGTGAAAATAAACGAAAGCATCGTCGCCATATCCGGGGCGATCATCCCGGCGCCCTTGGCCATGCCGTTGATGATCACGTCGACGCCGCCCAGCTCGACGGTCGCGGTGGCGACCTTGGGGAACGTATCGGTCGTCATGATCGCCCGCGCGGCGTCCATCATCGCGTCGGGCTTTGCGGCCGCCTTCAGCGTCTCCAGCGCGGCGGTGATGCGGCTCGCCTCCAGCGGTTCGCCGATGACGCCGGTGGACGCCATGTAGATTTCGCTCGGCGCGGCGCCGGTCGCCGCCGAAATCGCGTCGGCGACCGCGGCGACCGCCGCCTTGCCCTTGTGACCGGTAAAGGCGTTGGCGTTGCCGGAGTTGACGACGAGCGCGCGGGCCACGCCGAAGGCCAGCTGTTGGCGGCACCAGTCGACCGGGGCCGAGGGACATTTTGAGCGCGTGAACACGCCCGCCACAGTCGCGGGTTGGTCGAACAGCGCCATCATAACGTCGGTGCGTCCGCTGTAACGGACCCCCGCAGCGACGCTGGCGAAGCGAACGCCGCCGATCTCGGGGAGTTCGGGAAAAGTCTTCGGCGCGAGCGGCGAAACCTTGGTGATGGGGGCCATGAGACGGGCTTCCTTTTCCGGCCAGCACGGGCGAGACGCCGGGGCGTCTCGCGCAAGTTCGAGTTTTCGTCCGCGTCGACGAGATCTCAGGGGGTCTTCGGGGCGTCCGCAGCCGCGGGCGCTGGCGCAGGCGCGGCCGCATCGGCGGGCGCGGCAGGCTTGGCCGGCTCGTCGAAGCGCTCGATCTTCGCCTTGTCGCGCAGCGCGGTGATCATGTCGCTCTGCGCCTTCTGCGAGACGTAGCGCATGGCTTGTTCCTTGAGCTGATCATAGGGAGGGAAGGTCTTCATCCGCGTCTCCTCGACCTTGATGATGTGCCAGCCGAACTGGGTCTTCACCGGATCGGAAATCTGTCCGGGCGCCATCTTGAACGCCACTACGGAGAATTCCGGCACCATGCGGTCCTTGGTGAACCAGCCGAGATCGCCGCCTTCGCCGGCGGGATCCTTGGAGAGTTCGGTCGCGACCTTCGCGAAATCCTCGCCGCCTTTGACTCGCGCCAGCGCCTTCTTGGCGTCGTCCTCGGTGGCGAGCAGGATGTGGCGGGCGTGGATTTCCGGCTCCGGCGGCTGCGCGGCGGCGGCTGCGTCATAGGCCTTCTTCGCGGCGTCGTCCGTCGCGGCCTCCTTGGCGACGCCGCCCATCAGCGCTTCCATCGCCAGCTTGTCGCGGAAATAGGCGAGGTGACGGGCGTAGTCGGGGGTTTGGTCGAGCTTGTCGGCATAGGCCTTCTTGGCCACCAGCTTGAGGTCGATGACGTAATCGAGAACGTATTTTTCGCGCTCGGCGCCGACCAGCTTTTCCGGCAGCCCGGGGCCGATGTCGGCCATCGCGTCGTTGACGTCGTTGTCAGTAATGTCGACGCCGTCCACCTTGGCCAGCACTTTGGGATCGGCGTAAGCCGGGGCGATCCAGGCGCCGATGACCAGGGCGGCGCAGAGTGCGAGCCTCCGGCGGGCCTGAGGCAGGGGTTTCGACATGGCGGCTCCTTGGGGGGCGCTTCATAGCGCGCCGGTTTCGAGGGAAAAGACGACGCGGCCCTATAGATCGAATACGACGATTTTGCGAGAGGACTCTACGACGCTTTACGCACGCGCTTGTTAAGGCGCGGACGAGAGTCGGACGCGCCGAGCGCGCCCGGGCGGATTGACCATCTGGCCCGCCTATGCGTCGCTCGCGGGGGTCCGAATCCAAGACGGGAGTCCTGATGTCGCCGGAGTCGCAGTTGCGCGACAAATTGCGCAAGATCGAAGCCTTGTTCGCCGGGGCCGGCACGGCGGGCGAGCGTCTGGCCGCCGGCGCCGCTCTGGAGCGGGTGAAAGCGCGCCTCGCCGAACTCGGCCAGCGCGACCCCGGGGTGGAGTTGCAATACGGCATGCCGGACCAATGGTCGCGGCAATTGTTCGTGGCGCTCTGCCGCCGCTACGGATTGAAGCCCTACCGCTATCACCGCCAACGTTACAACACGGTGATGGTCCGCGTGCCGCGTGGGTTCTCGGAAACGGTGCTGTGGCCGGAGTTCACCGAACTCAACCAGGCGCTGCAAGCCTATCTGAGCCAGATGACGCTGAAGGTGATCCACGAAGAGATCCACGCGGATGCGAGCGAAGCCAGCGAAGTGCCGGACGGGGGCCTTTTGGGGAGGTGAGGGGCTACGATTGCGTTGTCAGGCATTTATGATCATTGGCTCGCCCGGCGCCGCAACTTCAGTCGGCCGTTTCATCCCCCGCGAGCCGCTCCACCGAGTCGAGATAGTCGGCGATGAATCTTCCGGCTTCGACCTCGAGCGCCACCTCGGCGTTGGAGCGCGCGGAGGAATTGGGCCGCCAATCGGCGACCGTCATGCCGCGCGTGAGTTCGCCCGACGTTTCGACGTCGACGAAGGCTCGCGACGACTTGACATAACCAGGGTCGATGGCGACGCCGACGGCGAGCGGGTCGTGCATCGCCAACGCCTGCGGACGACCCCATTTGGCCATCAGTTCGAAGTAATGGCGCGACGCGCCTTCGAGGAAATCGGCGAAAGCCGGGCCGCGCGGCAAGCGGGCGAGGCGCCGCGCCAGGGCCTCGATGTCGGCGGGGGTCAGCAGGGTGCGGCGCGTCACGTCGAGACCGACGGCGATCAGCGGCGCCGAGCCCTCCGCCGCAAAGGCGCGAAAAATCATGCGCGCGGCTTCCGGGTCGTGCCAGATGTTGAATTCGGCGGTCGCGGTCACGTTGCCCGGCGCCTTGAAGGCGCCGCCCATCAGCACGAAGCGTTTGAGTTGTTTCGTCAGTTCCGGCGAGCGGATCAGCGCGGCGGCGATGTTGGTGAGCGGACCGGTGGCGACCAGGATCAGTTCGCCCGGATGCGCCTCAGCCGCGGCGAGGATCGCGTCGACGGCGTGCGCGGGCGGCTCGGCCGGCGCCGGCGGCTCGGGGAGTTCCGCATATCCGAGGCCGGTCGCGCCGTGGATCTCGCTGGCGTCCTCTGCCGGTTTGAGGAGCGGCGACGCGCAACCCGGCCAGACGGGAATGTCCGCCCGGCCGCCCAGCGCCAGCACCGCGCGAGTGTTGCGCGTCGCCTTTGCAAGGCCGACGTTGCCGGCGACCGTCGATACGCCGAGCAGTATTACGCGGGGCTGTCCGAGCGCAAACAGGAGGCCGAACGCGTCGTCTATCCCGGTGTCGACGTCGATGATCATGGGGGCGGCGGTCATCACGGGCTCCTGCCTCGAGGAAGCGTAAGGGGTATGGGGCTGCGGCGCGGCGCGCAAGTTCCGCTCAAATAAACCCTCGTCTTTCCCTCGCCAACCAACGCCCCAGCAGCAGCGCCGAGACGACGCCCAGGCCGATCGCGAGCCCGATCCACAGGCCGAGGCCCCTGAGCGGCGTGAGGAAGGCCAGCGCGAAGCCGACGGGCGCGCCGACGGCCCAATAGCCCAGAATCGCCATCAGCGCCGGGACGCGCGAATCGTGGACGCCGCGCAGCATGTTGGCGAGCGCGGCCTGCGCGCCGTCGACGATCTGAAACAACGCAGCGATGCGCAGGAAAGACAGCGCCAGGGCGATGATTCCGGCCTCATTGGCCGCGTCGCTGCCCAGGAAGGGCGCGATCAACAGTCGGGGGATCGCCAGCATGGTCGCGGCGGAGAGCGTGACGCAAGCGATCGTGATCGCGAAGGCCGCCCAGCCCGCGCGGGAAATGCGCGCCCGATCGCGCCCGCCAAAAGCGTGGCCGACCCTCACGCTGGCCGCCTGCCCGACCCCGAGCGGGACCATGAACGCGTTGGAGGCGATCTGGATGACGATAGCGTGCGCCGCGACGGCGTCCGCGCCGATCAGACCCATGCCCAGGGCGGCGGCGGCGAAGGTTCCGACCTCGACCGCGATGGTCAGGCCGATGGGCGCCCCCAGCCGCCAGATTTCCGCCAGCGCCGGGAAATCGAAAACGAACGGCGGCGAAAACAGGCGCGCCTCATGAAGCCTCGGGTCCAGCCGGGAATAAACGACGAGCGCGACGAACATCAGCGCCTGCGACAGCGTCGTCGAAAGACCCGAGCCGAACACCCCGAGCGCGGGAAAACCGAAATGGCCGAAATCGAGCGCATAATTGGCCAGCGCATTGAAGGCGAGCGCCAGCAGCGCGGCGATCAGGATCGGCCGCGTTCGGTCGAGTGCGGAAAACACGCTGCGCGCCGAGAAATACAGCAGGTTCGGAGCCAGCGCCCATTCGAGCCCATGCATGTAGCGCCCGGCGAGCGCCGCCAGATCCGGGGGCTCGCCGATCGCGGTCAGGATCGCTCGCGCATGCCAGAGCCCGATCCAGATCGGCAACGCGAGCGCGAGGGAAAGCCAGAAGGCCTGATGCGCGACGCGTCGGACGCCGTCGCGATCGGCCGCATTGGCGCCGACGCGCGCCGCCGCGATCGGCGCCGCCGCCGAAACGACGCCGATGCCGAACAACATGATTGGCAGGTAGAGATTGAATCCCAGCGATACCGAGGCCAGCGCCTTGGGCGACAGCCAGCCCATCATCATGACGTCGGTCGTCGTCATGAGGTTGTTGGCGAGGTTGGTAAGGATGATCGGCCACGCCAGCGCGAAGGTCTGCCAGAGATCCTCGAACCAGAGGCCGCGGCGAAGGGTCAGGACAACACCATCCGCGCCGCTTCGGCCAGGACGCGGCCGAGGATCGCGTGCTGGTCGGCCTCGTAATGGATGCCGTCGAGATCGGAACAGCGGATGAATTGGCCGGCGTCGACGAAGCCGGCGCCCTGGCGCTCGGCGACTTCGGCGTAGCGCGCCGCGAGGTATTTGGACTTTTCCTCGGCGCCGGCGAACATATCGGCGAACCCGGTGAGCTTCGCGATCCGGGGCGGCGCGACGATGAGAATGTCCGTCGCGCCTTCCGCGCGCGCTATGCCGACGAGCCGTTCCATGCCCAGGGCGATGTCCGAGGGCGAAACCCCGAAGCGGGCCTTCATGTCGTTGCAGCCGAGCGCGATAATCAACAGATCGAGCGGCCGATGGCTGCGCAGGCACGGCGGCAGATAATCCGCGCCGCGCCGGCCGGGCTCGATCGGATCGTCGAATACCGTAGTGCGACCGCCGAGGCCTTCCTCGATGACGTAATGCTCGGGCCCGAGTTCGCGCTGCATCACGCCGGGCCAGCGCACATCGCGCGCCAAACGGCCTGCCGTCACGGGATCGTGACCAAAAGTGTTGGAATCGCCGAAAGCGACAATGACGGACATGCGGCGGTCCCTCCCGTAAAGCGAGATTTCTAGGAGCGCCGAGCCCGAGGGTCAATGTCGCGAAATGAAGTTGACAAAAATGATAGAATTATAGATCAATCACCGCGGCGGCTTGGCGCCTTGCCCGTTTTGCGGTTCCGGCTTTAAGTCGGGGCGGCGCCGCCCTCGAGAAGCGGACCCCGCGCCGCTTGGCGCGACACGATGGAGGACAAAATGTCGCAGAAACCCGAAACGCTCGCCTTGCACGCCGGCTGGCGCGCCGACCCCACGACGGGGTCGGTCGCGGTGCCGATCTATCAGACGACGTCCTATCAATTCCAGAGCGCCGAGCACGCCGCCAATCTGTTCGCGCTGAAGGAACTCGGCAACATTTACACCCGCATCATGAATCCGACGACCGACGTGCTGGAGAAGCGCGTCGCGGCGTTGGAGGGCGGCGTCGCCGCCCTCGGGCTCGCCAGCGGTCAGGCGGCCTCGGCCTTCTCGATCCAGAATCTCGCCCGCGTCGGCGACAACGTCGTGTCCTCGACCGACCTCTACGGCGGCACCTGGAACCTGTTCGCCAACACCTTGAAGGATCAGGGCATCGAGGTCCGCTTCGTTGATCCCTCCGATCCCGGGAATTTCCGCCGCGCCACCGATGCGCGCACCCGCGCCTATTACGCGGAGACCCTGCCCAATCCGAAGTTGATCGCCTTCCCGATCGAGGAAGTCGCCGCCATCGGCCGTCCGCTCGGCATCCCGCTGATCGTCGACAACACCGCCGCGCCGCTGCTGGTGCGGCCATTCGATCACGGCGCGGCGATCGTGGTCTATTCCTCGACCAAGTATCTCGGCGGCCACGGCAATTCGATCGGCGGCCTGCTGGTCGACAGCGGCAATTTCGACTGGGAGGCCCATGCCGAGCGCCAGCCGGCGCTGAACACGCCCGACCCCAGCTACCACGGCGCGGTGTGGACCCAAGCCGTCAAGCCGCTCGGGCCGATCGCCTACATCATCAAGGCGCGCGTCACCTTGCTGCGCGACATCGGCTCGGCGCTGTCGCCGTTCAACGCCTTCCTCACCATCCAGGGCATCGAGACGCTGCCGCTGCGCATCGAACGGCATAGCCAGAACGCCACCGCCGTCGCCGGCTTCCTCGCGAGACGCCCGGAAGTGACCAAAGTCATCCACCCGTCCCAGCAGACCGGCCAAGCCCGCGAGCGGGCGGAAAAATATCTCAAGCGCGGTCACGGCGGTCTCGTCGGCTTCGAAATCGCCGGCGGCCGCGGGGCGGGCAAGCGCTTCATCGACGCGCTGAAACTGTTCTACCATGTCGCCAACATAGGCGACGTGCGCTCGCTGGCGATCCACCCCGCGAGCACCACGCATTCGCAGCTCAGCGCCGAGGATCAACTGGCGACCGGCGTTTCCGACGGCTACGTGCGCCTGTCGGTCGGCCTCGAGCACATCGACGACATCCTCGCCGATCTCGATCAGGCGCTGAAGGCGGCGGCGGAATAGCAGCCGTTTCGGGGCGCGGTCCGGGACCGCGCCCTGGGATGCCGGGAACTTCCCGCCGAAAGCCTGGTCGGCTCCGGCCTAGCGTGACACACGCTCTAGAAACGATAGCATCCTGGGCATTATCGACGCGTGGCGACCCTTGCGAGACGCAAAGGCCGCCATTGGCCGTCCCTCAATCACGTTTGGCCTCACACAGCTCTGAGAGGAGCCCCGTGAAAGCTGGGAGTTTCGACACACCAGGACCAGTCGGCGGTTTCGAGAAACGCAAGGACCTCGGTCGCCGGCATCGGCTTGCCGAAGTGATAGCCTTGCATCGTCGTGCATCCCAGCCTGCGCAGCACACGCACCTGATCGCGCGTTTCCATGCCTTCGACGATGCAGCCGAGTTTCAGGGTCTGGCTCATGTATATCACCGATTTTACAATAGCGCGGCAAGATTCGTCGGTCTCGACTTCCCGAACGAAACTGCGATCGATTTTGATTTTGTCGATAGGGAAGCGGCGGACGTAGCTCAGGCTCGAATACCCGGTGCCAAAATCATCGAGCGAAATACCGACGCCAAGAGCCTTGAGGCTCTGCAGAGACGCGTTCGCCTGATCGAAATCCTGGATCAGCGCGGTCTCGGTGACCTCCAAGTCGATTCGGTTTGTGGCGATGCCGCTGGCCTCGATGATAGCGATGATGTTCAGGATCGCCTCGCGCGAGCCGAGATCGCGCATCGAGAGGTTGAACGAAACACGGATGTCGTCAGGCCATGTTTTGGCCTCGGCGAGCGCCCGGCGCAAAAGCATTCGAGTCAGTCTGTTGATGAGATCGCTGCGTTCGGCGATCCGAATGAACACGTCCGGGGCGACCCTGCCAAGTTCGGGGCTGTCCCATCGCGCCAGCGCCTCGAAGGCGACGGTCGCGCCGCGCTGGACGTCGACGATGGGCTGAAAGTGGAGTGATATTTCCGATTCGATTTCGGCGTGACGCAGACACCGTTCCAGCTTCGCGAATTTGCGGATTTCGGTTTCGTGCTCAATCGAGAAAATGACGGGGCGTCCGCGATGGTGGTGCTTGGCGTAATAAAGCGAATAGTCGGCGCGCTCGTAAAGCAGCTCGGACGTTGACCCGGCCTCCGGGAAGGCCGCGAATCCGACCGAGCCCGAAACCTCGACGACGCCATCGGGCAGCACGAACGGCGCTTGCAAGACGTCGCAGATTCGGACGCCGAGCGCGTGAATTTCCGCATCGTCCAAATCGTCGTCGACGATGACGCCAAACTCGTCGCCGCCGAGGCGGGACAGCGAGACTTTATCGTGGCAAACGTCCCGCATTCGCCGGGCCGCCTCGACGAGAACGCGATCACCGGCCGTGTGGCCGTAAAGATCGTTGACGGATTTGAAGCCGTCGAGATCGACCACGCCAACGACGAAGCGACGCTTGTCCGTGGCGGTCCGGCGCAGCAGTTCATGCAACTTGGAGAAGTACTGCCGCCGGTTCGGTAGCTCCGTCAGGCTGTCGAGATTGGCAAGCCGAAGGTTCTCCAGCTGTGTCGCTCCGAGCTCCTTCTGAAAGTCGATCATGCTGGCGAAATCGCGCCAAAAGACCAGCAGGATATAGACCATCGCGGCCAACACCAGCAGCATGCTCAACGCGATGGCGAGGAAGACGGGGCGGCCGGTCGACAGAAAGAAAGCCGCGAAGGCGATGGCGGTGACGCCGGTCGCCGACAGAGCGGCGGGTCGAAGATGCATCTGACAGAAAATGCAACTGATCATCGCCACGCCAACGGTGAAGACGACATGGCCTTGCGCGTAAGCGTCTCCGTATTGGAAGAGAACCACCGCGACCGCTAGGCTTGCCGCGGTCGACACGGGCGCCTGAAGGGTCGCGGCCTTGAGCAAACGGCATGCGTCGGCGTGGTTGAGCGGCCAATACCTGGTCTTCACCCACGTCCACCCCAGTACGGAGTAGACTATAGCCGTGACGACGGGAAAGCCGATCGTGATCAGATCCGGCGCAACGCCATAATGCGTCCAGGCGACCGCCAACGTGTTCACGAAACCGATGAAAAACAGCAATGGCAGCTGCCTGGAAAGCGCCTTGATCTGCGCCTGCACGAGTTCCGGGTTGTCGGTCCGAACGCGAAACAAGGCGCAAAGCCCCGCGATCGAGGTCGAGATGCGTCGGCCTTTCGTCGTCGTCACTCTCGCCACTCCATGTGATATTTTCTGTCGCCGGCTTACGTGGCGCACCTCCGGCAACGCGGCCGTCGGCTTGCCGCGCCCAGGCATCATGCCCTCGGTCGGCGGTTCGCTGCCCGCGCGATTTAATCCCAGTGAACTTGGAGAGAGAAACTTAAGGAAGTCTGCGCGGCCGGTACCCGCGATCCCTGGGACTACGGGCGAATACGGTGATACACGCATTTACGGTGACAAGATTTACTGTGAGCACTTAGGAAAATCGCAGACATAACCGCTCCATTTCCGTCATGGCCGGGCTTGTCCCGGCCATCCACGTCGTGGATCATCAATACTATGGAAGATTATCATAATCGGATCAAGTACTGCTGGGAGATCGTGACAAACCTTCCCATCTTCTTAAGCTGAACGACGTGGATGGCCGGGACAAGCCCGGCCATGACGGCGCCAGCCGATTCAATTAATTTGTCGCATCGCCTTAATGTTTGCTCCCCGCCCATTTACGACGGTCATCCTCTTTGCCGGAACGACTGCTTCGGAGCCGAAGCGATGGACCGCTGAACGACGATTTTGGGCGCGAAGCCGACCTTCAGGCGTCTGCGGAAACCGCCTGACCACGTCCATAGGCGCGTGAAATTGAACGAAGCCCGCTCGGAAACGACAGACCGGCGGCCTCGGCCTTCGGCTTCGGTTGCATGGGGGACGAGCGACTTCCGAGGCGGACGCGACGCGGCGGAATCGATGGCTACGCTCTGTTGCGCGCTCGATCACAGGCCGACCTTCCTCGACGCCGCCGACTTGCCGAGAGGGCCGCTTTTTCGGACGACCCGCGGCCTGTCAAATAGCATTTTGACAATTCAGAAATTTATGCTACAATCAGCTTGTGAATTTCTGGGAAATCTGAGGACCAACCTGCGTGACCCACGAGCTGCGCGTTTCCCGCATAGATGGCCGTTTCCCCCGCGCCGGTCTCGGCCTCAGGGGCCGAAAACAGCCCGTCGCGCCCTCCAAGACTTTGAAATATAACGATTCGACCTCCTTGTTGTTTGGGCTTGTTTGGTGGTGTTTGGTCTGGTTGGGGGCTGTTTGCGGTCGTTTGGGCCCATTTGGGCTTAGGCATCGCCTATTTGGCCTTGTCAGGCGTTGGAGGCCCTGCTTTTGCGTATGACGGTCAGGTCGGCGGCGAGCGCTAAAATCCCTTCGCCGAGCGCGCCAGCGCGGCGAAGGCCTCCACTTCGATCTCTTCCGCCCGGCGGGTCGGCTCGACGCCGGCCGCCTCGAGCCACGTGTTGAGGTCGAGCCCGCGGAACCCGGCGAAGCCCTTCAACGACTGGCGCAGCATTTTCCGCCGCTGGCCGAAGGCGGCCAGCGTCAGTTCGGAGAGGGTCTTCAGATCGCATGGCGCCGGCGCGGCGCGTGGGATGAGTTCGACGACGCTCGA
>Ga0302319_10009991_pt1 | contig 18151 bp, 16 predicted proteins | sample Bog_T0_2_FD_203319 | JGI IMG/M metagenome (GOLD analysis project Ga0302319, IMG submission 203319) | Peat permafrost microbial communities from Stordalen Mire near Abisko, Sweden - Bog_T0_2 | ecosystem: Environmental > Terrestrial > Soil > Wetlands > Peat | place: Sweden: Abisko, Stordalen Mire...
GTGTGAAAGCAACACCGCGATCCAATTGTCGTCCTCCGAGAACGCCATGGCTTCGACGAAATGGCTGGCGGGAACTGCTTCCTTGACCCCGGCGTTCAGATCCAATTCCCAGACATGCTGCCCCACGCCTCCGGATGCAACCGCGAGCGGAATCAGGAAGAGAGCCGAACGCAGCACCATGCCGTCAGCTTAGGCCTGCGCGAGAAAAAACTGCAGCACTGCTTGTTACAGTTTTTTCAACTGTCACAACAATTGTTGAGAGCTTCTGTCCGCGCGGCTCACCTAAATAAATGAGAACGCCCTTCCGTGGTGCCACAACACCCCGATAGCATCCTTCAATGGCCATCAACCTGCACTTGGCGGTAGTGGATTTAAAGGAGAAACGAAATGCTCGGAATGGGATTGCTCGGAACCATCATTGTGATTGTGTTTGTGATTTGGCTCGTCCGCAGGGTGTGACCTGGCTTTGACCTAGCCCTCGCGCATCCGCTGCGCCCATCGCAGATACCGGATCAACTCCCGCCGCGACCCCCAGCAGAACGAACAAAACCTCGGGAAGTCGATCGCCTTGGCCTCGATGCCCGAGTAAGTCTCGATTCGCCACAACAGATAAGGGCTCTTCCAGGGACGCAAGCGGTATCCGCGCGTCATTTCCCACACCAACCCGAACATCAGTCCGTTGAGCTTCCGGCGCGGGTGTTATTCATGCTGTCGCGCGTCGCGTAGTAACCCGTTCGGGTGCGCACGATGGGGTGGTTCGGTGCGTTCGCGATCACCTTCACCGCATGGTATGCGCCATCCATATTCTTGGTGGGAGGCGTGTAACCGATGGTGTATTGATTCCTGATGTCGCGCGCCACTTCATGCGCGATGCTCTCCACTTCGGTGACGTCCTTCGGAAAAAACGCCATGCCACCCGTGGCCTCCGTCAGCGCCAGCAAAGAGCGTTTGGCATGTTTGGCCTCGCGCTTCTCTTCTTCGGTAAGTAACCCAATCGCATAAATCAGGACATCGCTGCTCTGCGCTTCGCGAACCAGATTCTCCAGACTCACCATGCTCGCGTTATCGTCGCCGTCGGTCACCACCAGCAGCACGCGCTTGTCGCGCTTGGCCTTCTCCTTCATGTGGTCGATGGACATGCGGATCGCGTCCCGCATGGCCGTGCCGCCGCGCGAATCGATATGCGAGAGACCTTTCTTCATGTCTTCGATGTTGCTGCTGAAATCCGCATCCAGGTAGGCCTCGTCATTGAAATTGACGATGAACACCTCATCGGCCTTATTGGAATCGCGCACTAACGTCAGCGCGGCCGATTCCACGCCCTCGCGCTTGGGCCGCATGCTCCCGCTGGAATCGATAATGATCCCCAGCGAAACCGGCACGTCTTCGCGCTTGAACAGCTTGATGGGCTGGGGCGCTCCGTCCTCAAACACCTGGAACTGGCCCTGCGTCAGGTTGGTGATGAGGTGTCCGGACTTATCCTGCACAATCGCGGGCAGAATCACCAGCCGCGTGTTCGTGGTGAAAGTAGCTTCTTCCTGCGCGTTGCCGCGCGGGCCCATGTTGATGGTTAAGGTGAGCGCGACAAGCAGGGCCGCGCTACTGCGTAGGTGCATAATACCCGAGTCTCCAGCTTGCACGAAGTGGCGGCAGCCCGCGGGGCTGCACAAGCTTCACCTGCACGCGCCTGTATTTTCCGTCGCGACCCGAGTTCGTCGGGGTATATCCAAGCAAGTACTGGTTGCGGAGTTCGATGCCGATTTTGGCCGCAACATCGGGCAGATCGTTCAGGTTCTCCACCGGAAAGTGCCGGCCTCCGGTCTGCTCCGCGATCTCGCTCAGCAGGCCCGGACCAGAGAGTTCTTCGGCCGACCGTCCCCGAGAACTCATGGGCTCAAAGATGCCGATGGCGTAGATTTGAACGTCCGCCTCGCGGACTAAATTCTTGATTTCGCTCTCCGTGTAGCGGCTGCTGTTATCGCCCCCATCGGATATGATCAGCAACGCCTTGCGCGGATTGCGCGCCTTCTTCATGGTGTGCAGCGCCAGGTAAACCGCATCCAGCAGAGCCGTGCGGCCCTTGGACTGGGTGAAAGTGAGCTTGTTCTGGATCTCTTCCAGGCTGGTGGTGAAGGGATTCACCAGTTCCGGGCGATCGTTGAACTCCACCAGGAAGAACTCGTCCTCCGGATTGGCGCTCTTGAAAAACTGCGAAACTGCCTGCCGGGATTTCTCCAGCTTCTGCCCCATGCTGCCGCTGGTATCGAACACAATGCCCACCGAAAGCGGAGCGTCTTCACTCGAAAAATAGGCTACGGTCTGTTCTGCCTTGTCTTCAAAAATGCGGAAATTCTCCTTCTCCAGGCCGGTCACGAAACGGTTGAGCTGGTCGGTTACAGTCACGGGGATCTGCACCACCGTGGTTTCAACTCGAATGTTCGCCTTAGGCGCCGGCGCTTCTTTATCGCCCGGTTTGGCGCGCGGATCGATACTAACCTTGGGGGTAGTGGTGTCCGCCGGTTCAGCGGAAAAGAGGCTCAGAGCCAGTATTGCGGAGAGCGCCCCGCAAGCCGCAAATGGAAAAACGCGCATGCAACGCTTCCCTCGTTCTTCTGCGGTCAGTCTAACATACGCAACGAGTGTAGTAATATAGCGTGTGCGCCGAAGAATCCTGGGGGTGATCCCCGCTCGGTACGCTTCCTCCCGATTTCCTGGAAAAGCCCTCGCCACCCTTGTCGGCAAATCCATCATCGAGCACGTGTATACGCGTGTTTGCATGTCGCGCTACATTGACCTTGTGGTGGTGGCTACGGATGATGAACGGATTGCGGCGGAAGCGCGAAGGTTTGGGGCGGCCGTCCGCATGACGCGTTTCGACCATCCATCCGGCACCGACCGGGTGGCGGAGGTGGCTTCGGCCGATCCCGCTGGAATTGTCGTCAACGTCCAGGGAGACGAGCCGTTGATTGACCCGGCCGCCATTGATGCGGCGATCCTGCCCGTGATCGACGAACCGGCCATCCAGATGACCACGCTGAGCAAGCGCATTGAGGACCCGCGCGAGATCGGCGATCCGAACGTGGTCAAAGTCGTGACTGACCGTTTTCAGAACGCCCTCTATTTCTCTCGCGCGGCCGTGCCGTATGTGCGCACGGGCGGCGACGAGCCGGTCTTCTATAAACACACCGGGCTCTATGTTTACCGGCGGGAGTTCCTGCTGCGGTACCCGGATTTGCCGGTCGGTCCCCTCGAGCAGGCGGAAAGGCTGGAGCAGTTGCGCGCTCTTGAAAATGGCTTCAAGATCCGCGTGGTGGAAACCGAATACGAAAGCTTCGGAGTGGATACGCCAGAGGATCTGGCGCGTGCCAGATACTTATTCGAAAGATTACCCGAGACAATCCTAAGAACGACTAATACAACAAATGGCTAAGTGCATCTTCGTTACCGGCGGCGTCGTTTCTTCTTTGGGGAAAGGGATCGCAGCGGCGTCGATCGGCTGCCTGCTGGAGAGCCGCGGTCTGAAAGTGTCCCTACAGAAGTTCGACCCTTACCTGAATGTGGACCCTGGCACCATGAGTCCGTTCCAGCATGGGGAAGTGTTCGTCACCGACGATGGGGCCGAGACGGACCTCGACCTGGGACACTACGAACGCTTCACCCACGCGCGCCTCACCCAGAGCAACAACCTGACTTCCGGCCGCATCTACGAGCAGATTATTCTTCGCGAACGCCGGGGCGATTACCTCGGCAAGACAGTGCAGGTGATCCCGCATGTGACCAACGAAATCAAGGCGGCCGTGCGGAAGGTATCGGACGGCGTGGACGTCGTGATTGTCGAGATCGGTGGCACGGTCGGCGACATTGAATCCTTGCCGTTCATGGAAGCGATTCGCCAGTTGCGGCACGAGATGGGCCGCGAGAATTCTCTATTTATCCACGTCACTTTGGTGCCATGGATCGCCGCCGCGCAGGAACTGAAAACCAAGCCAACGCAGCATAGCGTGAAGGAGTTGCGCGCCATCGGTATCCAGCCCGATATTCTGCTGTGCCGCGCCGAGCGTTTTCTTCCCGAGGAGATGAAGGAGAAGATCGCGCTGTTCTGCGATGTGGATGTGAACGCCGTGATCACCGCGCGCGATGTGAAGTCGGTGTACGAAGTGCCGCTGGTGTTCGCGCTCGAAAAAGTGGATGAGATCATCCTGAAGCAGTTTCACATGGAAGCGAAAGATCGCGACTTATCCAAGTGGAGCCGGATGCTGGAGCATATGTCGAATCCGATGGATGAAGTGACTATCGGGATCGTGGGCAAATATGTGGAGTATGAAGATTCTTACAAGAGCCTGAAGGAAGCCCTGCTGCATGGCGGAATTGCGCACCGCGTGAAGGTGAACATTGAGTGGATTGAGGCGCAGGCGCTGGAGAGTGGAGTGCGCGAGGCGAAGGAATGGCGCGCGCGGATGCGGGAGTACGACGGCATTCTGGTCCCTGGCGGCTTCGGGGAGCGCGGCATTGAAGGGATGGTGCGCGCCATTCAATTCGCGCGGGAGAATAAGACTCCGTATTTCGGTATCTGCCTGGGAATGCAGACGATGGTGATTGAACTGGCGCGTCACGTGGCGGGGCTCGATCGAGCGAATTCGACGGAGTTCAATCCGAATACGCCGGATCGCGTGATCTTCAAGCTGCGCGAACTGAAGGGCGTGGATGAACTGGGCGGGACCATGCGGCTGGGCGCGTGGCCTTGTATTTTGAAAGAAGGCAGCTTCGCTTACCAGGCTTACGGAACGACTGAGATTAGCGAGCGGCACCGGCATCGTTATGAGTTCAATCGCGAGTATGAAGCTGTGCTGACGGCGGCCGGCTTGCGGATCACGGGCGAGACTCCGGACGGAACTTACGTGGAAATCTGCGAGATTGAAGATCATCCGTGGTTTCTGGGCTGCCAGTTTCATCCGGAATTCAAGTCGAAGCCGCTGGAGCCGCACCCGTTATTTAAGTCGTTCATTGGAGCGGCATTCGAGCAGAAGCGACGGCGGATTAATGAGTCGCGTTTGTTCGAAGTCGCCGAGTACTCGCGTGGTGATTGAGGTTGGGACCGGGGCCGGCCCGGTTCGATTTGGTCCGGGCGAGGAACTGGCATTGATCGCCGGGCCTTGCGTGATCGAAAGCGAAGAGCACGTACATAAGATGGCGGCGGCGATTGGCAAGATCGCGGGTGCATTTGTTTTCAAGGCTTCGTTTGATAAGGCGAACCGGACGAGCCTGCAGGGATTTCGCGGGCCGGGGATTGTGGAGGGACTGCGGATTCTGGAGGGTGTGCGAGCGGCTGGATATGCGATGCTGACCGACATTCATGAGCCTGCGCAGGCCGAGGCGGCGGCGCGGGCTGTGGATATCCTGCAGATTCCCGCGTTCCTTTGCCGCCAGACCGACTTACTGATTGCGGCGGGTCGCACGGGCAAGATTGTCAATATCAAGAAGGGGCAGTTTGTGGCGCCGCTCGATATGCGGCACGCGGCGGACAAGGTGGCGTCGACCGGTAACGACAAGGTGATTCTGACCGAGCGCGGGTCAAGTTTCGGTTACAACAACTTAGTGGTGGATATGCGCGGATTGTGCATCATGAGTGAACTCGGTTGGCCGGTGGTGTTTGATGCGACGCACAGCGTGCAGTTACCTTCGGGCGCCGGCGGTTCATCGGGTGGACAGCCGCAATTCATCGCTCCTCTGGCTTCGGCCGCGGTTGCGACGGGGATTCAGGGGTTGTTTGTGGAGGTGCATGATGCGCCCGAGCGGGCTTTGTCCGATGGGGCCAACGCGCTGCGGCTGGATCGGTTGGGAGAGTTACTGGATCGAGTAAGGTTGATCCACACAGTGGTTCAGTACGAGTGAAGGATAGCGCGGTTCTATTAATCGATTGTCCGGACCGCAAAGGTTTGGTGGCGTGCGTGTCATGCCTGCTGTACCAATTCGGCGCAAATATTCTTCATGCGGACCAGCACCAGGATCCCGAAGCGGGGTTGTTCTTCATGCGTGTCGAGTGGGACATGGCGGGCTTCGACTTAGAAGCATTCCGCGGTGAATTCGCGGTGATGGCTGCGTCGCTGCATATGCGCTGGTCCGTGCAGTTGCTTTCCGCGCGTCCAAAAGTGGCCGTCTTTGTTTCGAAGACGCTGCATTGCTTGATCGATATCCTGCACCAGCATCAAGTCGCGCTGATTCTGGGAAATCACCTGGATGGCGAGGCGCTGGCGAAGTTCTATGGGGTCGAGTTTCAATATTTCGAAGTGACTCCGGCGTTGAAGAGGGAAGTGGAGGAGAAGCAGTTAATTCTGCTGCGGGATAGCGGAATCGAGCTGATTGTGCTGGCTCGTTATATGCAGGTGTTGTCGCCTGAGTTCGTGCGGGAGTATCCCAATCGGATCATCAATGTTCACCATTCGTTCTTGCCCGCGTTTGCGGGAGCGCGGCCTTATCATGCGGCCTTTCAGCGGGGCGTCAAGTTGATTGGCGCGACCAGTCACTATGTGACTGAAGCGCTGGATGACGGGCCGATCATCGAACAGGGCGTGGCGCGTATTTCGCACCGCGATCAGGTGCAAGATTTGATCGAGAAGGGGCGCGACTTAGAGCGCGTGGTATTGTCGCGCGCGGTTAAGTGGCATCTAGAACGGCGTGTGCTCTGTTACGGCAACAAAACCGTTGTGTTCGACTAAGTCACTGGATATATTGATAGCTCACAAAAACAAGCTGGCGATTGTCCGGTGACCAAGAAGGCGGAGTGATCATTCCTCTGCTCTCGGGCAACCTGGCAAGGACGCGGACTTTATTGTCGGCTAATGACAGGACTCGCAACACGACGTCCCCAAACTCGGATGAGACGAAAGCGAGTTGCGTTCCGTCCGGCGAGACAGTCGGATACCCGGGCGGGTCAGATACTATGTACTCGGCGCTAGGGAAAGGCATTCCCCCTTCGATGGGAATTCTCTCGCGACTCCCATGCTCGGCAAATTCAATTGACTTGCCGTCCGCTGTCCAAGTGGGCGTGGTTGCGACACCTGAAGTTACATACACGACGCGGCGATCCGTGGACGCCACGGTGATCGTTTCGATGGTGCTGTAGAGCTTTGGGGCGCTTAGTTGAGGCGTCCCAATCTCGACATTTGAAAACGTAGCCTTCTGGAGTTCCTCTTTATTGTGAGCGCAGACTCCGATACCGACATAGTAAGTGCCTGTGATGCTAGCGCGCATGGAGCCGCCGGCCACATGGCCATCTACAAGGATGCGGAAGATGTCACCCCGCTTCACGATGCTCACGCTCCTCGGCGCGGATTCATTCGATTCAATCTCGTGCGTCGCGTCGCCCTTTTCCGCGCGTACCTGGAGCGAGGTGAGCCCGTTGCCGTGGACCGCGACGTCAGCGTACGCGGAATCCGGATCCAGGCTTTGCCGGATCATCAACACTGCCTTACGATGAGGGTCGCCGCCTTCGCCGAGGATCGAAATGCCGGCGGAAAAGCTCACGTCGCCCGACATGCGCTTCCACACGAAATGGAAGGCGTCCGCGCCGGACCACATGTTCTCGCCGCTCCCTGTGACGGTATAAGTCCTGGCGCCCGGGTCATATTCCGCCGAACCGGCGTGGAGCACCGTTCCCACGTCCTGCTGGCCTTCAAATACTCCAGGCGGAGCGGCCGCAAGCAATAACGGAGCTAAGAAGACAATGCTTGATCGAGATCCCACAGAATGTCCTCGATATCTTCGATTCCAACCGACAGGCGAACCAAGTCCGGAGTAATCCCCGCGGCCTTTTGATCGGCTTCGGTGAGTTGCTGATGGGTGGTCGAAGCAGGATGAATCACCAGGCTCTTCGCGTCGCCCACATTCGCCAGGTGCGAGAGCATCTTCACCGAATTGATGAACTTCTTGCCGGCTTCCAGTCCGCCATCGATTCCAAAAGTAAGGATCGCGCCGGCTCCCTCGGGCAGATATTTCTGGGTGAGGGCTCGATAAGGGCTCGATGCGAGCCCTGGGTAATTGACCCATTTCACGCGGCCGTGTTTCTCCAGGAAGTCAGCTGTTTTCCGGGCGTTCGAGCAATGCTGTTCCATACGCGGCTTTAATGTTTCAACACCTTGCAGGATCAGGAAGGCGTTGAACGGGCTGATGGCCGGTCCCATGTCGCGCAAGCCTTCCACGCGCGCGCGGACAATAAATGCGATGGCGCCAAAGGTCTCATGGAAGCGCATGCCGTGATAGCCGGGGCTGGGCTCGGTGATCATCGGGAAGTTGCCCTTATCCCATGGAAACTTGCCGCTGTCAACGATGATGCCGCCGATCGACGTGCCGTGGCCGCCGAGAAACTTGGTGAGCGAGTGGAGAACGATGTCAGCGCCGTGCTCGATGGGCCGGCAGAGCCAGGGAGACGCGAAGGTGTTGTCAATCACAAGCGGGATGTTGTGTTCATGGGCGATGTCGGCCACGGCCTGGATGTCGAGAACATTCATACGCGGGTTGGCGATTGTTTCACCATAGATAAGGCGTGTGCGCGGCGTGATCGCCCGGCGGAAGTTCTCCGGATCGTCCGGCTCGACGAAGACGGTGTTGATGCCCAGACGCCGGAAACTGGCGTCAAACTGCGTGTATGTGCCGCCGTAGAGGGTGCTTGCGGCGACGATCTCATCGCCGACGCCGGCAAGGCTGGTGATGGTGAGAAACTGCGCCGCCTGACCGCTTGCAACGGCGAGCGCCGCGACACCGCCTTCGAGCGACGCGACACGCTCCTCGAGCACCGCCTGCGTCGGATTCATGATGCGCGTGTAGACGTTGCCGAATTGCTGGAGTGCGAAGAGCGCCGCGGCGTGTTCGGTGTTCTCGAAGACGTAGGAAGTGGTCTGGTAGATGGGCACGGCGCGCGCGCCGGTGGTGGGGTCGGGCTTCTGACCTGCGTGGAGAGAGCGCGTCGCGAAGCCGTAGATGTGTTCTTCGTTTTCTGGCATGATGAGGGCTAAGGATTAGCGTACAACGTCGTCCGGTCCGCGTTTTGTAGACTGAACCATGGCACTTCGCGTCGTCGGATCGTCCGTCCAGCGAAAAGAGGTTTTCGCCAAAGTCACGGGGTTGGCGGAGTACGTGGACGATGTCCGCCTGCCCGGCATGATCCACGGTTTGACCATTCGCTCGACGGTAGCGCGTGGGCGGATTCGCGAAATCGCCTTCGAACCAGGCGTTCCCTGGGATGAATTCGTTATCGTCACGGCGCGCGATATTCCCGGCAAGAACATCGTTTCGCTGATCAACGACGATCAGCCCTATCTGGCCGAGGAATTTGTGAATCATCTGCACGAGCCGGTGCTGCTGCTGGCGCACGGCGATAAAGACCTTCTCAGAAAAGCGCGCGGGTTGGTTCGGATTGAGTACGATCCGCTGCCGGCGATCTTCCAACTTGAAGATGCGACCGAGGTGATGAAGAGCTACCAGATTACGAAGGGCGACGTGGATAGCGTGTGGGCCCAGGCGGCCTTCATCGTGGATGGCGAATACTCAACCGGTGCGCAGGAACATGTCTACATTGAAACCAATGGAATGGTGGCGACTTATGATGCGGAAGCCGGAGTTACCGTGCGCGGATCGCTGCAATGTCCTTTCTACTTACAAAAAGCTTTGATGACATTGTTCGGATTGCCTGCCGGGAAGATCCGCATTATCCAGCAGGAAACCGGCGGCGCTTTCGGCGGGAAGGAAGAATATCCGTCCATGATTGCAGGACACGCCGCGCTGCTGGCGTGGAAAGCGGGACGTCCCGTGAAGCTGGTCTACGACCGCGAAGAGGACATGGCCGCTACCACAAAGCGGCACCCCTCGCGCACGCGACATCGCACAGCCGTGGACTCGGAGGGACGGCTGCTCGCCATGGATATCGAGTTTACTATCGATGGCGGCGCTTACACCACACTGTCGGCGGTGGTGCTTTCGCGCGGAACGATTCATGCCGCGGGGCCATACCGCTGCGATAACATACGGGTCCGCAGTTCCGCCCTCACGACCAATACTCCCCCGCACGGAGCCTTTCGCGGTTTCGGAGCGCCGCAAAGTCTGTTCGCGCTGGAGCGGCAGATGGATCGTGTGGCGCGAGCCGCGGGGTTGAGCCCGGAGGAGCTTCGACGCCGCAACCTGCTGCATACTGGGGATACCAGTTCTACGGGACAGACGATGCAACAGCCGCTCGATCTGGAGGGATTGCAGCGGCGCGCCCTCGACGCCGCTGGATTCGATGAGAAGGTGGAGCGCTTCGCGAGGGAGAACCGGACTAGCGCGCGCAAGCGGGGAATTGGTTTCGCGACATTTATGCACGGAGCTGGTTTTACAGGGTCCGGCGAGCGTTATCTCCAATCGGTGGTGCGCCTCGAGACAACGGCGGAAGGCAAGGTAAGGATTCTTGCGTCGATGACGGAGATGGGGCAGGGAACCAATACCGTCTTGACGCAGATTGCAGCGGAGTCACTGGGGACCGAGTATAGCCAGGTGGAAATGGCGCGGCCGGATACGGCGCTTGTCCCGAATAGCGGACCCACGGTGGCGTCTCGAACGTCCATGATCGTGGGCAAGCTCGTCGAAAAGGCCGCGGCGGAGTTAAAGAAGGCGTTGCCTTTGCCATGCGATTATTCTCCGGCTGAGTTCGGCGAATGCGTGCGGCAGCACTATGCGTCGGATGGAGCCGTGTCGGCGGAAGCGCATTACCGGGAACCGCCCGGCGTGCACTGGGATGATGCGAACTATCGCGGCGACGCTTACGGCGCCTATTCCTGGGCTACCTACGTGGCGGAAGTTACCGTGGATACCGCTACCGGTGAAGTACAGGTGGACGACTTCACGGCGCTGCAGGAAATTGGACGGGTGCTGAATCCGGTGCTCGCTTCGGGACAGATTGAAGGTGGCGTGATTCAGGGTCTTGGATGGGCGCTCTACGAGAATGTGCAATGGAAGGATGGCGGCATGGTGAACAATCAGATGACTAATTACGTCATTCCTACCTCGATGGATGTTCCGCGAATGAAAGTGCTGTTTGAAGAAGTGCCCTATGAACACGGGGCGATGGGCGCGAAAGGGATTGGTGAGTTGCCCATGGATGGCCCAGCCCCAGCGGTGCTGAATGCTGTTGAGAACGCGCTTGGCATCGATTTTTTTCATTTGCCGTTGCTGCCGGAAGAGGTGCTCTCCGCGTTAGGGCATGTCGGATGAGTACGTGCAAAATGTCTCTCACCCTGAACGGCGAGGCGCGCGAGGTGACGACTTACACGATGAAGCCTCTCTTGCACGTTTTACGTGAAGATCTGCAACTTACAGGTACCAAGGAGGGCTGCGGCGAAGGCGAATGCGGCGCATGCTCGGTGATTGTGGATGGCGAGTTAGTGAATAGTTGTCTGGTGCCTGTCATGCAGGTGGCCGGAGCATCCATCCGCACGATCGAGGGTCTTGCCCAGAACGGTCAGATGAACGCCGTTCAGGAAGCCTTCGCTGCGTTCGGCGGAGCGCAATGCGGCATCTGTACCCCGGGGATGATCATGGCTTCGGTGTACCTGCTGGCGGAGAACGCTCACCCGTCGATGGATGAGATTCGAGAAGGACTGTCTGGTAATCTCTGCCGCTGCACCGGGTACCAGAAGATCCTGGAAGCTGTGTATCATGTGGGCCAGAGCGGGAAATGAGATCATTTACTCCCGATTTCGAGCTGGTGACCGCGACCGATCTTCCGTTCGTCCTTGATCTACTGGGTCGCGACGGGAAGTGGCGGCCCATTGCCGGAGGAACGGATTTGATGGTGCTGTTCAATGCCGGTAAGCTTTCCCACCGGCGTTACGTCAGTATCCGCAGGATGCCGGAGTTAAGGACGATCAGCGCCGCTGAGGATTATGTCTCGATTGGGGCCGCCGTTACCTACTCTCAGATACGGCGGGACGCTGCCCTGCGCGCTCAGTTCCCCCTGCTGTGTGCCGCGGCAAGCTGGACTGGCGGCGTCTCCAACCAAAATCGCGGAACTCTGGGAGGCAATATCGCGAACGCGTCGCCCGCCGCCGATTCGGCACCGGCCCTACTCACCTACAACGCTGAATTGGAATTGGCATCGCGCGAAGGTTCGCGAAGGATTCCTTACCGGGATTTTCACACGGGATACAAAGCGATGCGTATGCGACTGGATGAACTGTTGGTCCGCGTTCATCTTCCGGTTCGGGAAAACGGTTGGCGAGACTACAGCCGCAAGGTCGGCACGCGCCGGGCGCAATCCATTTCGAAAGTATGTCTCGCGGTCAGCGTGAAGCTTGTGGGAGAAGTGGTCGATGACGCGCGTATCGCGATGGGTAGCATCGCGCCGATTCCGCTGCGTTGCGTGGCGGCCGAAGGTGCGCTTCGCGGGCAGCGGATCAACAAAGCTAGCATCGATGCGGCGTGCGCGGCGCTCAGCGCCGAGATTTCGCCAATTTCGGACGTGCGCTCCACTGCCGAATATCGGTCGCGCGTGGCCGCGAATTTATTGGCTGAGTTTCTGGGCGGGCCATGATGAGGCTTTGCGAACTCGACAGGAACGTACTTCTAGAGTGTTGCGGTTCGGCAAGATGGGTTGACGGACTGCTCGCGCGCCGTCCGTTTGAGACGGAGGATGAGCTCTTCCTGGCTGCCCGGGAGATATGGTGGAACGTGGAAGAATCCGATTGGCTGGAGGCCTTTTCCAAACATCCCCAGATAGGCGCCCGCCAGACTATTTCAGCGTGGTCAAGTCAGGAGCAGGCCGGAATGAACCATGCGAGTGCATCGACAACCGACGCCATCGAAGCTCTGAATCACGAGTATCTTGAGAAGTTCGGCTGGATCTTCATCGTTTGCGCCACAGGTAAGTCGGCTGACGAGATGCGCGCGGCCATCGAAAAGCGACTGGGGAATGGGCCGTACGACGAGATTCGCATTGCCGCCGGGGAACAAGCTAAGATCATGCAAATTCGTTTGCGGAGATTACTCGAAGCATGAGCGGAATTTCCACGCACGTTCTCGATACCGCGGCCGGAAGACCCGCGGCCGGTATTGCGGTTCAACTCTGGCGCGATGGCACCCAGATCGGCTCGGCAGTTACGGATGAGGGAGGGCGCTGTGCGGCGTTGCTACCCGCGGACGCTGTGCTGTTGCCCGGGCCGTACGAGCTAGTCTTCGAAGTTGCGGAATATTTTCCGAATGGCCTCTATCCCGAAGTTGCCATCACATTCCGGGTGAGCGAGGTAACCTCGCACTACCACATCCCTCTTTTACTCAGCCCTTTTGGATTCACCACCTATCGGGGAAGCTAACATGGCCCAACTTCAATTCAACGCCTATGGCAAGACCGGAATTCGCTTAGTCCACGTGGATCGCTCGAACGCGCGGCACCAGCTCCGCCAACTGGACGTCAAGATTTTCTTTGAAGGTGATTTCGCGGAAACCTACATCACGGGAAATAACAGTGATGTGCTGCCGACGGACACGATGAAGAACACGGTGTATGCGCTCGCGAGGAGCTCTGAATGGGACAGCATCGAGAAATTCGGGCAAACCTTGGCCCAACATTTCTTGGCACGCGTAGGGCATTTGTCAAAGGTGCGGGTCGAAATCGTCCAGACACCCTGGGCGCGAATTGGAGAACACAATGCCGCGTTTCTGCTCGGCTCTTTGGAAAAAAGAATCACGGAGGTGGTCGCAACGCGGTTGTCGTGTTGCATTACATCCGGCATCAAGGATCTGCAAATCCTGAAAACCGGCAAGTCCGCATTCGAGGGATTTCTTCGGGATGAATTCACCACTCTGGCGCCGGCGGCCGATCGCCTCTTCGGTACTGTTTTGGAAGCTGGCTGGACTTATGGCAGCGACGTTTCGTTCAATGAAACATTTGCGAAAATCCGCTCAGAATTGCTGGATTGCTTCGCCGGACATAACAGCCTCTCCGTGCAGCAGACTCTTTTCGCGATGGCGCAGGCAGTGCTGGATTCCACCCCGGAAGTAACCGAACTGAAACTGACAATGCCCAACCGGCACTGCATGCTGGTGGACCTGAGCAAGTTCGGTCTGGACAATCCGAACGAGGTTTTCGTGCCGACCGACGCGCCGTCCGGACACATCGAAGCGCGCGTGACCCGGTAGAATCTTCCAACCATGCTTGACAGTTGGATGACGGGCTGCGGATACTAGATTACCGACCTCCAAAACTCGGTTTTGCTTGCAGGGAAAGTCCTCGTTCGACATTCATGGTGGGTGGCGGTAGAAGAGGCATTGATGTTTATACGAAGAGCATGGCTGTCCGCAGCCGTTTTGCCGGCATTTTTCCTCATATGTCCCTTTCTGAAGGGTCAGGCGACCGGGAGCATTTCGGGGATTGTCGCAGATGTCTCGGGGTCCGTAGTCGCCGGAGCGAGGGTAACGATTTCCGAGTCGGCCATGGGGCTCGCGCGTGAATCTCTCACAGACCAGAGCGGACAGTATGTGGTTCCGGTGCTGCCGGTGGGAGTCTATACGATTCGCGTGGAGTTGAAGGGCTTTCAAACCACCGAGGCCAAAGATGTGAAGCTTCAGGTGGATGAGCATCGCGAGTTCGATTTCAAGATTTCCCCGGCATCGGTGACGGCCAATGTGGAGGTAGCGGCCACGGAGGTCGCGGTGCAGACGGAAGATGCGACCCTCGGCCAGGTGATTACGTCACAGCAGGTCGCGGACCTGCCATTGAACGGCCGGGACTTCGTGCAACTGGCTACGCTGACTCCGGGCGTGATACAGGAAACTAATACTCAGAGCTTCTTTAACGGCGGCCCGAGCAGTGAGGTTTCGGCGCGCGGCTCCTTTTCGTTATCGGTGGGCGGTTCTCGCGCAAACAGCACGGATTGGCTTCTGGACGGCAACGACAACAACGAGTTAACGGCTGGGGGCATTGCGATTCTGCCTTCGATTGACGCGATCCAGGAATTCAAGGTATTGACGTATAACTATTCCGCGGAATGGGGCACGCGGGCTGGTCCAACGGTGCTGGTGACGACTAAGTCGGGATCGGACCAAATTCACGGTACTCTTTTCGAGTTCCTGCGTAACACGGACCTGGACGCGCGCAGTTTTTTTGCGACCAACACCGAGCAGTTCAACCTGAACCAGTTCGGTGGCTCCGTGGGCGGCGCCCTCAAGAAAGATAAGACGTTTTTCTTTGCGGACATTGAGAATAAGTTTCAGCGGCATGGCATTCCGTTTACCGGTTTGGTGCCTTCGGTGGCAATGCGAAACGGGGATTTCACCGATAATGCATTTGGGAACCCGAACCCCGTTGGTTACATCACTAACCCCGACGTCAGCGGCGCGGCGAATACCGACTTCCAATGCAATGCCTCTGGTAACCCCATGCCTGTCAATTCAGATGGCAGCCAGGCGCCGGGCATAAACTGCAATAAAATTCCGCAAGGACTGATCAACCCCATCACGCAGAAGATGATTAATTTGTATCCTCTGCCGAATGCGAATAACCCGGCCTTGGGTTACAACTATGTCAGCGAGCCGGTCCGCAAGCTCAATGAAGGAAAGTTTGACGGGCGGCTGGATGAAAACTTCTCCGCCAACGATACGGCATTCGCGCGATTCAGCTACGATCAGGCCACGTCCTATGTTCCCGGCGGCTCGCCCGGTTTTGCCGAGGCCAGCCCGTTCGCGAGTAACCAGGGGATTCTCAACCACGGTCGCAATGTTGCTGTTTCCGAAACCCACGTTTTCTCTCCGAACACAATCAACCAAATCACCGCGGGCTATAACCGAATTTTTGACTACATCTCGTCGCAGGGTACGGGCAGCTGCCTTTCGGAAGCGCTCGGAATTCCCGGCGCGAATTTAGGAGGAGTCAGTTGCGGGTTGACTTCTACCCAGTTCGATGGTGGTTATTGGGCGCTCGGCGACCGGGGCTTCTCTCCTTTTCAAGGTGGAACGAACGTGTACTCCTTTTCGGATTCGCTGGATATGATCCGCGGCAAGCATGACATCAAGGTTGGCTTTGGTTTCCGCGCTAATCAGATGAATGTTTCAACTGAAGGTTTCGGCGACGGCTATTGGATCTATACCGGGTTCTGGGCCGGCGATGCCCAGGCGGATTTCCTGCTTGGTCTGCCGAGCTTAGCCATTCACGACCAGACGTTCGATGGCGTAACCACGGGGCGTCGCTGGAAAATGTCTCGTCCCTATGTCGAGGACGATTGGCGGGTATCGAAGAATCTCACGCTGAATTTAGGCTTGGCCTGGTCGATGGTGACGCCGGAAACCGAAGCTCACGATCGACAGGCGGACTTCGATCCGGCCACGGGCCAGTTCCTGATCGCGGGCCAGGGCGCGAGTGCGTCCGCCGGAATCCAGATGGACTGGACTGCGCTGGAACCGCGCATCGGTGTAGCCTGGAAGGTGTTTGGCACCGCGAGGAGCGTGGTTCGCGGAGGCTACGCGATTTTCCATGACTCAACCTGGAGCCAAGGCGCGCAGGGGCTTTGGGAGAATCCTCCTTACTTTGCCGAATCTGATTATTTTGGCTTCGGCGGCGCATGCACATTTGCGACGGCGGCTTGCGCGACGAAGTATGGTCGAATGCCCAGCGCCCAGAGTGCATCGGCCGGTTTCCCAATTTTCACTTCTCCGCCGAATCCAGCGGATTTTACGGGGACCATTCAGTCGCAGAACACGAACTTCAAGCAAGGCGAGGTGCAACAGTTTAACTTCGACTTCGAACAGCAGATACCGGGGGATATCGTATTGACGGCCGGATATGCGGGATCTCGGAGTTCGCATATTTTGATTGACGGCAATAACCTCAACGTCAGTTCGCCCTCCGCCTGCGGATCGGTTTCGGGCTATACGGCGGGCTGCGGCCCCGGCGGCGCGTCTTTCGGAGTGCCTTACACTGCATTTCCTTACTCGACCATCTCGAATATAAGCGACCTCGGAAGGGCGCACTACAATTCGCTCCAGATCAAAGCGGAGACGAAGAGCGCCCGTTATGGCGTTTACGCGCTGGTTGGATACACTTACTCGCGGTCATATGACAATGGGTTCTCCGATGGCTTGGGCACCAATTTGGGGGCAACTTACTTCCCCTTGCCCAATTGGCAACAATTGGATTGGGCTTTGTCGCAAACCAACCTCAATAATGACTTTACGGCGAGCATGATCTATGAATTGCCTTTCGGAAAAGGGAAGCAATTTGGCAACTCGTGGGCGTCCCCTGTGAATGCCGTAATCGGAAATTGGGAAGTAACGGTTATCGAGAAAGTTACTTCCGGGTTCCCTGTGTTTGTTGTGGATAGCGCGAATGGCTCCGGTGTTAACTTCGAGAACAACGGGAACAGCCTGAACCGCCCGAACCAAACCTGTAGTCCCGGCGGACCGGGACTACTGAGCGAATGGTTCAATACGTCATGCTTTGCCGCTCCCGCGGCCGGGGAACTTGGAAACGCCTCCCGTACTCCGGTTTCCGGCCCCGGCTTCGCCAACACGGATTTCTCAGTGATCAAGCACTTTCTGCTTCCTCGTGAAGGCATGAAGTTGGACTTTCGAGCGGAGTTCTTCAACCTGTTCAACCATCCGCAATTCGCTACGCCTGCGGCGGATTTCAACTCGCCGGCTACTTTTGGCGTGATTAACTCCACGGTGAATAATCCACGCGTGATACAGGCTGCTCTCAAACTTGCGTTTTAACTTCGCGCGCGCAGTTACGCTCGTGCTGCTGGCTGGCCCTCTAGCGTGGGGCCAGCACCCCAGTCGTAAGGTCATCATAGATGAGGACTGCTCGGGTCCGGGCGGCACCAACATGCAGGCTGTGCTCCTGTTGATCCGCTCGCCACAGGTGGAAGTGCTGGGTATCACGGTTGCAACCGGCGACCAATGGCGGGACGAGGAGACAGCCCATGTGCTTCGCCTACTGGAAATCATCGGCCGAACCGATATTCCGGTGATGATGGGCGCGGCCTTCCCTCTGGTTCATACTCGAGAGGGGATGTTACTCCGCGAAGGCCTATACGGCAAGGTTCCCTATGCGGGCGCGTGGGACTCGCGAAAGTGGCATGAGCCATTCGTCGTGCCGCCGCTGCCGGAAGGGCAACCTTCCACTAAGCCTTCC
>Ga0302319_10009994_pt1 | contig 18147 bp, 17 predicted proteins | sample Bog_T0_2_FD_203319 | JGI IMG/M metagenome (GOLD analysis project Ga0302319, IMG submission 203319) | Peat permafrost microbial communities from Stordalen Mire near Abisko, Sweden - Bog_T0_2 | ecosystem: Environmental > Terrestrial > Soil > Wetlands > Peat | place: Sweden: Abisko, Stordalen Mire...
CGGTTGTCCGGCTATCAGTTGGGGCTGCTGATCAATTTCAATGTCGCCTTGATCAGGTATGGCATCCGGCGGCGCGTAAGCAGCCGCTAAACCGGCGTCTTGGCGTTTTCACTTCAGCAGACTTGTCCGGGGGCCTTGTTGTGCCCCGGCCGGTCACCATGAACGTCAGGCCGGGGACATCACAAAGACTGGTTGCCACTTCTCGCGCAGCCGCTATGCTCAAATAAAGTCGCGGGCGTCATGCGGCAACAGAACCAGCCTGGGGAGACTACGCATGGGACGCCTGTACCAGAGCATACTGGAAACCGTCGGCAATACGCCGGTGGTGAAAATTGGCAAGCTTGGCCCCAGGGACGTCAACCTCTACGTCAAGGTCGAGGCATTCAATCCGCTTGGATCGGTCAAGGACCGCCTCGCGCTCGGCGTGATCGAGGCTGCGGAACGCAGCGGCGCCCTGAAGCCCGGCCAGACCGTGATCGAGGCCACCAGCGGCAACACCGGCATTGGCCTGGCCATGGTGTGCGCCCAGAAGGGCTATCCGCTGGTGATCGTCATGGCTGAACCGTTCAGCGTCGAACGCCGCCGGCTGATGCGTTTCCTCGGCGCCAAGGTTGTCATTACACCCGCGGCCGAACGCGGCATGGGTATGGTCAACAAGTGCCTGGAACTGGCCGCCGCTCACGGTTGGTTCCTGACCCGGCAGTTCGAGAACGAGGCCAACGCCGACGTCCATTCCCGGACCACCGCGCGGGAGATCCTCGACGACTTCGAGGGTGAACGGCTGGACTACTGGGTAACCGGCTACGGCACCGGCGGCACGCTGAAGGGTGTGTCCCGCGTCCTGGCCAAGGAACGCCCGGAGACCAAGATCGTCGTGTGCGAGCCCGACGACGCGGCGCTGCTGTCCAGCGGCACGCCGCAGGACCGGCGGCCGGATGGTTCCGCCGCGTCGGGCCATCCGGCGTTCAAGCCGCATCCGATGCAGGGATGGGCGCCGGATTTCATCCCCAAGCTGCTGGGCGATGCGGTGGACTTCGGCATCTTCCACAAAATCCTGCGTATCAAGGGTCCGGACGCGCTGCGCTGCAGCCTCGAACTTGCCCGCAACGAAGGGATCTTCGTCGGCATCACCGCGGGCGCGACGTTCGCCGGCGCCCTGGCGGTCTGCGCCGAGGCGCCCAAGGGGTCCACCATCCTGTGCATGCTGCCCGACACCGGCGAGCGATACCTCAGCACGCCGCTTTTCGCGGACATTTCGGCCGACATGTCCGAGGAGGAACTGGCGATCTCCCGCTCCACGCCGAACAATCAACTCAAACCCGCGGTGTAGAGTCATACCAGCCTGCAAAACCGGCGGTATAATGCGAGTCAGAACGTTCTCACTCATGGTCGAAGCGGTCTGGTCCGGGCCCAGACGAGATCGCCAGGTTGATCGGCCGACAGCGGCACGGGACCGCCGGCCGAACGCTGTTCACCCGCTGGCGCAGGCGGCGCACTGGCCTTCCGCCTCGATCGTGGCTTTGCCGACGGTAAAGCCCAGGCGCTTCGCGGCGTCCTCCAGCGCATGGGCCAGTTCGTGGTCCTCCAGTTCCGCGACCTTGCCGCAGGAGCGGCAGATGAAGAACTGGGCGGCATGGTCGTGGTCCTCATCGGCGATGCAGCCGACGAAGGCGGAGAGGCGCTCCAGCTTGTGGACCAGGCCTTGTTCCTGCAGGAACTCCAGGGCGCGGTAGACCGTGGGTGGGGCGGCACCGTGGCGGGTGCTGCGAAGCTGGTCGAGAAGATCATAGGCGCCGGTGGGCGAGTCGCGGTCGAGGATCAGCCCCAGGACCTGACGGCGCAGATCGGTCAGGCGGACGCCGCGGCCTTCGCAGATCACGTTGGCGCGGGTCAGCAATGTCTCGGTACGGGGGGAAAACCCCATCAGGCACTCCTTGGCGGCGGGCACGCCCAGAGCCAAGATAGCATCCATGACCGAAATTGCCACAAAACCTGATGCCGTGCTGGCTGATCCCGTGCTGGAGGCTATCCGCTTTGACGCCAACGGACTGGTGCCGGCGATCGCGCAGCAGTACGACACCGGCGAGGTGCTGATGATGGCGTGGATGAACGCGGACGCGGTGCGGGAGACGCTGGCGACCGGGCGGGTCTGCTATTTCAGCCGCAGCCGCTTGCGGTTGTGGCGGAAGGGCGAGACGTCGGGGCAGGTTCAGCACCTGAAGGAATTGCGGGTGGATTGCGACGGCGACACGCTGCTGCTGCAGGTGCAGCAGGATGGCGTGGCGTGCCATACCGGGCGGCGGAACTGCTTCTTTCGCGCGGCGCGCGACGGCTGTTTGGTGGAGATCGCCGCGCCGGAGGTCGATCCGCAGGCGCTGTACGGTCATTCGCATGGCTGAGATCACGCCGGTTACGGTGCTGACCGGGTTCCTGGGGGCCGGCAAGACGACGTTGCTGAACCATTTGCTGCGCCGGCCGGAACTGGCGCGCACCGCGGTGCTGGTGAACGAATTCGGCGAGATCGGGCTGGATCATCTGCTGGTGGAGACGCTGAGCGACAGCACGGTGCTGCTGAACGCCGGCTGCCTGTGCTGCACCGTGCGCGGCGACCTGGTTCGGGTGCTGCGCGAGATGCTGCCTCGGGCCCGGCGGGACGAAATATCCCGGATTGTCATCGAGACGACGGGTCTGGCCGATCCGGTGCCGATCCTGGCGACGCTGATGACCGACCCGGTGGCGTCGTCTGCGTACCGGCTGGACGGGATTGTCACTGTCGTGGATGCGGTGAACGGCGCGACGCATCTCGATACTCAGGACGAGGCGGTGCGGCAGGTGGCGGTGGCCGACCGGATCATCGTCAGCAAGGCCGATCTGGTGGATGCGGCGCCGCTGCGCGCGCGGCTGCAGGTGCTGAACCCCGGTGCGCCGATTGCGGAGGTGGCGTTCGGGGCGGTGGATCCGGGGTTCGTGCTGCATGCCGGGCTGTTTAGCCCGACGGCCAAGACGCCGGAGGTGGCGGGTTGGCTGAATGTGGCGGCGTTCGAGACCGAACATCATCATCATGATCTGAACCGCCACGACGCGCGGATCGGCGCGTTCTGCCTGACGTTTGACGACCCGCTCGACTGGCAAGGGCTGGCGATGGCGCTGGACGTGCTGGTCGCGTCCCTCGGTGAGCAGTTACTGCGGGTGAAGGGGGTCCTGAACCTGAAGGGTCAGGATCGGCCGGTAGCGATCCATGCCGTGCGGCATCTGATGCACCCGCCGGTCAAGCTGGCGGGCTGGCCGGAGGGCGACCCGCGGACCAGCCGGATTGTGTTCATCACGCGCGACTTGGCGCGCGCGGTGGTCGAGGATGCGTTGCGGGCGTTTCAGGCCGCCTCGGGCTGACCTGTCAGGCGGCAAACCCCGCCAGCACCACCTTGCCGCGGGCGCGTCCGCTTTCGATCAGCGCGTGCGCGCGCCGCAGGTTGGCGGCATTGATCGGGCCGAAATTCTCGCCCAGCGTGGTGCGCAGCGTGCCGGCGTCGACCAGACGGGCGACTTCGTTCAGCAGCACACCCTGTTCGGCCATATCCACGGTCTGAAAGATCGGGCGGGTGAACATCAGCTCCCAGTGCACCGACACCGCCTTGCGCTTGAAGGCGATGACATCGAGCGTGGCCGGATCGTCGATCAGGCCGAACCGGCCTTGCGGGGCGATGAGTGCGACGATCTCCGCCAGGTGCGTATCGGTCTGGGTGGTGGAGAAGACGAAGCCGGGTGCGCCGAGAGTCTCGGTTTGGCCGGCCAGCGGTTTGCTGTGGTCGATGACATGATGGGCGCCGAGGTCGCGGACCCATGCGGCGGTCTCGGGGCGCGAGGCGGTGCCGATGACGGTCAATCCGGTCAGTTGGCGGGCAAGCTGGACGGCGATCGAGGCAACGCCGCCGGCGCCGCCGATGACCAGAATGGCGTTGCTGCCGGGAACCGGCTTTTGCACGTCGAGGCGGTCGAACAGAGCCTCCCACGCGGTGATCGCGGTCAGCGGCAGGGCGGCGGCTTGCGGCCAGTCCAACGACGTGGGTTTGCGGCCGACGATGCGCTCGTCCACCAGATGGTATTCGGCGTTGGTGCCCGAACGGGTGATGTCGCCGGCATAGAAGACGGCGTCGCCGGGCTTGAACAGCGTGACGTCCGGGCCGGTCGCGACAACGATCCCGGCGGCGTCGTAGCCAAGCACCTTCCAGGCGCCCGGTTCGGCCTGCGCCCGCTTGCGCACCTTGGTATCCACCGGGTTGACGGATACCGCATGAACGTGAACCAGCAGGTCCCGCCCAAGCGGCTGCGGGGTGGGAAGGTCGATATCGACGAGCGAGGCGGGGTCCTGGATCGGCAGGGAGGTCTGGTAACCGACGGCGCGCATGGTTTTCCCCGTGTTCTGGGATGGTCGCAGCCAGAGATGCCCCGTACGCGCCTGAGCCGCAAGGCGCGGCGGGCCGTCCGCCCCACTTCAGGCGGCGGGGAGGGACAGGCTGACCTTGGCGCCTGACTCGGGCTGGTTGTCTGCGGTGAGCCGCCCGTTCATCGCCCTGGCGAGTCGGCTGCTCAATGCGAGGCCGGTGCCGGTGTTGCCGTGCGCGGCCATGGTGTCCGGTGCCAGCGCATCCTCCCGCAGTTCCCGCGCCAATCCGAAGGGCAGGCCGCTGCCGGTATCGCTAACCGAGGCCGTCACGGTGTCGCGGGTTCGTGCCACCGACACCGACACGGTGCCACCCGGCGGGGTGAGCCGGACCGCGTTCGCCAGCAGGTTGTCGAGGATGCGCCGCAGTGCCCAGGAATCGCCGATTGCCGCAGCCTTGTCGTAGTCGCGATCGGCGGCCAGAGCGATGCTGATCTGGCGTTCCTTGGCGGCGGCCCGCGCGCTGTCCGCCGCGTCGCGGGCGATGCGCGACATATCGACGGTCTGCCGCCGCAACACACGTTCCTCGATCTGCGTCAGGTCGAGCAGGTTGTCGATCGTGGCCAGCAGTTCCTTGCCGTCATTGCGAACGCGCGCCAGTGCCTCCCGCTGGTCCGGTTTGCTGCTGGCCATCGTCAGGGTCAGCACACCGAGCAGCGTATGAAACGGGGTGCGGATTTCCTGGCTGAGATTGGTGAGGACCTCGGTTTTGATGCGTTCCGCACCCTCGGCGCGCCGGGTTTCCGCGGCGAGGCGGTCCTGGATGGCGCGGGCGTGGTGGACGAAGGCGGCGGTCGCGACGATCGCGAGGATCGACAGGACGCGGTTGCCGATCATGTCCGGCAGGTCCGAGGCGATGACCGGGAACAAGGCGCCGACAATGACCATGAGGCAAGCGGCGGCGCTGAGGATCCACAGGCCTGCGCGCCTTCGGTGAAAGACTGCGGTCGCGACGAGGGGAGCGTAGAGAATGCCGTATGCCAGGGTGTTGTCGCGGAAAATGTCGGAGAGGAACGCCAGCCCGCTCACGAAATAGAGGGCGATCACGAGCCAGCGAAAGGACCGAGCCGGGCCGGCCGGAACCGGCGGTTTGGTCGCTTGCTCGAAACTGTCCCTGTGATGCATCTGCGATTCCAAGCTGTTACATCATCTTGCGTGTCGTTTCCGTTACGATCCACTGTAGCAAAATGGCTGTGCCGTCGAGGAAATCCTCGATGGCCATTGCCTCCCGCGGATTGTGACTGCCGTTGTGGTTACGGACAAAGATCATTCCCATCGGCACGCCGACGGCACTGAACGCAGCGGCATCGTGCGACGCTGGGCTGCCGAGATGCAATACGGGAATCTCCTGAGTACTGGCCGCAAGCTCGAAGCCGGCCTGGATATCCGGATCGACCTGTCCGACCGCGGCCTGGGCCTTGGGGCCGAGATGAAACCGGACGGCGCGGCGTTGCTCTATGCCTGCGATGATGCGTCCGACCTGGTGTTCCAGCCCGGCCAGAATGGCTTCGTCATAGGCGCGCACGTCCAGGCTGAAATGGAATGCGCCGGGGACGATCGTCAGGCCATGCGCCGCGGCGTCAGTGTGGAAACGCCCGAAGGTGCAGGCCATGGGGATGGCGCGCTGGTCGTGGTCGGCCCAAAGCGAGTCGAGCGCCATCGCGAACTCCGCCCCGGCGATCGCCGCGTCGTGGCGGAAGCGGCGCGGCAGGCCGACATGGTCGTGCTGGCCCTCGATCCAGGCGTCGGGGTAGCGAAAGTTCCCCGGGATGCCGGAGCAGATCGCGACGGAACGTTCGGCCTCGACCAGGCTGGGTGCCTGCTCGATATGGAGTTCGAGGTAGGCGCGGATGTGCGCGGGATCGAAATGGCGGGTCCGAACGCGCAGGGCGGCCGGATTGCCGCCGCACTCGGCGATGTGGTCGGCGAGGGTGCGGCCGGTATCGACCCGGCGGACGTCGAGGGCGCCGTCGGGCAAGGTTCCCAGGCTGGCGCGGCTGCCGATGTAGGAAACCTGGAACCAGACGCTTTCCTCGGCGCGGATGCCCATCACGACGATGTCGCAGTCCGGCGTCAGGCCAAGACGGCGCAGCGCGCCCACGGTCGCCAGGCCCGCGAGCACGCCGGCGGCGCCGTCGAAGTTGCCGCCGTGCGGGACGGAATCGAGGTGCGAGCCGATGACCAGGACGGGTGCGCTGCGGTCGCGGCCGGGGAGGGTCATGTAGAGGTTGGCGGCATCGTCGTGGCCGATTTCCAGCCCGAGTGCTGCGGCGGCGTTGGCGACCGTCGTGTGGGCGCGCTGCTCGCCGGGGCCATACGGGTCGCGGGACACGCCGGGCTCGTCGAGCCCGTCCTGCCGAAGCTGGGCGAACAGTTCCTGTAGCATCGGGCGCTGGGCGTGGAGCGCTGCCTTCAGGGCGTGGGGATCGATTGCGTCCATGGGCAGTTCCTTTGCGGGTGGGGGCGCGGGGATTATTGGCTTGGCTCTTATCGCGTTCTGGTTTGAGACGAGTCCAGGCGTTCTGATGCGTTGTCGGAATCAAAACCGGGCGGCATCGCGGGTCCGTGACGGTCGGGTGAAATCGGGGACCAAAAGTTATCAAGCGGACACAAAGTTGCAGCAAGTTGTCGCAGAGCCAGCCCTTGCCACCACTTTTCCGGCTCAGTCATTTCAACCTCCGCGTTCAACGCCAAGTCGCCAAGAGCATGAAACGCTTGCCGGATTGCCCACCCCGGTAGCCAGTCGTCACGCCGGCCAAATGGCCAAATGGCCAAATGGCCAAAAGGCTTGGCGCCGTGGCGTCTTGGCGTTGAACGCGGTCGCCAAACCGCCACCGTCCCAACCAGGGCCGCGGCATGGTGTCAATCCGACAGGAAACAGGCTATCGGACAGCGCGACTGATCGCGCGGCCTTCCCTCTCCGGCCCATGGTCGCAGCGGTCGTCTCGGGGCGAACGCCGGGTCTGTTTAGTGCCCTGCCCCGACTGGCAGAAATGAGACGATGATATTCCTTATACAACACGACACCGGCGCCAACAGATCGTGCCACAAGAGCCATTGGCTTTGACATCGGCAGTCGCTAGGAGAGGCGAAAAAGGGCGGGGTCGAAATGTGCTTCTGTTGTGCGCCGGCGTCGCTTGGCCGGCGGGGCTTGTTTGCCGCAGCGGCCGCGGTTGCAGCCCTGCCGGCCTGGGGGCAGACGCCGCCTGCCTCGGCCGGTCCGGCCAGTGCGGCTTTGCTGGATGATCTGGTTGCCGCCAACCGCATCCTGTACGACCAGGGCGTGGTCGATGGTTTCGGCCATGTCAGCGTGCGGCACGACACGGATCCGAACCGGTATCTGCTGTCCCGCAGCATGGCGCCGGCGCTGGTGACGCGGGACGACATCCTGGAGTACGATCTGGACAGCGTGCCGGTGGATGCGCTTGGCCGCACATCGTATCTGGAGCGCTTCATACACGGCGAACTCTACAAGGTTCGGCCCGACGTGATCGCCATCGTGCACAGCCACTCGCCGGCGGTGATTCCGTTTGCCGACACGGGCGTGAAGCTGCAGCCGATGAACCATATCGCCGGGTTCCTGGGGACCGGGGTCCCGGTGTTCGAGATCCGCGACACCGCCGGTCCGGCCACCGACATGCTGATCCGCAATGCCTCATTGGGTCATGCGCTGGCGGCGGCGCTGGGCGATCATACGGTGATCCTGATGCGGGGGCACGGTTCGGTCGCTGCCGCCCGGTCAATTCGTCATGTTGTGTTCCGGGCGGTTTACACCGAGGTCAACGCGCGGATGGAGGCGGAAGCGCTGAAACTCGGGACGCCGATTTTCCTGAACGCCGAGGAGGCCGCGGCTGCCGCGAAAACCAATGATGCGCTGGTCGATCGGCCTTGGGAATTGTGGAAACAGCGCGCGATGGGCAAGGGTTGATGGCGGTTCGGCTTGTGTCTTGAGGCTAACCCACCGCCTCGTCCGGTTCGGAATAGGTTCGGAGGCTGGCGATGTCGTGCAGTATGACGCGTGCGCCGTGGGTTTCGACGCCGAACCCGCGGAGCGCGGCGAAGGCGCGGGAGAGGTTTTCCTGACGGCAGCCGAGGCGTGCGGCCAGGAGCCGCTTGTCGAACGGCAGCCGCAATGCGGTGGCGTTGGCTTGTTTTTCGGTGGACAACGACAGCAGGTAGCAGCCAAGGCGCTGGGCGGTGGTGCGCAGCTTGAGGTCGCAGACCTGGCGAACGAGAGCGCGGAACTCATTGGCCTGGGCCCGCAGCAGCGCGGTGACCAGCGACGGCTCCTGCTCGACCAGGCCGAGCAGGCCATGCGCGTCGATCGACAGCACACTGCTGGGGGTGACGGTGCGCACACCGAGCAGGCGGGGCAGGCGGGCCAGGAGTGCTGCGAGACCGAGTGTTTCGCCGGAGCGGATGATCTCCACCACCGCGGTCGTGCCGTTGGCGGCGGTGCTGAAGCCGGCAAGCTGTCCTTCCAGGACGATCAGCAGTTCGTCGGCGGCTTCCCCCTGGCGGCAGATTTCAGCATCCTCGGGCGCGTTGACGATACGGCTGATCGCCGCCAGACGCTGCAGCACCGAATCGGTGAGGTCGTGCAGCAGCGGGGTTGTTCGCAGCGCCTGAAGAACAACCGGATCGTCGGACTGGTTAGACGGGACCGTATCGGTCAGACTGGTGGCGTTGGACATTGTATCCTCACTGTCCTTGTATGACCGGAGCACACGCAATGGGTCTTCTACCGGAGTGAATTGACCACAATCAAGCCGCACGTGGCAGTGTATTTCGCTCGGCAGGTTCTTGATACAGTTTGTCATTTTTGAACGGAGGGCGGGTTCATCATGAAAGCGATGGTTTGTGAGCGGTTTGGTGGCCCTGAGGTGCTGGCGGAACGGGTGCTGCCTGATCCGGCTGCCCCGGGGCCAGGCGAGATCCAGGTGCGAATCGAGGCGCGCGGGGTCCAGTACGTGGACGTTCTGATGCTGGCCGGGAAATACCAGTTCCGGCCGGAGCCGCCGTTCATTCCGGGCGGCGAGGCGGCGGGGCATGTCGTGGCGGTCGGGCCTGACGTGACCGGCTTTGCGGTCGGCGATGCGGTGATGTCGCGGCACACGCTGGGGGCGCTGGCGGAACTGGGCAATGCCAAGGCGGCGCTGTGCGACAAGGTGCCGGCGGGACTGAGCCTGGCGCAGGCGGGGGTTTTCCGCGGCGCCTACTCGACGGCCTATCACGCGCTGCTGCAGCGCGGGCGGATGCAGGCGGGCGAATGGGTGCTGATTCACGGTGCGGCCGGCGGGATCGGGATTGCGGCGATCCAGATGGCCAAGGCGTTCGGCGCGAAGGTTATTGCCACGGCCGGCACCGAGGTGAAGCGCGCGGCCTGTCTGGAGGAAGGGGCGGATTACGCGATCGATTACCGTTCGGGGTTTGTCGATCGGGTCAAGGACCTGACCGGCGGGCGGGGCGTGGACATCGTTTATGACCCGATCGGCGACAAAGTCGCGGAGGAGTCGCTGCGCTGCCTGGCGTGGTGCGGGCGTTTGCTGATCCTGGGGTTTCTGGGCGGTGGGCCGACTGCGATCAAAAGCAACTATCTGCTGATCAAGGGCATCGATGCGATCGGGGTGCGGATCGGCGGCTTGAACGAGGCCAACCCGAAGCTGGCCATCGCCAACATGAAGGCGCTGATCGGGCTGGCGGAAGAGGGCAAGCTGCGTCCGCGGATTTCCCATACGTTCCGGCTGGATCAGGCGGCCGAGGCGTTGCAGGTTGTGATCGACCGAGCGGTGATCGGGAAGGCTGTGCTGCTGGGGTGAATTTTGACAGGAGTGGAACGCCATGAACGAAGACGCGCCGCCGATGCCTGCGCCGCTGGTGGTGGGAGAGCGGACGGGACAGGAAAAGCCGAGCCCGCTGCACTCCGCGTCGGCCGAAACGCGGCGCGAGCATGATTTGCTAGGTGAGGCGGACGTGCCGATGTCGGCGTACTGGGGCATCCACAGTCAGCGTGCGGTGGAAAATTTTCCGATCACCGGCGTGCCGGTCGGGCATTTTCCCGATCTGGTGCGGGCGCTGGCGCTGGTCAAACTGGCGGCGTGTCGGGCCAACAAGCGATTGGGGCATTTGCCGGCGGGCAAGGCGGCGGCGATCGAAAAGGCGTGTCTGCTGATCGCTGACGAGGGTCGGTATCACGAGCAGTTCGTTGTCGATGCGATCCAGGGCGGGGCTGGGACATCGACCAACATGAACGCCAACGAGGTGATTGCGAACGTCGCGCTGGAGGTGATGGGTTTGCCGCGCGGGCAGTATGCGGCGCTGCACCCGAACGACGACGTGAACATGGCGCAATCGACCAACGACGCGTATCCGACGGCGCTGCGGCTTTCGGTGATTTTTGCGATCCAGCCGTTGGCGCGGGCGCTGGACGACCTGGCCTTCGCGTTCAAGACGAAGTCGGTGGAGTTTGCCGATGTGCTGAAGATGGGCCGCACTCAGCTTCAGGATGCGGTGCCGATGACGGTGGGTCAGGAGTTTGACGCGTTCCATGCCACGCTGAAGGAGGATGTGGCCCGGTTGTCGGAGATCGGCGGGCTGTTCCGGGAAATCAGCCTGGGTGCGACGGCGATCGGAACCGGCATCAATGCCGATCCGCGCTATGCCGCGCTGGCGGTGGAGGAACTGGCGCGGGCGTCTCGGCAGCCGCTGGTGCCGGCGGCGAATTTGATCGAGGCGACGTCCGACATGGGGGCGTTCGTCTTGTTTTCGGGGCTGCTGAAGCGGGTGGCGGTGAAGTTGTCAAAAATCTGCAACGATCTGCGGCTACTGTCGAGCGGGCCTCGGACGGGGATTGGCGAGTTGCGGCTGCCGGCGGTGCAGGCGGGGTCGTCGATCATGCCGGGGAAGGTGAATCCGGTGATCCCGGAGGTGGTCAACCAGGTTGCGTTCCTGGTGATTGGTCATGACCTGACCGTGACGATGTGTTCGGAGGGCGGGCAGCTTCAGTTGAATGCGTTCGAGCCGACGATTGGGTACTGCGTGCTGAACTCGCTGCGGATGCTGACGGCGGCGGTGGAGACGTTACGGGTGCGTTGCGTCGAGGGGATCGAGGTGGACCGGGAGCGGTGTGAAAGCCTGGTGCGGGGCAGTATCGGTCTGGTAACGGCGCTGGTGCCGGCGCTGGGGTATGAGGCGTCGTCGCGGGTGGCGCGGCGCGCGCTGGCCGAGCGTAAATCGGTGGCGGAGGTGGTGTTGGATGAGGGGCTGCTGACCGAGGTGCAGTTGAACGAGTTGCTGCAACTGGAGGCGATGACGCGGCCGTCGCGGGCGAAGGTGGTGGTGGCGCGGGGGTGAGGGGCGGTTGCCGCCCGGGAAATGCTGGCCTAACGTCCGCGGCATCAGATTGGAGGAAACGAACGATGGCGACACCCGGACGCGCATTGCCGCAGCCGACACCCGAAACCCAGTTTTTTTGGGACGGCACCAAAGCGAACGAACTGCTGCTGCAGCGCTGCGACGAATGCAGCAAGGTGTATTTTCCGCCGCGGCCGTTCTGTCCGGTTTGTGCATCGCGCAACGTGTCGGTGACCAAGGCGAGCGGCAAGGGCGTGCTCTACAGCTATGTGATCCATCACCGTCCGGTGCCGGGTTTCACACCGCCCTATGCCATTGCCGTTGTCGAGCTGGCGGAAGGGCCGCGGATGATGACCAATATCGTCGAGTGCGAGCAGACGCCGGAGGCGCTTGTGCTGGACATGCCGGTCGAGGTGGTGTTCGAACCGCAGACCGATACGATCACGCTTCCTTTGTTCCGCCCCGCCTCGACCACAACGGCGAAAGGCTGATCCGATGCCGCACAATACAGTCGCCGTTGTCGGCGCCGCCGAAACCACCAAGCTGGGCGTGATCACCGATCTGTCGCAAATCGGGCTGCACGCCGACGCCGCTTTGAACGCGATGGCCGAATGCGGGTTGAAGCCGAAGGATATCGACGGCATCGCTTGCGCCGCCAACGAAACGCCGGTTAACCTGGCGCATTATCTGGGCATCACCCCGACCTGGATCGATGGCACATCGGTCGGCGGCTGCAGCTTCATGATCCATGTCCGCCATGCCGCGGCGGCGATCGAATCCGGGCTGGCGAAAACCATTCTGATCACGCACGGGGAATCCGGAAAATCCCGCATCGGCAACCCGATGCGTTCGGTGCACCCGCAGTCGCTGAACGGCCAGTTCGAGCAGCCGTTCGGGCCGATGGGGCCACCGAGCATGTTCACGATACCGGCGCTGCGGTACATGAAGACGTATGGCGTGACGGTGGAACAGATCGCTCAGGTTGCCGTTGTGCAGCGGGAATGGGCGTCGAAGAATCCGCGGGCGACGTTTCGCAATCTGATCACCACGGATGACGTGCTGAACAGCCGGATGATTGCCTATCCGTTCCGGTTGCTGATGTGCTGCCTCGTGACCGACGGCGGCGGTGCGCTGATCCTGACATCGGCGGAGCGAGCGAAGGATTTCCCGACCAAGCCGGTGTATATCCTGGGCACGGGAGAGAGTGTGGAAACGCCGTTGGTCAGCCAGATGGAGGATTTCACGTCGTCACGTGCGTTCCGCGTGGCGGGGCCGACGGCGTTCAAAGAGGCGGGAATTGCGCATAAGGACGTGGATCATCTGATGATTTATGACGCGTTTGCGCATTTGCCGATTTATGGTCTGGAGGATCTTGGGTTCCTGCCGAAGGGGGAAGCGGCGGCGTTCATCGCCGGGCGCAACACAGCACCGGGCGGATCGTTGCCGTTGAACACCAATGGCGGCGGGCTGTCGTATATGCACTCGGGCATGTACGGCATGTATGCGCTGCAGGAGAGCGTGCGGCAGATGCGCGGGACGGCGGCGGCGCAGATCGATGGCGCAAAGATTTCTGTGTGTCACGGCGTGGGTGGGATGTTCGCTGCATCCGGAACGATCATCTTCAGCAACCAGGCGCCGTGATGCGATGACCGATTCCTTGTTCACCGGCGTCAAGGTCATCGACTGTGCAAGCTGGATCGCCGGGCCGGCGGCGGCGACGATGCTGTCTGATTTCGGCGCCGATGTGATCAAGATCGAACCACCGGGGGAGGGTGATCCCTGGCGGTCGTCGCAGCCGATCCCGGGGAAGAAGGTCGATTACTACTGGCAGTTGACGTCACGGAACAAGCGCAGTCTGGCATTGGATCTGAAGCAACCGGACGGTCAGGCGGTGCTGCACCGGCTGGTCGCCCGAGCGGATGTTTTCATTACCAACTTTCCGCTGCCGGTGCGCGATCGCTTGCGGCTGTCGCCGGCGCATCTGATGCCGCTTAACCCCCGGCTGATCTACGGCTCCTTTACCGCCTATGGTGAGGAAGGCGAGGAAGCGGCGAAGACCGGGTTCGATTCGACAGCGTACTGGGCGCGCACGGGCCTGATGGACATGGTGCGGTCGGATGCCGAGACCGTGCCGTCCCGATCCATGCCGGGGATGGGCGATCATCCGAGTGCAACCGGGCTGTACGCGGCGATCGTCACGGCGCTGTACCGGCGGGAGAAGACGGGGCAGGGCGGGGTGGTGCGTTCATCGCTGTTGCAGAACGGATTGTGGGCGAACGGGTGCGCGGTTCAGACTCGGCTGTTCGGGGAGCACGTGGCGTTGCGTCCGCACCGCGATCACGCGCCGAATGCGCTGGCCAATCATTACCAGTCGCGGGATGGTCGCTGGTTCATCATGGCGCTGTTCAATGAGCAGCGGCAGTTGCGATCGTTCCTGGGGGCGATTGGGCGGGAGGACCTGACCGACGATCCGCGCTTCGCAACGACCGAGGCCCGCAAGCAGCACGCCAGGGAACTGGTGATCATTCTGGATGAGGTTTTTTCCAGGCGTGATCTGGCGGAGTGGCGAACCATCCTGGACAGCGTCGGCATCACGTTCGGAATCGTTGCCACTGTGAACGAGGCTCGGGATGATCAGCAGATGCGCCATGCCGGCGCGCTGGTGCCGTTTGCTGATGGCCAGGGGCTGACGGTTTCGACACCATTTCATATCGATGGGGTTTACAAGATTCCCGCGGCGCGGGCGCCCTCGGTCGGTCAGCATAATGAAGCGGTGCTGCGAGAGGCGGGCTATACGGTGGATGACGTCGCGCGCCTGCGCGGTCTGGGCGTGGTGGCGTAGCCCGACTTGGTTTCGCTGGCGGTCTGGGTTCTGACGCTGGGGGTTGCGGCTGGAACAGGGCTGGCGCTTTGGCATTTGCGGGCGACGGATGGTGCGTCGCGGCCGCCGCTTGCGTTGGGCATTGCGCACGGTGTGATTGGCGCCGCGGGGCTGGCGGTGTTGTTGTTCGCGCTGCGCGGTCCGGCGAGAGGTGTTGAATCCGGCGTGGGATCGTTCGGCACGACGGCGGCGGTGCTGTTTACGGGCGCCGTGTTGACGGGCGTTTCGTTGCTGTTTCTGCGGCGCAAGGCGATCGTGATGGCGATCCACGCTGGAATCGCCATCACTGGATACGTTCTGCTGCTGGCGTGGGATTCGTTGGGGTGAGGTGCGGTGATGTCCGCCGTTCGTTACGGATTGCCGCGTCCATTCTGGGGGCCTGTCTCCTGGGAAGTTGCGCGTCGTTGCCGGGGGCGACAGTGCATTCCGTCGCGGGCAAATGCGTGGAGTTCGTCGTTGCCGGTCAGGTCACGCCTGCGGTGGTATTCGAGAGCGGGCTAGGTGGCACGGTGGACTGGTGGGCGAAGGTCGTTCCGGAAGTTGCCACATTCGATACGGGGTTCGCGTATAACCGGCCGGGCTACGGACACAGTGATCGCGCATCGACGCCGCGTGATGGCGATCATATCGTGGATGAACTGCGCGGTGTGCTGCGTGAACAGGGCATCAATCCACCCTACGTGCTGGTCGGTCATTCGCTCGGCAGGTTGTATATGCAGTTATATGCACGGCGCTATCCGCGGGAGGTCGCGGCCCTGGTTCTGGTCGATTCGACGCATCCGCAACAATTCAGCGGCGCGGGTGCACCGGAGAACTGGCCCGCCTGGTTCCGCCTGCTGTTCGGACTTGCCACCTCGGATGTTGCCAAACAGGAGTTCGATTTGGCGCCGGCGACAGGTCAGGTCATGCTTGCCTTGCCACCATTTGAAGGAAAACCGGTGATCGTCCTGAGCGCCTTGGAACCGATTTGGGAGGCGTCCGATCTCGCGCGCGATGCCAACGCCAAGCGCCGGGATATCGCCCTTCTGCATCCCGGGTCGCAGCAAGTCTGGGTCGACTCCGGGCACGGGATTCCACTGGAGAAACCTGAGGCAGTTATCGCGGCGATCCGCGACGTCGTGATCATGTCCCGCGCGGCGTCGGGCGGGCGGGGTGGTTCGGCTGTATCGAACCACCCCAGCAACGATCATCCCACGGCGACGGAATAGATGTCTTTCACGTCGGACGGCAGCGGCAGCGAATCCCACGTCGCACCACCATCCTCGGTGCCGTAAATCTCGCCGTCGTAGCGGGCACCGATAAAGACCTGATTGGGGTCGGTGTTGTGCAGCGCGACCGACATGATGGTGCCGTGCACCTGCACCTTGTCGAAACGTTTCCACGTCGTGCCGTTGTCGGTGCTGCGATACACCGCGCCGTCCTTGCTGGCGGCGGCGACGCTGAGTGCGGTGTACAGCGTTTTTCCGTCCGCCGGCGAAACCTTGATGTCACGGCCATAGGTGGTGGGGGAAAAACGGCCGAGCTCCATATCCTGCCAGGTCTTGCCGCCATCCGCGGTTTCGAACAGTCCCATGCGGACCGCAACGATTACCTTGTCGGGATCGGCCGGGCTGATGGCGATGGCGTGGCCGTCCAGCATGCCCTCATTATAGGTGTCGCTGACGATCTTGCTTTTCAGATGCGGCTTCTGCGCCAGTTCGATGAGGCCGGAACTGCAATCGCTCCAACTCTCGCCGCCATCTGTGGTGCGCATCACGCCGTTGACTTCCAGCGCCGCGAAAATCGTTCCGGGATGCGATGGATGCTGCGCCAGGCGCATCACCCGGCAGGCGAACGGCATCACCGCGCGGTCCGGCATGCCGGGATCGGGCAGCTTGTGCCAGGTCTCGCCGGTGTCCTCGCTGCGGTACATGCTGATCGGTGAGCCGCCGGCGTAGATCAGTTTGCGGTCGTTGGCATCGACGAGGAACGACCAGATCTGCACTTTGTCCGGGAAATTGGTGCGCCGGAACGTCTTGCCGCGGTCGGTGCTGCGATAGACGCCATCGGCGGTGCCGGCGAACACGACGTTGGGGTCGGTCGGGTGGACGTTGACGGTGTATGCTTCATGGTCGGCCAGCACGTGTTCCCATCGTCCGGTTTCCGCTGGCCTGGTGAACACCCCTACCGTTCCCTTCTGATCCGCTCGGCCGACATAGCCGGCGACGCCGGCATAGACATTGGACTTGCTCGCCATGATCCGCTCCCTTTGTTCGTCTCCGGGGTTACGCTACGCCGGTTTTGCCGTTCTGGCCAACTGGCGGGCGGTGGGTTAGCCTGCCGAGCAGGGAAACCGGGAGAGAGTGCATGCCCAACGTGTCCGCGGAAAAACTGATCGAGATCGCCAAGAGCCTGCTGGTTGCAGCCGGCGCGTCGGAGGAAGAGGCGGCGGTCATCGCCCGCTACAATATTGGGGCGAACCTGGTTGGGCATGACAGCCACGGCATCATTCTGATTCCGCAGTATATCGAGCGCATCAAGGTGGGCCATATCGTTCCGCAGGCGCCGTGGGTGATCACGCAGGAAACCGCGACCACAACCGTGATAGACGGGAACTGGGGTTTTGGCTACGCGGTGACAGACCGAGCGATGCGGTACACGATCGAAAAGGCGAGGACGCAGAATGTTGCGGCGGCGACGGTGTTCCGGCAGAGCCACATCGGGCGCCTTGCCAGCTACCCGCTGCTGGCCGCGGCGGAGGGCTACATCGCGATGATCACCGCCGATTCCGGCCGCAGCGCCAAGGCGGTCGCGCCGTTTGGGGGCGCCAAAGCGAGGCTGGGCACCAACCCGATTTCGTTCGCGATTCCGTCGAACCTGGATGGGCCGTTCGTGTTCGACATGGCAACGTCGGCCGCGGCTGCGGGGAAGATCAATGTCGCGACGGCGCGCGGTGAACAGGTGCCGACCGGCTGGCTGATCGATGCGGAGGGAAAACCATCGACCGACCCGCGGGTGCTGAAATCCGGCGGTGCGTTGCTGCCGCTGGGAGGCGCCGAGGGCTACAAGGGCACCGGGCTTGCGGCGATCGTCGAGATCATGTCGGGCCTGCTGACGGGGCTTGGTTTCGGTGTGGAACCGAGCGGGCGGCACAATGACGGCTGTTTTATCGCGGTGTTCAAGGTGTCGGCGTTCCGCGACCTGGTAACGTTCAAGCAGGAAGTTACCGAGTTCGCGCAGTATCTGAAGGCGACTCCGCTGGCCCAAGGCTTTACCGAAGTGTACTATCCCGGTGAGGTCGAGTACCGGAAAGAACAGGACCGGCGCAAGAACGGTGTGCCGATCGAGGATGCGACCTGGAACAAGATCCGTGACTTGGCGCAGGGCTATGGCCTAGCGGACAAACTCGGGCTTTGACGTTTATCGGGCAATCCACGCGGCGCCTGGAGGATGCGCGGTTCCTGACTGGAAACGGCCGCTTCGTCGATGATGT
>Ga0302319_10009996_pt1 | contig 18146 bp, 10 predicted proteins | sample Bog_T0_2_FD_203319 | JGI IMG/M metagenome (GOLD analysis project Ga0302319, IMG submission 203319) | Peat permafrost microbial communities from Stordalen Mire near Abisko, Sweden - Bog_T0_2 | ecosystem: Environmental > Terrestrial > Soil > Wetlands > Peat | place: Sweden: Abisko, Stordalen Mire...
GCGCACTTTCTGCCGGGGTGGGCGCTGAATGCGGTACTGGTGATTCATAGCGAGGAAGGACTGCTGGCGATTCTGTTTATCTTCTCGATTCACTTCGTCAACACGCATTTGCGGCCGGATAGTTTCCCGATGGACATGGTGATTTTTACGGGCGTGGAGAGCGAAGAAGAGTTCAAGACGAAGCGGCCGCTGGAGTATGCGCGGATGGTGCGCGAGGGAAAGCTGGAGAAGAGGATCGGGGAAAAGCCGGCGACATGGCAATTGAATTTCAGCAAGGTGATCGGGTTCAAGGCGATTTCGATCGGGTTGATTCTTCTGGTGTTGACATTGACGGCGTATTTCGGGGAGTAGAGGACCTCAGATTGAATCGACGAAGGAAGGTTATCGTTTTCCGAAGCGTTCCTGCAGGGCCAAAGAGGTTGGGGAAAAAGGCCTTGGATGCAAGGAGTTCGAGTATTTGCTTTTGCAGGGGCTAAAGCCCCACGTTGATTTGATTGGCTTCATCGGCATGACTAAAGTCATGCCCTGTTACAAGACTTTGCCGAGTGCGCAAGAGGCGAGCATGTCCGGGCTGAACGGGTTGGGTAAGCGCGATAGCAGAAGAGTCTTAATCGGGATTGTTGCAGTAACACTGATGGGCTGGAACTGTTGGGCGAAGGCAGAGCAGAAGCTGAAGGACGAAGACTGCCTTCAGTGCCACTCCGACAAGACGCTGACGAAGGATTTGAATGGCAAGCAGATCAGCTTGTTTGTCGATAGCGCCAAGCTGAAGCATTCCATTCACGGCGGCATGTTTGCTTGCGTGGACTGCCACACGGATGTGAAGAGCCTGGCGCACGATGTGCCGCCAAAGAAGGTAACCTGCGCGCAGTGCCATGCGGACGCGCAGGAGGCTTATTCGCACAGCTTCCACGCGAAGCTTGTGAAAGCAGGGAACGCGCCTGCGGCGAATTGTCAGGATTGCCACGGGGGCGAGCACGAGGTTCTGGCGGCGGATGACGCGAAGTCGCCGGTGAATCACTCGAACGTTCCTTCGACATGCGGGCGATGCCACGGGCAAAAGTTTCTGATGGAGCAAAACGGAGAAAGCGCGCAAGCGTTTGTCTCTTACCAGGACAGCGTGCATGGGCAGGCGGTCGAGAAGGGATCGCTGAAGGCGGCGGTTTGCACCGATTGCCACGGCGCGCACGAGATTCTTCCCGCGAGCGATGCGAAGTCGCCGATTTCGAAGGCCAGTGTGCCGGGCACCTGCGGCAAGTGCCACACGGAGATCGAAAATACATTCAACCAGAGCATTCACGGGCAGGCGATTGCGCGCGGCAATCAACTGGCTCCGGTGTGCACGGATTGCCATGGCATTCACTCGATCAAGTCTGCGGTGAATCCCAACTCGCCGGTTGCGGAGCAGAACCTTTCGCGCGATACGTGCGCGCGCTGTCACGAGGGCGTGCGGCTGTCGCAGGAATTCGGCGTGCCGGGGAACCGCGTGAACAGCTACTTCGACAGCTATCACGGGCTGGCCGCGGAGGGCGGGTCGGTGGTGGCCGCGAACTGCTCAAGCTGCCACGGGGTGCACGACATTTTGCCTTCGAGCGATCCGCGGTCGACGATCAATCGCGCGCACCTGGATGAGACCTGCGGCAAATGCCACAAGGGCGTTACGCAGAAGTTCACGCTGACCAGGGTGCACATGGAGGACGGCATTCATCCGCGCGATATTGGTTCGATCATAGTGCAGTGGGTGCGCTGGTTTTACATTCTGCTGATTGTTGCCGTGATCGGCGCCATGTTCCTGCACAACGCGATTATCTGGCGCAGCAAGGCGATGGCGCGGCGAAGGATGCAGAATCCATTCATGACGCGGATGACGACGAATCAGCGCTGGCAGCATCTGATTCTGCTGACGAGTTTCATTGTGCTGGTGATTACGGGATTCGCGCTGAAGTTTCCCAACTCGTGGTTCGCAGAGATACTGGGCATGGGCGAGAAACTGCGCAGTATTACGCATCGAGTGGCGGGCGTGGCGCTGATTGCGGCGGGTATTTATCACGTCTTCTACCTGGCGGCGGTGCGGGAAGGGCGGCGGCTGATCTGGGATCTTGCGCCGCGGCCGAATGATGCGTTCGATGCGTTGGGCACGATGCGCTACTACCTGGGCCTGAGCGCGGAGCGGCCTAAATTCGGGCGCTTCAGTTACGCGGAGAAGGCGGAGTACTGGGCGCTGGTGTGGGGCACGGCGCTCATGGGCGTGACCGGCGTGATGATGTGGGCCAAGGTGTGGGTGGGCAATTTGCTGGCGCGCTGGTGGGTGGATGTGGCGACGGCGGTCCACTTCTATGAGGCGATTCTGGCAACGCTGGCGATTGTGGTGTGGCACTTCTACCAGGTGTTCTTCGATCCGGATGTGTATCCGATGAACTGGGCGTGGTGGGATGGGAAGATGCCGGTGGTGCACTACCGGCATGAGCATGGACTGGATGCGGAGGGGTTGGCGAAGGGCACGGACGAGAAGAAGCCGTCGGGCTCGGAGTAGCGGGTGAGGAGAGTGTTGCGGTTGAGCGAAGTTTCCCTCGGGGGCTAAAGCCCACGCTCTTTTGTGGAAGTCTTCCGGCACGATTGAAATCGTGCCCTGATACAAAGCGCTGCGTAGAACCACGGTTCTCGGAATGCATCCCTCAGGGGCTAAAGCCCGCACTCTTTATTGGAGCGTGTTGCGGCACGGCTGAAGCCGTGCCCTTTCAAAGCAAGAGCAGGACCAAAGATCTTTGCAGGAGTGACTCAGATGCGCCAGTCGTCGGGACGCCAGGTCTTGATGCGCTCCTTGATCTGCTTGCGGGTGAGGTTCTCTTCGAGGGCCTGCTTGGCTAGCTCGACCACTTCATCGTCGGACGCAAAGCGGAGGCCGATCAACTGGTCTTCGGTGAGGCGATAGATTTGCGCGTGCCACTCCGCAGGCGCGAGGGCCTGCAGGCGGAGGCGTTCTTCGAGGCGGATGACGCGGTCCTGCACCTTGAGAGGGTAAGTGCGCAGTTTGCCCAGTGGAATGAACGCGGCAATGGAGAGAACCACCAGCCACTCGTTGAAGTAGTTCAGGTCGTGCCATGCATAACTGAGCATGACAAAGAGGTTGACGGCAAGAACGGTAACCAGGACAAAGTGGTAGGGAGGGTCGAGCCGTCCGTGGTTTTTGAAACTCTGGGGGGCGGAAGCGCTCATGCGTATCTTCATTCTTTCTGGCCGCAAATTTCTGCCTTGTAGTACGGAGTTCTCGCGAGGCTACCGGCAGCGGCGTCGGGGGCCTGATTCCCACGCTGCGAGGATTTTGCGGTGCGGGTGAGGCAAAGTCAATCGGGAAAGTTCTTCACAGGAAAGATGGGGAACATTGTTTGAAACGGGTTGGGGTCGCGGGCTGTGGCGAATTCGCGCGTTGCGGCGCGAGTCAGAGCGCGACCTTTCGGAAGCTTCCTCGCAGCGCCCCCACAGGGCGCCAGTCATTCGATGGCGTGGGTTCCCAGCATTCCATCCGCCGTCGCGGACTTCGTGCTGGGCTATTTTCGTGCGCTCCCTATGGCAGCAGAAAGCGGTTGACGGCGGTTTGGCATTATCCCTTTAGGAGAACCGGGTGGCGAGAGTGGGCTGCCTCTGATAACGTTCTATTTCCGGTGAGTTCGGCTGCGATATGGAGCTGAATTCCTGCCGGACAATCCGGTTTTGTGTAAGGGGCCCGAGTGAACTTGCGAACGCTTCATTGCTCTGCTCTTTTTCTTGCTGCTTGCGTGTCGATGACTTTGCCTCCTTCCGCTCCGGCGCAGGTGACGATGCCACGGGTTCTTTCCGACCACATGGTGGTGCAGCGGGACTTGCCGGTGCATGTGTGGGGAAACGCTGCGCCGGGCGAGGGCGTGATGGTGAGCTTTCGCGGAGAATCGCGCGGCGTGAACGCCGACATGCGCGGCCATTGGAGCGTGTACCTGAAACCGAGCGAGGCGGGCGGGCCGTTTGAAATGACGGTGAAGGGCACGCCGCCGATGGGCGGGGCAGCGGCGGACGTGCAGACGATTACGCTGACCGACGTGCTGGTGGGCGACGTGTGGGTGGCGTCGGGGCAGTCGAACATGGAGTTCGCCATGCGGCAAGCGGCGACGGCGGACGCTGATCTGCCGACAGCGGCGAACGATCAGATACGGCTGATGGTGGTGAAGACGAAGGCTTCCGAATATCCTTTGGCCGATGTCGAGACGGAGGGATGGGCGGCCTCGACGCCGGAGACGGCCAGGAATTTTTCGGCGGTGGGGTGGTACTTTGCGCGGGATATTGCGCAGCGGGAACATGTGCCGGTGGGGGTGATTGACTCGACCTGGGGCGGCACGGTGGCCGAGGCGTGGACGCGGCTGGCGGCGCTGGGGCAGGATGCGGCGCTGGCGCCGATTTTTGTGCAATGGGCAGAGATGACGAGAGGCGAGACGGATGCGCTGGCCCGGCGGAATGACGAGCAACGGCAGATTGCCGAGGCCAAGGCCGCAGGCAAGCCGGCGCCCGAGTTTCCGTGGCATCCACAGTTGCTGAGCTGGGGCCCGGGGATGCTGTGGAACGGGATGATTGCGCCGCTGACGCCGTTCCCCATTCGCGGCGTGATCTGGTACCAGGGCGAGAGCAACAGCGCGCTGGCGCGGGCTCCCTATTACCAGCGGGTTTTCAGCACTTTGATCTCGGATTGGCGGCATGAGTGGGGCGTTGGAGATTTTCCGTTTTTGTATGTGCAGATTTCGAACTTCAAATCGAATGACCGCGAGAACTGGGCCGAACTGCGTGAGCAGCAGTTGAAGACACTGGCGCTGCGCAATACGGCGATGGCGGTGACCATCGACATTGGCAATCCGGATAACGTGCACCCGACGGACAAGGTGGATGTGGGCTTGCGGCTGGCACTGGCGGCGCGGGCGCTGAGCTATGGCGAGGACGTGAGCTACTCCGGGCCAATCTACCGCCAGGCTACGCCGGAGGGCGGCGCGATGCGGGTGTGGTTCGATCATCACGCCAAGGGATTGATGGCCAAGGGCGGCGAACTGACTGGGTTCGAAGTGGCTGGCGCGGATCGAATGTTTGTGGCGGCGACGGCGAAGATCGACGGGAATACGGTGGTGGTCGAGAGCGATGCGGTGATGGAGCCGAAGTTTGTGCGGTATGGGTGGGCGAATAGTCCGATGTGCAATTTGTTTAACGGGGAGGGACTGCCTGCGTCGCCGTTTACTTCGGCGGAATAAGTTGGAACGCGCGGCGGTTTGTGCGGGCGGAGTGGGGTTTGCGGTCTCCCACCCTTTCGCAAAAAACGCGAATGGATGGGGCACGGAGCGTTTGGTGGTCGGTCAGAGAGCGCACGCTCATTTTTTCGCGGGAATTACTACGGTCGTTTCTTGTACCTCGATGATGCCGGAGCCGGTGCGCTTTTCTAGCTCCGGTAAGAGAGTGTCTACCTTTTCGCGGGCCTCGATGAATTCGATCTTGATGGGGAGATGGTCGGAGATTTCGAGGATGTGGGCGGAGTGGATGCGATGCGTGGATCCGAAGCCGGCGACGCCTTTGAAGACCGATGCGCCGTAAACGCCGCTGTGAAAGAGGAAGTCGAGAAGGCTGGTGTAGACGGGGATGCCGTGGTGCTTGGCGCCGTCGCTGAGGTAGATGGAGACTTTGACGGCCTTGCCTGAGGTCAACATAAGCTTGACCCTCCTTGGAGGTGCGGGCAGGACTACGAATCGGGCACCGTGCAACGAAGGATTGGAGCACCGTTGAGAGAGAGTTGGCAAGCTTGTCCGTCACAGCGGCGGAATCTGCGGGTTTAAAGCGCTTCAGCCACTATGGTACCGGCCCAGACGGCGATGAGGCCGAGGATGAGGCTGCCGCCGGCGTAGAGCGCGGCCAGCACAAACGCGCCGGAGCGCATGGTGGAGAGCGTCTCCCACTCGTAGGTGGAAAAGGTGGAGTAGGCGCCGACGAAGCCGATGGGGATTAAGAAGCGCCACGCAGGGTTGAGGTCGGCGCGCTTGCCCATATAGGTGAGCGTGAAGCCGATCAGCAGGCAGGCGGTGAGGTTGACGATGAGGGTTCCGTAGGGGAAGCGGAACCCCATGCGGCTGCCGATGGTGGAACCGACCCAGTAGCGGGCAATGGACCCGAGCCCGCCTCCGATGGCGATGAGCAGGTATTTCTGCACGACGATCTCTCCTTGCGATATCCCACCCTTGCGACAGAAGAACATCGCGGGGATGGGGCACGGACATTTAGTGTTCCCCGGTCTCAGAATCGAGACCGGGGGCACCCAAGCGTTCAGTGTTGTGAGGGGATCGCGCTGGGATATGACTCCGCAACAGGATTCCCTGTCAGGAGTCATCATCTGTCCGGCTTTGGACGACGGACAGCGGTTAAGGGTGAACTCCTTCACCACAACCAACTTCTTGATTACACGCCGAGCTTGGGTTTGTGTCAAATAATTGTGCCGGCTACGAAGGGCGTGATGCGACGGGTTTGCCAAGTCCCGGTAAGCAAACAAAGCCGAGCCAGAATCATTGCGGATCGTTGTCGCGCCTGCGCAGGATGAAGATCACGGTTGCGATCAGGAGGACGAACATTCCGCATAACACGGCCATGGAATCGCGAAAGCGGTGCCGGTAGACGATGGCCTGGTTCTCCGTGCTCGCGGCCGGGCGGGTGACGTCGGCGCCGGCGCTGTCTTTCACCGTGACCACGTAGCTGGGAATGTGATGCTGCGCGAAGTCCACGGGGATGGGTTCCATCGTATCCGGCGATCCGGGCTTGCTGAAGGGGTTGGGCGGCTTGAGCGGTTGTGCGTGGGCCATGGCGTCGGGCGAGAGCACGGGGGGCTTCCACATTTTCGCTTTGGCTTCCTGCAACAGCGTGGCTTCAAAGGCCCAGCGCGAGGGGATGGCGTGGCTGAGAATCTGGCCGAGTTGGGGCATCTGGTAGATGGGTCGCATGCCTCCGCCAAGAGCGATGATGGGCAGCAGAATCACCGGCAGCAGGGCGATGGCGGCTTCGTTGGTGCGCGCAACCGCGGAGATGCTCAGGCCCATGCCTGCGCCAATCATGGACGCGACCAGCAGGACGAGGAAGTCGAGAAGGAAATTGCTGTGCAGGCCCAGAACCAGGTAGACGATGGCCAGCATGGAGCCGCACTGGAAGATGCAAAGAGCCAACAGGACGGCGAGCTTGGAGAAGACGTAGGGCAGAAGTTTGAGCGTGACCATGCGTTCGCGCTTGTAGATGGTCCACTCGCCCACGATGTCGCGCGCGGCGTTGTTGCAGCCGAACCAGATGGCGGCGACCACCATGAGGAAGTGGACGATGGGCAGCTTCTCCATGAGGCCGAGAAAGTCGTTGGCGCTGAGCGGGTAGGTGACCAGCGAGACAAGAATCGCAAAGAGAGGCGCTTGAAGGAGAAGAATTGCGGTCTGGGTGCGGTCCTGCATTTTGACCATGATGTTGCGCTTGACCAGGGCGAACCATTGACCCAGGCCGAACTCGCGGCGAGGCTTCTCTTCGCCGGTCTTATCGGTGACGGCATCGCCACGGCCGGAGCGGTTGGTGACGAACTCCTGCTGATAGTGGGATCGCAGATAGCGCTGCCGCCAGATTTCGGTGCGGTTGTGCCCGGCCACGGAGTTCATGCCGCTGAAGAGCATTTCGGGGTTCAGGTCGGGAGCCGGCTGCTGCGGCGTGGGGAAGGTTTGCGCGTTGGGCGGCAGGGGATTGAAGAACTGGATCGAATCAGGATACGCGGGGCCGAAGAAGACCATCGCTCCGGGGTTGTTTCCCATATCGCGGGAGATCATGATGAGGTTATCGAATTGCTTGTAGACCTTGAGGCTGGGCTGGTGGATGGTGGTGACGATGGCTTTGCCGGTTTTGGAGAGATTCTTGAGCAGATCGACGACCGACTCGGCGTCGTAGGAGGACAGACCCGAGGTGGGTTCGTCGAGAAACAGGACGGGCGTGTCGGTGATGAGCTCGAGGGCGATGTTGACGCGCTTGCGCTGGCCTCCGCTGAGGGTTTTGCGCTCGGGCGAGCCGATGATGGTATCCACGATGTCGGGAATGCCCAGGTCGGTGAGCACTTTTTCGGTGCGCGCAGTGATCTCCGCATCGGTGAGGTCGGTGCGCAGGCGGGCGCTGAAGTAGAGGGCCTGGCGCACGGTCAACTGCGGATGCACGATGTCGTCCTGGGGGACGTAGCCCATCATGTGGCGATAGAGGTCGTAGTAGTCGTATAGGCTTTGGCCGCGAAAGAGCACGGTGCCCTGTGCGGGGCGGGTGTAGCCGTTCAGGGCTTTCAGGAGCGTCGTTTTGCCTGCGCCGGCGGGACCCATGAGGGCTACCAGTTCGTAAGGGAAGATGGTGAGCGAGACGGAGTTCAGCAAGCGCTTGCCGTTGGGGGCGTTGACCACGATGTCGCGGGCTTCAATGGTGACCTTGCCGTTGTAATCGCGTTGCGCGAGTTCGCCGTTTTCGAGCAGTTGAAAACGAATGCTGCCCAGGCCAATCTCTTCGCCGGGCTTGACCAGCACGCGGCCGGTGACGCGGATACCACCCACATAGGTTCCGTTGCGCGAGCCCAGGTCTTCAACGTACATGCCTTCCGGCGCGCGGGTGATCCTTGCGTGGCGCCACGAGACGATGGGGTTGTCGACGGGGATGTCGCACTGCGGATCGCGGCCGATATCCATCGTTTTGCCGCGGAATTCGATTTTGCTGAACGAGGCTTCGCCGATCTCGACTTTGGTTTCAACGGAGAGAAGCTGCGCCGCCGATATTTTGTAAGCGCCGAGGTAGACTTCGTCCGTTGGCCTGAGAACGGCGCGCCGGATGCGGTTGTGCAGCTCTCCAATGGCTGTTCCGTTGCGGGAGTTGAGATCTTCCAGGACGTACCCGCCATTTTCAACCGTGATGATGGCGTGTTTCCAGGAAACATTGGGCAGGTCGATCTGGACATCGGAGTCCGGGGAACGGCCAATGGTGATGGGCCGGCCAGGGGTCGGGATGGGAGTGGGATTGGGGACAAGGCGAGGCGCTGGGGGGGGTGGCGCGACAGGCGGCAGGGGAGATCGCGTGGTCTGGAGAGCCGGGGGCGAGGAGGTCTCGGGCGGCCAGGGCATGTCCACCTGGCGGCCCAGCTTTACCGGGGTTCCGTAAGCGATTCGAATGGGCTGACCCGGCGCCAGCCTGACTCCGCTGACATGCGTGCCGTTGGTCGAGCCGAGGTCTTCGAGCGTGTAGGTATTGGCTTGCTGGACAAGCCGGCAATGGTGGCCGGAGACGGTCTCCTTCGCCACTCTGATGTCACAGTCCTTGGCGTTGCCGATCAGCCACGAAGCGTGTGGTTTCAAATCGTCCTGGGGCATAAGCAGACTTTTCGGAATGCCCACAGGTTACCACAAGCAAGGCTTGACTAGCCTGAGCGCCGGTCATTCGCCCGCGACTGGAAAGGCAACGCTCGATTCCGACTTCCTGCTCAACTTCACTGTTTGCGAGAGACTCAAGCGGGAACTGGAACGCCCTCATAGGACAAGGTCAGAACAGTAATGTCATCGTCCTGTCCAAAGGCCTGTGCCGCGCTGGCAATGGCCTCTGCCGGTTGGGTGCTGAGTGCAGCGGATCGATCGAAGCCGAGCAGCGCACCGGTCTGGTCGCGGGCTTCGACTACGCCGTCTGTGAGCAGGGTGAGCTGCTGGTCCGGTGCGAGTTGGAAGCAGCATTCGGCATAGGTTGATTTGGCAGCGAGGCCCAGCGGCAAGCCATTTTCAAGCGGAAGTTCCGTGCCCGCAACATACGGCGCGAGGTGCCCGGCGTTGGCGATCGTCAGCTTCCCATCCGCGTCGCAGCGCAAAACCAGGCAAGTGGTAAACCCGCCGCTGCTGCGAGCCAGCATGCGCTGGTTCATGGCGCGGAGAATCTCGCCGGGGCTCTGCGTATAGTGCGCGAGGGTGCGGAAGGTGCCCACCAGCAGCGAAACGGTCATGGCGGCAGGCATGCCTTTCCCGCTCACATCGCCGATGGCGACGAGCACGCCGCCGGATGGCAGCGGAATGACCTGGAAGAAGTCGCCGCCCACATGGCTGGCGGGCCGGTAGACGGTCTGGACCAGGAAGCCGGGGACCGACGGAATTTCGTCGGCGATGAGGACCTGCTGCACAGTGCGGGCGGCCTCGAGTTCGGACTCCAGGCGCTCCTCGTCGCCGCGGCTGCGCGCGTAACTGAGGGCAAGGATCACAAGGACGGCGAACATCTCGAAGTCGCCGGTCAGGGCTGGTGCCGAGACGGGAACCGGCCATGCGATGACCTCATTCAGAAAACGCCGCATCCAGTCCGCCCACGGGGTTACGTTCAGGAATGGAAAGCGGACGAGCGCGTTCAAGGCTGCCACCGTGAAGGCCGCGCTGTATGGAACCAGCAGCACCGCAGCGCCAAAGGTGTGCCGGCGTGCGCCTCGCCAGAGCATGCCCAGGACGCAGGCCATCGAAAACGCTTCGCAAAACGCGGAGAGCGTCCTGGCCGTCCTTTCCAGGGGATTTGCGGCACCGACGGCAATCATGGACTCTTGCAGCACAACGAACAGGATCACGCCCCAGAAAAGCCAGTCATGGCGCTGGCGCAGAAATGTGACGTAGAACTCAACCTGGAAGAAAAACGCCAGGGTGAAAAAGCAGACAAACAAGCAGTAGAACCAGGAATAGGGGACGGGCCTGAAATCGATGCTGAACAGCAACACCACGAAGCAGGCCCAGAAAAACTGACTGATGCCCCACCATAGGTACGGGCGCTCCTCACGGCGCAGAAGGAAGAAGCCGAACCCTGCAAGCGAGGTGAGGATGTTGGCGTAGATATCGACAAAGGCAGCGGAGTGAAAGTCGCTGTCCAGATTAAGCTGACGCCACTCGGTGATCGCGCCAGCGTCGCCGATGCGCGGCACGGAAGTCATGCCGCCTCCCCGACCAGCGTCCTTCGGCCAATGCCAGACGCGAATGGAGAGGACCAGGGGTTGGCCCCTCGCTATGGCATCGTCGGGAATCCGAGAGAGCAGGTCGCCGCCAATAACGACTTGCGGATGAGGCGGCATCCCTCCCAACTGCCCAACAAGGCGGCCGTTGGCAAACACCTCCGCGCTGTCATCCACGCCGGGCAGGTAGAAGGCGAGAGGGCCGGGGTTAGCGGGAAGAAGAACGCGCAGCCGGTACCAGGCGACGCCGGAGTAACCGGGGTAGCCCTGCTCGGTCCAGGATTTACCGGCAACCAGCAGCGACCAGTCGGAGTCGTCGAAGCCGGGGCTTGACCAGCCTGGGTCGTCGCCGGTGTGGAAGCGCCACGGGCCTGCCAGATCGGTCATCGGCACGCGGTTCCGTTCAAAATCCAGCGTCTGCGCAATGGCGCAGGAGGCCATCAGCAACAATCCGGCATTAAAAACCAAGGCTCGCAGGCGCATCTTCAATCCAGAATGTGAATTACGGGACCGGAACGGGAACGGGCTAATCATTGCATGCACATGACTGCGACGCAATCCGAAACTGCAGCAACAAGCGACGACGCCCAATGCGCGTTTCCACGAAGGATGCGGATAGGAAAATCTTGTCCGGGCATTGTCGCCAATCCGGACATAACTGATCATCCGGTTGGTTTCGTCTCATCCTGGAACCGCGGCGTGTGCCTGCGAAGGTTTTCAGGTATATTCAGACAGCCCCCAATATAAAGAGACCTATGAAAACCATGATTCAAATTTCTCCGGGCTTTTTCAGCCTGCGCCGCGCAATTCGACTGACTGCCCTGCTTGTTGCCGCACTAAGCTTACCGCTGCTGGCCGCGGCCCAGGATTTGGCGCAACTCTATGGGGAGCATGGGGTGAGTCCGCTGGCGGTGCGGCAGGGGATTCTGGGGACATGCTTCTTTCATGCGTCGATTGCGGAGGTGGCCAAGGTGGCGCCGGAGACGCTGAAGGGCGATATTCTGCCCAATCCCGGGGGCGGGTACAGGGTTCACTTTTCGCAGGGGCCGGAGGAGATTGTGTTTCCCGAAGACGTGGAGTATGGGCGGACGCACAGCTACGACCGCTCGGAGGGGTCGTGGGTGCTGGTGCTGATGCGCGGCTACGCGCAGCGCGTTCTGCGGCTGAGCCTGGTGAAGGCCATCAATCAGTCCACGCTGATTCCGTTCTTCGTCAAGCCGCTGGCGTTGTCGTGGCTGGATCAGTCGGGGCCCCTGCTGGTGGCTTATGACCGCGCTATCCGGTCGGTGGTGAAGCAGGACGGGGAACTGGACAAGGCCGGATTGAAGCTGAAGCTGGGCGAAGAGCTGAGTTCGATCGGGATTCCAATAGAGCAGGCGAAGGAACTGGCCGGGTTTCTGGACGAGAAGGGGTTCTTTGACGCGGTCGCGCTCACGGTGCGGCAGAATGGCGAAGTCTTCGGAGCCTATAAAACGCTGGGGCAGGGGCAGATTCCGGTGCGGGTGATCGAGGCGTTCATGGGCAACGCCGATGCCGGGCTGGTGAGTGACCATAACGGCGTGCTGGAGCAACTGCGAAAGCTTCATGCCGGCCAAGTTGCGCTGGTGGCGGGGACCAAGCTCACCGTGCCTGACGCGGCATTTGAGACCGAAAACAAAAGCTGGTGGGTTCCATCGCACGCCTATTCGGTCCTGGACTACGACGAGGCGGCGGCGACGGTTACGCTGCGCAATCCCTGGGGAGGACGGCCGGGGCCTGACGGAATCTTCACGCTTCCGATGGCGGTTTTCTATCAGGGGTATGAGGGGTATTCGTATTCCCGATAGCGGGCATCGCGGCCAACGCCGGACTTCGGTCATAGGAGTTTCCCGCAGGGGCTAAAGCCCGAGGGTCGTCTGGCTTCGGTTTCGGCACGACTGAAGTCGTGCCCTGTTACAAAACCTTGGCCGCGGATCACAGGGGCGAACGCTCTGGCCGGTTGAGGCGCCGGCGACTCGAACTGCTGTGGTAAAAGTCCAAATTGCCGAAAACGTCCCTCAGGGGCTAAAGCCCATTCCTTCATTTGCGCCTCTGGCGGCACGACTAAAGTCGTGCCCTTTCAAAACCAGAGCTTCACAGCCTCTGGCGGCACGACTAAAGTCGTGCCCTTTCAAAACCGGACCTTCACATCAGGTTGATAAGGGGGCCGTTGGTTCGTGCGATTATTCGTTTTCCTTTTCGTGCTGGGCCTTGCCCAGCCATTCCCGCGCTTGACCATTGCCAGGTTGGCACCTGACGACTTCGCTAAATACCCGCACTGCATCGCCGTAGTGTCCCTGCGAATAGTAGGTTCTACCTTTGTCGAACAGCCTTGAGTATTGGCCTGCATCTTCATCGCACCCGTGCGCCACCGCTTTATCTTTTTCAGGTTTCTCCTCGGTCTGTTTCACGGGGGGAGGGGGCGGAATTACCGTCTTCGCTTGATCCGATTTGGCTTTCTTTTCCTGTTCCTTCAGCAAACGCTCCTGCTTGCGCTTTTCTGCCGCCGAGAGCTGCGGTGTTGCAGCCGTAGTTGAGGCTGAGGTCTTGCCGGTATCGGTCGACGGCTGGCTGGGTGTCGATCCTGTTGGAGAATTTGTTCCAGAAAGGGAATCGCTCGCCGCAGCCTGCATTGCATCCGCGGTTGAGGGCTTTGACTTGGTCTGAGTCGAATGGAAAATGAAAAAGGCCGCCACGAGCAGCACTGCGGCGATGGCAATGCCGATGCCGATGCCCAGGGGGGATTTGGCCATGGACAGAAAACCTGAAGCCTGGGCTCGCTGCTCGGAATCGGAATCGACCGGGCTTTCCGCAACCGGGGCCGCGATGGGTTCTTCGGGAACATCATCCTGCAGGCCTTGTTGTTCAAGGAGGCGGGTAAGGATCTGTTCGTCGAAGGAACGCGTCGACTGGGCCTCCGGAGCGCGCCACAGCAGCTCGCGCAGACCGGAGTTATCCAAATGCTTGGAGGGGAAGCCGGGCAAATCGTCAAAGGATTTGCCAATCGATTCGGTAAGGAGGATCTGTCCGGGAGTGGCCTGTTCCAATGCGTCGCGGACGGCGGACTCGCCGGTTTGGACCGGCAGATCGTGGGCGTAATGAATGAGCACGGCAATGGCGGTGCCGCGCAGGTCTCTGCCCTCGGCTAACCCCTGAATCGCCCACTGCAAACGGCGGGCGGTAGAAACGGCCGGCAAAACGGCGTGAAAGCTGGTGAGCAGGAGGCCATCGCGACTGGTAACGGAGGCGCCTTTGGAGGCCGCGATCAGGTCTGTGGTCAGGGAGACGGCAGGAGAGTCGCTCTCCAATGGCATGGGGACAGAGCCGCCTGCCCCATTGGAACTCCAAAGTCGAACCGAAAGATAGGTCTCTTGAACGGGGAGACTACCGGTGGTTGGGTGTTTCTCTGACGCGGCCTGGGCAGAGTCCCGTGTTTGCTTCGACATGCCCGTTTTTCCTGATAAGGCCACTTTACAGGCTCCGGCCCCCCGCCAAGCGATCATAATTGCGACCTTAGTGGTAATTGCAACCTTTGCAGGGAAGTGATAGCGTAGCAGAAAACGTCGGCGGAAGGAATTTGGGGCGCGGTCTGAGAGCGTTACTCCCTTGGTACCCTGGGACGGGCACCAAGGAAGCTCTGCGTAACCCACCGGCGTTCGCTCAGGGGCTAAAGCCCCACGTTCATTTTGTGGCACTTTCGGCACGACTAAAGTCGTGCCCTTTCAAAGCAGCGACGCAGCACTTACGGCACGCGACCCAGGGGGTACCCCGGTCGTGCACTTTCAAAGCGGCGACTTAGTCAGAGATTTCCTGAGTCGCGTTCCGTTCGCAGGCATATGGGCATCGCTCAAGGATTCTTGCACTTATTCACTGCCTTTCTCGTGTGCATCTGGGGTAAGCATGACATCGGACGTCCTGGTTGATAGAAGAACGAAACGGCCACGGTTAATGGCCGGGATACTCGTATTGGTTGCGCCTGGTTTGGCCTGGCTGGCTCCCGCCGCCATGGCCAAGGACATTCCGTTGATGGCCATCGAGGTATACGACGGCCCTTCCGGCGCAGCCTATGTGCTGCTGACCGACGTACTGATCAATGGCAAGATCGAGATGAAGGATTGCGGGCCTTTTCAGAGCGGCGCGGTGGACAAGTCCGATTACGGCAAGATGGGAAAAGTGGTGATGGGCGCCGGCGGCGTGCTTGAGCGCGGAGCCGATGGGGTGATGCATTACACGCCGAGCATGGGGAAAGCGGCGTGCGTGGTGCCGGAGAATATCAAGTTCGACCACAACGCCACTTATTCCTTGTCCGATCTTGCAGATCAGGCCGGTTTGCATGGAACGCCGATGGGCAGCGCCACCGAAGCAGCCACAGGCGCGCCGCCTATCAAGAAGACGGTGAAGCTGGTATTTGTCTCTGCTCCCAATGCGGAGTTAGGCGAATATATGCGCGCCGACAGGGCGACCGACATACCCGGCTGGCAGGGATATCTATCCAGGTATCCAGGATCTTCTCATTCGGCGGAGGCCAAGCTGCGGCTGGCCACGCTGTTTGTCGGGGCCGGTGAATCATCGCTGCAGAGCTACGACAAATCGGCGGGGAGCGCATCGCCCAGGTATTCGGACCTGAAGACCACGAAGGCGGATTTGGATCAGGCCCATGATCTTGCGCCCGAGCTTGCTTCGGTGAAGACCCTGGCTGACGAGCTTCACAAGAGCTTTAGCGGCATTACCGACAAGGGGCGCGCCGAACTCGATAACTACCGGGTTGCTCTGAAGGGCCAAACCGCCGGCTATGCGCATTTGCTGAATGCCAAGAAGTTCAGCGACATTGTGGCGGGGATCGATCCCTACTTCGCGCCGGAGCAGGCTTTGCTGGGGGATGTGCAGAAGGAGATCAACGACCTGGAAGGGGCGGTGCAGTCGGCGAACGGCGCGGTCGACGGAAAACAGTTTGACCAGGCCTATGCCTTCATCGTTCCCTATCGCGCATTTGCAGACGAAGAGCCGCGGCTGGGAGTGATCGTCGATGCCACTTACCAGTACCACATGGAACAGGGTGGGGCCAAGGGAGGCACCCAGAACTGGCCGGGGGCAATCAAGGAATATCAACTGGCGATCAAGACCAAGGACACGGCGGAGGCCGAAGACGCTCTTAAAAACGCCCAGGCGCAGTTGGTGATTGTCACCGACAACAACGCGGTGGCCAGAGCGCTCGATAGCAGCAAGGACTATCAGCAGCAGAAGAAGCCTATCCAGGCCTACGAGGTTCTGGCAGCTTTGACGGATCACCAGCAGCAGATGGCCGGCGATGAGATGAAAGCGCTGCAGCCCGGCTATGTGCTGGCGGCAGTTGTGGAAGCCAAGAGCCTGCACAAGAATCACATGCCCATTGGCGGAGCCAGGGACATGGAGCAGATCGAAAAGGCCTATAAATACCTGTCGAATGCTTACAAGCTCAGCGAGGACGATTCCTACAAGGACACCATGGGCCTGTATGGAGACGATCTCAGCATCTATCTGCTGAACCAGGCAAAGATCTATCTGCAAAAGCCGGCCGGGTCGGGCACGGAGCTGGGCTTTGCCTTTCTTGAGACAGCGGGAGCTTACAGGGCTGCGAACTTTGCCGAAGTGCGCGACGCGATCAAGTCAGCACAGGATGCGCATAAGATGCGGTCGAAGATTTCCATCCGGGTTCACTTCATTGACCAGACACCACAAGGCGAAAGGGGCGGTTTCGATGCTCAGCTGGAAAACGCTCTCATTACCGGGCTTGAGGACTCCGGGGTGGTGAAGGTGATACGCGAGGACGAAAAGACCCCTATGCAAGACGGCAAGACCCCATTGGAAACGGACTTTCAGTTAGATGGCTTTGTGCTGACGCACCACTTCACATTGGATCCGAACAGCGAGTCGCTTCAGTCGACGTATCTGGTCGGCGAGGATCAGGTTGACAACGATGCCTGGAAGGCGGTCAACCGCGCGCTGGCCAAGGCGAACGACGAACTCAAGACCGCGCAGTCTATCCTTCAGGGCGCGGAAGCGCGCGGCAACAAGAAGGCGATCAAAGAGGGGAACGACGCGGTTGAACAGGCCAGCAAGAGTATTTCCGACCTGTCCGCCAAACTGGAAACAATACCCGAGAAGGTGCCCCACGACATTATCAAGCCCTATAACTACACCAAAGTGACTACCGATTTGAACGGTGCGATCAACCTGCAATTCAAAATCTCCAACTCCTTTGACCAGACCGTCATCAAGACCGATCCCGTTCAGAAATCGGATCACCGCCAGGATGTTCTGGTGAAGGGAGCCGAAGGCAGCGACCAGGGAGGAATCAAGAACCTCGGTGCCGATAGCAACCTGGTGGAGTTCACAAATCTGCTGGAGACCGCGGTACAGAATGAGCTTGTCGCCAAAGTGAAAGAAAAGGTGGCCGAGCTTCCCAAGATGTTATATGACCTTGCCAAGCATAGAGAGAGCGAAGACGATTTGGACGGCGCGGGCGAGTTGTATCTCCGCTTCCTGGAGATTACTCCGGACAACAAGTCGCCGGAGCGGGCGCACGCCGCGGAATTTCTGAAGGAGAGTTTCAATTTGCAGCCGCAAGCCATCACCGCGGAGTGATGCGGAGCTCGATCTCTTCTTGCGGAGCCGGAGAAACGTGACGACCAGGGAACCTCTGAAGAAGTATCTCGGTGGAGCAAACATTCCCTCAGGGGCTAAAGCCCGCGTTTGTTTTGCTGCCATTTCGGCACAACTGAAGTCGTGCCCTTTCAAAACGGCGACCTGATCAGAAGTTCCCCAGGGCCGTGAGGCGCCGAGAGCGGCGAGCGGCTACGGACCCAGCAGGGAAAGAGGTGAGTCAAGAACGTGGATTCCCTTGAAGGCAAGCAAGACGGCCAGATAACACGGATCGGCAAGTACGAAGTGATCGATGTATTGGGACGCGGGGGCATGGGCGTCGTATATCGGGGCATCGACAAGGCGATCGGACGGGAAGTTGCGATCAAGACTCTCACTGGGGGATTCCTCAGCGATCCGACGATGCTCGCCCGCTTCTACGAGGAAGGCCGCAGAACCGGCAGGCTGAAGCATCCGAATATTGTTACTGTCTACGACC